>OMKS01001844.1_pt1 | contig 18324 bp, 14 predicted proteins | sample 1674721 | NCBI WGS metagenome assembly OMKS01 (sample SAMN06264996, study PRJEB25208) | sediment metagenome | isolation source: hot spring sediment | place: USA: California | collected 2014-09-02
TGTGAATACAGCATGGTTGTAAAAAACTTAAATCCAAACAAGTACTTTGCTTAACACTAATAAAAAAACTGTTACCAGCTATCAACAATAGTTGTTGATACGGGTGACCCTTCGCGCACCTGAAGCAGTCCTGTGAGTAGAAGCGTGTCTCCAGGATTAATTCCCGATACAATTTCAACCGCAGTTGCGGTTCGCACTCCGGTTTCAACTGGTACAAAGGCTGCTTTACCGTTTCGAGTTAGCACAACGTTCTGCCCGCCCAAAACTGGAACCAAAGCATGAGGTGGGATAAGCATGGTTTTAGGGCTTCCATTAATAGTAAACGACACCCTAGCAAACGAGCCAGGTAAAAGTTCACCCTTAGGATTTGAGCACAATGCACGAACTTTTAGCGCACGGGTTTGTAAATCGACAACCGATTCGGTTGCATAAATTTTTGCCTTATACTCCGTTGGATAGTGCCCTAGCGTAAAGGCAACCTCTTTCCCAATTTTAACGCCATAAGCATAACGCTCAGGTACCGAAAACTCGAGCCTCAAAGGATTGTCCTGTATTAAAGTAGCCAAAATGGTATTTGCACCAATGAAACTACCTGGACTAACATGTCGAAGTCCAATTCGCCCATCGAATGGTGCTCTTATCTCAGCTTTCTGAATTTGGGCTTCGGAGAGTTTTATGTCGGCTTTAATACCATCAACCCTATTCCTAGCCACATCTAAATCTTGTTGGCTCAAGGCGTTTATATCTTTTAGCCTTTGCTTGCGCTGCAGGTCATCCTCGGCAAGCTGCAAATCCGATTTTAGCTTTTCGAGCCTTGCCCTAATCTCGCTATCGTTAACACGAGCCAGCAACTGCCCTTGCTTAACCGTACTTCCCTCAACAAGATGAAATTCGATAAGTTTTCCTGTTGTTTCGGCACGTAGTTCAACCTCTTCGCCAGCAAGCAATGTTCCCGAAAGGGAAAGTCCTTGAGTAAGTGGTTGCAAATTTACCACATATGCCTCAACTACAAGGCCTGCTCGAGCACGCTGACTTTGTTTTGCATCTTTTTCGTTACCGCTACAGGCAGATAGCACCATTGCTAAAATTGCTACAGCGAATAAACTGAGTCTTGCCATATAAGTATTGAATAATGTTGATATTCTGTTATGCTAGTATAAGACAAGAAACAGGTTAAAAGGTTTACATTTTCGATTTAAATTTGGTAACGAGATGCTATTACGTGTCCGTTCTCGCCGTATAATCGGTCAGAAAATGCATTGCAAACCCCAAACCCAAATGAATTTAGGAAAATGTATTAGCGATGAAAAGCGTATTTAATTTTCTCTCATCGCATCAATAAAAGAAAAAAATGCAGAAAGCTAGTGGCTATCAATACCCATTTTCATAAGGTAAAGATGCTTTAGCGTTTTGGTTATCTCATCCATATACTCGTTAACAGCCTTAACGCTTCCGGGTAAAGTATAAACAAATGCATTGCCCATTAAACCAGCAATACCTCTACTTAGCAGTGCGTTGGGCTTATCGGTACCATACTTCACCCTAATTAGTTCCATTATTCCGGGCAGTTCCTTATCGAGCATATCCTTAACAACATCGGGGGTAATATCGCGGGGGCCAATTCCTGTGCCACCTGTGGTAACTACAAGATCGTAGCCAAGTTCTTTAGCCTTAAGCAGGTTTCCACGTAGCATTCTATCGTCATCGGGAATAACCATAGAATCGACCGTATGCTCCCATTTAATTGACTGGAAAAAATCGTCGACACGATTGACAACCGCTGGACCACTTTTGTCGTCGTATTCGCCCTTGTATACCCTATCGCTTAGCGTAATAACCATTACTTTGTAAACTCGAGGGATATACTCGAACACATCGCCAGGTTTTAACATTCCCTCACGCTTAACCCAAACAAAAATTCCCTCTTTGGGCATTACGCAGTTACCTACTTCGCGGAAAATGGCACAGCTGTCGCCGTGGCATTTTTTGCCAATTTGAGTTACCTCCAGCTCAACATTTTCGCCAACAAACCTATCGCCTGGTTTAGTGTTTACAAGTTCTAAACCCTCGGTTGTGATGTTCTCGGCAAATTCGCCGAAATTTATCTCTCTGCCTGCAAGCTTTGCAAACCTATCGAAACTCTCCTTGCCTAACATGCTAACCTGCCGGTGCCAGCTACCTGCGTGGGCATCGTTGGAAATTCCCTTTTCGGTAAGTTCGATAGATTCAACAGGCTTTTTTACGGTACCTTTTTCGGTTGATATATTAACTGATAAAACCTTTACTTTTTGCATCGATTAAAAATTTGATGTTCTAGTGTAGCATTTGTAGCTAACCAAACCTAGCCTGTAATATCTGTTTTGGTTTTATTTAAGAGTTTTACTTCACCAATCACCATTTCCTTATCTATAGCTTTGCACATATCATAAATGGTTAGCAATGCAACCGAAACGGCTGTTAACGCTTCCATTTCAACGCCAGTTTGCCCAATGCAGCGAACAGTGCTATTCAGCTCAACGCCCAAATCGATTAGGTTAGCCTTTACGTCAACTTTAGTAAGCAGTAATGTATGACAAAGCGGAATAATATCGGCGGTACGCTTGGCTGCCTGTATTCCAGCAACTTCGGCTATAGTAAGCACATCGCCTTTTTTCATGCTGTTCTCGCGGATAAGCTGAACCGTTTCAGGCTTTAGCCTAATAATGCCGTTTGCTTTTGCCTCACGCAGCTGATTTGGCTTTTGCCCTACATCAACCATGTTGGCCTTACCTTGGTCGTCGGTATGTGAAAATGATGGTTTCATGATTTTCTTCAATCTTGTTAGTTAAGCCATTAACCTCCAATATTGTAAAACTCTCCCAATGTACTAATGCCTCCACAAGCAGGTTTATTCTCAACTGCATTAATAATTGCCTGTCGTGCTCCTAACTCTCTAACATTATACCCTATGTCGCTAAACAGGCATGGTTTAACAATTCCGTTTGCAGTTAGGCGAAGCCTATTGCAATTAATGCAATCGCCGCCCTCACCCCCTTCAACAATTCCATGAATGCCGCTACCCAAATCCATTAAAGGGATGAAACGTGCTATAAATCCGTTTTGCTGAGCAAATTGTTTTACAAGTATTGCATCGGGTTCGTTAGATGATTCCTTTACCACGCAGTTAAGCTTTATTGGAGTAAGGCCAGCCTGCCTTGCTGCGTCAATTCCCTCTAATACATCCGACAGCTCTCCAAAACGTGTAATCTGGCGGAACTTATCAGGATTAAGCGTATCGAGACTCACATTAACGCGCATTAAACCAGCATCGAAAAGAGGTTTGGCAAATTGCTTAAGCAAAACTGCATTGGTAGTCATTGAAAGATCGGTAATTCCATCAATTTTTGAAAGCATGGCAACCAAATCGATTATTCCCTTACGAACAAGAGGTTCGCCTCCAGTAATGCGCACCTTGTTCACACCCATTGCAACTGCTGTTTGTGTAAACTCAAATATTTCGTCGAAAGTGAGAATATCGCTATGCCTTAACAGTTGCACTCCTTCGGCTGGCATACAATAGGTACAGCGTAGGTTACACCTATCGGTTACCGAAATGCGTAGGTAGGTAATATGCCTATTATACTGATCGAACATTGACCAAATCTCCTTTTTTTAATTGGCTAACCCCAATGGGTACAATAACCATAAGCTGCGCTTGTGCTAGGGCAAAAATATGCGCCGATCCGTGATAGCTTAGCAATTCCACTTCGCCATTACCATTTACCTTTGCAGGTACTAAGGCTAATCGCTCTGAGCGCTTTCGCTTATAATCATGTGCTATTGGCATTTTAAGTAACTCTCTTTGAGCACTTGAACCACCCATTAATCGCAGAATTGCTGTGCGTACCAACAAATCGAACTGAAATAACGACGAAACCGGATTTCCGGGCAATCCAAATACCAGCTGTTTACCCTTAACCCCAAAAAGGGTTGGTTTACCAGGTTGTACAGCAATGGTTTGAAACTTTATATCAATACCTAAGCCATTTAACACCTTGGGTACGTAATCAAAATCGCCCATAGAAACCCCACCGGTTAGCACAACAATATCGCTTTGCGATAGCGCGTTAACTATTGCCGTTTCGGTTGCACTTTCTGTATCATCAACTATTCCTATATAAACGGGTATAGCGCCAGATCGAATAACTTGAGAATAGAGCTGATGACCATTGCTATTACGTATTTGACCAACGTTTGGCTTTTCGCTTACTTCAACCAGCTCGTCGCCAGTAACCAAAATGCTAACTTTTGGCCTAACAGATACGGTAACATTACTAACACCAACTGCTGAAAGGATGGCAATATGCTGAGGTTCAATTATAACTCCTTTGCTTAAAACCTTATCGCCTTCCTTAACATCCTCAGCAAAAATGGCTATGTTCGTTTTGGAGTATTTACCTGTAAAACGAATGGTTTGCTCATCAACCTCCTCAACCTCCTCAACCATTATCACGCAATTAGCACCTTTGGGCACGGGTGCTCCAGTCATGATTTTTGAGCAAAGCCCCTGAGTAATTTCCATATTTGCCATTTGTCCAGCAGGAATAACCTCAACTACCTTGAGATTTGCATCCAAATCCTCTTTTCGGCATGCGTAACCATCAACAGCCGATTTGTCGAACGGAGGCATATTCATGTCAGAGCTAATATCTGTTGCAAGCACGCGCCCTAACGACTCCCATAACCCTACCTGCTCGGTAGAACTCATTGGCAGTGCACACTCGAGCACATATGCTTCGGCTTTGCTTAAGGGTATCATGAAAAATTGAGTTTATTTACAGGTTGCAAAAATCGGAATTAATTGGATGAACTCCAAAAGCGATTTGCATAATTATACATAATGATAAGGGTGATCACTACTACAACGCTTCGTAGATATATGCGGTTCTAATTCTCTGTTTTTTTCTTTAAAACGGAAAACCCTCGCCTTAAAAAAACGCTATAAAGGCTACGGACTGTTGCCGAACGTTCGACAATCGGGATGAGCACACTAGTAAAAATTATGCTAAGCAGAATTACAGCATAGGTAATATCGCGAATAAACTCGCCACCCTCAATACCTTGCTGGAGAGGTAGCGAAGCCAGTACAGCAGCGGCTAAACCTTTAGGAACCATTATGCTTACCATAGTTAAATCGGAGATTGCAAAAGGCTTTCGCAACGAGAACTTAACTACAGGCACACGCACCATAAAAATAATTATGGTTACTAAGAGTCCAAGTATTAGGGCCCACAAATTTTGCAGCTGTATTGAAAGCCCAATAAAAATGAAGAAAAAGGTTTTTAGCAGAAAAACAATCTCCGCAAAGAAAACTTTTTCGGTTTCGTTCAGCGTAATAGGTTTCGATGCTATATACTTGCGAAGTAGGCTTACATTGAAAACCTCGATATTGGCGAGGGTAATACCAAAAGCTAGGGCGGAAATTGCCCCGCTAAAGCCAAACATTTCGGCAATGCCAAAAATGATAAATACAAAAGCAGGTGTTGTGAAAATAGTATTGCGAATTGTGCGAACACGGTTTAGCAAAATTGACCAAACCAGCGCACCTAGCCAACCCATTAGCGCAGCAAGGGTAAACGATGAGATGATTTTCCCTAGTATAAGCCCAATTTTAACCTCCTCAACGCTAAATGTTTCGAGTAAAGCAAGGGCGAAGATTATACAAAGCACATCGCTCACAGCCGATTCGAGTACCAGTATGGTTTTCGAATCCTGATTCATTCCCAGCTGCTGAACCATTGGTATAACAACTGCCGATGATGTTCCACCTAGTATTGAGCCTAGCATAAACGCAGCAACCGGATGCAAGCCAAAAAGCAACCACGCAATTATCCCAACAATGGCAGTAGTTACAAAAAAGTTTACCGCAGTAAGTGCTGTAGTTCCTCTTATTGCATTTTTAAGCGTATCGAACCGTAACGCCAGTCCACCCTCAAAAAGAATGATTACAAGCGTTGTGGTAGTAAACATTGGACCAGCAATGCCAAAATCGTCGGGAGTAACTACGCCAAAAATTGGACCAAGCAGTAACCCAATTAGCATTAGCAAAAGTACATCGGGAATGCGTTTTCGCTCGAAAATACCTGTAAACAGGTGCGATACAAAAACGATTAGGCCAACAAATACAATTATTCCTGCACTTTCCATAAAAAACTACCTATTGGGAAATAAATCGATGTAAATGGGAAGATGATCGCTAAATCCACCATGATATTTGAATCCGATAAAGGTTCGAAACGGGACAACGCCAACAAACCGATCATCCTCCTCAAGCAAGAAATCAGCGCGAAAAATTTTCCCTCCATTGGCATTTGTGTAAACGCCATGCTTTCGGCTAAGCAAGCCCTCGGATACAATCATCATATCAATAACCTCCCACGCACCCTGAAATTTTAACGACCCCTCACCTTTGGCCTCGTAGGGAAAGTGTAAGTTGTACAATCCCTCGGTTGTGAAAGGTTTTTCGGGAGGCGATGCAACTAAGGCTTCAACCAAAGGAGTGCTGCTTGGCGTGTCGTTAAAATCGCCCATGATGATGATGCGTGCGTTAGGGTGGAAAATTTTTATGGAATCGACCTTTTGCCTCACCAACTTTCCAGCAGCAATTCGGCCAGGCACACTTGCCAGCGCACCTCCATACTTCGATGGCCAGTGATTCACAAAAACATGGAGCGTATCAAGCCCATCGATAAGACCACGAGCGTAAAGCACATCGCGCGAAGCGCGATCGGGATTATCGGGATAGGAAACCCTAAAATAACGCTCCTCCTCAACGGTAAACTGGTCGGGACGGTAAATTAGGGCAACATCAATCCCCCTAATATCGGGCGACTCACGATGCAAAATTTGATAGTTAAACTTGGAAAGTGGGGTATGCTTAGTAATACGCTCAACAACAAACCTATTCTCAATTTCGCACAAACCAACTAGCGTTGGCGGATCCCATTCGCCAACTGCAGTAATCACCTTGTAAACGTTGTTTACCTTATCAGTCATCTTACGCCATGTCCAATAACGTGAGCCCTCTGGGGTAAACTCATCATCGTTTTTAAGGCTATCGTTAAACGGATCGAAGAGATTCTCAACGTTGTAAAACATCACCCTATACCGATCCTGTGCTTGCACATTTTTTACAAGCAAACTAAAAGCCGAAGCTAAAAATAGTATGAAAAGCGAATAAATAAAGGTACTTCTAAATAAACCCATTGCCTGGTAAAATTTTTAGTAGAATGCGCTCACGAAGAGCAAAAATACCACCCCAAATATATTAACATTTTTGAGTAGTAAGGCTATTCTTCGTCTTCAATCCACTCGTAAGCGCCAATATCGGGACCAGCGTCGCTGATGCGACTTACGTTGTTCAAATCGAAAGGATACTCAATGGCGATATCCAGTAAACCAACGTTGATTGCAGGGCTCTCGGCATCGAGTCGGTAATCGTATTCGTAGGGATCAACAAATAATGGATTGTCCGAGGTTACGTGTAGAAAATGGGTTTCATCATCTGTATTAATACCCTGCCCTACTCTAACAATTGAGCTTTCGAAAAAGTAGTTCATTTGCGCATCAACGGGCTGCCCGTTGTAAATATTGTCAAGCTGAAACTCTTCCTGACGAGAGCCATAAACAATGCAATTACCAAAGTACGCTTCTTCCAAATCGCGAGTTTCAAGCATCTCAATGGTGCTACCTTCGGGTGTATAAGTGTAATAGTTGTTTAGCAATAGAGCGGGTCCTGTTCGGTTGATATACTGCGCCCAATAGTTAGCAATGGTACAGTGGTAAAAGCGATACCTTCCACCAAGGGTAAGCGCAACAGAAATTTGGCTGGCATTACCAAAAAGGCAATTGCTCGCCTCAATTTCAGCCCCACGCGCATACAAACCTACTGCGCTCATGTTCTCAACCTTTGAGTTACTGATAACAAGCGTGGGTTCACCCTCAACTCCAACGGTATCAACAATTAATCCAATAATGCCGTTCCTAATTTCGGCCCAATCAATTTCGTTTGAATGGCTACCTGCCGCTAGCCAAATGCCTCCCCATTGCCCTGCCTTATCGCGATAAAATGGTTCAAGCCTATCGCCTTCAAAGATTACAGGATTCTCAAACTCCCCATTAACCTTTAGGCTACCGCTAACAATTAGCTGTGCTTGGTTGTGAAAATGGAGTTTGGCTCCAGGCTCAATTGCTAATTCTACATTAGGATAAACCCATAGGTAGTTGTATATAAGGTAAGGCTTATCGGCCATAAATGTAGTATTTGAAAGAATAGTATCGGCATTAAACAGGTGCACATCCTGCCCCCAGCTAACCAGCTTTACATCCTGAATATTGCCATTGGTTTCGAAAACTACCGAATCGGGAATGAGCATTGGTGCATTTTCGCTAGTGGGGTCAACAGTAACCTCAACAAACACAAAAAGGCTATCCTTTCCTCTTAGTAATATATCGTTTGCATGGTTAGTAGCCTCACCGTCAATGTTTATACGATAGGGCGATGAGCTACCACCTGCCAATCGAACGGACGAAATGCTAATATCGCTACGATTACGGTTGTATACTTTAAAACTTCGGGTAGCCGAGCCAACGGTTGTAAAAACCGTATCGAATAGCACGGTATCGGTGCTAAACGATAACTTAAGTGATGGGCTTGATGAAATATGATCCTTTTGGCACGATGAGAACCAGACTCCCAACAACGCCCCAATAAGCAAAACAAATACTCTATTCATTGAACAAAAATGTATACTGAAAAACTGTATCCTTACATACAATAACCGCCAAAGATACTAAATATTGCATTGGCTCGTAAACAGAAAAAAACGAAAACGCTTGGCTTTGCATTTTCAAATTAGCTACAAATTGAAATTATAGCTTTTTAACATCGAAAACTTTTTGGCATATAATGAGTCCCGTTTAAAACCCCACATCATTTAATCAGGTATATACGGGCTTGTACGGAAAAAGAGTTGAAAGGAGTTGAAAGGAGTTGAAAGGAGTTGAAAGGAGTTGAAAGGAATCGAAAAAACGCCAGAATTTTATTTTCGATGTGCGTTTTTTGAGCATATGAATTGAAAAATAACGAATTCACACAATTTCCCACCCCAATTCTTGCTTTTTCGAACAAAATAGGGCCACTTATCCCAGTATCTATCAAATATTTGTATATCCTGCCAAAGTTTATTGCAATACCAAGCCTGAAGGCAAAAATACTTGTTTTAAGCAATCCTCTAACTTTTACTTTCCCGTTTGGTGTTCTTACCTTGAATTGCTTGACGCTTGCCTCGATGTTAGGCCTTATTTTCTGACGATTTTGGGCAGTGGTGTTAATGTTGTTGTTCCAACGGTTTAGCATATAATAGGTATGGCCAAAATAGTAACGCCCTTTGCTCTTGTATATCTGACGCTTATTTTTGGGTTGACATTGTTTGCAAATGTTCATATCGGACCGCACTTTGCGTCGCTGTTTGGTTTGTTTGGCTGATAGGTTGTCGAATACCTTATCAATTAAATGGTTACCAGTTTGCTCCTGATATGGCAAAACACCGTTACGAAAGCTAAAAATCGTGGCTCCTGAAAATGGCATGGTATCAATGTGCTCAAGCCCTAAAGCAGTATTGAATCTCAAATCAAACATCACGCTTTCAACCAATTCATCGAAACTGATGCCTTTGCGCTCATTTAAAATTGAGGCTGACACCTGAATATTCACCGGCATACTCGGGCGGCTGGCCTTATCCGAATACAACGCCCTGAAATCATGTTCATGGATACTGGAAAATACCAATCGGTAGAACCACTTTTCTTTTGAGTTCTCAAGCAAAGTTCGCCGATTATTGCTAAGCTCATTTTCGAATCCAAATAAGCTGGGTGGTTTGCTGGGTTTGAACATAACCAATAACGCTTATGGTTGAGAGATAAAAATAAACATTATTCTGTTGACAGACAAATATTTATGTTTCACATGAAACATTAACGCCCATTAATTATCGGTGATTTACACAAATTGCTGATAGGTTTTTATCACCCTGTTATTCACGAACATAAAGCAACAGCTTTTTAGCAACACTTTGCTTCATTTTTGTGCCTATTTTTGCCCAGTCCTTTTTGGACTGGACTCATTATTGAAGATCAGTGTTGGAAAAGTGCGGCAAAAGTAATCAGTTTTTGCTCCCCCCCCCACTACCTAATCTACCAACATTAACCTACTATTTGATAAGCTGCCTGTTTTTGCTATCACATAAATAAAAATTTGCCAGTTGAATAAGTGGTCGGATCAGGTTGAATCCCTTTGAACCAGTACGCTTTTGATCATCATTGTTTCGGGATGTGTCACGCAGTTTTCTTGGCACTTGATTCTTTTGATTAGTTGCTCAGCAGCTTGTTTTCCAATTTCACCGCCCATTGGTTTTATGGATGTAAGTTGAGGGTTGTACATTTTGCAGAAAGTATCTTCACAAAAACCAATCACTGCAAGTTGGTCAGGCACAACAATTTTACGTCTATAAACTTCCCTCATAATACCTGACATTGTGAGGTCGCTAATTGCAAAAATGCTGTCTGGGGGTTGCACTTGATTTAACAATTCGCGGGTTTTGAAATCTGCTTCCTCAGGAGATTCAGCAGAAATCAGGTAGCGTTCATCAAAAGGGATCCCATAATCGTTTAAGGCAATTTTGTAGCCTTTAAGACGGTTTATACTTATGAGCAGGTCGGGGCTGCCAATGCAAATGGCGATTCTCCTACGGCCCTTTTCAATAAGGTGTTTTGTTGCCTGATATGCCCCTGTTACATCATCAACCAGTACCATATCCCCCATGGGGGAAGCCGGAACACGGTCAAAAAAAACAACAGGGATACCTGCATCAATAATGCTCTGATAATGCTCGTAACTTTTTGTTTGCCTCGATACTGTTGCCAGTACACCATCAACGCCATTGGCCAGAAAAATACCGGCATTGTCTACTTCTTTCTGGTAGTTTTCGCTTGATTGCAATATCATCAGGTGGTAGCCATGCATGTTTGCAACCTCTTCAATCCCATTGACAACTGTTGGGTAAAAAAAACTGTATACCTTCGGTAACAGTACGCCAATCACATTGCTTTTTTTCAACCTAAGCGATACAGCAACTTGGCTGGGACGGTATTTAAGGAGCTCTGCAATACTTTTGATTTTATCGCGTGTGTCAGGGCTAATGTCAGGATGCCCTTTTAGAGCCCGGCTAACAGTTGATACCGAAACCCCGGCTAATTTCGCAATGTCTTTTATTGTTACTGATTGTGCTTTCGCCATCTTGCTTTACTGGTTTTCTGGGAAAAGGTACATAAAATAAGCGTCATTTTCGTTGGTAAAAATACAAAACCTCCTGAAACCTAAGCCTATGTTGCGGAATCAATTTATCTGACTTTTTTAATAATTCCAGAACAACCCCTCAGGGATTTTTAAACAATAGCATTTCTTACAATGCACCCCAACGATAAATACCCCTGCGGGAAGCTAAAATCCTGACTCCTTGAAAGTAGTGAGAAGACTACCTCAAAAAAATCTGCATTCTTGAATTTTACCGCACAACGTTGCTTTGAAATGAACGAAAAGGGAAATAATCAATAAAACTTATCAACCACAAACGTTTGCGTAAACGTTTGCGATAACGTTTGAATTGGAATACGTTGGTAAACAATACTTAACGATATAAAATTAACAATTTCTTTATATATTTTTGAATAGAAAATTCCCGCTAAAGGGAATGTTAAAAAAACCTAAATCATTAACAAAAAAATTACTAATATGAAAAAAACGCTTCTACTGTTTGTTTCTCTCTTTTGCTTAGGTGCTCTGCAAAGCTTTGCACAGCAATCAGGGGCACTTACAGGGACGGTAAAGGAGAGTGCCACAAATGAAGCCCTTGTTGGGGCCACCATCGTGGTAAAAGGCACCCTAATCGGAACAACAACTGATCTGTCGGGCACTTATTTGCTCGAAAGCATTAAGCCAGGCACTTACGAAGTAATTGCTTCCTATGTAGGCTATTCTTCTGTTGAAATGCCAGTTACAGTTAAACCTGGCGAAACCGCCATTATTGATTTTGAGTTGCCAAGCGATGCACTTGGGCTCGACGAGGTTGTGGTAACGGGTGTTGTTAACCCAAAATCAGCCCTTGAGTCGAGCGTTGCGCTAACCTCGCTGAAACCAAAATTTATCCAGGAGTTTGGTGCTCAAACTACCGCAGAAATCTTTAAAGCGATACCTGGTATCAGGGTTGAATCATCCGGCGGTGAAGGAAATGCCAACATTGCCGTTCGGGGCGTACCGGTAGCTTCGGGAGGGGCAAAATTCCTTCAACTTCACGAAGACGGATTGCCTGTGTTGCAATTTGGTGATATTTCCTTCGGAAATGCCGACATCTTTCTCCGGTCTGATCTTACCGTTAACCGTATTGAGGCTCTTAAAGGTGGCTCTGCTTCGACATTGGCAAGCAACTCGCCCGCCGGTATAATTAACTTTATCAGCCAAACAGGCATCGTTGCCGGAGGTACAATTGCCACTAGCCTGGGCGTGGATTACCGTTCGTTTCGGACTGATTTTGAATATGGTTCGCCCCTGGGTAATGGCACAAGGTTTCATGTTGGCGGCTTTTTCCGCAATGGCGAAGGCCCACGGAACCCCGGTTATACAGCCAATCAGGGTGGGCAAATAAAGGCCAATCTTACCAAGCAGTTCAATAAGGGTTATGCGCGTGTGTATTTCAAGTATTTGAATGACAGAGCCATTAGCTATATGCCAATGCCCGTTAAAGCTACTGGAAATGCCGATAGCCCTGTTTATGAATCAATTGAAGGTTTCGACCTGACCAAACACACGCTACAAAGTTCAAATTTCCTTATGCTTAGTGGTGTTGATGGAAAAGGCAACAACCGCACAAGTAATATCGCCGATGGCATGCGCCCCGAAGTTCTTTCAGTAGGAACTGAATTCAGGTTCGACCTTGGTAATGGTTGGCACATCATGCAACGTGGCCGTTTGGCAAATATTTCAGGTACATTTAACTCCCCTTTCCCTGCGCAGGTTGCTCCAGCTGATGCAATTGCCACCGATATAGCCGGTGTAGGCTACAGCCTTAGCTATGCCAATGGCTCAAATGCAGGCAACCCGCTTACGGCAGCTGAAATTTCAGGCCTTAACGGAAATGGTTTGTTAATGCGGATCCATACTTTTGACGTGGAAATGACCGACCTTAGCAACTTTACAAATGATATTTTTGTTACAAAAGATTTAGGCATTGCAAAGCTTACCGCAGGTTATTACAAAGCCTATCAAAAAATTGCAATGACTTGGCTCTGGCAAACCTATCTTACAGACGTGGGGGGCGAAAACGGGCCAAGGTTGATGAACATCGCAAGAGCGGATAACTCCTTTTATTCAAACAATGGCTTAATAGCCTATGGCGTACCCTTTTGGGGCAATTGCTGCACACGCGGGTACGATATGGCTTATACCATTGACGCCCCATATTTCAATGCGGAAGTTGATGTCACCGATAAACTTGTGCTTGATGCCGGTATCCGCTACGACTATGGAACAGCCGTGGGAACCTACCTGAACAATTACCAGGCTGAAGTTGATGTGAATGGCGATGGTAACATTGCCCCAACAGAACAAAGCGTTAGTTTGCTCGACAATGCCAATCCCAACCTTGTAAACTATAATTTCAGCTATATTTCATACTCGGTTGGAGCCAATTACAAACTTGACCAAACCAAAGCACTTTATGCAAGGTATAGCCAAGGCGGACGTGCCAATGCCGACAGGCTGCTTTATTCACCCTTTATTACACCTGAAGGAAATACAATTGAGGGGCTTAGTGCCGATAAGATTAACCAGGGTGAAGTTGGTTACAAATACAGGTCAAACAAATTCAGCATGATTGTAACAGGTTTTTACACTGAAATATCAGAGCAAAACGAAGAGTTTGGAAGAGCCATCAATAAAACCTTCAACACCTACGGACTGGAAGCGGAAGTTAACGCAAACTTCAAAAACTTCAACATCTTAGCAGGGGCTACTTTCACAAAAGCTAAAATCAAAAAAAGCCTGAATCCCGATGAAGAAGGAAACGTACCAAGAAGGGTGCCGGACCTTATGTATAATATCAACCCATCCTATACATTCGCCAACGGGAAAGCTGCCGTAGGTTTAAGTTTAATAGGCATTACCAAGGTATATGCACAGGATGACAACCAAGTGGTGCTGCCTGGTTTTGTTTTTGTGAATGCCTTTGCAGGTTACAATATTACCCGCGGACTGAACATCAGGGTGAACGCTAACAACCTTAGCAACACACTCGGGTTCACCGAAATGGAGGGAGATCCATTCGTTAATGGAAGCGTCAATTATTTGAGGGCTAGGCCAATTACAGGCCGTGCTACAACTGCCACGCTTACATACACATTTTAATGAATTGTAGTTTTCTCATTCGGGGGAGGTGGTTTCCTGCCTCCCCTTCTTTTATGCTTCGGTAGTATGACAAACAAAGTACAATTGATAACCTATGTGGACCGGTTTGGCAGTAAAGATATCCACGGCTTAACCAGCTTGTTAGAAGGCGAATTGAAAGGGTTATTTGGTGGTGTTCATATATTGCCATTTTACTATCCAATTGATGGTGAAGATGCAGGTTTTGATCCCATTGATCATCTTGAGGTTGACCCACGATTAGGATCGTGGGCCGATATTGGCACACTTAGCAATAAAGTTGAAATTATGGCCGATTTGATCGTAAACCATATCTCGGCTAAGTCACCACAATTCAAAGATTTTATTGAAAACGGAGAGGAATCCAAATTTTCGGATTTGTTTCTGAGCTATGGGAAAGTTTTTGGCAAAGGGGCCTCCGAAAATGATTTACTGAAAATTTACCGCCCCAGACCAGGATTGCCTTTCACCACATTCACTTTTGCCAATGGCACTCCAAAACTAATGTGGACAACTTTTACCAGCAATCAAATTGATATTGATGTACATAGCAATACTGGCAAAGCCTATCTTGACAGTATCCTGTCAGTTTTTCAACAATACGGTATTAAAATGATCAGGCTCGATGCAGCAGGTTACGCAATAAAGAAACCTGGCAGCAGCTGTTTTATGATTGATGAAACATTCGATTTTATTGCACAACTTAGCAACAAAGCACGCGAAAAAGGTATTAAAGTCCTGGTCGAAATCCATTCACATTACCTCACTCAAATTGAAATTGCAAAAAAAGTGGATTATGTGTATGATTTTGCCTTGCCGGTCTTGGTGATGGACACCCTGTTCAACCGCAATGCGGCCAATCTGAAAAACTGGATTAAAATTAGGCCGGAAAATACTTTCACTGTACTGGACACACATGATGGAATTGGCATTATGGATGTTGCTTCCGAAGGCAACAAGCCAGGCCTCATTAACGATAGCCAACTCAATGCCATTGTTGAAAAAATTCATGCCAACAGCAATGGCGAGAGCCTGAAAGCTACCGGAGCTGCAGCCTCAAACCTTGACTTGTATCAGGTTAACTGCACATATTACGATGCCCTTGGCGGCCACGATAAGGCGTATCTTATGGCACGCGCAATACAACTTTTTATTCCCGGAATACCACAAATATACTATGTAGGTTTGCTGGCTCAAAATAATGATATGGAACTATTGGCAAAAACTCGGGTGGGACGTGATATCAACAGGCACTACTTTTCAAAAGATGAAATTACCGCCGGCATAAAAAAAACGGTCGTTAAAAAGCTAATCGAGCTTATAAGGGCAAGGAACATGCACCCTGCTTTTAATGGGGAATTCAGTCTGATCGAAAGTAACCACTCACTTTTGAAAATGGAATGGCGAAATGCTGATGACTGGGCAATCCTCGAAATCGACCTTGAAGCTGATGATATGCATATCGGGTTTTCACAATCAGAAGGCATATCCCAAATTAAACTGTAATACAAGCACCAATCAAAAACTACACTTGTGAAACCAAAAACGAAATCCAGCAATAAGGCCATCACACTGCTTACTTATTTTATGTTTATGATGTTTGCCATGACAACAGATGCCGTTGGGGTGATAATTCCTGAGGTCATTAAGGAGTTCGGGCTGAGCATGACCGCTGCTGGGCTTTTCCATTATGGCCCAATGATTGCAATGGCATTTGCCGGAATTTTTCTTGGATTCCTGGCCGACAAAATAGGACGCAAAAGCACCATAATCATCGGTCTGGCCTTTTTTGGCATAAGTTCATCCCTGTTTATGGCGGGCAACAGCTTTGGTTTTTTCCTTGCACTATTGGTTATTGCAGGGGCGGCAATAGGGGTTTTCCGTACAGGCGCACTCGCACTCATCGGCGATATTTCCAACTCTACCAAACAGCATACAACTATCATGAATACCGTTGAAGGCTTTTTTGGTGTAGGTGCCATTATCGGCCCCTTTCTGGTAAGCTACCTGCTGCGACAACATATTGAATGGAAATGGTTGTACGCGATTGCTGCCGGCATCAGCCTGCTATTGATCACAATCGCAACAGCTATAAAATACCCGGCAAGCAAAAGGCCGGCCTCTAACAACGAAGCTATCAATGTTGGCAGGACCCTGAAAATGGCCAAAAATCCATTTGCGCTTGGTTTTTCATTGGCAGCATTCTTTTATGTTACCATTGAGGCCGCCATTTACGTTTGGATGCCAACACTATTTACTTCATATGATGGCTCCTTCACCTTTATAGTAACCTATGCCATTCCCATTTTCTTTGTGTTGAGGGCAGCAGGCCGGTTCTTAGGTGCCTTGATGCTACAGGTACTGCGCTGGGATGCCGTTTTAAGCGTTTCGGGCATCCTCATTTTCATATTTTTTGCCAGCAGTATGGTTTATCCGCAAACAGCCGCTATCTTGCTTCCTTTAACAGGCTTATTCATGTCGGTAATTTACCCCACAATCAACTCAAAAGGGATTAGTTGTTTCCCAAAAGACAAACACGGTTCCATCGCAGGTATCATCCTTTTCTTTACAGCCGCCGGCGCAGCCCTTGGCCCACTTTCAATGGGCATTATAAGCGATTTATTTGGTGCTGATGCCAAATATGGATTTATGCTCGCAACTGCCTACGCCGGGATACTGATGATAGGGTTTGTGCTAAACTATTTTTACAAACCTACAGAAAGCCAATTGCAGAAGCTAAACCAAACCGAATATAACCCCAACAATACCTCAGAACCACCAATATAATGACAAACGGTAAGCGGATTGCAGCAATAGGCGAAGTGCTTTGGGATATGATGCCAACCGGTAAGCAACCGGGAGGTGCGCCAGCAAACTTTTGTTTCCACGCTAACAAGCTCGGGGCAAATACGGCACTCATAAGCGCTGTGGGCAAAGACAAAAACGGTTCGGAAATTTCACAATTCCTTCATGACAAAGGTATTACACTTTTTCTTAATACCGTTGAAAAACAAACAGGATACGTAAGCATCAATCTGGAAAAAGGTATCCCGGCCTATACAATCCACGAAGATATTGCCTGGGATTTCATTGCTCCATCGGCTGATGCCCTTGATTGGGTTTCGAAGGCAGATGCAATATGTTTCGGCTCGCTTGCCCAAAGGTCGCCAGTTTCGAAAAAATCCATTGAACTGGCATTGGATACTGCTCAACCACATGCACTAAAGGTGTTCGACATCAACCTACGACAGCACTATTTCACAGAAGGTGTTTTAATGAAATCCCTGCAAATGGCAAATGTTGTTAAATTGAATGATGAAGAACTGGATATTATAAGCAAAATACTAGGTTTGCATGGTGATACAGAAAATATGTGCAGGCAGCTGATTGAGAGGTTCCAATTGCAGCTCGTTGCTCTTACAATGGGTGCACAAGGCAGCCTGTTAATCCGGCCAGATATGGTTTCATTCCTCAATGTACCACAGATAGAAGCAATTGACACCATAGGAGCCGGCGATTCTTTCAATGCTGCCCTAGTAGTGGGCTTGCTTCACAACAAGGACCTCCGCCTAATCCACCGGGAAGCTACAGCCTATGCCGCAAAAGTATGCACATATAGCGGTGGAATGCCTGATTTTGAATTGGAGTTTCTCTTACCTTAATAACCTTTGTGCTGACCCAACTAACGAAAGAAAACCACTGGGGCACACATGCATAAAACAGTATATCAAAAATATACCTGCGTAGCGGCGTAATAAAATCATCCGGAGTGGCATGCATGGCCTGTCTCTTATACACATCTCCGAGCC
>OMKS01001845.1_pt1 | contig 18320 bp, 18 predicted proteins | sample 1674721 | NCBI WGS metagenome assembly OMKS01 (sample SAMN06264996, study PRJEB25208) | sediment metagenome | isolation source: hot spring sediment | place: USA: California | collected 2014-09-02
ATCATATAACCGACCTGAGCGGGTGCCGGCAGTGAATTATGTAAGGGTAATTCCACTTGGCGGTGTACGTGAATTCGGCCTGAATTCCATGGTGATCGAAACCAGCATGGGTTCCCTTGTCATCGATGCAGGGCTTATGTTCCCCAAATTCCATCCCACGGGTATTGACCAGATCATCCCCGACTTCACCTATGTCAAGGAAAATCAGGAGGTATTTCAGGGTATCGTTCTCACACACGGACATGAAGACCACATCGGAGCCCTCCCATATCTTCTGAAGGATGCCCCGATACCGGTCTACAGTCATCCCTTTACCCTGGAAATGGTAAAAAAGAAGCTTAGAGAATATGACATGCAAGACAATATCAGTCTTATCCCGGTAACCCCGGGACAGAGGATATCTCTTTCAGGCATGGAAATCACCTTTATCGAGACCCTCCATTCAACTATCGGATGTTACTCTCTGGACATGCTCACACCCCAGGGAAGAATCATCCACTCGGGCGATTTCAATAAGATGCCCCAGGAATACCACGACACACGAAGCGACGCGGTGAGACTTTTCATGTGCGACAGTACCAATGCCGAGGTAGATCCGAAATGTTCGGATGAAGACAGTATACTGTCATGCCTGGAAAACATCATAAAAACCACTACAGGCGCTGTTGTGGTATCCACATTCAGCAGTCATGTAAAACGTATACAGAGGCTCTATGACCTGGCGGTCATGAACGGAAGAAAGATCAGCATTATCGGCAGAAGCATTAATCAGGTCGTCGATATTGCCTCAGACCTCGGGATTCTGGAACTGGACCCCCGTGATATGATCAGGCCCGATGAACTGGTCTGCATGGACAGAGACAAAGTCATGATCATATGCACCGGCACCCAGGGTGAGATATATTCGGTACTTTCTCTTATTTCAAGAGGATGGCATAAATTCAAAGTGAAACAAGGCGACAGCGTCATTATCTCGGCCAGGATAATACCCGGCAATGAACTTGCTGTAGCGCGCTGCATAGACAAACTGATCGAATTCGAGGCAAAGGTGTATTACCCGGACGTGGCAGATGTCCATGCCTCCGGTCATGCCCCCCATGAAGAACTGTTAAAGGCCCTGTCAACCCTGAAACCTGAGATCGTCATGCCTGTACACGGAGAGTTCCGGCACATGAAGGCCCTGGCGGAAATGGCTTCGACAGTCCCGGACCAGAACACACAGACTGTTCTCGCCAGACCCGGCCAGATCTGGACCATCAGGGAAGACGGCATGAACCTGACCGGGGAGGTCCCTCATGGAAAATGCTTTGTGGACGGTGAGCTGACAGGCGATATCAGGGATGTGGTACTGCGGGACAGGCGGCATATCTCCGAAGGTGGTCTTGTCGTTGCCTTTATTGTTGTTGACGGTGGTTCTTCGGATATCGTTCTCGGTCCCGACATCATGTGCAAGGGGGTTGTCCCCGCAAGCATGGAACAGGAAATCATGGATGAGATAAGGCTCAATGCAATAGAGATCCTCCATTCATATATGGGCAGAGAACTCAGCGTCCAGATATTGCAGAACCGACTCAGAGAAACTCTCGGGACGCGCATGAAGGCTCGTCTCGGGAAAAAACCCATGATAATACCTATCATTATGGAGATTTGATTGTCAGACCTTCTCATTGCACTTCTTCTCGGCACCATTCAGGGACTTACAGAGTTTCTGCCCGTATCAAGCTCCGGGCACCTTGCCATCGTACAGGGGTTTATCGGCGACAAATGGCTCGGGGACGTTCTCTTCAATGTATCCGTGCATCTCGGCACCACCCTTGCTGTGATCGTATTCTTTCACAAGGACATCCTGGGCATGATCAGGGGGATACTGCCAGGAACCTATCAGAGACAGCAGGGAATTGTTGTCATGTGCATCCTTATCACCACAATAGTCACCGGCATTGTCGGCATCTCCTTCAAAGACTCTTTCGATGCCATGTTTTCCATGCCCAAACTGGCGGCAGGCATGCTCCTTGTCACCGGATTTCTTACATTCTTCACCGACAGAATCAGGAAACCTGAGCAGAAATACGGAAGAATACGCATACGCGATGCAGTGATCATCGGGGCCTTTCAGTCCTTAGCCATAATACCGGGAATCTCAAGATCCGGATCCACAATATTTGCCGGTGTTCTGTGCGGTATGGAGCGCACATGGGCTGCCAGCTATTCCTTTATTGCGGCAATACCCGCTGTCATAGGGGCGGTAATCCTGGAATGGGGCGGAACCACACAGCCCCTGACATGGCTGCATATAATCGGCGGTGTAACTGCCTTTATCGTGGGCTTGATTTCTCTGCAGTTTTTGGTATGGACATTAAAGAAGCATAACTTTTTCATATTCTCCGTGTACTGCTGGCTTGCAGGGCTGACTTATCTTGCGCTCAGCATTTAGTCTTCATAAAAGGGAATAAGATGGCAAAAAAGAAACCTGACAATACCTTCCCGGTCCAGGTCCTGGGATTGTTTATGGGATTTACAGCCATATTTCTCTTCCTTTCTCTCATCTCCTATAATCCATCGGACCCCAGCTTTTCCCACCTTGAAGAGACCAGGGACATCCATAACTGGATGGGCATCGTGGGATCGTATATCGCAGACGGGCTCTATATCGTCTTCGGGATCACTGCATACATCATACCGCTGTTTCTCCTTGAATACGGTTACCGTTTCTTCAGGAAGAAAAGATTCCCGAACTGGGTGAAATTCTTAAGCACCTTTATCATCTTCTTCGTTGCTGTCGGGCTGTTGAGCATCTTTATCAAGGAGATATCCATATTCTCCAAGACCATGAATGCCGGAGGGCTCATAGGACATATCATTGGCGGTGCCCTGCTGGCATATCTCAATGCATGGGGATCCCTGGTCCTACTTATCATGCTTTTGTGTGCGGGTTTCATGATCGGCTATGATGTATCCACCCCCTACAGATCCGCCAAGGAGCTTGTTGCTTCCATCAAGGAAAACCGAGAGTTCAGGAAGAAAAGGGCCGAGATGGAAAACCGCTCAAGGCCCAGTCGGTCAACCATCAGGCAACACAAAGAATCAGCGGCAACCCCCAGCAAGAATGAACCCTCGGAGCCCCAGATCACCATAGCCGGGCACGAGGAAAAGTTGCCATCAGAGGTGCCGAGACAGGCAAGCCTCGATTTCATAGATGACTACCAGCTCCCCCCCCTGTCCCTGCTCAACAAACCCACATCGAAAAGCAGGACGATTACGGAGAAGGAACTCAAGGCCAATGCATCTCTTATTGTGTCAAAGCTCAAGGATTTCGGTGTAGAGGGAGAAATCCTTGAAATAAAACCCGGACCGGTCATAACCATGTATGAATTCACACCCGCGCCCGGAATCAAGATAAACAAGATCGTATCCCTGGCAGATGACCTCGCCATGGCACTTAAGGCCTCTCCTGTCCGCGTCGTGGCGCCAATACCGGGAAAGAATGCCGTCGGCATTGAAATACCCAACCGCACGCGTGAAGTCGTGAATCTGAGAAAGATCCTCTCAAGCAAGGAATTCGTCACGGCAAACACACCTCTGACCCTGGGGCTCGGGACAAATATCGAGGGCATTCCTATGGTTACAAACCTGGCAAAAATGCCCCATCTTCTCATAGCAGGAGCAACCGGTACAGGCAAGAGTGTGGGGCTCAATACCATGATCCTTTCCCTGCTGTACAGAAACGATCCGTCGGAACTGAAATTCATCATGATAGATCCGAAAAGGATAGAACTGTCTCACTATGAAGGCATCCCTCATCTCCTCCATCCGGTCGTGACCGATCCGAAGGAGGCCCTTCCTGTTCTGAAATGGGCGGTAGCAGAAATGGAAGGGCGCTATGAATGGTTCAAGGAACTCGGCGTGAAAGGGATCGACACATACAACAAACGGATCAAAAGGGATAATAAAAACCCGGAGACCTCTCTTGCCACACTCCATGAGAAAGAAAAGGAGTTCGGTCTCCTGCCGAAGCTCGTTATCATCATCGATGAGATGGCAGATCTCATGATGGTAAACAGGGAGATCGAGATTCATATCGCCCGCCTTGCACAGATGGCACGTGCAGCAGGCATATATATGATCGTCGCGACGCAGAGGCCTTCCGTGGATGTTATTACCGGGCTTATCAAGTCGAACTTCCCGTCACGGATATCCTTCAGGGTATCCTCCAAGATCGACTCGCGGACCATTCTCGATTCATCCGGGGCTGATCAGCTTTTAGGCCTGGGAGACATGCTGTTTCTCTCTCCGGGGATATCTCATCTCACCCGGATACACGGCCCGTATGTCTCAGAAGAGGAACTTGACCGGGTTGTGGAATTCATCAGGGGGCAGAAAGGACCACAATATGTAGAAGGTCTCGATGACCAGTTTGCCAGCCTTGCCAGGGAAGACTCGAATCCTGTCAATGGATTCGAAGAATATGATCCTGTATATGATCAGGCCCTGGAGTTTGTGACAAACAAGGGAAGTGCGTCCATATCTCTTATCCAGAGAAGGTTCCGGATAGGCTACAACAGGGCTGCCAGGATTGTGGAACAGATGGAAACAGAGGGCATTATCGGCCCTTCTGATACTGCGGGAAAACCCAGAAAGGTATTGGTAAAACCCTATGCGGCAGAACTTGAAGAATAGCTCTTTGGTATCTTTTTTCATACTCATCCTCGCCACCTGGTCCCATGCAGGGACCCTGGATGAGATTCAGCGCAGGTATATGCAATACAACGACTTTATCGTAGTCTTCACACAGGACACCTACCAGGCCCTTGTGGATAAACGGATCCACTTCACCGGAAAGGTCTTTTACAAACGTGATGTCGGGGTGCGTATGGATGTGTACGAACCACAACGGCAGATGATCATTCTCAAGGATCAGACCGTACTCATTCACCTGCCTGATGAAAACACCACGACCTGTCAGGAACTGCCGAAAGAGATCGCTTCACAGAACATCCTGGGGTTTTTCTCCGGGCTGAACAGCATTGATGAAGACTACACTATCGAAGACACCCAAGATGAGCTGATCCTGCATCCAAAAGGCGGCACCGGCTTCATTTCCATTCAGACAGATGAATCGGATCACATAAGCAGGATCCTGCTCAAGGATGCAACGGGAAACAACAGCACCATTGTTCTGAGTGATTACCAGTTCAACACTGGAATGCAGGAAGATATCTTCTTCTTGAATCAGAAACCGGAGTGAAAATCTCCGCGGCCTGAGAGAATAAAGGCATGCCCGACATAATCATGAAATCTGCCTGCTCCGTCAATACCTTGACCTCAACTGATCCCTCTGGTAAAGCATTGTACATGAATTCTGCCCTCATCGATACGACCGTGGAACTCCTGTTGAAGGCACAGCATGTTATTGTACTTACCGGTGCCGGAATATCAACCGAGTCAGGCGTGCCGGATTTCAGATCCCCCGGAGGTATCTGGGAACAATACGATCCCACCATGTTCTTCATCGAAAGATTTCTTGCAGATCCCGAAGAAGTCTGGAGATGCCTGCTGGATATGAACAGTTCCCAGGAATTCAAACTCTTTGACGCCATACCGAATAAAGGTCACCATGCCCTGGCATATCTTGAAGAGATCAGTATCATACAGACCGTTATCACACAAAACATCGACAATCTTCACCAGAAGGCAGGAAGCAGACACGTTATCGAATTCCACGGGAATATGCTTTATGCCAAATGCATGGAATGCTCGTTGAAATCGGGTTATAAAAAGATCCTTGAAGATCTGGAAGAACGATTCCCACCGAGATGTCCATGCGGCGGAATATTAAAACCAGATGCTGTCTTCTTCGGAGAGGCAATCCCCCAGGGTGCACTGAAGGAATCTTTCCAGGAGGCTGACAATTGTGATCTCATGCTCGTCATCGGCACCTCTGCCCAGGTGGAACCTGCCGCATCCCTGCCCATGATTGCAAAAGGCATGAACTCTCTGCTAAGAGGCCTTGGAACAATACCTATCCCCAAGCAGCAGTGCCACGTCATAGAGATCAACAAGGAGGCGACACCCCTGACCGGAAAGGTTTCAGATTTCCTCATTCAAGGCAGCTCAGGCGAGATACTCTCGATCATCGAGCAAAAGATAAGAAGAATAAAGGATTAGCGTGAAGACAACAGGAAAAACAAGGATCTTTACCATCCTGGCCCATCCCGCCACCCATGTGATTGCACCAATCATTTATAATCACATATTTGATGAGCTGAGACTCGATATGTCTTATATTGCGCACGATATTGAACCTCATGGCATCACCGATACGATTCAAGCGTTCCGCTCATGGGAAAACCTCGCAGGCTTCAATGTAACCATCCCGTACAAGGAATCCGTAGCGGAATTACTGGAAACCAAGTGCCCGGTATCGTCCAGGGTCAAGGCTGTAAATACCGTCATCAGAAACGAGGATGGTACATTCGAAGGATACAATACCGACGGCATCGGTGCGCAAAAGGCCATCGGGGATGTTCGGGGAACCCACTGCCTGGTGCTCGGGGCAGGCGGTGCAGCAAGATCCATTGTGGATGCCCTGCTCAAGGCAGGCGCTGGAAGGATTTCCTTTTCAAACAGATCCTCTTCTAATTCTCAAAAACTCCTTGATATCTTCTCTTCGGACAATGTCTCGATCTTCGACCCTGCAGATATTGAAAAGATCAATGTTGTTATCCAGGCCACTCCTGTTGTGGATCGCATCCCTTTCAGCCTTGATTTAAAGAAGCTGAGAAAAGACACTCGGGTATTGGAGACTGTAATGAGGCCAAGTGTATTATCGGATACTGCATCGGAAAATCACCTCGAGGTCATCCCCGGTCACGCCATGCTCTATTTCCAGACAAAACAGAACTTCAGGCTGCTGACAGGCATAGACGTACCTGATACTGTTTTGGAAAGCGCTTTTGGAACAGTGGGGTATAAAATATCATGAGGATCTACCTTGAATGCTGCATGAGGAAAGGAAATCCCCGAATCGCGATCGAAGTATGTAAAACATGCAGGTTCAACAAGAAGTGCAGTGTATTTCGCGCCTACAGGAACCCTTCCCTGTTTGAGGATCAGTATAAACATCTAAGGAACAGCGCCACTTGACAGTTTATCTTCTTTGGATTTATGGTGAGGCATTATGCCAAAAAATCACATATGTCTTTATCCTGACGAAGTCCTCAAGATCAGGGCCGGCGAGATCGGAAACATAGACCTTGAAATCATCGACCTTGCCGAGGACATGAAGAACATCATGTATACAGCCCCAGGAGTAGGGCTCGCTGCGCCACAGGTTGGTTTCTCAAGGCGTCTCATCCTCGTGGATCCCACAGCAAACAAGGAACCGGGAAATCTGACCACGCTTATAAACCCGGTTATCATAGAACAGGAAGGTTCAGATACGGACAGTGAAATGTGCCTGAGTGTACCCGAGGTATCCGTGGATGTCCCCCGAGCAGAACGTATCGTTGTGCAGGGGGTTACCCTGGAGGGCAAAGAGATCCGGATCGAGGCCGAAGGATTTCTGGCGAGAATCTTTCAACATGAGATAGATCATCTCGACGGAAAGGTTATCCTGGATTATGCGTCTCATCTGAAACGTTCCATTTACCTGAAGAAAAGGAAAAAAGGGAAATTATGAGACTCGCTTTCATGGGTACCCCAGATTTCGCGTTACCCACCATCCAGGCACTGATTGAGACGAAAAGGCATGACCTTGTCTGTGCGATCACTCAACCGGATAAACCTAAGGGCAGAGGAAGGCATGTCAAGGCCCCTGCGGTGAAACAGTATGCCATGAATAAAGGTATTCCGGTCCTTCAGCCTGTGCGGATCAGGGATAATCAGGAGATCTATACTTCTCTTGTTCAATACCGGCTAGATGCAGTCATTGTGGTAGCCTATGGAAAGATCCTGCCTGCCGAAATGCTCGATATCCCTGTAAAAGGGTTTATAAATGTTCATGCATCCCTGTTGCCCAGTCTCAGGGGAGCAGCACCGATAAACAGGGCAATCCTTCAGGGATGCGCCTCAACAGGGATCAGCATCATGCAGATCGATGCAGGCATGGATACCGGACCGGTCTATCGCAAGGTGCAAATCCCCATCGAGACGGATGACGATGCCGTGACCCTTTCATCAAAACTGGGTGTTCTGGGAGCAGAAACGCTCCTTGAGGTACTCGATCTTGTCGAAAGAGACAATCTCCAGCCGATACCTCAGGACCATGAAAAGGCAACATATGCACCCATGCTCAGAAAGGATGAAGGTGAGATTGACTGGAATCAGGATCCGATAACCATACACAACATGATCAGGGGACTCGTACCATGGCCGTGTGCGCATTCCCATATCGGGCCAAAAACCCTGAAGATATGGAAGGCATCGTACCTTGCCGAAGACCATGACCTGCCTCAGGGGTCTCTTGTCAAGGACGCTTCCGGGCTGAAGATTGCGTGCGCAGGGGGCTACATCATCCCCCACGCCCTCCAGATCGAAGGCAGAAATATTGTGGATTCCCATGCCTTTTCATGCGGCCTGAAAAATGACCGGATAATACTTTCACAAGGAGGGCTTCAATGATACTGGCACCGTCAATCCTGTCTGCAGACTTCTCGCACCTCGCTGATGACGTTGAAAAGGTTGTCTCCGCCGGCGCCCAGTGGATTCACATCGATGTAATGGATGGCCACTTTGTACCAAACATTACCATAGGCCCGGTCGTGGTAAGGCATATCCGTCGCATTACCAATGCCTATCTCGACTGCCATCTGATGATATCTAAACCGGACAGATATATAGATGCCTTTGCCGATGCAGGCGCAGACGGGATAACGATACACACCGAGACATGTACACACCTGCATAGAACCCTTTCGAGGATTCGCGAGCTCGGGCTGAAATCAGGAGTATCCCTGAACCCTTCAACACCTGCAAGCTCTATTGAATATATACTCGATGTTACCGATCTTATTCTCATCATGAGCGTAAATCCAGGGTTTGGAGGACAATCATTCATCAATGCGGTACTACCGAAGATAAAGAAGGTGAAGGATCTCATATCGGAAAAGGATATCCTTGTCCAGATCGATGGAGGTGTGGGAACGGACAACCTTGGCATGCTCCTGGGCCTGGGAATCAATGTGATAGTTGCCGGATCAAGTATATTCAACAGCGTGGATCCTGAATCCACGATAAAGGAGATGTTCTCTATTGCAGCGGCCAATGAATCTTAACTATATCCTGTTGATCGCGTTATTCATGACGATCTCGGGATGTGCCCATGTACCACAGAATGAGACTGGGGTAGAACCGGACAGATCCAACCCTTATCTGAACATGCTGCTGGCCCGCGATGCCGAGAATAATGGAGACTGGAACAAGGCACTTGAGCTTTACGCCACGATCGACGATCCTTTTTCATGGCTTGCCCAAGCCAGGATCCATTTCATACTGAATCAGTCCGCCGATTCACTGGCATTTGTAGACCGGCTTATTCAGGAGGATGCCTATGCGGACGAGGCGCTTGAACTGCGAACCAAGATCTATGCACGCAAGGGTAATTGGCAGCAGGCAATCAATGATACCGAAACCCTTGCAGAAAAGCACCCCGACAACCGTCAACTGAAATTATTCCTGGCAAACCTCAAAATAATAATCTCAGATTTCATAGGGGCTAAAATCATTCTTGAAGATCTTCTCGTGAGCAATGACGACAGTATGGTCCTTTACACCCTTTCCAAGGCATGTTTGGGCTTGAAGGATCTTTCATGCACACGAAAAGCACTTATGGACGTCATCGTTGCCAACCCGAGATTCTCTCCTGCCTACATCGACCTCGGCAAAACCAATGAACTGCTCGGACGGCCAGAGGCTGCAGAGACTGCCTATAAAGAGCTCCTGGATATTGATCCATATTCAAACGACGGGCTCATCGCCTTGTCTGAGTTCTATATTTCACAAAAGAACTATTCCAGCGCCATATCCACCATAGAAAGACTCGTGCGGATAAACCCGCATGTTCAGATAATCCGGAAGCTTGTTATGCTGAAGTTTCAAGAGGGTCTGTTCAGCGAGGCATTGTCTGATTTCGAACAGATTGAAGAAAAGACCGACCAGGACATCTATTATATGGCCATAGCATATGCAAAACTCAGCAGGTACGAAGATGCGCTGCAGGCTCTGCAGAAGATTTCCGTTGCAGGAAAGCTCGGATGCGATGTGGCAATGCTTCAGTCTTCCATAGAAAAAGACATGGGTAATGAAGCAGAGGCCCTGGATATACTCTTGTCCGCATGGGATAATCACAATGATAAAGATGGTTGTGAAGAAATAGGATATCATCTGGCAACCGAACTGGACATCGCAGGCAGGAGAGATGAGGCCCTGGAGATTGCGTCAGAACTCCTCGACAGGAATCCAAAGGACCCTATTGCCCTGAACTTCATCGGATATGTCTGGGCCGACCAGGGGATCAATCTGGACCAGGCTCATGACATGATCAAAGAAGCCCTGGATATGAAACCGGACGACCCCTATATCCTCGATTCCATGGCATGGGTGCTGTTCAGAAAAAACCAGAGTGTTCAGGCCTTGAAGTATATGGAAAAGGCACTGGAACAACTGGATACCGATCCCATCATGCTCGAACATATGGGCGATATTCTCAAGGACCTCGAGAGAACCAACGAAGCGCTGGATTATTATATAAAATCGTCCATTCTGAATAACAAGAGGCAGGGGATAGAAGAAAAGATCAATGAATTGCTTGAATAATTAATTGTCAGAGCAAATACTTTAGCCGAACAGGTGAAACCATGACTAATGAAGCAAAGGTCGGGATCTTTATTGTTATTGTTATCATCATCTTCATAATCCTGTCTGTTCAGATCGGCGAACTAAGCTTCACAAAGAAGGACACCTATACTATGACCATGGTATTCTCTTCAGTGGAAGGGCTTAAGCGCGGCTCTCCTCTGGAACTGGCAGGGGTAGATGTCGGGACCGTAACCGGCATCTCCCTGAACAAAGATTATTCCGCTGTTGTTACAGCGGCAATATATGACGACATCAGACTGCCGATCAATTCCTCTGCATCCATAGCCACCAAGGGTGTGCTTGGAGACAAGATCATAATACTGACGCCGGGTGTCTCTGAAAACACTATCAAGCCGGGAGGAAATCTTGCAAGAACAACCGTGCCGCCTTCCGTTGATCACATTCTCATGCAGATCGGTGAACTTGCAGAAAATCTGGCCGAGCTGACAGGGGCACTGAATTCGACATTCGGAGACGAAGATGCCCTGCGTAATATCATCAATAATATCAGCCGTTTCAGCGAAGATTCTGCAGCACTGGTATCGCAGAACCAGGAAAACATATCCGTTACCATCTCTCAATTAAGAGAGATCACCGACAACTTTGCCATGGTCTCTCAGGACCTGGCAGGGACATCGGCTGACTTCGGAGAAATCATAGGCAAGATAAATTCCGGCAATGGTACCATGGGCAGGCTAATCAACGATGAAGCACTGTATCTCTCAACCATGGGGTTCATGGAGAATATCCAGCAGTTCACTTCACGATTGAATGAAGACAACACCATCGCAATGCTGCTGAATGACTCAGAACTCTATTATGATATCGTGGCTATAGCAGAAAACATCAGATTTATCACCGATCAGCTTTCACAAGGCAGGGGTACCATGGGTCATATCCTCGTTGACGAAGAGTTGTATCAACAGCTCAATGAGGCCATACGCAACGCAAACCTTGCGGCACAGGGCATTGAAGAACAACTCCCGATAACGGTCATGGGGACAATACTGGGGCTGATCTGGTAGATATCATGCCCTTCAGGCTCATAGTTCTGGTCATCATCGCGTACTCGGTACTTGGCTGGCAAGGGGCATTGGCCGGATGCCTGAATCTTTCCCCTGTCCTGCTGTATGAATCCGGGGAGGAAGACTACTCAATAAAGATGGCAGGGCCGATCCTGGAGTTTTCTTCAGAAAGGATAGCCTTGCGACCCTTGTTACACATAGAAGAACAAGGGACTGACATCCTTTACCCTCTCGGCAAAAACACCTCCAGCAGGGGGTTGTTCTTTCCCGTGTACTCTTCCAGGGTTTTAGAAAACAGCATGCATCGAACCTTGTTCCCCTTTTTTCACGGCAGTTACATGAACACGAGCTATGCAGGGTTATTCCCTGTCTATGGGAAGTTCTATCATCGGTTCGGCTATGATGAATCACATTTTTTCCTGTGGCCGGTATATTCATCTACAACCTACGACACTATCAGGACACACAATATTCTCTGGCCCGTGTTTTCCTACTGCAAAGACCGGACGTTCAAGATTTTTCCTTTATATGGTTATAAAAAGAACCTTGAATCCCGGCATGACTTTCTGCTCTGGCCCATATTCCACCACATAAGAGGACCAAGAAATATGGATGCGATGCTTTTTTTGTTTCAGCGTTCATACGGTGACAATTACGAGAGCACATCCATACTCTGGCCGTTTTTTACCCTCAGCAGGGATTTTCAGGCGCAGCACACCAGTATTGACGCTCCATGGCCTTTAATCAGATACGCAAAAGGCGGTTACGAAGAAATCAGGATCTTCCCATTGTACCACAAAAAGATCATACCAGGCACTTATTCTATGAAAACCATTGGGTGGCCTCTGTACAAAAATGAACTCCATCATGACCACAATGGAGAGTTGAGGCGCCATAAAACAACTATCCTCATTCTCAGCAATCACTCTTATACAATCAACGAGATGGGACAGGAAGAAACAGATACCACCTTATGGCCTATATGGTATCAATCAAAAACATCAAACGGGTTTTCCTGGCATTTCCCCTGGATCCTGCCTCTTGATGACGCCGGCTATAAAAACAATTGGCTGCCTATACTTACCCTTGCACGCTCTATCGACAAGGACGGAACATATCTCATTGATATTCTGTGGCATACACTCCATTACCACAGAGATGAGATGTCTTCTCGTCTTGCCCTTTCATTTCTGTATTCGTATGAAACCGGTGTTGATTACCGGCAAATCGGGTTCTTTTTTGATCTAATCAATATAAGCCTGCCTACAGACCCCAGACCGGACAATAGAAAATAACATTGAGCATTCATTTTACTTGGCTGATCGTTGATTCTTTGCTATATATCTCTCACAAACGTTGAAGCATAAGCGGATTACAGGTTTAAAAACGAATCATCAGGTGGATCGGGATGTCGCTTACACGAAGAGAGATACTCGAAGAATTATCTCGTATGGGAATCAAAAGGATTGAAGAACTGAAAAAGGCTTGCCGGGAATATGAACTGTACTGGTTAAACCTGACAAGCTTTCGGTCTTTGAACTAAGTATCCTTTTAAGAGAACCCCTGGAACGGTCTTATTAACAGATAAGACCTTCTGCCTCAAAATCCGACTTGGGCATTCATATACCATGGTCTTTTATATTTATTATCAGCGCACGGAAACAGCATAGCCCCCTTTTTCCTTCGTGAATCTCCATACCCCTGGACTATGAGCTGCAACCTGATCAGACAAATCTTCAATCAAAGGTTACAAACCGGTCCTTTTTGGCCCCGCATACCGGACACTCCTCGGGAAGTATCCCGTCGGAGACATAGCCGCATACATCACAGACATAGTAGATCGTCTCCCGTTCTTCAAGGACATGATCCATGGCCTCTTTATACAGCCTGGCATGGATCTCCTCAACATCCCTGGACTGGCTGAAATAAAGCGATGCCGCTTTATCGCCGGCCTCTTCGGCATGTTTTATGAAACTATCATACGCAACACCTGCAACCTTGGTTTCAGACTCGAAACTCTCGGCAAGGTTCTCTTCTGTACTCTTTACTTTTTTCAGGAGCTTCAGCGCCCGCTTTCCATGGAGTTCTTCTGAAAATGATATTACCCTGAAAAGATTTGCCAGCGCGGGATAGCCGTCCTTTTGGGCCTTTTCAGCAAAGACCTTGAGCCTTAGAGTGGCCTTGGATTCACCTGTATATGCCTGATGCAAGTCATCCAGCAACTTTTCGTCCACAATCACCTCCTGAACTTATAATACTGTCTCTATGGATATCTCTGACCGAGACATCCTCTGTCCGCGTCCGGGCGTATGCCCAATCGAGTCAACGCGAAATCATATTTCACCGGATCATCGGGGATAATCGACCTGAAACCCTCAGTTATTTCAAGTGCTGTCTTCAGGTTCGCCTGGGAGCAGGATGTCATTCCCAGGCGGGAACATATGGCATACATATGCGTATCAAGGGGGACAATCAGTAAAGCAGGGGAAACTCCATCCCACCCGCCAGGGTCCACATCATCCCTGCGCACCATCCACCGCAGAAAAAGATGGAGCCTCTTGCAGGCGCTTTTCCTGTCCGGATGAGGCAGAAGGCTGTTATATTGATGGGGAGAATCATGACGCAGCTCATCTGCAAACCCTCTCAGAGCAAGGCATGTATTTTCGTGGCCCGATTCAAGAAAGTTCATGAAACATGCATAAAGAGATCCGTACAGGAGGATTACCCGCTGTATACCAAGGATAAAATCTGCAAGCTCCAAACCTGTTGTGAACCTGTGCTTGAATCCCCCGAAGACTGCGGCAAGATGCTGGCAGGATGCTTCTTCAATAAAGGACCTGGGTGTAGGCACCATCTTTTCGAGTACACCCGATATACTTTTCTTTATCTGGCCGACTCTCCCATAGGCAAGGGCCGATGCCAGAAGTCCGACTATCTCCCGGTCCAGGGGATCATTGTAGCGCCATACAAACTCGAGAGGATCAGGGGAGATAAACCTGCGATGATTGTACTTCATATAGAGTTCATCACAAAATATACGGGATATGTTTGCAGGCAATCCCTTATCCTGTTGATATGCTCCATACTTATCTTCGGAGATATGGTTATTCATCTTCATAGAAGAGTTGTCTTTGATTCAAAGTAATACCGGATCATAAATCTTCAGGGCAAAAGCTTGCTTTTGAAGATTCATGAGATGGATTACTATTCCTCTGGCGAGAACTCGTCCTTTGAAGCGCCACATACCGGGCATGTCCAGCTGTCCGGCAAATCTTCAAAGGAAGTGCCTGCCTCAATGTTGCCTTCCGAATCACCCACTTCGGGGTCATAAATGTAACCACATACATTACATACATATTTTTTCATTCCACCCTCCATTTTTTTATCTTCCGGTTTGTCCTGGAGTCCCGTATCCCCTTTATAGGTCGGGGCGTTCTTCGATGCCTTCCCCTTCATGACATTCCGGTAATACGCATAGGTAAGCGGGGTGCCTTCTTTAATCACCTGCGCTCCCACCACTTCTGCAACAAATATCGTATGTGTACCGCAATCCACACTCCCTGCAACCTTTCCTTCAAAAAAACACAGGGAGCTATCGATTACAACCGGGCATCCTGTCTGACCATCCCTGCAGGATACCTGGGACATCTTGTCCACATCTCTGCCGGACTTGAAGCCGAAAAGCCCTATCAGGTTCATCGGCGTTTCCTCTTCGAGAACAGATACCGCCAACACCCCGCTTTCCTGGATATATTCATGTGTAAGGTTGTTCTTGTTGATACTCACCGCTATCGAAGGAGGGTCAGCGCTTACCTGAATCACTGAATTGACGATCTGGCCATTTGTCTTTTGACCGGACACTGATGATACGACATACAACCCGTAGGAGATATTCCACAGGGCTTGACGATCCAGAATATCATTCATCAATTGCAACCTCCTGAAGTTTTTCTGCGACAGTCTTACCCAGAGCATAACATCTTTTTAGTACCTCGTCATCCGGTACATATTTTGCCTTAATGGGTTCACTTATAAGGTCAACCTTCATGGCGGCCAGAATATCATGAATATGCGAGGCAGCTTCTCCGCTCCATCCGTATGATCCGAATGCAGCGCCGATAAGGCTCTTGGGCTTGAGACCCTTTAGATAGGTCAGAACATCGGCCATTGCGGGGAGCATGTTATTGTTCAGGGTCGAAGAACCGGCTATAAGTGCACCTGCATCGAGAACTTCGTATGCCGCATCACTGCGATGAAAAACATCCATGGACATCACCTTCACCCGTGCCCCGCCCGCTACAAGACCTTCCTCGATCGCCCGGGCCATTAATTCGGTGCTGTGCCACATGGTATGAAACAGGATAACAGCCTTGTCTCTCGGTTTCTGCTGTGCCCATCTTTCATAATAACCGAGCATTCTCCCGAGATCTTTTCGCCATACAGGACCATGATCCGGAGCGATGATCGAGATATCAAGACCGGATTTGCCCACCTTTTCGAGAAGGCTCAGGATCAGGTTCGAGTAGGGAAGAAGGATGTTCGCATAGTAGGTGGCTGCTTCATAGTCCAAGATGGCATCATCCACCTCGTCGGCAAAGCGCTTAGCCGACGCCAGATGCATTCCGAAGGCATCCTGAGAAAACAGCAGTGCGTCTTCTTTCAGATAGCTGAACATGCTGTCGGGCCAGTGAAGCATCCGTGTCTCCATAAACTCCAGCGTGACATTGCCCAGGGGAAGCTCGGAACCGTCTTTCAATGCAAGGATTTCCTGATCTATGCTGAAATGTTCCTTCAGCGTCTTTGCACCCATTGTCGATGCGAAGACCTTTTCCGGCGAGACCTCTTTAATCACCTCTGCAAGGCATCCGGAATGATCCATCTCGGAATGATTCGATATGATATAATCGATATCTCGAGGATCTGTAACCGAGGCAATGCGGCTTAAGAGCTCCTGCTTGAACGGGGCCTTTACCGTATCAATGAGCGTAATCTTATCAGCCATGATCAGATATGCATTGTAGGAACTCCCTTGTTTTGTCGTATACCCGTGAAAATCCCGGATCGTCCAGTCAACAGCACCGACCCAGTACACATGCTCGCTGATCTTAACAGCTTTATAAATGCCCGGCATCTCTTACATCTCCTTTTCCTAATCTTTACATAGCGAGAGTTTCTCGCTTAAAATGACAATATGCCTCATCTCTTCTTCAATAATCTTGTTCAGCTTTTCCCTGCCGAGAACCTCGGGAACGATACCCTTGAGCCCTGTATAGAACACGATGGAATCTTTTTCCGCCTCGATTCCCCTGCGCAAAACATCCCTCAATCTCTCGGTCCCGTCCAATGGCGCCATGGCATCAAAGACCTCACCTGAAATCATTGCCCGCAGATACAATACCGCAAGATCATCGGGATCAAGACCGCTGTTGTATTCCTCATTTTTCGTGAGTTCATCCCTCATGGACATGAATACCTTTTCATGCTCAGCCTCCATCGAGGCAAGGCCTGTAAGCATGCTTTTAACCTTATGGTCATCAAAGATCTCAGAAGCCCTGGTATAAAAGATCTCACCGTTCTTTTCTATCCCGATCGCCATCTCAAAAACCTCGCGAGCATTAAACCTCTTCTGCATGATCATACCCCCCGATGCATACTTCCATACTGTCCAACTCGATGCATGGAATACGTTGTTGTGATAACCCATCGATCCCTGTTTTCAAGGAGAATGATATGGTCATCCTTCAATTATGATTATTATTGCCTACGATTTCCACAGGCCGTGAATATTGCAGTACTCCCTGGCGGTAATCTCTTTTGCCTCGATGCAAAAAACAGCTTCAGGGGCATCGCCGGGCTTGAAGAACTGACGATAGGCCTTTCCATCTGCAATAATCTCTATCCATTCTATATAGTGCTTCTCTTCCATGGGATGAGTTACACTGCCGATTTTCACCCTGAATCCGTCCGATGTCTTCTCAATAACAGGCACATGTTTTTCTTTCGCCGCATCAACGGTATTCTCTGTAAAGAGTTTCATAGGCTGACCACAACACACAAGCTCTCCCTTTCCCTCGTGAAGAACCTCAACTATATTGCCGCAGATCTCACATTTATAAACCTCTAACCGCTTTGTCATAAACATCCTCCTTTTTCAGTAACGATTATTATTACCACTAGTTTCTCAAGCCCTTGATGTCAACCCCTTTCATCTCATCCTAATATAATCAGGGTTATGGAGTAATCAAATTCTATCCACTATTTTACTGCATCAGGATATATTTCAGAGCAGAGACAATCTTCCCTCAATCATTCCAGTCACATCGGTTCTTCAAGAAAGGGGATCCATTCATCTCATGTAATTCAACATTCCAACAATACTTTCAAATTTTATATATCTGTCTCTTATACACATCTGACGCTGCCGACGAAGAGGATAGTGTA
>OMKS01001848.1_pt1 | contig 18300 bp, 22 predicted proteins | sample 1674721 | NCBI WGS metagenome assembly OMKS01 (sample SAMN06264996, study PRJEB25208) | sediment metagenome | isolation source: hot spring sediment | place: USA: California | collected 2014-09-02
ATTCTGCACAGCCGGCATCGCCAAAGCAAGAGCGTGGGCATAGTCCATGGAGTCCATGCGGTCCACCCCGGCCAGCTTCCACCCTCACCCGGCGCCCAATCGCTCCGGCAGTCGGTAGCGCATGGCCTTCACGCGTCCGCTGAGCGCGTCGACAGCCCCGGCGGCGAGCGCCTCCATCTCGAGAGAACCGGGAAACACCATGACGGGCGCAAGCCGATCGAGCCGCCGGCGCAGGTCGTCCACCACAAGGGTGCTCCTGGCCATCCCGCCCGTCAGTACGATGGCGTCCGCCGCGCACCCGACGACCACGTGCATCGCGCCGATGTCCTTGGCGATCTGGTACACCATCGCCTCGACCACCCGCCGCGCCTTGGCGTCGCCCTCCGCGATGCGCCGCTCGATGACCTCGAGCCGGTGCTCGCCGAGATACGAATCGAGGCCGCCGCGGCGCGTCAGCTCATCGACCATTTCCTCGCGCGTGAAGCGGCCCGAGTAGCACAGGCCGATGAGGCCCTCTTGCGGCAACTGCCCCGTGCGCCTCGGCGTAAATGGCCCGTCGCCGAGCAGCGCTATCGTCGCGTCGACCATTCTGCCGCCCCGCACCGCCGCCACGGTGATGCCGCCGCCCAAGTGAGCCACCACCCACGCGGCGGACTCCAACGACTTGCCCAGTATCTCCGCCGCGCGCCGCGCCGCCGCGGCTCTTGCTGCTGCTTTGCAGGACAGGCAGCGCACGCAACCCAAGCGTCCGCAACGACCCGTCCGGGTCGCAACGACCGCCCCCGGCCCGCGCCGCGCTGTGGCCCTATTTGAAGCTGCGGCTGTCCTTGATCTGGTCCCAGGCCCAGACCACCTCCTGCAACCGGTCCTCGTCGGCGCGGTTGCCGCCATTCATGTCCGGGTGCAGGTCCTTGACCAGCGACTTGTACTGCTTGCGGATATCCAGCTTGGTCCAGCTGTCCTCCGCGCCCAGGATCTCCAGCGCCTTGCGCTCCGTCGGCGGCAACCGCCGCGTGTTCCCGTTCTTGCGCCCCGGATTGCGCGTGGCATTCTCGCCCAGCACCTGCATCGGATCGTCCACCCCCAGCCGCGACCAGGCCCGCTGCTCGTCGCGATTGCCAAAGGGCCGCGTCTCGCGTTCCCACACCCGGTCTTTGTCGATCTGGGCCTCGAACTCCTCCTCGGTGACGCCATGGAAGAAATTCCAGCGCAGGTTGTATTCCCGCACATGCTCCTTGCAGAACCACAGGTACTCGTCGAGATGGTCGGGCGATTTCGGCGCACGGTACTGCCCCGGCAGGTTGCAGCCGGGATGCTCGCAGACCCGCTGGGAGGTCTCGAACGCCCCGGACATTCCGCGCCGCCCGCGCGTGCGCTTCTTCTTGTCCGCCGAGACGGAGATGTCGAACCCGAAGGGATCGGTTTTCGTCATGGCCTGTGCCCTTTGCGACTCGAACCGGAGAGTTTAGTCAGTTGAGTGTGAGAATGAAGGGGACGAAGGACGAAAAATGAGTATTGCCGAGGAAATCCGTGACCGGCTGATGGCGGAACTCGTCCCCGATCATCTCGAAGTGGTCGATGACAGCGAACGCCATCGCGGCCATTCCGGCTGGCGCGAAGGGGGGAAGACGCATTTGCGCGTGACCATCTCCGCCCCCGCCCTTGCGCCGCTGTCGCGGATCGAGCGGCATCGCGCCATCCACCGCGCCCTCGGCCCCGACCTGGTCGCCCGCATCCACGCGCTGGCGCTCGACATCCGCGTCTAGTCGTCCCGCGCCGGGCCCAGCGGGCGGCCCGGCCGCGGCCCCGGCGCCCGGCTCGGGGCGCCCAGGCTCGGCACTCCCGCAGGCGGGACGCCCCGTCCGGCAAAGCCCGCCAGCGAAGCCGCCGCCGCCGCCGCGATCGCCTCGGGGCTGTCGGGCAGCGCGCGCCTCTCGCCCGGCATCCGCGCCCGGCGGAACACCAGCAGGTTCTGCGTGACCTCGATCCGCCCGGTCAGCCCCTTGCGCTCGCTGCAGGGCAGGCTCTCGGCGCGCTGGTATTCCCAACCCTCGGCCGCCATCGCGTTCAGGATCTCGGTCAGCGCCAGCGCAAACCGATCCGCCGCCCCGTTCGCCCCCTTCACCCGCTTGCCCCGCTCGGGGGCGGGCAGCACCCTGTATTCGTAAACGCTCATCGCCCGTCCCGCGCTCTTCGCCTCGCCCCTCCTAGCCGATTCGAGTCCCGCCGCCCACCAGCCTCACCCGGAGGTGAATGACGTTCGGCCATATTTCTGAACGCTCGGGATGGTACTATTCTGGCCACAGAGAGTCTCAGGGGTGATGCAAAGGCGTGCTTGTCGCTGTCCGGGGTCTGTTTTGGTCGATTCTCGTTGCGGTCTGGGCGATACCCGCGGCGGCGGACAGTTTTGATCGCCTATGGGACGGTTTCGACCCCGCGCCGCTCACCAATGGCGAGCGACGGTTCATCCAGGCCGCACTTGCGTTCGAGGGCCATTACAACGGCTTGCTGGACGGGGCATGGGGCGGACTCAGCCAGAGGGCCATGGATGCGTATTCCCGTGCGGAATACGCAACGGGGCCACGCCGTTGGCATGTGGGCATTCTGGCATTTTCTCTGTTCGACCGGATCGAGCGCGAGGGCTGGGACATGCTCCGCAACGAAGTGCTCGGCCTGTCGTTCCTTTTCCCGTTTGCCACTTCAAGACAGGGCGGGGCGTCAGAGAATTTCTCCAACTGGGAACACAGAACGAGTTCGCTGAGATACTCGATCACCGTCGCCGATCGCGCGATGACGCTGCGCCTTCACGAGTTTACGGCGGCCAAGCACTGGTCCGCAAATCCGATCTACACCCTGCGCAAGAACGACATGCTGGTGACCAAATCGCGCACCGCCGATGGCGCGATCCTATACACGCGATCCGACCTGATCGCCGGTTATTGGTCGACGGTCATGCTTTCGTCAGAGCGCCGCGACCAGACCGTTCTTGATGCCGTCGCCTCCAGCATTGCCCGTGGCCGGGCGCCGCCGCTGCAACCTGAAACCGGGTGGTGGCTCAAGGAAACCGTCGCGCTATCGCTGGATTTCATGCGCACAATGGACGAGCCGGAAAGGCCAAGCGCCGCAGACCCCGACAGACCGCCCGGCGGCACGGAGGATCGGCCCGACGCAAGCGGGACCGGTTTCTTCGTGACCCATGCGGGCGATGTCCTGACGAATGCCCATGTCGTTTCGGGATGCAGAAGCATCACGGTAAACGAGGCCAGCGCATCGCTGCGCGGAAGCTCGGACGAGTTCGATCTTGCGCTTTTGCGCCTTGACAGCCCTGTCGAGACCGAAACCGCCATCTTCGCCCGAGAGCCTGCGCGCCTCAACTCGGACATCACGGTGGTCGGCTATCCGCTGCTCGGCCTGCTCGGCGGGCTCAACGTGACACGCGGTTCTATCTCTGCCGCGACCGGGCTGATGGGCGACGGAGTCCGGATGCAGATCTCGGCTCCGGTGCAGCCCGGGAATTCCGGCGGTCCAGTCCTTGCCGCCGACGGGGCCGTGGTGGGCGTGGTGGTCTCGAAGCTAGACGCGCTGAAGGTGGCCGATGCCATCGGAGACATTCCCCAGAACGTGAACTTCGCCATCCGGGGCGAGATCGCCAAGCTGTTCCTCTTTCAGAACGGGATCGACCCGGTCGTGATGCCGATTGGCCAAGCCTTGCCTCCCGAGGAACTTGCGGAGCGCGCCCGGCAATTCACGGTCAAGGTGTCCTGCGCGAACTGATCGCGTTCCTGTACCGGGCGTCCCAGGCCCGCGCATGACGGTTTCCATCGGAAAAAAGTCCGATGAAAGTCCGATGAAAATCCGATGGAAGTCCGATTTGCCGAACGGGACGGTCGCGGTCAGAGGCCCAGCTTCCGCGCGACGATCTCGCCCGTTGCCTGCGGGTTGGCCTTGCCCCCCGTGGCCTTCATCACCTGGCCCACGAACCAGCCTGCAAGCTTCGGATTCTGCTTGGCTTTTTCCACCTGCGCCGGGTTCGCCGCGATACATTCGTCGACCGCCGCCTCGATCGCCGACAGGTCGGTAACCTGCCGCATCCCCCGCGTCTCGACGATCTCGCCCGGATCGCCGCCTTCGGTATAGACGATCTCGAACAGGTCCTTGGCAATCTTGCCGGAAATGTCGCCCGAGGTGATAAGGTCGATGATCTTTCCCAGTTGTTCCGGGCTCACGGGGCTGTCGGTAATCTCCCGGTCATCTTTCCTGAGCCGTCCGAACAGCTCGTTGATGACCCAGTTCGCCGCCGTCTTCCCGTCCCGCCCTTTCGCCACCTCCTCGAAATACCCCGCCGAATCCACCTCCGCCGTCAACACGCCGGCATCGTATTCGGTCAGGCCGAAGTCTTTGACAAAGCGCGCCTTTTTCTCGTCGGGAAGTTCAGGCAGCGCGGCGCGGATTTCGTCCACCCAGGCCTGTTCGATCTCCAGCGGCAGCAGGTCGGGGCAGGGGAAGTAGCGGTAATCATGCGCCTCCTCCTTCGAGCGCATCGACCGCGTCTCGCCCTTGTCGGGATCGTAGAGCCGGGTTTCCTGCACCACCTGTCCGCCATCCTCGACGATGGCGATCTGGCGGCGCGCCTCGTACTCGATCGCGGCCTGGATGAAGCGCATCGAGTTCATGTTCTTGATTTCACAGCGCGTTCCCAGCGCCTCGGCATCCCCGGCCAGCCACGCCTCGTAGGCGCCGGGCCGGCAGATCGAGACGTTCACATCGGCGCGCAGGTTGCCGTTCTGCATGTTGCCGTCGCAGGTGCCCAGATAGCGCATGATCTGGCGCAGCTTGCCGACATAGGCCGCCGCCTCCTCGGGGCCGCGGATGTCGGGGCGGCTGACGATCTCCATCAGGGCGACGCCGGTGCGGTTGAGATCGACAAAGGACATGGCCGGATCCATGTCATGGATCGACTTGCCCGCGTCCTGTTCGAGATGGATGCGCTCGATACGCACAAGCCGCGCGACGCCGGGGCCCATGTCGACCAGAACCTCACCCTCGCCGACAATGGGATGATAAAGCTGGGAAATCTGGTAGCCCTGCGGCAGGTCGGGGTAGAAATAGTTCTTGCGGTCAAAAGCCGACACCAGGTTGATCTGCGCCTTCAGCCCAAGCCCGGTGCGCACCGCCTGGGCCACGCAGAACTCGTTGATGACAGGCAGCATGCCGGGCATCGCGGCATCGACGAAGGCGACATTGGCATTGGGCTCGGCGCCAAACGCGGTCGAGGCGCCCGAGAACAGCTTGGCATTCGAGGCCACCTGGGCATGGACCTCCAGCCCGATCACCAGTTCCCAATCGGCTTTGGCGCCGGAGATCACCTTGGGTTCGGGGGCTTGATAGGCAAGGTCGAGCATCGGGGCGGTCCTTTCTCAGCGGGGTCTGTCTAAGGCAGGGCAAAGGCGCGGGCAAGGGGGACGGGGCGGCGGAGGATCGCCGATCGGGAAGGGCAGGATCGGCGGTGCGTCGCGCATGCCCGAAGGACAGGCTTGCCCGGTGGGCGCCGGGCGGTCAGAACTCACGCGCCGGGCAGCTTGCGCCCGGTGCAACATCATGGTCAGTCGATGCGATTTCCGCCGCTTGCCCTTTGTCTCGCCATGGCGGTCACGGGATGCGTGACGACCAGCGATGGCGCGAGCCGTGCCGCCTTCAAGCCCGGGGATCTGCCGCGGATGGGCTGGGATCACCGTCCCGAGGCGCCGATCTGGACAGAGGCAAGCCTGAAGGCACTGTCGAGCCATGGCGCGACGCTGGTTCAGACCGTTCCGGCCGATATCGGGCAATGGTGCCCGGCCTATGCAACCGCGGGCACGGCGCAGCGTCAGGCCTTCTGGGCCGGGCTGTTCTCGGCGCTGGCCAAGCATGAAAGCACCTGGAACCCGCAGGCCGTGGGCGGCGGCGGGCGCTGGTTCGGGCTGCTTCAGATCTCACCGGCGACCGCGCGCCAGTACGGCTGCTCGGCGACCAGTGGCGAGGCGCTGAAGGACGGCGCGGCGAATATCAGCTGTGCGATCCGCATCGCTGCGCGGACCGTGCCGCGCGATGGCGTCGTGGCGGCAGGGCGTGGTGGTGTCGCCGCCGACTGGGGGCCGATGAGCGTGTCCGCCAAGCGCGAGGAGATTGCCGCCTGGACGCGGGCGCAGCCCTATTGCCGGGGCTGAGCGGTCCGGGCCTGGCCGATACAGACCGCATCTGCCCATCTTATGGGCACAGTGCCGTCCCCCGGCCTTGCGGGGGGCGGCGCGCATTGATATCTGCCCCGGAATTCCGATAGTTTCCATCGGAAAACGCGTGCGAGGCAGGTCTTGAGTTCCCTAACCCCCCGGCTGGAAATCCAGAACATCACCCGCGTCTTTGGAGGGCGGACGGTGGTCGATGACGTGTCGCTCAAGGTCATGCCGGGGCAGGTGACCTGTCTTCTGGGGCCTTCGGGCTGCGGCAAGTCCACGACGCTGCGGGTGATCGCGGGTGTGGACATGCAGGACAGCGGCAAGATCTTCATCGACGGCAACCTGGTCTGCGACACGGTGTTCCGCGTGCCGCCTGAACGCCGCTCTGTCGGGCTGATGTTCCAGGATTTCGCGCTGTTCCCGCATCTGAGCGTGGCCGAGAACGTCGCCTTCGGGCTCAGCGGCAGCCGCGCCGAGAAACGCCGCAGGGTCGAGCAGTTGCTGGAACGGGTGGACCTGCTGGGCCATATCGACGACTACCCGCACCAGTTGTCGGGCGGTGAACAGCAGCGCGTGGCGCTGGTGCGCGCGCTTGCGCCGCGGCCCAAGATCATGCTGATGGACGAGCCGTTCTCGGGGCTGGACAACCGCCTGCGGGACGAGATCCGCGACGACACGCTGAGCGTTCTGAAGGAAGAGGGCGCCGCCGTTCTGCTGGTCACGCACGAGCCCGACGAGGCGATGCGCATGGCCGACGAGATCGCGCTGATGCGGCACGGCAAGATCGTCCAGCAGGGCGCGCCCTACAACATCTACAACGCGCCGGTAGACCGGGCTGCGGCGGCTTTCTTCAGCGATATCAACGTGATCCGGGGCAAGGTCAAGAACCTTCTGACGGAAACCGCCTTTGGTCAGTTCCTGACGCCCGCCATGCCCGATGGCTCCGAGGTGGACAACATCATCCGCCCCCAGCATATCCGCATCGACTTCGACCGCAACGGCCGCGGCCCGAACCCGACGCCCGAAACCGGCGTGGCGGCGCGCGCCGTGGTGGAACGCGCGCGCTTCATGGGTTCGGAAAGCCTGGTGGAGTTCCGGATGGATTACGACGCGACGAGTCTGAAGGCGACCGTGCCCGCGGTATTCCTGCCCCGGCTTGGCACGCCCATGTGGCTGATGATCCGTCGCGACCGCTGTTTCGTCTTCCCCGCGCCGGGCCATGAACGTGTCGACTGGCGCGATGCGGGCGCGCCGCGGGTGGCGGGAACAGGCAAATAATTGCGGGAATGCGATGGAATGGGTCTTTGATCTGGTCGTCAGACTCAATAGATGTGACAGACAGATTTCCATGCGGGGCGGGACATGCCCGCCCGGAGGGAGTAACCCATGCTGAACAATATCGGTCTTCCCGGCCTGCTGCTGATCGCCGTCGTGGTCCTGGTGCTTTTCGGCCGCGGCAAGATCTCGTCGCTGATGGGCGAGGTCGGCAAGGGCATCGCCGCCTTCAAGAAGGGCGTCAAGGAAGAGACGGAAGAGGCCAAGCAAAGCCTCGAGGCCGCGCGCGACGTCACCCCCGAACAGGAGAAGGACAAGGCCTGATCCGCCTGTCCCGCGCATAGCCCCATGTTCGACCTCGGCTGGACCGAACTTCTGCTTATCGGCATCGTGGCGCTGATCGTGGTGGGCCCCAAGGACCTGCCGGGCATGTTCCGCACGCTTGGCCGCTTCACCGCCAAGGCGCGCAACATGGCGCGCGAGTTCCAGCGCGCCATGGACGATGCCGCCGACGCGGCCGGCATGAAGGACACGGTCAAGGAGCTGAAGGAAATCGCCAATCCGCGCACGATGGGTCTCGACACGCTGAACGAGGCGGCCGAGGCATTCGAGAAGTGGGAGACCAAGCGGTCCCCCGGCACGGTAACGTCCGGCACCGCGACACCCCCGGGTGCAACTCCCTCCGCAGCCGCCCCCGAGACCAAGAGCGACGCATGAAGAGCGAAGAGATCGATGACAGCTCTGCCCCGCTGATCGAGCATCTGGCGGAACTGCGCACGCGGCTGATCTATTCGGTCTCGGGCTTCGTCACCGCCATGGTGGCCTGTTTCTTCTTGTGGCAGCCGATCTTCAACTTCCTGACCCAGCCGATCTGTTCGGCGCTGGCCTCGCGCGGGCAGGATTGCGGGCTGTACCTCATCAAGCTGCAGGAAGGCTTCTTCGTCGCGATCCAGATTTCGCTGGTGGGCGGGCTTGCTCTGGCCTTTCCGCTGATCGCCTACCAGATGTGGCGCTTTGTGGCGCCGGGGCTTTACCGCTCGGAAAAGCGCGCCTTCCTGCCCTTCCTGATTGCCTCGCCTTTCATGTTCTTCCTCGGCGCGTCCTTTGCCTATTACGTTGTCACGCCGCTGGCCTTCGACTTCTTCCTCGGCTTCCAGCAGGTCGGTGCGATCCCGGTTGAGGGCGGCGAGGTCGTGTCGCAGACTGCGGGTGTGACCTTTCACGGCTCGGTGCAGGAATACCTGTCGCTGACGATCAAGTTCGTGCTGGCCTTCGGGCTGTGTTTCCAGTTGCCGGTGCTGCTGACGCTCATGGGCAAGGCGGGGCTTGTCTCGGCGGCGGGTCTGGGGAGGATGCGCAAATATGCGGTGGTCGGCATCCTGGTGCTGGCAGCCCTTGTCACGCCGCCTGATGTCATCACCCAGATCATCTTGTTCGTGGTGGTCTACGGGCTTTACGAGTTCTCGATCCTTCTGGTCCGCCGCGTCGAGAAGAAGCGCGAGAAGGAGCTGCGCGAACAGGGGCTTTGGTTCGAGGATGACCCGGACGATGACCCGCTGATGAAGGAGTTCGACCAAGGCGGGGACGCGCGCCCGTGACCGGGGTGGATGCGCTCAGACGGATTGCCGAGGCGCTGGAACGGATGAGCCCTGCCCCCGCCGAGGCCCCCGACTTCGCAGGCGCCGATGCCTTCTTGTGGCATGTCGCGCCCGACCGTCTGGCCCCGGTGGCCGAGGTGAACCGGGTGGACCTGGGCCTGTTGCAGGGGATCGACCGCGCCCGCGACACGCTGCTGGAGAATACCCGCCATTTCGCGCAGGGACTGCCCGCGAACAACGCGCTTCTGTGGGGGGCGCGCGGCATGGGCAAGTCGAGTCTCGTCAAGGCGATCCACGCCGCGATCCGCGCCGAGGGCCACGCGCTGAAGATCGTCGAGGTCCAGCGCGAGGACCTGCCCACGATCGGGCGGCTCTTGACGCTGCTGCGCGCGGCTCCCGATCAGCGGTTCATCCTGTTCTGCGACGACCTGTCCTTTTCCCATGACGACCAGCATTACAAGTCGCTCAAGGCGGTGCTGGATGGCGGGATCGAGGGGCGGCCCGGGAATGTGGTGTTCTACGCTACCTCGAACCGGCGCCACCTGATGCCGCGCGACATGATCGAGAACGAACGCTCGACCGCGATCAGCCCCTCCGAGGCGGTCGAGGAAAAGGTCTCGCTCAGCGACCGTTTCGGGCTGTGGCTGGGCTTTCACCCGTGCAGTCAGGACGAGTATCTCGCGATGATCCGCGGCTATTGCGACGCCCATGGCATAGCCATCGACGATGCGACGCTGCGGGCCGAGGCGATCGAATGGCAGGCCACGCGCGGGGCGCGTTCGGGGCGGGTGGCCTGGCAGTTCTTTACCGATCTCGCCGCACGCCGAGGCGTCCGGATCTGAGCGCGCCTGCGCCTTCCTTCCGTTCCGGATACCCGACTTGCTCAGGGATCACGGTGTCAGATAGGGCATCGGATCGACGCTTTCGAAGCCCTTGCGGATCTCGAAATGCAGAAAGGCCGGGTTGCCTGCGCGCACCTGGGCGAGGGTCTGGCCGCGCTTGACGCTGGCGCCCTTCTCGACCGCGATACCGTCGATATTGGCATAGACCGACAGCATGTTGTCGGGGTGGCGCACCACGAGGATCGGCACCTGTTCGGTGTCGCGGGTGATCGCGGCGACGGTGCCGTCGGCTGCCGCCTTGACCGGGCTGCCCGCGCGGGCCGAGATGTCGATCCCGTCATTCTTGCCTTTCTGATAGCCGCGGATGATGCTGCCCTGCACCGGCATTGCGAACCGGGCCCGGGCTGTGCTTTCCGTCTGCATCCGCGGCGGCGACCTCGCGTGCGGGTGTCGGGATCAGCAGGAATTGCCCCTCGCGCACCGCCATGTCAGGGCCGAGACCGTTCCAGTCGGCCAAGGCGCGGGGCGTGACATTGTAGCGACGCGCGATGGAATAGGTTGTCTCGCCGCGCTCGACCCTGTGCCGCAGGGGTTCCGGCCCCCGGGCGGGGATGACGGCGCCCGCGGTGGGTTCGGCGCGCTGGATCGCATCGCCCGCGATATTGGTGATGTCGATCCGGTCATCGCTGCGCGACCCGCCATAGGCGGTGCCGCCAACCGGCACACGGCGGGGCAGGGCGACGATCTCGCCTTCGCGCAGACGGGCATCGCGCGGTATGCCGTTATAGCGCGCCAGTTCCTCGGCCGGCAGGCCCACGCGATTTGCCACGTCGCCCAGGCTGTCGCCGCGCCGGGCCACCGCCACCTGGTAATTGGTGTAGGAGATCACGCCACGGGCATCGGGGTCGGGGCGCGGGCCGCTTTCGACCCTGACGGCCTGGCCTTCGCTGCCGCCCGTGTTGCGGAAATCGTAATCCCAGCCGCTTTCGCAGCCAGCCAGCACCCCGGCCCCGAGCCCCAGGGCAAGAACACGGGCCGGCAAGCGGGCGGCATGGTCGGAGATGGACATCGCTCGATCCTCGCTGATGCGGGGCCCGTTTGCCCGGACCCTCTGGCTGTTCCTAGTCGTTGCCGAGCCCCTCGACCAGCGGCACGAAACGCACCTCGCGAAGCTCGTCGTAATCGAAGCCGGTCTCGCCGCGGGTCACCTTGATCAGCCGCTGCACCGTGTCAGACTGCCCGACGGGCACGATCATGATACCGCCAACGCGCAATTGCGCCAAGAGCGGCCCGGGCGGATCCTCGGCCGCCGCGGTCACAAGGATGCGGTCGAAGGGCGCCTGTTCGGGCAACCCGAACGACCCGTCGGCGGCCAGCGCGGTGACATTGGTCAGCCCCAGCGCCTCGAACCGCTTCTGCGCCTCGTTGACAAGGCGGCGATGGCGTTCGACCGTGTAGACCCGGCGGGCAAGCCGCGAGAGGATCGCGGCCTGATAGCCCGACCCCGTGCCCACTTCGAGCACCTTGTCGCGCGGCTGGACGTTCAAGGCCTGGGTCATCAGGGCCACCACCGAGGGCTGGCTGATGGTCTGTCCGCAGGCGATGGGCAGCGGCATGTCTTCATAGGCGCGCGGGGCGAAATGGCCCCTGATGAACACGCCGCGGTCGATGCGTTCCATCGCGTCCAGAACGCGGGCATCCGTGACCCCCTTGGAGCGCAGCGTGTAGAGGAACTGCATCTTGCGTTCGGAACTGTCCTCGCCGGTCATTCCAGCCTGGCCTTCAGCGCGTCGATGGCGTCATGGGCGGTCAGGTCGGCGCGCATCGGCGTGACCGCGATGTAGCCGTCGAGGTTGAGCGCCGCGTCCGAGCCCGGCGCGGTCGGCAGGTGCTGCGGGCCGCCCTTGATCCACAGGAACTTGCGTCCCGAGGGCGAGCGGTGCGGTTCCACCCCGAAGGAGGCATCGCGCCGGTAGCCCTGCGGCCCGACACGCAGCCCCCTGACCCTTTCGGCCGGAAGCGGCGGGAAGTTCACGTTATAGAACAGCCGGTAATCGGCGCTGTCCCAGTGGCCCTGGTCCAGCAGTGCGCGCACCGTCGCCGCGCCATGGGCCGCGGCGGCGTCGAATTGCAACGCCTCGTCGAAATTGAGCGGGCCCAGATATTGCGACAGCGCGATCGCGGGCAGCCCCTGCAACGCGGCCTCCATCGCGCCGCCGATAGTTCCCGAGTAGAGCACATTCTCGGCCGCGTTGTTGCCCCGGTTGACGCCCGAAAGCACAAGGTCGGGCCGGGCATCGGTCATCACGTCGTAGATGCCGGCGAGCACGCAATCGGCGGGCGAGCCTTCGGCGGCAAAGCGGCGGGGTCCAAGCTCGGCGATCATCATCGGATGGGTGTAGGAGATCTTGTGCGCCACGCCCGATTGCTCGAAGGCGGGGGCGACCGCCCAGACCTCGCCGCCCGGACCCGCGATCTCGTCGGCGATGGCCTCGAGCACCTTCAGTCCCGGGGCGTTGATGCCGTCGTCATTGGTGATGAGAATGCGCATGCTCCACCCTCTGGATCCCGACCTTCCTATGAGAGAGGTCGGGACAGGGCAAGCGGGTTCCGTGGGCTCTGTAGCGACCGGGAATGCGGGTTCGGAAAACCTTTTGGGAAAACGCGCGGTCTAGGATAGGTTAACGAATGGGGTGGGACGTTTTCTGTGCTGTGTGCCAGAAATTGATGGCGCAGGGTCGGGCCGTCCCGGTTCCGAGGGGGGGGGCGCTGGAGCGCCCGGGTTCAGTTGAATTCCGAAGGGGAAAGACATGCGATTTCTGAAAACGACCGCGATTGCGGGAACGATGGCGTTGGCGTCCGGGGGGGGCTACGCGGCAACGGTAACGGTGTCGACGGACGCCACGGTTCTGGCCAATGCCCTGCTGGGCTAGGGCATCACGGTGACGAGCGCGCAACTGACAGGCGGTAACGGGTCTGGCTCTGCGGGCGCTACCGCCGCCGGGACGTTCACGGGCTTCGGGGCGACGGGCATCGGCATCGACCAGGGCGTAATCCTGTCGACCGGCAACGTTCAGAACGCGGTCGGGCCGAACAACTCCGACGGGACTTCCACCAATTTCGGTCTCGGCGGTGACAGCGATCTGGATGCACTTATTCCAGGCTACTCGACATACGACGCCACGGTCCTGACCATCAAGTTCACCAGCGACGGCGACACGTTGTTCTTCAACTACGTCTTCGCGTCCGAGGAATACAACGAGTATGTGGGCTTCGAATATAACGACGTGTTCGGGCTGTTCCTGAACGGCACGAACCTGGCGTTCATCCCCGGCACCACGACGCCCGTTTCGATCAACAACGTCAACAACGGATCGAATTCCTCCTTCTACAAGGACAACGATCCCTCGGACACGTTGACGCCGTTCGATATCGAATATGACGGGTTCACCTGCGTCTTCACGGCGCAGGGTGCAATCCTCAAGGGCGTGGAGAACACGATCTCGTTCAAGATCGCGGATGCGGGCGACGGAAGCTTTGACTCGGCGATCTTCATTCAGGGTGGCTCGCTCGGGACGACGGGTCCGGGCGTGATACCGCTTCCCGCGGGCGCGTGGCTGATGCTGATGGGTCTCGGCGCGCTGGGCGTCATGCGGCGCCACCGCCACCGGGCCTGACCCGGCAAGAGGTCGCAATGATCGGACCCGCGCGCGTCTGCGCGCGGGTCGTTCGGGCACCAATCTGACACGGAGCCGCGCTGAAGCGCCCTTGTCAGCCCAGCCCCAGTTCCGTCACCATCCGGGCCGCCTCGTCCCTCGGCTGGGCGAGGCCCGAGATGTCTTCGCCCGGGAAAAGGCGGTTGCGGTGGTTGGTGGGCATCGGCGCGGGCACGAAGCGGTGAACATGCACGTCCTGCAAGCGCGCCTGTTCGGCCGCCCAGGCCGCGAAGATCGCGCGTTGCGCGGCCTTGCAGGCGGCATAGGCGCCCAGGAACGGGCCTTCGGCCAGATCGTCCACCAGAACGGCATGGCCGCCCCCGGGGGTTGCGCGCAGCAGCGGCGAGATGAAATTCGCCAACACGCCCAGCGCCTCGACATTCGCGGCGACGGCTTTGGTCCAGAATTTCAGGTCGATCTGTTCGGCCGGGCTGAAGGGCGGGGTCTGGATCGCGGAATGCACCCACAGATCGACATGGCCCCAGCGATCATAGATGCCGCGGCAAAGGGTGCGCATGGCATCGTCAACGGTGATGTCCATGGGGGCAAGCGTCGCATGCCCGCCCGCGGCCTGGATGCGATCGTCCAGCTCCTCGAGCGCGCCGCTGGTGCGCGCCACGGCAACGACGTGATAGCCCCGCCGGGCCAGTTCCTCGGCCACCGCCGCGCCGAAGCCGCGGGAGGCGCCTGTTACAAGGGCGATTTTCTGGTCTGTCATGCTGGGTCTTTCGGTCAGCTGCGCGGAGGGGTCAAGATGGGGTCGGCAAAGGGCGACATCCGCGCGCAGCCCTATTCTGCCGCCTTGGTCTGAAAGCCTTTCTCGATCATGTCGGAGGGCGCAACCGGGTAATCGCCCGAGAAGCAGGCATCGCAATATTGCGGGCAGGCCGCGTTCCGGTCCTGCGCTTCGCCCACCGCGCGGTAGAGCCCGTCCAGCGAGATGAAGCGCAGCGAGTCGACGCCCAGATAGTCGCGCATCTCGTCCTCGGTCATGCGGCTGGCCAGCAGCTTCTCGCGCTCGGGCGTGTCGACGCCGTAAAAGCAGGGCCAGGCGGTGGGCGGCGAGGCGATGCGGAAATGCACCTCCCCGGCGCCTGCATCCAGAATCATTTCCTTGATCTTGCGGCTGGTCGTGCCGCGTACCACGCTGTCATCCACCAGCACCACGCGCTTGCCCGCGATCAGGGCGCGGTTGACGTTCAGTTTCAGCCGCACGCCCATGTTGCGGATCTGTTCGGTCGGCTCGATGAAGGTGCGGCCGACATACTGGTTGCGGATGATCCCCATGCCGAAGGGAATGCCGCTTTCATGGGCAAAGCCGATCGCCGCGGGCGTGCCGGAATCGGGCACGGGGCAGACCAGATCGGCCTCGACCGGTGCTTCGCGTGCCAGTTCCACGCCGATCTGGTGGCGCGTTTCGTAGACCGAGCGGCCGCCCAGGATGGAGTCGGGGCGTGAGAAATAGACCTGCTCGAAGATGCAGAAGCGCGAGGGTCGCGGCTCGAAGGGCCGGAAGCTTTCCACGCCCTTCTCGGACGAGATCTGCACCATTTCGCCCGGCTCGATCTCGCGCACCAGTTCCGCGCCGATGATGTCGAGCGCGCAGGTTTCCGACGACAGCACCCAGCCATCGCCGAACCGGCCCAGCACCAGCGGGCGCACGCCCAGCGGATCGCGCACGCCGATCAGCTTCGTGCGCGTCATCGCGACCACCGAGAACGCACCCTCGACCCGGCGCAGCGCGTCCTTCATCCGTTCGGGAATGGTCTTTTGCAGCGAGCGCGCCATCAGGTGGATGATGCATTCGCTGTCCGACGAGCTCTGGAAGATCGAGCCGTGGTCGATCAGCTCGCGCCGCAGCGCCTCGGCATTGGTGATGTTGCCGTTATGGGCGATGGCCGCACCGCCCATCGCGAATTCGCCGAAGAAGGGCTGCACGTCCCGGATCGCGGTCTGGCCCTTGGAGCCGGCGGTGGAGTAGCGCACATGCCCGATGGCCAGCATGCCCGGCAGCGTCTCCATCAGGCTGGCCTTGGTGAAATTGTCCCGCACATAGCCGAAGCGGTGGGCTGAGTGGAACCCGGTCCGGCTGTCATGGCTGACGATGCCGCCCGCCTCCTGGCCGCGATGTTGCAGCGCGTGCAGGCCCAGCGCGACGAAATTCGCCGCGTTCGTCAGGCCGATCACGCCATAGACGCCGCATTCCTCGTGCAGCTTGTCGTCATCGAAGGGATGGGCGGGGGGCATGTCGCGCTCGGGCGAAACATGCGGGGTCATCGGGCGCATGGGCGTCGAGGCTCCGAATCCAACTGGCGGGGACTGGCCCCTCTCTACGCGCTTGGGCGCGCGCTGTCACGAAAGGATCACACTGGCGCGCGCGCAGGCTTTCACTGGGCATCGGCGGGGGGCAGGGGCGTGCCAGCGGGTGCCGGTGCCGCCGGACGGTCGCAGGCGCCCATCAAGGTCTCGTATTGGCGGGTCAGCCAGCCCAGCGCCTGGTCGGGATCGGCTTCGGCGATCTGACGGGTCAACGCGCTGAAGATGTCGGCCGAGCGCGAATTGTCCACCATCGGGTACTCGGCGGTGGTGACCACCATGCCGTAGACGAAAAGCGCCACCGCCACCAAGAGGACCCCGCGCGCCACGCCGAACAGGAAGCCCAACCCCTGGTCGAGCCCGCCCAGCACAGAGCCCTGGATCATCGAGGACAGAAGCGGCGTGAACAGCGAGACCGCCACAAGCGCCACCATGAACACGCCCGCGAAGGCCGCGAGCATCCCCAGTTCGCAGGAATTTCCGACCAGCGTGCCGAGGAAAGGCACCTCGGAGACCAGCGGCTCGACCGAGGGCGCGAAGATGAAGGCCACGACCGCGGCCAGGATCCAGCCTGCGATCGCCATCGCCTCGCGCACGAATCCGCGCGAATAGGCGAGGATCGCCGAAAGCAGGATGACGACGGCAACAACCCCGTCGACTGCGGTAAACCCTTCCATGGCAATCCCTCCTCGGCCTCAGCCGGCGCCGAACATTTCCCCGACGAAGGCGGCCAGGTCCGGCATGCGCCGCAGGCTCAGTCCCGTCGGGGCGCCCGGCTTGCTGTCCGCGGGCGCGATGGCTGTGGAAAAACCAAGTTTCTGCGCCTCTTTCAACCTGTTTTCCGTCTGTCCTACCGGCCGGAGCGCGCCGGAGAGCGATATTTCCCCGAAGACGACGCAATCTGTAGGCAGCGCGACATCTTCGCGCGCGCTGATCAGCGCCGCGGCCACCGCCAGATCGGCCGCGGGTTCGCTGACCCGAAGCCCACCCGCGACGTTCAGGAACACGTCGAGCCCGGTAAAGGGGATGCCGCAGCGCGCCTCGAGCACGGCAAGCGTGGTCGCCAGCCGCCCGGCATCCAGCCCGACCACCGTGCGCCGGGGCGTGCCCAGCGGCGAGGGTGCGACAAGCGCCTGGATCTCGGTCAGCACCGGCCGCGTGCCCTCGATGCCGGCAAAGACGGCCGCCCCCGGCGCAGGCGTGCCGCGCCCCGACAGGAACAGGGCGGATGGGTTCTGCACCTCGGCCAGACCCGTTCCGGTCATCTCGAACACGCCGATCTCGTCGGCCGGTCCGAAGCGGTTCTTGACCGCGCGCAGGATGCGGAACTGATGCCCGCGCTCGCCCTCGAAATACAGCACGGTGTCGACCATGTGCTCGACCACGCGCGGGCCCGCGATCTGGCCATCCTTGGTGACATGGCCGACAAGGATGACGGCCGAGCCGCGGCGTTTCGCGAAGGCGGTCAGTTCATGGGCGGCGGCGCGGACCTGGGCGACGGAGCCGGACGCGCTGTCGACCATGTCGGCCCACATGGTCTGGATCGAATCGATGATGGCAAGACCCGGCCGTTCGGCATCCAGCGTGGTCAGTATGTCGCGCAGGTTTGTGTCGGTGGCGAGTTTGACCGGTGCATCGGCAAGACCCAGGCGGCGCGCGCGCATGCGGATCTGGGCGCCCGCCTCCTCGCCCGAAATGTAGAGGCATTTGAGCCCGCTGCGGGCGAAGCTTGCGGTAGCCTGCAAAAGCAGGGTGGACTTGCCGATGCCGGGATCGCCGCCGACGAGGATGGCCGAACCGGGCACCAGCCCGCCGCCCAGCACCCGGTCGAACTCGGCCATGCCGGAGGCGGCGCGGGGCGGCTCGGGCTCGGTCGCGGCGAGGTCGGAGAGTGGCAGGGCCCGACCACGAGCGGCACCAAGGGATTTCGCGGCGGGACCGGCAGAAAGCGGCGCCTCTTCGGCGATGGTGTTCCAGGCGCCGCAGGCATCGCAACGGCCCGCCCATTTCTGGTGGGACGCGCCGCAGGCGTTGCAGGTGTAGCTGGGAGCGGCTTTGGCCATGGCCTTTCTTGGCGGAAGGACGCGCGCCGGGCAAGGGGGTGCTCCCGCCCCCGGCCCGCGCGGGGCTTTCGCCCCGCTTGTCCGGGGTTGGGCATGGCGCGGCCGCCGGCCGCGGGGGGGGCGCTGCCCCCGTCGCCCGTTCCGGGCGTCTCCCCCGGGATATTTCGGGCCAGAAGAAGGAGGAGGCGGCTAGAGTTGTTTCCGATCAAGTTGAAGCATATCCTGCGTGCCGGAGATAGCGGGCGCATTCCTTCGGGTTGAAGGCAGTCAGTGCG
>OMKS01001851.1_pt1 | contig 18287 bp, 7 predicted proteins | sample 1674721 | NCBI WGS metagenome assembly OMKS01 (sample SAMN06264996, study PRJEB25208) | sediment metagenome | isolation source: hot spring sediment | place: USA: California | collected 2014-09-02
TTTCAAGCAGAAGACGGCATACGAGATCTAGTACGGTCTCGTGGGCTCGGAGATGTGTATAAGAGACAGGAAGAAACCTGAGGCGATTTTTAAGATGATTTAAGTTTATATAAAACAGTTGCATAAAAGCACCGAGACCTGCCGCACCAATTTTCTGTTACTTAAATGATATGCGCTGTTAGAATTGAGTTTGACAGATTTGAACAAATGCGATACATTTTGCAATGGTCGAATTTCAAAATGAAAGCATTAAGTGCAGTGTTGACCGAACAAACTGCGCGGTGACAATCTGTCCCAATGATGAATGGGTTGAGAAGTGATTTTCGTCAGTTGCTTCTGCGTCTTTCTGGGGGAAAAGGCGTCGTCCCGCAAGTTGAAAGGAACACACCATGGGGAAAACGCTACGTGTTTTAATTGCAGCCAATTCAGCAGAAATCACGCACCAAATTATCACCAGATTGAAACGCGCTGGTTTTTCGCTAAATTTCACCTGCGTTAAAGACCGCCAGGACTTCAAATATGTGATCCGTCGTGAGCGCTGGGATGTGATCATTGTGGATCATGATCTATCTGACATTGGCGGATTCTATGCGCTCGAACTCATGCAGCGGTTGCGAATTGATCGTCCGATCATTTTTTTATCCGACTCCATCAACGAAGCTATTTTATTGGATGCGCTGATAAAAGGCGCAACGGGATTTATCTCAAAAAAGGATATCAGTCCATTGATTTCTGCTGTTTGGAATGAAACCAGGTACGCTCAGGCCCTGAATGATCAACTTTTGCTTGAGAATGAGATGAAACTAAATGAGCGTTTCCTTCAAGAAGTTTTCAATACCGTACAGGAGGGGATTTGCGTACTCGATAACCATTTGAATATTCTGAAAGTTAATTCATGGATAAGAAAAACTTTCAGTGCGGATAAAATGATCAATGGGAAAAAATGCTACCAGATTTTTCGGAATAGTGAAAGCTGTTGCTCGGAATGTGACTGTTCGCAAACACTGAAATCCGGCCAGATTTACCGGGAAGATTTCAGCGTTGTTCACGATTCTGAAAATGTAAGATGGTACGATATGGTTTCTTATCCGTTGAAAAACTCCGACGGAAAGGTCATCGGCGTGATTCAATCCATCAGAGATATTACGCGACGAAAATTAGCCGAACAAGAAACGTTCAAATTAAACCAAGAGCTTGAACAGCGGGTCGCTGTCCGAACTGCCCAATTGGCGGTAGCCAACAAGGAGTTGGAATCGTTTTCTTATTCGGTTTCCCACGATTTAAGGGCGCCGCTGGTCCGGATCGATGGTTTTTCCCAACTGCTGATTGATAATTTTTCCGATAAAATCGATGATGAAGCAAGACATTATTTACAGAGAATTCGATCGTCTGTTTTACAAATGTCTCAACTGATTGATGATCTGCTGTTATTGTCACGGGTGACTCGGAGTGTGATGAAGCGTACTGAAGTTGATCTGTCTTCGCTGGCAAAACAGATCACTGATTCGCTCCAGGAAAGTGACCCCCAAAGACAGGTTCAATTCGCGATAAAGGACGGCGTCAAGGTGAATGGTGATCTGGGGCTGTTACGATTGGCGCTCGAAAACCTGATAAACAACGCCTGGAAATTTACCCAAAAAATAAATCAAGCAAAAATAGAGATAGGCTTGTTGAATGGAGGTCCGGATCAGGTTGTTTTTATCAGGGATAATGGCGCTGGATTTGATAAACAGCACAGTAATAAACTGTTTTCACCATTTCAGCGATTGCATTCGGAAAAAGATTTTCCTGGAAATGGTATTGGGCTGGCGACTGTTCAGCGTATTATTCATCGCCACGGCGGGAAAATCTGGGCAGAGGGACAGCTCAATCAGGGAGCAACATTCTATTTTACCCTACACAACAATGAGAAAACATCATGATGCTGGATTGCGCGCGAAATTATGGGAATTATTTTGGCTTTTAATGGCTTTGAAGGAATTTATAATCTGGGAGTAAATTAATGAACAGCGGCAGAGTTCTGGTTGTTGAGGATGAACGTATCATTGCTTTGGAAATCGTTGAAAGGTTGGAAAATTTGGGGTTCTACGATTCTATAATTGTGTCAAGCGGGGAAAAAGCGCTGTTGCAGGCTCGGGAATTGGAGCCGGTTTTGATTTTTATGGATATTGGGTTGAAAGGAAAGATAGACGGTATCGAAACCGCGCGCCGGATTCGAGCCGAACAACAAACGCCAATTATTTATTTAACAGCCTACGCCGATGAAAATACTATCGAGAAAGCAAAAACGATTTCAGATCCATTAATATATCTGTTAAAACCGTTCTCCGAAGATGAACTTCGGTTTGCTATCGATGCTGCGCTAAATAACCAGGCAATATCGGAAACTGAATAATTTGTTGATTATTATTATTTTTTTTACTAATTAGGGACATATTTTTTTTCGGGTGAAAACAGGAGCACAGAATGTCAAAAACACTGAATGTTTTGCTGGTCGAAGATTCTGCTGATGACGCTCAGCTTATCAAGCGAGAATTAGAACTGGGAGGATATGTGCCTTATCTGCAAGTAGTTACCACCGCAGATGAAATGGATAAAGCATTACAGAAGGATATATGGGACATTGTAATTGCCGATTATAAACTTCCCGATTTTAACGGGATGGACGCGCTCAGAATGGTAAAACAGAGTGATGTTGATTTACCGGTGATCATGATTTCCGCTGCAGTCGGCGAGGAGTTCGCAGTCGAAGCGATGAAAGGCGGCGCTCAGGATTATGTGATGAAAAGCAAGCTGGTTCGGTTGCTTCCCTCCATTGAAAGAGAACTGCACGAGGCAAAAGAACGCAGCAAGAAGAGGCAGATCGAAAAAAAATTGCAAGAGAGTGAAGCGCGTTATTATGGATTGTTTGAAGAATCGCCGACCCCGCTGTGGGTGGAGGATTTATCCGCAATCAAAAAATTTATCGATGATTTGAAAGCAGAGGGCGTTGATGATTTTAACGCCTATTTTGATAGCCATCCGGATGTGATCCGAAAATGTCTGGATCAGTTAAAAATAATCGATGTCAGTAAAGAAACCCTGAAGCTTTATGGCATTTCCGAAAAAGAGACCATTATTCAAAACCCTAAACTGGTATTTGAACAAAAGACCTACCATACGCTAAAACAAGAGATTATCAGCCTGGCAGCGGGCGAGCTTTTCTTTGAGAATGAAATTCTCACCAAGACCCTCAGCGGTGATGTTCGATACGTTTTATTCAAATTATCAGTAATGCCCGGTTATGAAGAATCATTGGCGCGGGTACTCGTGTCCACCACGGATATTACTGAGAGAAAAGCGGCGGAAAGAGAACTGCGCATTAAAGATGTCGCCTTCGAATCATCGTTGACCGGCATCGGGCTCGAAGATTTCCGCGGCAGGCTTACCTATGTCAATCGCGCCATGCTCAATATGTGGGGCTTTAAAAATGATTCGGAGGTGGTCGGTAAAAATGGGATTGATTTTTGGCATGACAGAAAAAAAGCAAAACATGCCTTCAAACAAATATTAACCAATGGCAGATGGAACGGCGAATTGACAGCAAAGCGGAAGGACGGCAAAACCTTTGAAGTCCAGGTTGCAGCCACATTAATCCGCGATGAAAACGGGGCGCCATCACTCTTGATGGGATCGTTTGAAGATATTACCGAGCGAAAAAATGGCGAGCGAGCCATTAAAGAAAGCGAAGCCATTTTCCATGCGTTGTTTGAAAAAAATCAGGCGGTGATTCTGTTGCTGGATGTCAATGACTCGGATTTGAAAATTGTGGATGCCAATGAAGCAGCGCTCCGCTACTATGGATATTCCAAAGCTGATTTGCTCAACATGACGATAATGGATTTAAATACGCTTCCTGCCAGGGTGGTGCGCAAAAAAATGGCGGCTGGGAGAAGAGAGAACAAAAACTTGTTTGAATTTAAACATTGTCTCGCCTCCGGCGAAATCCGGGATGTCGAAACCTTTTCCGGACCGATCGATGTCCACGGCAGAAAATTGGTGTATGTGGCGGTTAAAGACATCACCGAGCAGTGTAAAATGGAGAAAGCGCTGCAGGAGAGTGAGCAGCAATTTCGGATGGTTTTTGAACATGCGCCCATCGGCATTGCCACGGTAGGGTTGGATTACCAGATTTTGAAAGCCAATAGCGCCTTTTGCGAAACCCTGGGCTATTCTATCAAAGAGCTCCAGCGAATGAAATTTATCGAATTAACCCATCCCTATGACGTGGAAGAAAATTTACAATTGCATCAAAAGCTATTGTCTGGTGAAATTCAACGATTCGAACTTGAGAAACGGTTTATCAAAAGAGACGGAAGAGTGGTTTATGTGATTTTGCGGATGAGTTTAATCAAAGACGGTGACGGGGCGCCGGTATATTTTTTAACGCAAGTTCTGGACATTACCGAGCGTAAAAAGGCAGAGGAGGCGCTGCGCGAAAGCGAGGAACGCTACCGCAATCTGGCGGAAAATTCTCCGATTGCCATCGCGGTCCATAGCGAAGGGAAAATCGTTTACGCCAACAGCGAAGCCGCGAAAATACTGGGCGCACAATCGGCAGATGAATATATCGGCAGGGACTTTAGAGATTTTGTGCATCCACAATATCTTGAAATAGTTACAGAGAGGATCGAACAGGTTTATCAACAAAAGTCAGCGCCGCTTATTGAAGAGAAATTTATCCGCTCCGACGGCAAGACCGTTGACGTGGAAGTCGCTGCTGCCAACGTTATTTTTAAGGGCAAACCAGCCTCTCAGGTTGTCTTTCGCGACATCCGTTATCGTAAACGGGCTGAAACAGTGCAGGAATTGCTTTACCGAATCAGCAACGCAGTGTTCACTTCCAGTGATTTGAATGAATTGTTCGAGATTATCCGAAAGGAACTCAGCCTGGTTTTGGATACCAATAATTTTTTTATCGCCCTGTACGACGCCAAAACTGATCTGATCAGGTCTCCGTTTTTCCGCGATGAATACGATGAATTCAAAACCTTTCCCGCAGCAAAAACATTAACGGCTCATGTCATCAAAAAAAACAAACCGCTGCTGCTTAAACAACACGAGATCGAAAAACTGATCGAAACTGGCGAAATCAAGCCTGTCGGCACCATGTGCAAAGTCTGGCTCGGCGTACCGCTACGCGCCAGCAATCAGAAGATCGGCGCCGTGGTCGTCCAGAGTTACCAGGATGAATACGCTTACGGTGAAGAAGAGCTGGAAATATTGAAATTTGCGTCTCACCAAATTGGACTGTCTATCGAGCGTAAACAGGCCGAGGAAAGAATAAAGGTGTCACTTGAGGAGAAAACTGTCCTGCTGAAAGAAATTCACCACCGGGTGAAAAATAATTTGCAAGTGATTTCCTCTTTGCTCTATTTGCAATCCAAACACGTGACCGATCAAGATATAATGGTGCTATTCCGGGAGAGCCAGAACCGGGTCAGGTCCATGTCGTTGGTGCATGAAAAGCTGTATCAATCTGAAAATTTAGCCAATATTAATTTAAAACAATACATCCAGGATTTGGCAAGATACCTGTTTCGTACCTACAATGTTGATCCGGGTAGAATTCAATTGATAACCAAAGTCGATGAAGTAACGCTGGATGTTGATGAAGCCATTCCCTGCGGATTGATCATCAATGAACTGGTCTCAAATTCGTTAAAATACGCTTTTCCAAAAATGAAAAAAGGCCAGGTTTGCATCGATTTTACTTTAAATCCGGAAGGCGTTTGCACCCTGATCGTTAAAGATAATGGGATCGGACTGGACAAATATTTGAAAACTGAGAACAAAAAAACATTGGGGTTGCAGCTTGTCAATACACTGGCAGATCAATTGCAGGGCAAGATGGAAATACGCGGCGATGGAGGCACTGAGTTTGAATTGAATTTTATTAAAAAAGAGAGGTAATATGGCACTTCAGACGCGGATAGTTGTTTGGGCCTCATTGATTGCTTTGCTTTCCTTTTGTCAAATAAACGGGCAAAGTTATCTGGTTCATACTTACAGCGAGGCTAACGGACTGGCGAATTCGATGGTCTATGACCTGTGTCAGGATCATCTGGGGCAGATGTGGTTTGCGACGCGAGCGGGCATCTCAGTGTACGACGGTTCAAAATGGAAATCTTATTCGGTTGGTGATGGTTTGAGCTCATCAGTTCAGTTGGGAGTAGCTGTGGACCGCGACGGTACAATTTGGTCGGTAAACAACCGGCAGTTCGCCAACATATCATATTTCACTGGAGAACGCTGGGAGACCATCAGAGGTCCAGGCTTTAAATTGCCCAATGATGAGCTTGCTCTGTTTAAAATATTTTATTTTAACCAGCAGCGATATTTTGTATTTGGGACAGGTGATAACGGTCTGTTTGTTTACGACGGCGAAAACTGGAAAAATTGGCGGACTGAAAACGGTTTGCTTCACGACCGGGTAAAAGGGGTGATTGCCTTTAACAACCAACTCTGGGTGGCAACCGAGAACGGCATTTCGGTGATTGAAGGTGATCGTATTGACAATTCGCTGGTTGATCGGCTGAATTTGCCGGGGAGAAATATTTGTGGAATAGAGCTGAAGAAATCTTCAAAAATTACCAACCAAAATAACGAGGTCTGGCTGGTTGGCAAAGATTGGATCGGCGCGATTGTCAATGACAAATTTACTCCCTGGTTGACCGATATTACAAAATGGATAACGATCGGTAAAAATCATGTGAGAATGTTAGTGGACGACTTTGGCGGGCTTTATATCGGGAATCTGAATGAATTATACTATTGTCACCCCCAAAGCAAACATATTGAATTGCTGAACCAGAACTCCGGACTCATTTCAGATGGTGTGACCGATTTTTTTCTCGACCGGGAAAAAAATGTCTGGGTGAGCAGTCTCAAAGGAGTGAGCAAAATTGTCAGCATGCAATTTAAAAAGTATCGAAAAAGGCACAACCTGTTAGAAAATGAAGTGGCTTCGATCGCTGAATATCAGCCCGGTAAAATGATCTTCGGTCATAAGAACGGTGTCACATTTTTTGATGATCGTTCCAGCTTCCCCTTGCCGTTGACAGATTCTTTTTCACAAATCGGCGCTGACACCCGTGTGCTGGATATTGCAGTTGATCGGAAAGGCGACATTTTTTTGGCGGCTTCGAAATTGGGACTACTAAAATTTAAAAGCGGCAAACCTTTTGAAAGTTATGAAAAAATTCTTCAGTTCGACAATCCGACGACGTCGGTTTTAATTGACAATGCAGATAAATTGTGGGTATTGAACGACCGCAGAGGATTGTACCGGCTGGATGATAATAAGCCGGTTTTTGTGGGTCCGCCTGGAGATGAAAAACGCTATTATCGAAAACTGTTTCAGGGCCCGAATAACGCGCTTGCGGTTGCAACCTTAGAGACCGGCTTGTTTATCTATCAGGATGGAAAATGGTCACAATTCGCCAGTCAGTCAAATTTTTCTGCCAATGATGTTTGCGCTTATCTGGTCGACAGTCAGGATCGGATCTGGGTGGGAACCAAAGCCGGTCTTTATACCATCAGCCATGATTCGCTCGCCGAATACAGCGCTGATAAGCTGCAGATTCGCCGACCGGTCTATTTGATCTTTGAAGATAATCAGTATCGAATCTGGTTCGGCACCAATTTCGGTGTTTACTGCTGGGATGGAATAGAATTGCGCCATTATTCGGTGAACGAAGGATTGTCGGGAAATGAGATCAATCGCTCGGCGGGTATTGTTGATTACTTCGGCAACATCTGGATCGGAACCGATCAGGGCGTTTCCTGCTATCAGGAAGAATTTGATTTTATTCAAAAACAGATTGCAGCGCCGCTGATTCAATTTTGCGACTTGAGCGTTTATGATAAAAGCTATTCAACTGAAAAAAAAGAAATCCGACTCGGCCATAACAAAAACAATCTGGATTTTCAATTCAAAGCAATTTCATTTATTAATGAAAAACAACTTTCATATCATTATAAACTTGAGGGCTATGAAAAAGACTGGTCTTCCGCAACCGGTCCTACAGAGATGCAACTGCGTTACACTAATTTAAAACCTGGAACCTACCAACTTCTGGTCAGGGCGAAAAATGATGTCGGTCTTTGGAGCCGCGAAATTCAATCGCCTCTCATTTATATCCAGAAACCGCTTTGGACCAGGTGGTGGTTTTTGGTGGTCGCTTTTCTGATATTGGGATTGGTTGTATACAGCCTGGGGCGAAACATTTCTCAACGCCGTTATTCCGCGCTATTGGAGCGGCAGGTTCAAAAGCGAACGCTTCAATTAAAAGAATCAGAAGCTCAATATCGCACCACCATTGATTCCATGCCCGATGCGATTCATGTGATTGATGAGGGATTTACTGTACTGGTTTTTAACAAAAAATTTTACCAATGGAATCAAAAGTTAGGATTGGATCCGAACGCTGTCGGAAAACACTTGTTTGATGTTTTTCCATTTCTTTCGGATAAAGTACGGCAGGAATATCTTGATGTATTTCGTAGCGCAAAAAATCATAAAATCATCAATACGCTGGCAATCAACAAACAGCATATAACTACCGAGACCTTTAAAATTCCGGTATTGGATGCGAATAAAGTCGTCCGTGTGGTAACGGTTGTCAAAGACATTACCGAACAGGTCAAAGCCCAACAGGAACTGGCTAAGCTTCAGGCGCTTTTATTGGCATCGATTGAGCAGACGCCTGCCGGTATAATTATCGCTGATGCACCGGACGCAACAATTCGTATTGCTAATTCCAATGCACTTACACTTCGAGGAAAATCAGAAAAATCACTCACCGAAATTCCATATCAGGCTCATGCAGAAAATTGGCAATTTTACCATCTGAATGGAAAATTATACGACAGTGAAAAGCTTCCACTATCCCGGGCGATCCGCAAAGGCGAGGTTGTCAACAATGAAACTGTGATCATTAAAAGAGACGATGGTGAAAACAGATTCATGCTGACAAATGCTGCGCCGGTGAAAGATGACAACGGAAAAATTATTGCGGGTGTGGTGGTGTTTTCTGATATCACCGATCTCAAAGATGCTGAAGAGAAATTGAAAGCTTCATTGAAAGATAAGGAAATATTGATCAAAGAGGTTCACCACCGGGTAAAAAATAATCTTCAGGTGATTTCCAGTCTGTTGCATTTACAATCGGGCTATATTCAGGACGGAAAGTTGCTGGAAATGTTCCAAGACAGTCAGTATCGCATTCGTTCCATGGCGCTGGTTCACGAAAAATTGTACCGGTCAAAGAATTTGACAAAAGTGAACTTTGGCGAATACATTCAAAGCCTAGCCCACAATTTGTTCCGCGCCTACCAGATCAATACCAATCGAATCAAGTTGAAGCTGAATGTTTCGAAAATCGGTCTGAATATTGAATACGCCATTCCATGCGGATTGATCATTAATGAGCTGATCACTAATTCGCTCAAATATGCGTTCCCAAAATCGATTGATAAAACGGGATTGATAGAAATTTCTTTGGGCAAGATAAATAGTCAGCAGATCGAATTGGTTTTAAAAGACAACGGCGTCGGTTTGCCCGACGATATCGATTTTAGAAAAACGCAATCGCTGGGCTTGAAGTTGGTCTCATCTCTGGTCGAAAATCAGCTCGAAGGTACAATCGCGCTGGATCAGGCAGCCGGGACAACATTTCGGATTACATTTGGGCTGGCAGGATGATATCCGTTTCCATCGGTAAGTGAGGTTCTATGGAACAGTAATATAAAGCATTGCATAACCCATAATAATTTGCTATATTTGCGCGTTGCGCAAGTCCAATACTGCCTAAAGCAGTTCGATCTTTGCTGGACTGATCAAAAAAAATCTGAGGTACAGATTATGACAGGGCAGCAGAAAAATACAATTCTGCTCGTGGAAGATGAAACCATTATCGCCATGCAGGAAAAGATGGTACTTGAGGATTTTGGTTACAATGTTATCACTGTCAATAGCGGTGAAAGCTCTATTGAGTTGGTAGATACGAATCCGGATATCGATTTGATCTTAATGGACATCAACCTGGGCAGTGGGATTGACGGTACACAAGCCGCTGAAAAAATTCTTTCCAAACACGATCTTCCGTTGGTATTTTTATCGTGCTATGTTGATCGTGAAACCGTGGAAAAGACCGAGGGCATAACCTCGTACGGATACATCGTAAAAGATTCAGCAGATACAGTGCTCAATGCTTCGATAAAGATGGCTTTTCGTCTTTTTGAAGCCAGGGTGAGGGCGAAGGAGAGGGAAAAGGCACTGCAGGATAGCGAGGAAAAGTTCCGGTTGTTGGCAGAAAACGTACCGGGTGTGATCTATCTGTGTAACAACGATGAAAAATGGACCATGCTATACCTTAACGAGGCAGTAGAGGAAATCACCGGCTATCATAGAGATGAATTTCTGCAGGACCGGATAAGCTTTGTGGATCTCTATCATCCGGATGACAGTGCAGCAATTTTCAAAGAAGTTCAAGCTGCGCTGGCGAAGCAGGAGCAATTTCGCCTCATTTATCGGATCAAGCATCGCAACGGCGAATGGCGCTGGATCGAAGAGACTGGTGTCGGCATCTATCAGAATGGTGAAGTAGAATTGCTCGAAGGCTATTTAAACGACATCACTGAACGTAAAAGGATGATAGAAAAACTACAGGAAAGCGAGGCGAAGTACCGCTTCCTGGCTGAGAGCATGAACGACATTATCTGGACCACCGACCTTAAGATGAATATTACCTATATGAGCCCGTCCTTTGAAAAGGTGCTGGGGTTTGTTGTCGATGAGGGAATGACCTTACCCATCAAAAAATTACTCACGCCCGGGTCGATACGACTGGCTAAGACAACTCTGGTTAATGAAATGCGTGGCGATGAGAAAAGAGATCCGGGCAGGTTTGTGTTCCTCGAACTTGAGTTCTACCACAAAAATGGATCTGTCAGGAATTTGGAATCCAGCTTATCTTTTATTCGTAACGAGAACGGAAAGCCAGCCGGAATATATGGACTCTCCAGGGACATCACCGAGCGCAAACGTGCCGAGGAAACAGCTAAGAGTAGCGAGGAACAAATTCGAAGTATTTTTCGGGCGGCGCCGATTGGCATCGGAATCGTACGGGATAGAATATTGCAGGACGTAAATCCTCGATTATGCGAGATGACCGGTTATCAAAAAGAGGAACTGATTGGCGTCAGTGCAAGGATTCTTTATCCCAATCAGGAAGAATTTGACTTTGTGGGCAAGGAAAAATACAGACAGATTGCGGAAAAAGGCACCGGATCCGTTGATACGCTCTGGAGGAAAAAAGACGGATCCATCATCAATGTCTTGCTATCTTCTACACCGATAGACGTTAATCATCCGGAACGAGGCATGACTTTCACCGCACTTGATATCACCTGCCGTAAACAGGCGGAGCAGGCGCTGCGAGAAAGTGAGGAGCGATACCGTTTGATGTTTGAGAGTTCCAGGGACGCCATGATGACCCTTGAGCCGCCTTTGTGGGAGTTTACTTCAGGCAACCCAGCAATATATGATATTTTCAAGGTAAAAGATGTCGCAGAGTTTACCTCGCTTAAACCGTGGGAATTGTCTCCCAAATATCAGCCCGATGGACGTCTCTCAATAGACAAAGCCAGGGAGATGATCGATAAAGCCATGAGCGAGGGGCATCACTTCTTCGAGTGGGTGCATAAACGGTTGAATGGAGAAGAATTTCCAGCTACTGTACTGCTTACCAGAGTTGAAATGGCTGGCAATGTCTTTCTCCTCGCCACGGTTCGTGACATCACCGACCGCAAGCGAGCAGAGGAAGAGATAAAACGACAATTAGCAGAAAAGGAAGCCTTGCTCAAGGAAGTTCATCACCGAATAAAAAATAACATCGCATCGATCGGAAGCCTGTTATATTTACATGCTAAAGCTATTACCAATCCCGATGCAAAAACCATATTGCAGGATGCAATAGGCCGCGTGAACAGCATGCGGATGCTTTATGACAAACTGCTGCTCACAACCAGCTATCAACATGTTTCGGTGAAAAATTATTTCGATGATTTAATCGATACCATTGTCAATATTTTTCCCGATAAAGCAAATATCACCCTGGAGAAGCGAATTGATGATTTTCAGCTTGACGTAAAACGGCTGTTTCCCATTGGTGTCATCCTCAATGAACTTCTGACCAATATTATGAAATATGCATTTATCGGCAGGGATGAGGGTTTGATTCGGATTACATTAGCAAAAAATGGAAAAAATGTTAGGCTCACTGTTCAAGATAACGGCAGGGGAATGCCGGAAAATTTTGATATTGATAAATCAAAGGGATTCGGTCTGATGCTGGTAAAAATGCTGACCCAGCAATTGGAGGGAAAATTCACTATGGAAAACCTGAACGGTGCCAGGAGCATTATTGATTTTGATATTTAGATTGATATTTTGCTGATCATTTCTGGGTTTCAATCCATTATAATCAAATATTTGGGTTTAAAATGCCTGAAATTATGATGGAAATTTTTGAAATTTCAAAGCGCGTGAAAAAAACTGGAGTTTGATAAGATGAAAAAGAGGATATTGGTCGTCGAAGATGACAATATTATCGGCATGGAGATTCGCGATCGGGTCGAAAATCTGGGTTATGAGGTGTCCGAATTGTTATCTTATGGCGAACATGCAATCGCAAAAGTCAGCGCTATCATGCCCGATTTAATTTTAATGGATATTCGCCTAAAAGGTGATATCGATGGAATTGATGCGGCTGAAACGATACGAAAAAAATATGATATTCCGGTTGTTTATTTAACCGCTTATGCCGATGATAACACGCTGAAGCGCGCCAAAATAACCGAACCATTTGGTTATGTGCTCAAACCGTTTGAGGAACGAGACCTCGCCTCCACCATTGAAATGGCAATTTACAAGCATCAGATGGACAAAAAGATCAGAACGAACGAGAGATGGCTTGCCACGACTTTGAGAAGTCTCGGTGACGGTGTTATTGCTATCGATAAACAGGGACAGGTCGATTTTATGAATCCGGTCGCTCAACAATTGACCGGCTGGGAAATGGGCAAAGCGCGCACTAAAAAGTTCGAAAATATTTTTAAAATTATTGACAATGAAAATCGTCGTCCCATTGATAACCCGATCAAACAGGTTCTGAGCAGCAAAAAATCGGTCGAGCTTTCTGAAAACACCCTGCTTGTCTCCAAACAGAAAATCGAGCGTCCGGTTTTGGGAATCTTTTCTCCCATTATCAGCGATAACGGGGATGTATCTGGTATTGTAGTGGTTTTTCAAGATAATACCGAGCGCAAACGTTCCCGAGAAGTTCTCGAGCTGCAAAGTCGCTATAATGAATTGAGAGCCACGTTATGGAAAATTGCTGCGGATAAAACTTTAGGCGAGGAAGACCTAATCTCCCGGATGAATCAGTGTTTGGGTCCGGTATTGGGTGTGAGCCGGGTGAGCTATAATAAACTTTATGGTAACTATTTGGATGAAGGCGAATTTAAATGTATTTTAGAGTGGTGCGCTGATGGAATCAGCTCCTCGCTTGGCGCAGCCCTGCCGGCAAAAATTGCCAACCCTTTGTTGAAGTTTAAAATGACGGCGCTGGATCGGCAAAAGATAATGGATACGCTGCCCAAAGCGCTGCATGCGATCGCCGCTCCGGTTATCAGTGTTTTTGAGAAAAAATATGATATCGAATCGATCCTGATGGTTCCGTTTTATGTAGATAAAACTCTGGAAGGGATAATTTCTTTTGATGTTTGTAAATCTCAAAAAAATAAACCCGAGTGGACGAAGGAAGCCAAAACTTTGATCGCCGAAGCTGTTGATATTGTGTCGAACTTTATCATTCAAAAACGAAGTGAGAGTGCGCTGCGAATCAGCGAAGAACGATTTAGAACAATTATTGAAGCTGTTCCTGATTTGATTTATATAAAAGATCGCTTTCTAACCTATACCCACGTCAATCCGGCAGTGGAAAAATTATTTGATAAAACTGCTGTTGAAATTATTGGACTATCCGATGATGAATTGTTTGGTTTTAAGGTGGTTACCAAAAACAGCAAAGATAATGATTTGCGAGTGCTTAAAGGTGAAATTGTCAGTGAAGAAGCCTACGGTATTTTCAGTGGCCGTACAATAACATTCGAGGTTGTGAAAGTTCCGCTCAGGGACCATAAAGGCGCGATCGTTGGAATTTGTGGGGTGGCGCGTGATATTTCAGAACGAAAAAAATCTGAAAAGATTCAAAAAGTTTTATTCGAAATCTCTAATGCTGTAATTATGACTCAGGATCTGTATGGATTATTTAAGTCGATGAAAGAAACGCTGGGGCAGGTTGTGGATACCACCAATTTTTTCATTGCTCTTTATAACGAAGAAACTAAAATGCTCTCGCTGCCCTATTTTGTCGATGAAAAGGATAAATTTACTGAGATGCCCGTCGGTAAAACCTTAACATCCTATGTTATCAAACATAAAAAAACGATGCACGTCAGAGAAAATGAAATATATGACCTGGTAAAAGCAAAGGAAATTGAAATTGTCGGAACCGTTCCAAAAGTATGGTTGGGTGTTCCTTTAAGAAGCGGTGATAAGGTTGTGGGTGTCATCGTTGTACAGAGTTATGAAGATGCCTCGTTATACACCGAGGAGCATTCAGGAATTTTGGAGTTCGTATCCGGCCAAATAGCGATGGCAATAGAACGCAAGCAGGCAGAGTTGGAACGAATCCGGCTGGCAACTGCCATCCAATTTGCGGCGGAAGCCATTTTAATTACCGATGAAGTCCCCAGGATTCAATATGTCAATCCGGCTTTTGAAAGCATTACCGGCTATAGAGCTGAAGACGTGCTGGGGAAAAATCCAAGCATGTTAAGCAGCGGCAAACAGGGTGAAGCCTTTTATCATCAATTCTGGGATATAATTTCCAGTGGAAAAACCTGGATGGGGCAGTTCGTAAATCGAAAGCAAAATGGTTCCTTTTACGAGGCTTCTGCAACCGTTTCTCCGATTTTTGATGAGTCCGGCAAAATTGTCAATTACGTTGCCGTTACACGAGATGTCACCAAGCAACACCAATTGGAAATGCGGCTGCGCCAGGCGGAAAAGATGGAAGCTATTGGCACGCTTGCCGGCGGGATTGCTCATGATTTTAACAACATTATTGGCGCCATCATTGGTTATGCTGAATTGTCGCTGGACGATGTCAAAGATGAGTTGCTGTTGCGCAACCTAAATCAGATCATTAAAGCCAGCCATCGCGCCAAGGATCTGGTTCAGCAGATTTTAGCGTTCAGCCGGCAGGGGAAGCAGGATCGCAAACCGCTGCAAATGAGTTTGATCGTTAATGAAGCTTTGAAGCTGATCAGAGCGACTTTGCCAACAACCATTGACATTCGCACCAATATCGAAGCAAAAACAAGTCTGGTGTTTGCTGATCCGACAAACATCCACCAAATTATCATGAACCTCTGTGCCAATGCTGCGCACTCGATGCGGGAACGCGGCGGAGTACTTGAAGTGAGTTTGAAAGATATTCAGGTCGAATCGGATATGGTGAAACAATTTCAAGAGCTCAAGCCGGGTGGTTATGTTAAATTGATGGTGAAAGATTCCGGGAACGGTATCGATTCCAGTATTGTCGACCGGATTTTTGATCCCTATTTTACCACTAAAAAGGTGGGCGAAGGCGCTGGTATGGGACTGGCGCTGGTTCACGGTATCATTAAAGCTTATCAAGGCGAAATTACGGTTTACAGTGAACCTGGCAGAGGCACAACCTTTAACGTATTTTTACCGCGGATTGTCTCCAAAGCAAAGAAAGAAGCGAAAAGGGCAAAATCGCTTCCCCGGGGCAGCGAAACGATTCTATATGTTGACGATGAAGAAAATCTGGTGAATGTCGGCTCTCAGGTTATGGAACGGCTCGGTTATAAGGTGGTCAGTACTAGCAGCAGTCAGAAAGCCTGGGAGTTATTCCAGGCAACACCCGAAAAGTTTGACCTGGTCATCACTGACCAGACCATGCCGGAAATGACCGGCGCCGAACTGGCGAAAAAACTAATGGGACTTCGTCCTGATGTTCGAATTATTCTTTGCACCGGATTTAGTGAAATCATCTCCAAAGAAAAGGCAAAAGAGATGGGAATACGTGAATTTGTGATGAAGCCGTTGTTTTCCGAAGAACTTGCAAATGTAATTAGGAAGGTACTGGATAATTGATCGGGATATTGATGGGAATGACCTGTTGAATTGCTGGTTTTTTTGTTTTTTAATGAATTAGACCGTAGAGGATCGTGGGTGAGGTAGATGTGCATCCCCTACACAGCGGTTCATGAATCCTAAATTTTGATCGTTTTGCTGTCATTGCGATACCGTTTCAGCGGGATAACATAAATCTCTATAATTAAAGAGATTGCTTCGTCTCCGTCGGTTGACCGATCTTTGCAATGACATGTAATTTTGAATTTTTGTGAGTTCATGGACAGCCTGTACAATCGCAAAATCGCTTTATTTGAAACTGATATTTTATAGTGGCCATCCATATTTATAATAGATGAATAGCAGCATTAAATTTTTCATCTTTTAAAATAATGCTAAAAATATCAATGGAGGAAACGAAACTTTGAAAACTTATCAAATAGCTTTGACAAGGACTTATTCTATTACCAATCTAATCTTGCATTTTTTTGCAAGAAGGTTTTAGAGCAATTTTTAATATTAGTTACACCAATTACACCAACAATTCTATTAACCTTACAAATATAAAAAAATAATTTGTTAAAATTTGTGACTTAAAATATTATTGCAGTTCAATGAGCTATAGTATTACAGGTTAATTTTTTTTTGTAAAAAAAATTATAGAGATTCTTTTCATTTTTAATTTTACATTTATAATTTTTAATTGCAGCTTGCTGCGCTATGTAGTAACAATAAAAGCGGAAAGCAAAGATAATGCAAAGCTTTTTTCAGAATTTTATTTGGGAGATTGTCCCGATCTTTCGAATGAAAAAGAACAAACAGAAAAGAATTTCTCAATAAAAGAAATTGAAATGGTTTATAACGAAGCGAACGAAATCATAGAATGAGCTACTAATCATTTTGAATGAGTATATTGGTAATATATTTGCAACAGAACTGCAGTTGAAAGTATTAGGATATTATTGAAAGTTAGATTGCTTGCCATTGCTAATGAGCAATAAAATTTAAGGTAACACGTTTTTCAATGGTCAAGCTTTACTCATTAAATTTGATCAAAGTTTGAGAAAAAAAATAAGAGTCGGAGGATAAATATAATGAAGAGAATTTTGATAATTGATGATGATGATCAGTTTCGAGAGATGTTGTGTGCCATGTTGGAAAAGGAAGGATTTCAAGTTGAAGAAGCTGCCGACGGCGATATCGGCATTGAGTTGCAGCGAAAGCGTCCTTTTGATTTAATCCTCACCGATATTATCATGCCAAATAAAGAGGGGATCGGCACCATCATTGACTTGAGGCATGATTTTCCGGATGTTAAAATTATTGCCATCTCCGGAGGCGGTCGCATCGTTCCCAACAATTATTTGGATGTCGCGGAAAAACTGGGCGCTCATCGAACATTGTCCAAACCCTTTGAAAGAAAAGAGTTAATCAGCGTGATTCGCGAATTGATCGGCTAATTTTACAAACCATAATCTATTGAATTAATCCATCCATCTGCTATTAATTTAATCTGCGTCGGTTGTTATAATTTTCAGTTTTCATTTCAACCCCTACTTCAATAAAATCATAGCATTGGCATAGACTTTGCTTGATTCAGCACAGCATAATTTGCCGAAAATAAAGCCGGCGAAATTTTTCAGGTTGTTAACATTGTTTTATTATAAGTTAGCTTCGGTTCAAAATTAATGTCTGAATCATAATTAAGATTGTCATTACAATATGTAATTATTGGTTTTTATTTTGAAAACTTTGTCGCTTGCTGGAACTCGTTTTGGAAATTTCTTTCACAATTTGGGGAAAAGTGACAGCAAATTTCAAGGCAAATTCGTACCTATTCAGCCACAAAGATTCAAAGCCACCAAGAGAAACAAAGAATAAGGAATTTCTGTAATAGTTCACCTATATCAAATGCCGAAATTATTTATGCTGCTAAATATTTTTGAAACCTTATTTTTGTCTTATTACCTTAGTAGAATAATGATCGCCCACAAATTCTAACCTTATTACCTTATTT
>OMKS01001852.1_pt1 | contig 18284 bp, 21 predicted proteins | sample 1674721 | NCBI WGS metagenome assembly OMKS01 (sample SAMN06264996, study PRJEB25208) | sediment metagenome | isolation source: hot spring sediment | place: USA: California | collected 2014-09-02
GCGCCGGTCCCCGCCCATCGGCAACGCCTCGGCGCGACCCTCACGCCGCCACGTGGCGGCCCACCTGACGGCTGTCGCGCGCGCAATCCGCATCCTGCGGCCCGCCGCACTGGCCGACATACCCTCATCCAGAGCGGCTACAAACCGCTGGCGCAAATCAGAAGAATACGGTTTCCCCATCCATGCCGACCCCTTCACGGTAGTCAGCATGAATCAGAAATCACCCCGGATGTGAATCCCAAGGATTCAACTCGGTCGCGGCCGACTCTAGCCCTCGGGATACCATCCGCAATCCCGCCTGGCCATCGCCCCGGTCATCGGCCAGTCGGAACCGTTGCCTGCGCGCGCTCGGTTCCACCGCAAGCTGGTGCAGGGCCGCGGTATCTGCCTTGGCCGCGGTCGCCATTCCCGAATCCTGCCGCGTTGCGCGGTCGAGCCTCTCGATGGCGATGGAAATCTCGCCAAGGCCCAGGGATTGTTCGCCTATGCCGGAGGCGATTGCGGATGGCGAGGATTGCCATGTCCTGCGCCTCCCGGGCCGCGTCGTCGGTCGGGACATGTATGCGCGCAAGCCGGGTCAGGTCGTCGCTGGACTGGCGCAGTTCGTCGGCGAGAAGGTAGGTAGTCTGGCGCTTGATCCAGGCGTCGCGGACTGCGGCGTCGGCCTGCTGCATCCGGCTGCTGCCGACGATCATGCATCCCACCGCCGGGCGGCCAGCGCCAGCATGAGACCTCAGGCGATGCGAATTCCTGCGGCTCCGAACATGGTGTGGCCATTGGTTGCGTCTTCGATCTGCCCGACACGTGGGCAGGAAAGCTTTCCGAAAGCCCAAGCGGCGCAACCTTTCTCCGCCGCGCGCTTGTCAGCGAAAGGCGTTCGCGCTATAAGCCCCCATCCCGAGAAAGAGTCGCCCCGGCCCGGTTTTCGGGATCGGAGCGCTCTTTGGCGCGGGGCCATCAAAGACCGGCGGACCCAACCGCCAGGCCGGAAACAATCGCAAAGGACCACTTGAACCGAATGGCTACCAAAGCATCCATGGAGGATTTCGAAGCCCTCCTGAACGAAAGCTTCGAGATGGACACGCCTGCCGAGGGCAGCGTCGTCAAGGGCAAGGTCATCGCCATCGAGGCGGGCCAGGCCATCATCGATGTCGGCTACAAGATGGAAGGCCGCGTCGATCTCAAGGAATTCACCAATCCGGGCCAGGCCCCCGACATCGCCGTGGGCGACGAGGTCGAGGTCTATCTCGACCGGGTCGAGAACGCGCGTGGTGAGGCCTCGATCAGCCGTGACAAGGCCCGCCGCGAAGAGGCGTGGGACCGGCTCGAGAAGGCCTATGCCGAGGATGCCCGCGTCGAGGGCGCGATCTTCGGCCGCGTCAAGGGCGGCTTTACCGTCGATCTGGGCGGCGCCGTGGCGTTCCTGCCGGGCAGCCAGGTCGATGTGCGCCCGGTGCGCGATGCCGGCCCGCTGATGGGTCTGAAGCAGCCGTTCCAGATCCTCAAGATGGACCGCCGCCGTGGCAACATCGTGGTCAGCCGCCGCGCCATCCTGGAAGAGAGCCGTGCCGAGCAGCGCGCCGAGATCATTGGCAAGCTGACCGAGGGCGACGCAATCGACGGCGTGGTCAAGAACATCACCGAATACGGCGCCTTCGTCGATCTGGGCGGTGTGGACGGCCTGCTGCACGTCACCGACATGGCCTGGCGCCGGGTCAACCACCCCTCCGAGATCCTGTCGATCGGCGAGACCGTGAAGGTCCAGGTCATCAAGATCAACAAGGAAACCCACCGCATCAGCCTGGGCATGAAGCAGCTTCAGGACGACCCGTGGGATTCGGTCGAGGCCAAGTTCCCGCTGGGATCCGTCCACAAGGGCCGCGTGACCAACATCACCGATTACGGTGCCTTCGTGGAGCTGGAACCGGGTGTCGAGGGTCTGGTCCACGTCTCGGAAATGTCCTGGACCAAGAAGAACGTCCATCCCGGCAAGATCGTCTCGACCAGCCAGGAAGTCGACGTCATGGTGCTGGAGATCGACACCGCCAAGCGCCGCGTGTCGCTGGGTCTCAAGCAGTGCATGCGCAACCCGTGGGAAGTCTTTGCCGAGACCCATCCCGTGGGTACCGAGGTCGAGGGCGAGGTCAAGAACATCACCGAATTCGGTCTGTTCATCGGTCTCGAGCACGACATCGACGGCATGGTGCACCTCTCCGATCTCAGCTGGGACCAGCGCGGCGAGGAGGCGATCCAGGATTACCGCAAGGGCGACATGGTCAAGGCCGTCGTCACCGAGGTCGACGTCGAGAAGGAGCGCATATCGCTCTCGGTCAAGGCGCTGGACGGCGACCCGTTCGCCGACGCCGTGGGCGGCGTCAAGCGCGGCTCGATCATCACCGTGACCGTCACCGCGATCGAGGATGGCGGGATCGAGGTGGAATACGAGGGCATGAAGTCGTTCATTCGCCGATCGGATCTGTCGCGTGACCGGTCGGAACAGCGCCCCGAGCGGTTCCAGGTCGGCGACAAGGTGGATGTCCGCGTGACCAATATCGACGCCAAGTCGCGCCGTCTGGGCCTGTCGATCAAGGCCCGCGAGATCGCGGAGGAGAAAGAGGCCGTCGAACAGTATGGCAGCTCGGACTCTGGGGCCTCGCTGGGCGACATCCTGGGCGCCGCGCTCAAGGGCGAAGGCAAGTAGGACCACCCGGCCCTGCCGGACATGGCGCGGCTCCGCATGCAGGTGCGGGGCCGTTTTCCGTTCCCCGAATCACGAATTCGCGAGCCCCGGCGCGCGATGTCCCCGCCGGGGCGCCGGCCCGCCCGTCCGGTGGCAAACCGCCGGCCGCGCCCCCCTCCGACGCGGCTTTCCGCCGCTTCTCCCCCGGTTTTCAAAGGCTTTCTGTTTCTCTGGGGGGCAAAACATGCCTATAGTCCGCAAGCCCCGGCCGCGCAGGCCAGAAGGGCGAAAAACGGGGACGACATAGCGATGATCCGATCTGAATTGATCCAGAAGATTGCCGACGAGAACCCGCATCTCTACCAGCGCGAGGTCGAACGAATTGTTAACACCGTTTTCGAAGAAATCATCGCGGCCATGGCACGCGGCGACCGGGTGGAATTGCGCGGTTTCGGCGCGTTCTCGGTCAAGAAGCGCGACGCGCGCACCGGGCGCAACCCGCGCACCGGCGAGCCGGTGGACGTGGCCGAGAAATACGTGCCTTTCTTCAAGACCGGGAAGCTGCTACGCGATCGCCTGAACGGGAAGTAATTCGGGTCTGACCATGCGCGCCATTCGCTATCTCTTTCTGCTTCTGCTCGCGATCTGCCTTGTGGTGGTCGCCATGGCGAACCGTCAGGATGTGACGCTGAACCTGCTGCCTGACGAACTGGCGAGCTTTTCGGGAATCGCCTGGTCGATCGAACTGCCGCTTTATGTCGTCGGGTTCGGCGGGATCCTGGTCGGCGCGCTGCTCGGTTTCTTCTGGGAATGGTTGCGCGAGAGCAAGTACCGCGCGCAGGCCAGCCGTCAGCGCCGCGAGGCGGCCAAGCTCAAGCGCGAACTCGACAAGGTCAAGGCCGACAAGCACAGGACCGAAGGCCGCGACGAGATCCTCGCGTTGCTTGAGACGGACGGCAAGACCGGCTAGACGACGCCATGGCGTCCGATGTCAGGGTCAAGATCTGTGGTGTGACGCAGCCAGCGGCCGTGACGGCCGCAGTTGCTGCGCATGCGTCCTATCTGGGCTTCGTCTTCTTCTCGAAATCGCCCCGCAATCTCGGGACGGAGGCCGCCCGCGCCCTTGCCTGCGAGGTGCCGCCCGGGATCGCCAAGGTGGCGCTTACGGTCGATGCCGAGGACGCAACGCTGGCGGCGATCCTCGACCGGGTGCCGATCGACATGCTGCAACTGCACGGCCATGAAAGCCCCGACCGCGTGGCCGAGATCCGCGCGCGATTCGGCCTGCCGGTGATGAAGGCGGTGGGCGTGGCAGACGAGGGCGATCTGCCCGGTCTCACCGAATACGCCCGGGTGGCTGACCAGCTTCTGGTGGATGCCAAGCCGCCCAGGGACGCCGCGCTGCCCGGCGGTAACGGGCTGTCCTTCGACTGGCGGCTGATCGCGGGGCGGCGCTGGCCGGTGCCCTGGATGCTGGCGGGCGGACTGACGCCCGACAATGTGGCCGAGGCGATCCGGCTGACCGGGGCGCGGCAGGTGGATGTGTCCTCCGGCGTGGAATCCGCGCCGGGGGTCAAGAATGCGGCTATGATAGCGCGGTTCATCGCGGCCGCGCGCGGGGAGGAAACGCAATGAAGGGGCTTGCCGGACTGATTGCGGTGCTGGTGCTTGGCGCGCTGGTCATGGCCTTCACCAAGCCGACAGAGGCCGATTTCAAGGCCGCGCTCGAAGCCCGGCTTCTGGCGCGGATCGACGCCGCCGATCCAGAGGCGGCGGCCGATCCGGTCGAGGCGATCCTGCTGGCCACTTGCAAGCTGGGCCGGGTGCAATGCGCGCAACTGATCCGCTCGCTGATCGCGCTGGACTATGAGGACAAGGTGCTGTTCTCGCGTGCCGAGGTCCGGCTGGGTGACACCGATAGCGCCACCTGTATCGGGGCCTTCACCCGCATCTTCTGCACCGAACGGTGACGGTCCGGCCCCCGCGCGACCGGCAAGGGGCTGGCTTTACCGCGTCGGGGACACGCGATAGACAGGGCTCGACCGAGGAGGAGCGCGCGAGATGGCCGACGATCTGATCAATTCCTTCATGACCGGCCCGGACGAACGGGGCCGGTTCGGCATCTTCGGCGGGCGCTTCGTGTCTGAGACGCTGATGCCGCTGATCCTCGAGCTTCAGGCGCAGTACGAGCACGCCAAGACCGACCAGAGCTTCTGGGACGAGATGGAGTTCCTGTGGAAGCATTATGTCGGCCGGCCCAGCCCGCTTTACTTCGCGGAACGGCTGACCGACCGGCTGGGCGGCGCCAAGGTCTACATGAAGCGCGACGAGCTGAACCATACCGGCGCGCACAAGATCAACAACGTGCTGGGCCAGATCATCCTTGCCCGCCGCATGGGCAAGACCCGCATCATCGCCGAGACCGGCGCGGGCCAGCATGGCGTCGCCACGGCGACGGTTTGCGCCAAGTTCGGGCTGAAATGCGTGGTCTACATGGGCGCAACCGATGTGCAGCGCCAGGCGCCCAACGTCTTCCGCATGCGCCTTCTGGGCGCGGAAGTGGTTCCCGTCACCTCCGGCCGGGGCACGCTCAAGGACGCGATGAACGACGCGCTGCGCGACTGGGTGACCAATGTGCGCGACACCTTCTACTGCATCGGCACGGTCGCGGGGCCGCATCCCTATCCGGCGATGGTGCGCGACTTCCAGTCGATCATCGGCAAGGAAGCCAGGGCCCAGATGTTCGAGGCCGAGGGCCGCTTGCCAGACACCCTGGTCGCCGCGATCGGTGGCGGGTCGAACGCGATGGGGCTGTTTCATCCCTTCCTCGATGACCGCTCGGTGCGAATCATCGGGGTCGAGGCGGGCGGGCATGGCGTCGACGACCGCATGGAGCATTGCGCCAGCCTGACCGGCGGGCGGCCGGGCGTGCTGCATGGCAACCGCACCTATCTGTTGCAGGACGAGGACGGCCAGATCCTCGAAGGCCATTCGATATCCGCCGGGCTCGACTATCCCGGCATCGGGCCGGAACATGCCTGGCTGCACGAGACGGGCCGCGCCGAATATGTCGCGATCACCGATGCCGAGGCGTTGACGGCCTTCCAGCTGTGCTGCGAGACCGAAGGCATCATCCCCGCGCTGGAACCCAGCCACGCGCTGGCCCATGTCGCCAAGATCGCCCCGGACCTGCCCGCCGATCACATCATCTGCATGAACATGTGCGGCCGCGGCGACAAGGACATCTTTACCGTCGCCCGCCATCTGGGCTTCGACATGGGCGGGCACTGAAGGCGCGGGATCAGGGCAGGGCGTGGCGTTCCAGAACGTCCAGCGGCACGATCTCCAGCGCCGCCTCATGCGTGGCCGCCAGATCGACCCGCGGCGCGCAGCCCTCGTCATGGGCCTGAAGAAAACGGCCCGCGCACAGGCACCAGCGGTCGCCCGGTTTCAGCCCCGGAAACCCCCATTCCGGGCGCGGTGTCGACAGGTCGTTGCCCACATATTTGGAATAGGCCAGGAATTCGGCGGTCATCACCGCGCAGACGGTGTGGCTGCCGCGGTCCTCGGGGCCGGTGTCGCAGCAGCCGTTGCGATAGAACCCGGTCAGCGGCGTCGATGAACAGGGGGCCAGCGGCCCGCCCAGAACGTTGATCGAAGCGGCCCTTTGGTTCGCCATCGTCCTTCTCCTACCTGAAGCGGTCCACCAGTTTCTGCAACGCCGAGCGGCCGTCTTCAGGCGCGGGCTCTGCGGCGCTGATCGGCGCGGGCTGTTGTTCGGTCTCGCGCCCTGCATTGCGCGGCGGGGCGGTGCGCAGCGCGACGGCATTCAGGAACCGCGCGCCGTCCCCCTCGGCCAGCACCACCGCGCCTTCGGAAATCCCGCGCATCAGGTCATCCAGCCAGTCCTGGTCGGCCTTGGCGAAATCGCTGAGAACATAGGCCGAAACCCGGTCCTTGTGGCCCGGATGCCCGATGCCCAGCCGGACCCTCTCGAAATCCGGCCCGATATGGGCCTGGATCGAGCGCAGCCCGTTATGCCCTGCATGCCCGCCGCCCTGCTTGAGCCGGCATTTGCCGGGCGCAAGGTCCAGCTCGTCATGGAACACGGTCAGATCGGCCGGGGTCAGCTTGTAGAACTGCGCCGCCGCCTGCACCGAATCGCCCGAGCGGTTCATGTAGGTCTCGGGTTTCAGCAGCACGACCTTCTCGTTCCCCAGCCGCCCCTCGGCCATCTGGCCCAGGAACTTGGCCCGCCAGGGTGCGAACCCGTGATCGGCGGCGATCCGGTCCACGGCCATGAAGCCGATATTGTGCCGGTTGGCCGCATATTTCGCGCCCGGATTGCCGAGCCCCACGAACAGGCGCATGAGCGCTCTCCCTGCTTGAACTTTTGCCCTTGATGCCGTGAACTGGCCGCGGATTCCAGAGCGGCAAGACCGGGAGGCACGCGCGATGTATCTGACGATGAACCGCTTCAAGGTGAAACCGGGCAGCGAAGAGGCGTTCGAGACGGTCTGGAAGAGCCGCGACAGCCATCTGAAATCCGTGCCGGGCTTCGTCGCCTTCCATCTGCTGAAGGGGCCCGCAAAGGACGGCTATCGCCTTTATGCCTCACATACCTTCTGGGACAGCGAGGCCGCGTTTTCCGCCTGGACGAAATCCGAGGCGTTCCGGGCCGCGCACAAGGGGGCCAAGGGGCCGTCCGACCTCTATATCGAGCCGCCAGAGCTGGAGATCTTCGAGTCGGTGCAGCATCTGTCCTGACGTCTGCCGCGTCTTTTCTGCGCATTTCGGCGGCAAACGCCTGTGAAACGGGCAGTGGAGCCGTTGCCGCGTTGCGCGCGTGCGCCGGGACAAGGAATTGGAAACCCCGCCGCCCCGAGTCTCGTGGAAAAGCGAGGCGACGCGCATGTGGCATTTCCTTTTCCGGCTTTCCCGGGCTTTGCGGCGGGGCAGGGACGGGTTTTCGGCCCTCGCTCTTGCGGCCCTGATGCTGGGCACGCCCGCGATGGCAGGCGCAGCCCCCTTCGACCCCGATGCGACGCTGGCCGAACTTGCGCCCCTTGCCGCCCCGGCGGACGGCGCCGACCTGTCCGATACCGCAAGGCTCGAGGCCGGGATCCTCTGTGTCGCCTGGGCGCGGGACATGATCGCGCAACATTGGCGCGTGCTTGACGCGTTGGACGGGCCGGGCACCTGGTCACGGGCGCGTCAGCAATTGTGGTTGCAGGCCGGTTGGGTCGAGGAGTTCGAGTCCCGGCAGTTGCGCCCGGTGATCGCCGCGGCCAGCCAGAGCGATCTTCTGGATACCTGGTGGCCCGATGGCGTGCGCACGGAGGCGGGCAGCGAGTCCGCGCTGCGGATGCACCGGTTCTGCACCAGCCTGCCGGGCCTGCTGGGCACGATCACGCCTGACACGCCGCAAGGGTTCCAGGCGCCCGTCCGGTCGAAACGGAAACGGGGCCCCGCAGGGCCCCGCTCCGATCCATAACGGGGGAAGGTGTCAGCCTTCCTCGCCCTCGCCCTCCTCGGCTTCGCCATCGGCCGAGCGCAGGCCGGACGGTGCCGAGATGTTCGCGATCACGAAATCGCGGTCGGTGATCGTGGGGCGCGTGCCCTCGGGCAGGGCCACGTCAGAAATGTGGACGATATCGCCCACGTTCAGACCCGACAGGTCCACAACCAGCTTCTCGGGGATCTCGCCTGCGGTCACCATCAGTTCCACCTCGGGACGCACCACGGTCAGCACGCCGCCGCGTTTCAGGCCCGGGGATTTCTCGTGGCCCACGAATTCGACCGGGATGTAGAGGTTGATCCGCGAGGTGCGGCGCAGGCGCATCAGGTCGACATGGATCGGCAGGTCCTTGACCACGTCGCGCTGAACGCCGCGGCAGATCACCCGCACGTCGTCGTGGCCGTCGACCTTGAGGTTGAACAGCGTCGACAGGAAGCGGCCGGCCTTCAGGCGCTTGAGCAACTCGTTGTATTTCAGATTGATCGGCAGCGGATCGGTGCCGCCGCCATAGACGATGCCCGGAACGAGTTGCTCACGACGAGCCCGACGGGCGGCCCCCTTGCCTGTCCCCGTCCGTTCCGTGGCGAAGAGATCCGGAATCTCACCAGCCATTGGTCATTCTCCTGCGGTTCTGGGCATCCTCCAAGGGTGTATGCCCGGTTGAAGCCGTGCCCATAGCCGAGACCGCGCCGATTGGGAAGGGCAAAACCGGGCGATCAGGCCCATCTGCCCTCGAAATCCTCGGGCACCAGCAGGATGTCGCGGTCCAGCGCCGCGACCGACTTGCGCCCGCACAGCGCCATGGTGGTGTCCAGTTCCTTGTGGATCACCTCCAGCGCGCGGGTGACGCCCGCCTCGCCCATCGCGCCCAAGCCATAGACGAAGGCCCGGCCGATATAGGTGCCCTTCGCCCCCAGCGCGAGCGCCTTGAGCACATCCTGGCCCGAGCGGATGCCGCCATCGAAATGCACCTCGACCTGATCGCCCACCGCGCGCACGATCCCCGGCAGTGCGCGGATCGAGGACAGCGCCCCGTCCAGCTGTCGCCCGCCATGGTTCGACACGACGATCGCATCGGCACCCACATCGGCGGCCCTGCGCGCGTCCTCCTCGTCGAGGATGCCCTTGAGGATCAGCTTGCCGCCCCATTGCTCCTTGAGCTTGCGCACCTTGTCCCAGTCGAGCGAGGGGTCGAACTGCTCGGCCGTCCAGTCGGTCAGCGACGAGGCATCGCTCACGCCCCTGGCATGGCCCACGATATTGCCGAAGAACCGCCGCTTGGTGCCCAGCATCTCCAGCCCCCAGCCCCATTTGGTGGCAAGGTTCGCCATTGTTCGCAGCGTCGGCTTGGGCGGGGCGGACAGCCCGTTCTTCAGGTCCTTGTGCCGCTGGCCGAGGATTTGCAGATCCAGCGTCAGCACCAGCGCCGAACAGCGCGCATCCTGGGCGCGTTGCAGGATGCGCGCCACGAAATCCTCGTCGCGCATCACGTAAAGCTGGAACCAGAAGGGTTTCGTGGTGTGGGCCGCCACGTCCTCGATCGAACAGATCGACATGGTCGACAGCGTGAAGGGCACGCCGAACCTCTCGGCCGCGCGCGCCGCCTTGATCTCGCCATCGGCCGATTGCATCCCCGTCAGCCCGACCGGGGCCAGCGCCACCGGCATCGCCACGTCCTGCCCGATCATGGTCGAGGCGGTCGAGCGCCCCTCCATGTCCACCGCGACGCGCTGGCGCAGCCGGATCCGGGCAAAGTCCGACACGTTGTCGTGGAATGTCTGCTCGGTCCAGCTTCCGGATTCGCTGTAATCGTAGAACATCCGCGGCGCGCGGCGGGCATAGATGCGGCGCAGGTCCTCGATGGTGGTGATGACGGGCATCGCGCGTCTCCCTGAGATTGGTCAAGGCGATTTACCAATCGGACCGGCGGCCCGCAACGCTCTTGGCGCTTGCGGGCGCGGCATGCTTTGGCCTAGCTGGGTCCATGAGCGATGTGCTGATTGCCTTTCTGGCCGCGCTGGCTGCAGGTCTGATGACCGGGGTGGGGGCCTCGCCGGTCCTGTTCGGCCGCACCGTCACGCGCCGGGCCAACGACACGATGCTGGGCTTTGCCGCGGGCGTCATGCTGTCGGCCTCGTTCTTCTCGCTGATCCTGCCGGGGATCGAGGCGGCCGAGACGCTTTATGGCAGCGTCCCCATCGCGGCGCTGATTGCGGGGGGCGGCATCGCGCTGGGTGCGCTGGCCGTGGCGGCCCTGAACGACTTGGTGCCGCATGAACATTTCTTCGCCGGCCGCGAGGGCGCCGAGGCCGCGGCGCTGGCCCGGATCTGGCTGTTCGTCTTCGCCATCACGATCCACAACATCCCCGAAGGCATGGCCGTGGGCGTGGCCTTCGGTGCGGGCGATCTGGCCAAAGGAATGCCGCTGGCAATCGGCATCGGGTTGCAGAACGCGCCCGAGGGGCTGGCGGTCGCGCTGGCGCTGCGCGCCCATGGCTACCGGCGCGGAACGGCCTTCCTGATCGCGCTGGCCACGGGCCTCGTGGAGCCGCTGGGCGGTGCTGTCGGCGCCGCGGCGGTCGCGGTCTCGAGCCATCTGCTGCCCTGGGGGCTGGCCTTCGCGGCGGGGGCGATGATCTACATCATCAGCCACGAGATCATTCCCGAAACCCATCGCCATGGCCGCCAGAACCGGGCGACCCTTGGGCTGACGATCGGGCTGATCCTGATGATGGTGCTGGACGTGACGCTGGGCTGATCCCTGCACCCCAGGGGCGTGCCCGAGGCGTGCCGGACCCGTTTCACCTTTATTCACGATTCTGGCCAAATTCCTACCCAAAGACCTGCCTAGCCTCGTTCCAGGTGTGCGAGGTATATGATGGTCAGGAAACTCATCCCCATTCTGGTGGGGCTACTCATGCTGTCGACTCCGGTCATGGCTCAGAAGGCGGGCGTTGGCGCCTGGGAAAACCCGAGCTACACGATGATCCGCTGGATCGAGGATGCGCCGGGGCTTGGCTGGTATTACAACTGGCGGACCGACCAGATCTGGTCGCGCCAGAAGCAGCGGCGCGATGTGGACTTCGTGCCGATGATCCATGGGGCCAAGGACGTGAACAAGCCGATCAAGTCGGATCGGCGGGTCACCACGCTTCTGGGCTTCAACGAGCCCGACGGCTATGGCGGCGATCACCAGGCGGGAATGACGGTGGCCGAGGCCATCGCGCTCTGGCCCAGGCTGCAGGCGCGCGGGCTGAGGCTTGGCAGCCCGGCGACCACGCGCGACCAGACGCTGGGGCCGAATTCCTGGCAGCGCCGCTTCATGTCCGAAATCGAGCGGCGCGGCATGCGGGTCGATTTCATGGCGGTCCACTATTACACGACCGATGGCGATGTCGAGGCGTTCCGCCGCTGGCTGATCCAGGTGCATCGCGAATATCGCCGGCCGATCTGGGTGACCGAATTCGCCTATATCGACTGGAACCGCCCGCGCGCCGCAAGCTATGAGCGCAACGCCGCCTTTGCCCAGAAAGCGATGCGGATGATGGAGGGGCTGCCCTTCGTCGAACGCTATGCCTGGTTCGCGGCCAATCCTTATCCCTGGGGCGGCAGCGCGCCGAAGATCAACCTGGTCGACGACCGGCTCAGACCCACCCCGGTCGGCCGGGCCTATGAAAGCGCGATGGCCGCCTTCGCCAGCATCGAGGTCGCCAGCACCGACTGAGCGCACTGACCGCGTCCTGCCAAGGGCGCGGTCATCCCAGCGGATCGGTCCGGTAAAGCCGGATCTTCAGCCCGCCATGGGGAATGGGCGGCCCGTCCGGGCCGAAGGGCAGGCCGGTCGCGCGGGCCAGTTGCGGCTTGCTGGTCACGATCCCGACCCGCCAGCCCGCGAACCGCGTCCTCAGAACCTCGCCCAGCGTCCCGTAAAGCGGATAAAGCGCCTTTGCATTGCCGATCCGCCCGCCATAGGGCGGGTTCACCATGACCAGCCCGGTCGGACCCTCGGGCGGGGTCAGCGCGGCGATGGGCTGACAGGTGAAACAGGTCAGCGCGGCGATACCCGCCCGGTCCGCATTGGCCCGGCTGGCCGCGATGGCGCCCTGATCGCGGTCGAACCCGTGGAACCGCAAATCGGGCGGGGCAGGGGCGGGCGCCGCGCGCATCGCTTCCCAGGCGGCCGGATCGAAGCCTGCGAAGGCCTCGAAGGCAAAGCGGCGTCCGCGGCCCGGCGCAAGTCCCGCCGCGATCTCGGCCGCCTCGATCACGAAGGTGCCCGAGCCGCACATCGGATCGACCACCGGCTCGCCGCCATTGTATCCGCATTGGCGCAGGAACAGCGCGGCCAGCGTCTCGCGCAGCGGCGCCTTGCCCATCTCCTGCTTGTGGCCGCGCCGGTGCAACGGCTCGCCCGAACTGTCCAGGCTGATCGTGCAAAGATCGTCCTCGATCCGCACCAGCACGCGGATCGCGGTGTCATCCTCGGCCCCAACCGGTGCGCCCAGCGTCTCGGCGATGGCTCGCTCGACCCGCTGCGCCGCCGCCCCCGCATGATAGATCCGCGAGCCCCGGCAGGTGGCTTCCACCCGAACCGGTCGATCAGGGTGCAGCATCTCGGCCCAGGGCACCCGCCGCGCGCGCTTGTCAAGCTGGGCCAGATGCAGCGCGCGGAAGGCCGCGATCCGCACCAGCACCCGCCCCGCGCCGCGCAGCCACAGATTGGCCCGCCAGATCTCGGGCCAGCCGCCGCGCGATGACACGCCGCCCGGGCCGGGGATGACATCGCGAAAGCCCAGCGCGCGCGCCTCCTCGGCCAGCACATGCTCCAGCCCCGGCGGGGCAACCAGAAAGATGTCCAGATCGGCTTGGGGTTCCATGCCGCCTGCTTACCCTGCCTTCGCGACCGCCGCGACCGCGATTTCGGCATTTGCCGCGCCTGTTGCCGGGGCTGGCCGGGTTTCCGCCGCACGGTGGCGGGCGCCTCAATTCCCGGCATCCCCCGACACGATGCGTCCCGATGCCGGGCCGAGACCGTCGAAGCGGTTTACAGCCCCCGCAAAACCGTCTTTGCTGCCGCTCGACCCTTCCCGCGCAAGCCATCATGGCCATCACCGCAGGCATCCGTCACCTGACGCATTGCCGTTTTGACCGGCTCGTCAGTCTCGGCCCGCAGGTGATCCGCCCGCGACCGGCGCCGCACAGCCGGATCCGGGTGATCTCGCACAGCCTGAAGGTCGGCCCCGAAGGCCATCTCGTGAACCACCAGCAGGACCCCTACGGCAACTGGCTGTCGCGCTTCGTGTTTCCCGAGCCGGTGCGCGAGTTCCGGATCGAGGTGGACCTCGTGGCCGACATGACGGTCTACAACTCCTTCGACTTCTTCGTGGACGAGGCCGCCGAGACCAGGCCCTTCGACTATCCCGCCGATCTGGTGGACAAGCTGTCGATCTACCGGGTGCCCGAACCGGCCTGCCCGCTCTTGTCCGCGTTTCTGGCCTCCATCCCGCACGAACCCGTGCGGACGGTCGATTTCGTCGTCGACCTGAACGCACGGCTGCAACGCGAGATCGCCACGTGATCCGGGTGGAACCCCGCGTGCTGGACGCCCGAGGACACGCTGCGCGTGAAATCGGGCTCGTGCCGGGACAGCTCGTGGCTGATGGTGCAGGTGCTGCGGAATCTGGGTCTCGCCGCCGGGTTCGTGTCGGGCTATCTGATCCAGTTGAAACCCGACCTCGTGGCGCTGGACGGCCCGCCCGGCATCGATCACGATTTCACCGACCTGCATGCCCGGTGCGAAGTCTATCTGCCCGGCGCGGGCTGGACCGGGCTGGACCCGACCAGCGGGCTTCTGACCGGCGAAAGCCATGTGCCGCTGGCCGCGACGCCGCATTACCGCAACGCCGCGCCGATCACCGGCATGGCCAGTCCCGCCGAGGTCGATTCCACCTTTCAGATGGAGGTGCACCGCACCGCCGAACATCCCCGCATCACCAAGCCCTTTTCGGACGAGCCATGGCAGGCGCTCGACGCGCTCGGCCATCAGGTCGATGCCGCGATCAAGGCCGGTGACATGCGGCTGACGATGGGGGGGGAACCCACCTTCGTGTCGATCGACGATTTCGAATCGGAGGAATGGAACATTGCCGCTGTCGGCCCGATGAAGTGCGGGCTGGCCGACCAGTTGATCCGGCGGCTGCGCGACCGGTTCGTGCCCGGCGGCTTCCTGCATTACGGGCAGGGCAAGTGGTATCCGGGCGAGACACTGCCGCGCTGGACGTTCTCGCTCTACTGGCGCCACGACGGCAAGCCGATCTGAAAGAACCCGGACCTCACCGCCGAGGAAACGGCGCAGACCGGGGCGGGGCCCGAGGAGACCGACAGGCTGCTGAAGGGGATCGCCGGGCGGTTGGGGATCGAACCCGAGATGGTACTGCCCGCCTGCGAGGCTCCCGCCGAATGGATCATCAAGGAAGGCAGCCCGCCCGAGAATGTCACGCCCGAGAACTCGAAACTGAAAGGCCCCGAGGAACGCGCCCGCATCGCCCGCGTCTTTGCCCGCGGGTTGACGGACCCCACAGGCCATTTCCTGCATTTCCTGGCCTTCGAGGTCGACCGCTCGCCGGACGGATCCTGGCTGGTGCTGGGCGACCGGACGCAGGCGCCCTCCGGCTCGGGTTTCGCGCTGGAAAACCGGATGGCCACGGCCCGGGTCTTTCCCGACCTCTTTCCCAACGCCAATGTCCGCCGTCTGGCCGGATTCTTCCGGGCGTTTCGCGACGCGATGAACGGGCTGTGGGGCGAAACCGACAGCCGGGTGGCGATCCTGACGCCGGGCCAGCATACCGATACCTATTTCGAGCATGCCCATATGGCGCGCTGTCTGGGCTTCCCGCTGCTGGAATGCGAGGATCTCAAGGCCGAACAGGGCAGGCTTAAGGTGCGCACCATCGACGGGCTGCAACCGGGCAGCATGCTGTGGCGGCGGCTCGATTCGCGCTTTGCCGATCCGCTGGAACTGGACGAAAGCTCGGCGCTGGGCACGCCGGGCATGGTCGCCGCACTGCGCGCGCGGGAACTGACCATGCTGAACTGCTTCGGCTCAGGCGTGCTCGAGGCCCGCGCGATGATGGCCTTCCTGCCGCGGATCTGCGAACGGCTGACCGGCCAGCCGCTGAAGATCTCCAATATCGTGACCTGGTGGTGCGGACAGACGGCCGAGCGGGGATTCGTCTACGACAACCTGCAACGCATGATGATCGGGCGGGCGCTGTCGACCGATCTGCCCTTCGAGGTCGATGCCCTGACCGCACTGGGCGGCGATTTCCGCGGCTCTGCGCAAAAGCCCATCGGCGACTGGCTCGAGACGGATGGCGCCAACCTGGTCGGGCAGGAGGCGGTTACGCTGTCCACCACGCCTGCGATGATCGGCACCGACCTGGTGCCGCGGCCGGCGCTGATCCGGGTCTTCCTGGCGCGAACCCCCGAGGGCTGGACCGTGATGCCGGGCGGCTATGCCAGGATCGGGCGCACCGAGGATCCGACGGCGCTGTCGATGAAGAATGGCGGTTCGGTTGCCGATGTCTGGGTGGTCAGCGACGCCCCCGTGATTGCCGAAAGCCTTTCCTTGCGGCAGGACGGCCCCTTCGTGCGCCGCCTGCCGGGCGTGCTGCCAAGCCGCGCGGCGGACAATCTCTACTGGCTGGGCCGCTATGTCGAACGAACGGGCCGAGGCGCGGGTGCGCGAACTGCGCGCCTATCACCTGCGGCTCGAGGAGGTCAGCCATCGCGAGATGCCGCTGATCGACCATCTGGAACGCTATCTCGAAGGCTTCGGCGTCGATCCGGACGAGCCGGTGCCCATGGCCGTTCTGGAACTCTTCGATGCCGCGCAGGGCTGCGCGGGCAAGGTGCGCGACCGGTTCTCGACCGATGGCTGGCACGCGCTGACCGATCTGGCCTTTACCGCGCGCGGCATGTTCAACCGGGTGCGCCCGGGCGACGAGGCCGCGCGGCGGATGACCGAGCCGTGGCGCAAGCTCGCGGGTTCTGCCGGGTTCGTGCATGACAACATGTTCCGCTTTGCCGGATGGCGCTTCCTGACCATGGGGCGCGCGCGGGAACGGGCCGACCAGATGCTGTCGGCGCTGGCCGCGACCCGCACCATCGCGCACGAACTGCATGAAAGGTTCGAGTTCGACCCCGAGGCCACCGAGGTCACGACCCCGCCCATCGCGGCCTTCGAGGCACGCCGCGGCGTCTGCCAGGACATCAGCCATGTCACGATCGCCGCGCTGCGGGCGGTCGGCATTCCGGCGGGCTATGTCAGCGGCTTCCTGCGCACAAGGCCCCCGCCGGGCCAGCCCCGGCTGGAAGGCGCGGACGCGATGCATGCCTGGGTGCGTGCCTGGTGCGGCGCCGAAACCGGCTGGATCGAGATCGATCCGACCAACAACCTGCTGGTGGGCGCTGATCATGTCGCCGTCGCCATCGGACGCGATTACGCCGATGACGCGCCGGTCCGCGGCTCGCTCAGGTCCGAAGGCACCCACACGACCTCGCACAAGGTCGACGTGATCCCCTGCGCGGGGCGGTCCGGCTGACCCTTCCGTCACCGGCTCCGGCCTGGCGCCGATGACGCGCGGTTGCCGCGTCACCAGCCAATTCAGGCCGGATTTCCATGGGAACTCAACCTCCGGAAGACATGACGGCGCCGGACGCTGTCGCAAGGATCAGGAATGCTGCACAAACATCTCTCGCTGAAGGCCCTGCTGGCGCTGGGCACCGGTTTTCTGTTTCTTGCGCGCTGCATCGCCCAGTCGGCGATTCTGCTGCACCAATCCGCGCAGGCGATGCATGAGGCGGCGCTCGGCCGCCAGGCGACCTTGCTGCGAATCGTCGTCGACCAGTTCCGGTCCGGCTTCGACGGGCTCGAGGTTTCGACCGCCGCGGACGGCACCGTGTAACGGGTCACCTGGGACCGGATTCCCGTGCTTGAGGATCACGCGGCCATCGACCGCGCCGGTGCAATCTCGGGCAAGACCGCGACGCTCTTCGCCCGGGACGCGGCCCGGCAAGAGTTCGTGCGCGTCGCCACCAACATCCGCAAGGACGATGGCACCCGCGCGGTCGGCACAGTGCTGGGGCGCGACAATCCCGTCCATGCCGCGATGCTGCAGGGGCAGGCCTGTTCCGGCGCGGCGACGATCCTGGGCAAGCCCTACCTCACCCTCTATCAGCCCATCGTCTCCTCCGCGGGCGAGGTTCTGGGGATCTTCTATCTCGGCATCGACCGGAGCCGGATCGACAGCGCGACTGCCGCGCAACGGCGTACCGGCCTGATCGCGTCGACGCTGCTGATCACGCTGGGCGTGGGGCTGCTGCTGGGGCTGCTGACCGTCCTGTTCCGGCCACGTCCCGTCCTTGGGCAGGCAGTCGAACGCATGGCGGGCGGCGATCTGGACACCGGGGTGCCCCATGCAGACCGCCGGGACGAGATCGGCGCGATCACCCGCAGCGCGGATGAGTTTCGCGAGAAACTCGCCGCGGCCCGCCTTCTCGACGCAGAGGCACGGCAACGCCAGCAGAGGGCGCCGGGGCGGTCCAGACCCTGCGCGGCGGGCTGGAACGTCTTGCCTCAGGCGATCTGACCCATCTGATCGAGACGCCTTTCCCCGCCGATTACGAAGGGCTGCGGGCCGATTTCAACGCGACGGTCGTGACGCTGAACGAGATGCTGGCCTCGATCGAGGAGAACGCCACCGAGATCCATGCCCGGGCCGAGGAGATCGGCGGGGCGTCGGAGGATCTGTCGCACCGGACCGAGAACCAGGCGGCGACGCTGGAGGAGACGGCGGCGGCGCTGGACGAGCTGACCTCGATCGTGCGCTCTGCGGCCGACAGCGCGGCCGAGGTGGAGGGCGTGGTGCGCGCGGCGCGCAGCGATGCCGAGGCCTCGGGCCGGGTGGTGACCGATGCGGTCGGCGCGATGTCCGAGATCAAGCGCTCGTCCGACGAGATTTCCCAGATCATCGGGGTGATCGACGACATCGCCTTCCAGACCAACCTTCTGGCGCTGAATGCGGG
>OMKS01001853.1_pt1 | contig 18278 bp, 17 predicted proteins | sample 1674721 | NCBI WGS metagenome assembly OMKS01 (sample SAMN06264996, study PRJEB25208) | sediment metagenome | isolation source: hot spring sediment | place: USA: California | collected 2014-09-02
ATGATGCCGTGGATTTTCATGATGAGACCTCCTGAAGTTCTTTGCTAACACGCATCAACGTATGGTCGTGAGCATGGCCGGCCCATCCAAGAGAAGTCTCAGGCGATTGAGAACATCGCGCCCTAAGACAATCTCGTTGCCTTGTTCATCACCAACGACAAAAATATTCGGCAACGTTGAGGTACCTATTCGGATTTCCACCAAAAAAAGCTGTGCTACTCGCCATTCACCCCAATGGCTGCGCAGCCGGGTTTCAGTCAACGGCGGCGCGAGGATTTCACGTAAGTAAGTCAGTGGAACCAATGTGCCATCAGCGCCGGTATCGAGAAGCGCTTTTAATGCAACAGTATGTAACGCGGAATCACTGTTGTGCAGTATGACTTCTATAGCAGGAAACGGCGGACGATAATGCGTCAAGTAAGGCTGTGGGTTCATTGTTGTAGATTGTCTGCCATTTGAAAACCGCTACGCACTAAAGTTGGCGTATTTTCTTCCGTAACTAGAGTGATCATCACAGTTGTGCCAGGAAAACGTTGGCGTATGCGTTGCCGGAGTCGTATGAAATCCTTGTCGTGATCGACAACGGACCCCTTATGCATTGCAATGTACTCCCCTAGATACTCCGAACGTAATTGCGCGTGTTGACGACGATACATCGCGCTTTCTTCGGTAATTTTGCGCCGGTCTAGTTCCCAAAAGTAGAGTTGCAGCGCCGAGTTTAGAATATCGCCAATCGTTGCACTTTGTTCATGAGCAACTCGTTCAGCACGTTGGTAAAGCAATGGTTCAATGGCTGTTATAGTCATTGTGCATCCCTCCTTGTCATATTTCCATTGTACACCGGATTCTCAAAGCGGCTTTCTTACCAAGTGTTTTCGATCCGACTCAGCACGTAACGTGAAACAGTCCGATGACGGCGCCTTCTGCGTCGTTCCAGACTTTCAGCGCCTTGGGCGTTGGCAATAGTTCCACACGGCATGCTTTGCGCTTGAAATAGGCTTCCGCTTCTGGCGAAAGTGTAACCAGGCCGCTTTGCCCTGTGCCGATGATGAGACATTCGGCGCTGTCCTGGTAAACGTGTTTCGCCTCATCCAGCGAGATGACGTGCGACGTGCCATACAGCGCCTTGGAGAGCTTTTTCTTGCGCTTTTCCACATCGCCATTGAGCCGGATCACGACATCGTGCTCGATTTTCTCTCCCTCGGCAGAACCTTGCTAACTTTGCGCTGCGCGGTGAAGTCGGTTACATTGACCTGGGTGCTGAGGGAGAACTCGATCTTCACCTCGTCCGGGGCTGGCAACGTCAGGGTCTCAAATTCGACAGTCATAGTGTACCTCCTTCATCCCCTTGCTTTTATTGTACACCGAATTTCCGAAACTACCGTTCTCCACGCCACTCCCACGCCATCCCCGGATAGTACCGGTACCCGCCCACCGCCTCGATCAGCGACGCGCCTGCGCTTTCCAGCACCGGTTCGTCGTTCCAGGTTTCGACGATGATGCGCCGTTCGAAGCTGCTCAAATGCGTGAACAGCGCCTTGAGCGCGCGTTGAAGCGTGCCATCATCCACACCGGGCGCGGCGGTTATAGCTGCGCCGGTGTTCGCGGCGACGAGGACGGGCAGACCGCGCACCTGTGCCAGCCACGTCGAGGGGATGCGGGTGAAGTTGAGCGCGTCACTGCCCTCGCGGGACGGGCCGTAGAGGTTGGCCGGATCGCAAGCGTTGAGCACGACCGGAGCGGCGTCCTCCGTCGCGTCGCGGAGGGCGCGCAGTTGTTCCACCACCTCCGGCAGCGCGAACTGCGCCCCCGAAAGTCCCTGCACGAAGTACCCGCGCCGCACTTCGCCGCGCATTTCCTGCCGTTGGAGTTCCTGGTAGATCAGGCTCCAGTCCCACGCGCCGGTTTCGTTCTCCAGGCACTCGTGCGTGACGATGCCGTAGCGCGCCAGCAATTGCCGCGCCTGCCGGGCCGTGCGCTCGCCTGCCGAAATCGGCTTGCCCATAATGCTGAACCGCTGCACCAACGTCCAACGGCCCACCCAGCATTGCGGCGCAGCTTGCATCGTCTGCGCGACCCGTTGCCGCACACGCTGCCGCGCCGACCTGTACCGCGCCTGCGCCGGTTTGTACCCGACAGGCCGCGTATCCAGTCCCAGTTCGGCGCGTCGCCGGGCCAGGTCGCTTTCGAGCGAGCTGTACTGGCCCGGCGCTTGCGGCTGTGGCTTCCCTTCCTGCACAATCTGGCGCATCGCTTCCAGGCTGTCGTTCGTCACCAGACCTGCCATCACCAGCTCGATAAGCGCCGACTCGACAGCTTTCTCCTCAAGCCCTAACGCCTCGCCGATATCGTTAAAGAACACAGCCCCCTCGGACTTGAGGAACTTGTAAACTGCTCTCGCTTCGTCGGATTGAACGGATTTCAGCAAAGAAGAAAAATCCGTTTCATCCGCTGAATCCGTTGACAGAAAAACATTTCCTTCGCCCCGGAACAGGAAGCGCACCCGACCATAGCGCGGATCGCTCCCGCCGGACCCGATCCATACCAGTTCGCCGCTCTGGCAGAGCGCATCCAATTCCGCCGGGTTGTAATGCGGGAGGCGCAGTGGCAGCACATCGCGTTCCCATATCCGGCCCACGACGGGCAACGCGCGCAGTTGTTGGAGGAGTTTGACCAGGCTCCCCCCCTCTGTCCCCCCCACAGGGGGGGAAGCAAGCTCCTCCCCTTGCATCCTCCCCATCGCGGAGGAGAAAGTCTCCCCCCCACTGGGGGGGATTAAGGGGGGGATAACGTGCTGCCACCGCGCCAGAAAGTCAGCGTAGGTGGTGAAGGGGACGGGCTGCACTTCTTTGCGCAGGATCGTGAGCGTGCGGCGGTGAATCTGTTCCAACGCGCGGCGATCCACGAATTCGGCTTCAGGGGCCGGCGTCCCCTCCGCTTGCGGCGTGAAGTGCCCGTGGACAAGGTCCCGCGCGGCGATAAGGCGATCCAGTTCCGCTTCCAGCCACTCCATCGGGAAAGCGTACCGCGCGCGGATCGCGTCCAGCGTCACCGGTCCGGCGTAGGCGAGGAAACGTTCGAGGATGCGACGACGCCCCCCCTCAGTCCCCCCCGCAGGGGGGGAGGCTTCATCCCCCCCTGTGGGGGGGACCGAGGGGGGGAAAGCCGCCGCATACTCTGCCTCGTATTCCGCGAAGACCCAGCGGTATGCGGGCTTCGTCGCGGTGGGGATGTCCATGCCAATCACGCGCCCGATGCCGGTCAGGTGGGCGATCCAGCTTGAGGGATCGCCCAGCGTGCGCTGCGCGACTTCACTCGGCGAGAGGTCGCCCATCTGTTGCAAGAGGACGGCGAGTTCTTCGGCGGTGCGCGCGAGGGCGGTGGGGGCGGTGTGCTGCAATTGCCCGCGGACGGCGTCGATGGCTTCGGGGCGCAGCAGTTCGTCGAGCGCCACGTCCTTGAGCAGGTCTTGCAGCAGGTCGCGGTTGACCGTCAACAGTTGCAATTGCTGCTCGGCTTTGGGCGTGTCCCACTCGTACATGCGGGTGCTGATGAAGTTGAACATCAGGCTCTCCGCCACGGGCGAGGGTGTGCGCGATTCCATCACCGTCACGCTGATGTCGCCGCGTTGGATGCTGTCCAGAACTTCTTCGAGGTGCGGCAGGTCGAGCACGTCTTGCAGGCAATCGCGGTAGGTTTCGATGACGATGGGGAAGTCGTCGAAGGGGCGCACGACTTGCAGCAGCTCCTTGGCGCGCAGCCGTTGTAACCAGAAGGGCGTGCGCTTCCCACGTCCGACGCCCGGTAGGAGCAGCGCGCGCGCCGCATTCTGCCGGAAGCGCGCGCCGAACACCGCCGACTCCGGCAGTTCCCGCAGAATGCGCTCGCGGGCTTCGGCCGGTCCCATAGCGGTGACGACGTCCAGCGGAAATTCGGCCTCGCTGTCGAGCAGGCGTAGCAGGATGCCGTCGTCGTTGGTTTCGACTTCGATATTGATGCCGGCCTTTTCGCGCAATGCGCCCGCCAGCGCCAGCCCCCACGGGCCGTTGACGCGCCCGCCAAACGGTGAGTGGATGACCATACGCGGGTCGCCGAGGGGGTCGGTGAAGACTTCCACCAAAATGCTGCGGTCGGTGGCGAGCGCGCCGGTGTGATCGAGCTGGCTGGCGAGGTAGTCGAGCGTGTTCCAGGCCGAGTTCGTGTCCAGGGCGTAGTTCTCGCGGAGCCAGGTTAGCAGAGAACTCACCGCAGAGACGCAGAGAGCGCGGAGTTCTTTTTGATTTTCCTCTGCGTGCTCTGCGTCTCTGCGGTGAAAATCCAGAATATCTTTGAACGGCGTATCATCCGGCAGGCCCAGGTCGCGGCGCAGCGCTTCCAGCTTCTCGGCGACGGTCCGGCGGAAGGCGCCGACGCGCCGGCCGAGTTCGTAGGGCCGCCAGGGGAAGTCGCCGCGCCAGAAGGGCATCCGGGGGATCGCGCCGGGCGCTTCGGTCACGGTGACGCGGTTCTCGTCGATGTCGAGCACGCGCCAGACCTGCGAGCCGAGCATCATCGTGTCGCCGATGCGCGTCTCGAAGACGAATTCTTCATCCAACTCACCGAGCTTCGTCTTGCCGTCGGGCAGGTATGCGCCGAACGCGCCGGTGTTGGGGATCGTGCCGCCGTTGGTCAGCGCCAGCATCCGCGAGCCGGGGAGCGCCGCCAGCTTGTTGTTGACGCGGTCCCAGTCCAGCCTGGCGCGCAGTTCGCGGTACGCCTGGCTCGGATAGCGCCCGGCGAGCATCTCCAACGTCGTCTGGAACGCACGTGCGGTCAGGTCGGTGTAGGCGTAGGCCTGGCGCACCAGGGAGAAGAGCGCATCAGCGTCCCACGGTTCCACCGACACCATAGCGACGATCTGCTGCGCGAGCACGTCCAGCGGGTGGCGCGGCGTGTGCATCGGTTCGACCGCGCCGCACAGCATCCCGCCCGCGATGGCCGCCGCCTCGACCACATCCTCGCGGTGGGTGGGGAAGATGCGGCCCACGCTCGTCTGCCCGACGAGGTGACCGGAACGTCCCACGCGCTGCAAGCCTTGCGCCACCGACTTGGGGCTTTGCAGTTGCACGACGAGGCCCACCGTGCCGATGTCGATGCCGAGTTCCAGCGATGAGGTGCCCACGAGCGCGGGCAGTTCCCCGGCCTTGAGCTGCCGTTCGATTTCCAGGCGCGTTTCCTTCGAGACGCTGCCGTGGTGGACGCGGACAGGCCCAACGCGCGTCCCGTCGCCGGTCGCCATCAGCCCGATGCCCGTCGCGGTGCCGTCCTTGATGAGGCCGGTGGCCTTGCCGGACGCTTCGGCGTCCCACTGCTCGTTGAGATAGTCACCCGCGCGCTCGGCCAGGCGGCGGTTGTTGGTGAAAATGAGCGTCGTGGTGTGCGCGCGGATCAGATCGAGCACCCGCGGGATGATCGAAGGCCACACCGACTCGCCCGGCAGATTGCGGAAGTCCTCCACGACCGTCACGACCTTGAGATCGAGAGCTTTTTGGTATGCGGCGTCGATGATGGTGACGGGGCGGGGTTGGAGGACAGGGGTTGTGGGTCGCTTGTTGCTGGTTGCTGGAATCTGGATACTGGATGCTGGAATCTCCTTACTCCCTACTCCATACTCCGTACTCCCTTCTTTCCACTCGTACCCGCCCAAAAACCGTGCCGTCTCGTCCAGCGGTTCAATCGTTGCGGAGAGGCCGATGCGCTGGATTGGCTGTTCGGCGAGGTGTTGCAGGCGTTCGAGGCTGATCGAGAGGTGGACGCCGCGCTTGTTGCCGGCCAGCGTGTGGATTTCGTCCACGATCACGGTGTGGACGGTGCGGAACATCTCCCGCGCCTTGGGACTGGAGAGCAGCAGGTAGAGCGACTCCGGCGTGGTGATGAGGATGTGCGGCGGCTCGCGCAGCATTGCCTGCCGGTCGCGCTGCGGGGTGTCGCCGGAGCGCACGGCCACGCGGATGTGCGGCAGGTCGAGGCCCATGTCGTCGGCCTTGACGCGGATCCCCGCCAGCGGCACGCGCAGGTTGCGGTGAATGTCGTTGTTCAGCGCCTTCAGTGGCGAAATGTAGACCAGACGTATACCCTCTTCGTTTGTAGTAGCGATTTTAGTCGCTCTTTTGTCAGCAGATTTAGCAGATTTAGCAGATTTTTGTTTTCTTTCATCCGCTTCATCCGTTGAATCCGTTGAGAGTTCCCTGAATAATTGATCAATTCCCCACAAAAAGGCAGTAAGGGTTTTGCCGGAGCCGGTGGGGGCGAGGATGAGGGTGTGCTCGCCGCGCTGGATCGCGGGCCAGCCCTGCGCCTGCGGCGGCGTCGGCTCCCCGAAAGTCTCCGCGAACCAGTCGCGGACGGGGGGAAGGAAGGCGGAAAGTATGGTTTTGGCAGTACGTTCTGACATCTTGGTTTCCTTTCAATATCAGGCGCAGATGATGGTCCGGCGTTGTTGATGGTGGTGGATGGTTGCTGTTCAACCTGTGGCGCTCGTTCGTTGCCAGGTTTCATGGTGAAATATAGCACAAATGTTCTGTTCGTCAACGTGGTTCTGATAGCCCGGTCCTTGCGGGTGGGCAGTGAACTGTATTTTCTCTTTTGTTCAAGTATGAGTATAATGTCATTATCATTTTGCACCAATGAACAGGGGGTTCGTATGGGCAACATGGCGATCTCACAAACAGCTAGAACGGTGACGATGCAATTGCCGGAAGCCTCGTATGTGCGACTTCAACAGACGGCGCAGGCCACCCGGCAATCGTTGGAGGCAACGTTATTGCGTGTTTTGCAGGTGGGCAGCCCACCCGCTTGGGAAATGGCTCCCGCCGAATTTCAGGCGGACTTGGCGGCATTGGACCGCTTGGATGACGCTGCCCTGTGGCGTATTGCGCGCTATCATGCGGACCTTGAGGCAATGGAACGCTACCAGGTATTGCTTGACGCCAACGCCAATGGGGCGCTTTCTCCCATCGAACGGGATGAATTGACCCAACTGCGGACGGAAATGGATCGGCAGATGTTACTCAAGGCGCACGCCGCCGCTTTGCTCCGTTGGCGCGGCTACCAGCTTCCCCCGGCAGAACAGCTCTAACGATGACGCATTTGCCTGATGATGTATACAGCCGTTTGGCGGCAGCCGACAACCGCCATTGCGTCTATTGACAGACCACTGAAGCAAACACTGGCCAGCCGATGACCATTGACCACATTTTTCCCCGCTCTTTGGGCGGAGATACCACGTTTGAGAACCTCTGTTTTGCTTGCCGTCGTTGTAATGAGTTCAAGGGCAGCGCTACAGCGGCGCAGGATCCATTGACCAGCGAGACGGTTGCGTTTTTCCATCCGCGCCAATAGGTTTGGGCCGAGCATTTTCAATGGGATGCGTCCGGGGCTTTGCTTGTTGGCCTGACCGCTGTAGGCCGCGCCACCATTATCGCCTTGAATATGAATAACGCTGTGATTGTGGACGCGCGCCGCCGTTGGATCAGCGTTGGCTGGCATCCTCCACGGTAACTCATTTAAGCATCGGGCGCGCGGCGTGAGGTCATTGACCTCACGCCGCGTTTTTGTCGAGTTTACGGCTTCACGTAATAGAACCCTGTTACGCCGTTCTTTTATCCTTTCACAATTATGTGCAGCCCGCCGCCCGCGTCGGTGAAATGGGCCAGCGGGAAGCCGGCGTTGGTGTACCCGCGCGCGCTCATGTAATCGGCGATGGTCTGCGCCGGGCCAAGGACGCCGTTCGTCTCCGTGCGCGTCTTGAGCACACAGTTGTCGCTGTAGACGTAACGGATCAACGGCATATCCGCCGCCGCGCCCACGTCATACAGAACGGCCTAACCGGAGACGTTCTCGGTCACGTCGAGCGGTTCCAAGCCGTCTGTATCTTGAGAAATTTCGGGGGGTGGCAAGCGTGTGTTTGGCAGGAAGCTAAACATGTCTACAATGGGTTGTAACGGATTGCGCTGATAAACGGATGGACCGAATTGCGGGGAGTGAGCGGAACGAGCGCCAGGAAATGGCGGGCCTTGCTGCCGGACGGATCGCGGCTGCGCTTGAGATCGTCTGGCTGCTCGCGGCTGTCCTGATTCCGCTCTGGGTCAATCTGTGGGCCGACCAGCCGTTTGAGCTGTCTAAGATGCTGTTGTTGCGTTCGTTGAGTTGGTTGTTGGCGGCCCTGTGGCTGGTGGATTGGTTGCTCAACCGGGACTCGCCCTGGCCCGCTTTACGACGCAATCCGTTGTTTGCGCCGGTTGGGTTGCTCCTGTTCTTCCTCGGACTATCCACGCACTTCGCTATTCACCCGCCAACGAGTTTTTGGGGAAGCTATCTGCGCGGGCAGGGGCTATTGACCCAAGTAAGTTACGCGCTCCTCTTTCTGGTCGTAGCGTCCAGATTGCGCACCCAAGAACAGGCGCGACGGCTGATGACCGCGATGGCCTTCAGCGCTGCTCCGATTGTCCTGCTCGGCTTGCTGCAAGGGATAGGTCTGGACCCGCTCGGCCTGGTCAGCGACGCGCGTTCGCCGGTTTACGCCACGCTGGGCCGGGCCAACTTCGTGGGCGCTTATCTGGCGTTGCTCCTACCGCTCACGGCGGCGTTGGCGTTGACCACATCGCAGCAACGGCAGCGTGCGTTGTTGTGCTTATTGATGGCGGGACAGGGCGGCGTCATCGTCTTGACGGCGGCGCGAGCCGCGTGGCCCGCAGCCGGGACGGGCCTGGCGCTCTTTGCGCTACTGTGGTATTGGCCCAAGCTGACGCGGCGCAAGCGCGTGTGGGCGTTGGTAGGCGGCGCTGGTGCGGCATCTGCCGGTCTCGCGGCGGGCGTCTACGGGTTGTTGCGCGCTGCGGGTGGATCGTTAGCCGCGCGTCGCACGATCTGGACCGCCGTCTGGCAATTGATCCGCGAACGACCTTTGCTCGGCTATGGACTGGATGCGCTGGAACTCATCTTCCCGCGCGTCTACCCGCCGCAGCTCGTGTACTATCAAGGCCGGGACGTGTTCGTGGATCGTGCTCACAATCTGTTGCTCGATTGGGCGGAGACGGCGGGGCTGGCGGGGGCGGCGGCTTTTGCGCTCGTCGTGGGCGTCTTTTTCGTGGTTGGGCTGCGCCGGGCCGCACGTCTCCACGCTCAGCCTGATCGCCGTATACTGCTGATCGCGTGCCTGGCCGCGGTGACGGGCAATGTGGCGGGCAACCTGGTCAGCTTCGACGTGACGGCGACGTCTATGGCGGTCTGGTTGTTGATGGCGCTCGCCGTCTCTCCCGCGATGACGTTGTGTGACGCAGGTACTGCGCCGCCGGAGCCTGCCGCCGACCGGTCTGTTGAGCCGTGGTGGCGGAGGGTTGCCGCCGGGTTGTTGGTGTTGGGCGCGATGACCGTTATCGTACAGTGTAACGTTCGCCCACTCCTGGCTAACGTCGCCCACCGGACGGCGACGCGCCACGCAGTTCGTGGCGATCTGGAGAAGGCTGTGACTTTCGCGGAGAAAGCAGTGGCGCGTTGGCCCGTGGAACCGGCGCACCATTGGCTGGTGGGGCAATATTCCGCGTACATTGCGCTGCAACTGGTGGAACGTACCGGCAGCGACTATGCCTGGCTGGCCCGCGCCGAGTCCGCGTTTCTGGCCGCGCGCGACTTGCGCCCTCTCGATCACGCGGCGTGGGCGGCGTTAGGTGAGTTCTACGCCGTCGCCGGAGAGCGGGTCGATCCGGCGGTCTTTCCGCTCGCGCACGCCGCCTACCGGCAGGCGGCAGCCCTGGCCCCGCATCGCGCCCGGTTGTACGTGGCCTGGGGCCAGGTCTTTCTGACCGAGGGGCGGCCGGAAGCGGCGCTGGAACGCTTCTATCAAGCCGTCGATCTGGATGCGACCGATGGCCTGGCGTTCCGGCTCATCGGCGATGTGGAGTTGGCCCTGGGACGTTCGGAGGTGGCGCGGTGGGCTTATCAGGAAGCCGCGCGCTGGTTGCCCGATGCAGGGTTTGAAGAGGACTAAAATTCCGTCAGCAGATTGAGCAGATTAAGCAGATTTTGATATTCTAATTCCGTGTATTCCGTGGTTATTCTCAAAGGAGGTGAATGATGACCCGGTTTAACCGAATGTGGATCGTTGTGGGAATTGTGAGTTTGTCCGCGCTGGTCGTGGGCATAGCGGGCGCATTACCGGCGCGTTCACAGGACGTTGCGCCACCGCAGTCCTCTGCGGCACAGTCCTCTGCGGCGCAGTCTGCGCAGTCCGTCATGAGCGCGGTTGCAGAGGTTATCAGTTATCAGGGCGTGTTGACCGACAACAGCGGTAATGCGCTAAGCGGCGATTATTCGATGCGCTTCGAACTGTACCACCAGCCGAGCGGCGGCGCGCCCGTCTTTGAGAGCGGCGTGTTGTCGGTGGCGGTCGCCGGTGGCCTGTTCGAGGTCGGCCTGGAAGCGCCGCAGTCGATCTTCGACGGTGAGTCGCTGTGGTTGGCGATTAGCGTCGCTGGCGAGACCCTCTCACCGCGCCAGGAAATCCGCCCCGCGCCGTATGCGATGAGCCTGCGACCCGGCGCTACGGTGAGACAGGCCGCCACGGGCACGGCGGTGCGCGTCGAATCGACTACGGGCATTGGCCTGCACGGGGCGGGGCAAGTGTACGGCGTCTACGGAACGAATACCGGAGCGACGCCGGGGTCCGGCTACGGGGGCTACTTTACCTCGACCACCGGCATCGGCGTCTATGGCGGGAGTACGGCGCAGAGTTCACTGGGGAACCAGTATGCGCCGGGTGTGTCCGGTTACAGCCAGTGGGGCGTCGGCATTCTGGGCCAGGCGGCGACCGGCTTTGGCGTGTACGGCGCGTCCGCCGGGAGTGGGATCGGCGGCGTCGGACAGGCGTATGGCGTCTACGGCGCGTCGGCGGCGCCGGCGCAGGGGCAAGGCTATGGCGGTTATTTCGTCAGCAGCACCGGCATCGGCGTGTCTGGCCGGAGTACGGCGCAAAGTTCCGTGCAAAATATGTTTGCGCCGGGTGTGTCCGGTTACAGTCAAAATGGGGTTGGCATCCTCGGCGAATCCGGGACCGGCGTGGGCGGTTACTTTGTGGGCAATATTGTGGCGACGGGCAGCAAGGCCGGCTATGTGGTGGATATTGCACGCAACGACGGCGCTGAGCCGCTGCATCGCGGCGATCTGGTGGTGGTGATCGGCGTAGCCGATCCGGTGGTCGGTCTTATCCCGACGCCGCGCGTGCGCAAAGCGGATACCGCAGCCAGCACGGCTGTCATCGGCGTCGTCGATCAGGGATACCGGCCGGCCGAGAATGGGGTTGGCCGTTTCAATGACGACCCAATCGATCCCGGCGACTATCTGAGCCTTGTGACGTTAGGGGCGTTCGCGGTGATCAACGTGGACGCAACTTATGGCGCAATACAACCCGGTGACCTGCTCGTCTCGTCTCCCACGCCGGGCCACGCGATGCGCGCCGACGATCCGCAGGTGGGTACGGTGATCGGCAAGGCGTTGGACGGGCTGGACGCAGGAACAGGCGTCATTGCCGTGATGGTCACACTCCAATGAGGAGGTGCGCTATGAAACGCATCATTGCCCCGCTGGTTGTTGTTGCCCTGTTGGTGGTTGCCGGTGTTGCGCTGGGACGGTTTGCCGCAGATCAGGCTGTGGAATGGCGCGTCGTCGCCGGGGGTGGGGGACGCTCGGCGTCGGCCGGTTATCAGGTAAACGGCACGGCAGGACAGGCTTTGGCGGGGCCGCCCCCTATGTCGAGCAGCAGTTACCGGATCGGCAGCGGCTTTTGGGCCGGTGTGCCGGCTGTGGAAATCGAGCATAGGATTTACTTGCCGCTTGTGCTGCGCGGGTAGGCGTTCAGCCGTCAGCGTTTAGCGATCAGCAGACACTAAAACTGAACGCTGACGGCTAATAGTTGAACGCCATTCGTCTGGCAAGTCCTGATCAAACCTTCGGCGTGATGGGCAGCCAGAACTCGCAGTAGTATTCCGGGCCGCTCGCGCCGGGATAGTAGACCTCCATTTCCGGCGCGAGGGCGTGGACGTAGTCCGAGGCGGGCAGCCACTCCATAAACGCGAACATCTCCGCCTCGACGATGGCCTCCGGGATTTTGCCGTGGCACTCGAAGATGGCCCATTGCGAAGCGGGCACCTGGTAGTGTTCAAGGTCGGGGTGGGTGACGCCCGGCGGGACTTCGACGGCGACCATGTAGTCAAATTCGCGGTTGGTGGGGTCAGCCTCGACGCGCGAGATGCCCAACGTTTCGCTGTTGGTTTGCGGACCGCGCTGCCAGCCGGTGAGGCTCTCGAAGATGGCGAATACGCCTTCCGCCTTGCACTGCTCCCAGACGCGGCCAAAGTCATCCTGCTCGGCGATCCAGCCTTTTTTGCCCAGGACGTCGAAGGCGGGGCGTTCGATGATGCGGTAGTTGACCATTTGTTTACTCCTGAATGATCTGCATCGCCGCCGCAATATCCTCGGCGATCATTGCACGTTTGGTCTTTTCGATGCCGAAACTCGGCCCGGCTTGCAGGTAAGAGGGGAAGGCGCGCCTCCCACGGAAATAGTAGGCCGGCCCGCGCAGCTTGTACGTTGAACCGGAGGGGATAACGCGGCCCTCTCCCGCGCGTCTGGCAATCGCGTTGACGGCTTTGATCGCGACGTCGCCCATAAGCAGGAACACCTTCACGTTGGGGAAGAGCGCCAACTCCTGTTCGAGCAATGTGGAGCAGGTATTCACCGTAGACGTTTTGATCCCGTAGCCCGTTTTGCCGCACTTGACCGCCGTGGTGAGGTAGACGCCCAGGTCGAGGATGTCGCGGATGGACGCAACCTTGATCCCCGCGTCGTTGAACGCAGTCATCGTGGTCTGCTGGAAGAACGGGTCGCCATCGGCGTAGTAATAGTCGGCGGGATTCTCCGGCGCGGCCTCGGAGATCAGGATGACGGAGATCGCTTCAGGGTCGATCTCGATGTCGGGCACGCGGTAACACTCGTGGCGCACGTCGGCGCAGGGAAATGTTTTGCATTGGACACAATCATTGACACGCATTGTTTTCTCTCCTGATAAATAATGTCAACGGATTCAACGGATGAAACGGATTGACAAAAAAAGAATCCGTTAAAATCCGTTCAATCCGTTGACAGACCTAGCCTCTGTTAATCTGGCACTCCGGGCAGAAGTAGACGCTGCCGCCCAGGTAAGCCGCTTTTTCGATGGGCGCGCCGCAGTTGGGACACGGCTCGCCCACGGTCTTGCTGTAGAGGATGCGCCGGTAACCGCCGGGCTGCCCGTACAGGTCGACCTCGTCGTGGCGACCGCCTTGCTCGACGATGTGGCGCAACGTTGCACGGACACTGTCGTAGAGTGCGCGGCGTTCCGCTTCGCTCGTCTCGACAGCTCTGCGGCGGGGATGCAAACGGGCGTGGAAGAGGATATCTTGCAGGCAGCCATTGCCGAGGCCCCACAGTCCCGGATCGCTGATCAGGAAATACTTGAGGCTGGCTTTGCTCTCCGGCGGCAACGGCGCGAACAACGATTGGAAGTTGTCCCACGTGAAGGCGTCGTCCAGCGGGGTGATGCGCATCTGCCGGACGTGCGGGTGCTGCCCGGCCTCCGCGCGCGGCAGGAGCAGCGTGTTGCCCCACCCGGAGATGGCGACGGTGAGGTACGCGCCGTCCTCGAAGTGGAGGAAAAGCTGGTACTTTTTGGGCAACGTGCTTTCGCCGGCGTGAAGAAGGATGCGCTCACCGCCGCAGCCGAGCACCAGGGTGTGGTCTGCGCCGATTTCGGTGAGGATGGACATCCCGTGCGCTGTGGTCCCGCCGATGGTCTGGCCCGCGAAAATCGCTGCGTACTCTTCGGACGTGCCGCTGGAGAAGGCGAACTTGTGCGGCGCGTTGCCCCGGTCGCCGGAGACGATGCGCTTGCCTTTGAGCGCGGCATCCATTTGCCGCCCGATGACGATAGCTTCGGGTAACTCAATCATTGTGACCTTCCGCGTTGGTGTTGTATGCGATGCCGTCGATCATCAGCAGGCAGTCGGCGTCGATGAACTCCGTCGTCGCCGTCATCCGCGCCGGGAAGGCGTCTGTGGCGAAGTGGTTGTGGAACAGGCGCTCCATTTCGGGCAAGTCCTGGATGTTCTTGAGCCAGACGTTGACCTTGACCAGATGTGCCAGGGTCAGCCCCAGGCCGGCCAGCGTCTTTTCGAGATGCTCGAATGTGCTCTCGTGCTGCTCGGCAAAGGTTTCGCCGAAGCCACGGTGCAGTCCCAGAAAGACGTACTCTCCGGCCACGACCGCCGAGGCATAGCTGTAGGGTGTGGAAATTCTTTTGAACATCATATCACCTTCTCGCGGACGGGGACGTAGACGGCGCAGGGTTGATCGGTCACGCCTTCCGGCGGGTAGCACTCGAAGTCCGCGCCGCCCGGCGGGAATTCGTAGGGCGAGGCTTCGAGCCAGGTGTCGTAGACGTAGCCGTAGGTCTTGCCGATGTCGGGCATCGCGCACTCGAACACGGCGTAGCGCGAGGCCGGCACCTGCCGCGCGGTGACGCCCTCCGGCGCGGGCGACCCTTCTGGCACGCGCATCCCGGCGATGTAGTCGGGGATGCCGTCCGCGTGGTGCGGGAACCAGACGCCGTAGTATGCCTGGTCGGTGCTCAGCGCCTTGATGTGCTCGTGGTGCGGCATAAAGGCGTCTTCCCAGATAGCGCGGAAGTCCACCTGATCGGGCATGGCGTGAATCATAATGCCCATAACGGTAAATGCATCCAGATCGACAAATTTTGGTTCCATAGGTTTCCTCCTGTTTGTGATAGTCTTCTTCCAAACCTGACAGGTTTTAGAAAACCTGTCAGGTTTGATTGACGCCCGGCACGTCCGGCGTGATGCGCATCACCTGGTTGAGCAGGCCCAACGTGTTCGGCCCGTAAAACTCGCCGTTGAGCGGGTTGACGGTGCCGCGCACGTTGTACATCAGCCCCAGGTTGGCGACGCGTTGCTCCGGTGTGACGACCATCGCGCTTTCGTCCATCGCCACGTGCTGCACGTGGCCCACGAACAGATGCCACATGCTCCCTTCGTGTAGCGGGTGGTGCCAGGCGAGCTTGCACTCCACGTTGATGGCGCACTCGGCGATGCGCGGCGCTTGCACCGTCTGCGCCGCTTCGATGGTCAGGCCGGCATCGGTGATCTCGTCATTGTCCGGCCCGTTGCAGCGGATCGTCTCGGTACACTGCGGGTGCAACTCGACCGAGGGGAAGTTGAGGCACCACTCGCCTTCGCGCAGGATGTTGGCGTAGGTATGTGTGTAGTCGAGCAGCGCCAGCAGCGACGAGTAGTGCTCCCCCTCGCCCACCAGAAAGCCCCAGGCGTGCAAGTTAGCGTTCCCCGCGCCGTTGGCCTTGCGCGTGGTCACCAGAAAAATGGGGTTTGGTACAGTGACAACGTATTCCAGCCAGGAAAATACGGTGTATTTGCCGGGCCAATCCTCGGTCAGATATTCAGGTTGGTGGATGCCGATTTCGTGTTTCATATTGATGCTCCCTTCTCCAGACCTGACAGGTTTCAGAAAACCTGTCAGGTCTGAACGTTGTGTCTATCACTCCGCCGGCGGGTGGAAGCCGGCATCTTCCTCGTACAACGCGCGAATGGCGGCGAAGTCGTCGGCCAGCGTCAGCGCGGCGACGCGGTCCATCAGCGTGTAGACCGGTTCGACTTGCTCTGCTGCAAGTTCGACCATGTAGCCCCAGCCGCCGTCCCACGGCAGGATTTCGACTTTGCTGAACGCGAGGAAGTCGCGCAGCAGGTCGCCGCGCACGAACTCGATGCCGTGCATGTCGAAGATGCCGAAGTCGTCGGGATTGGCCTTGCCGCTGCGGCACAACTGCCACGCATCCCCGCCGACGATAAAACGGTTGCGCGGCGTGTCCAGCGGGTCGAAGTCCAGCTTGAGCGCCTCTTGCATCATTGCGTCGAGTTGGGCGTCCACGAGCACCCACCGCGCCTGTTCCGCGTTCCAGTATTCGACAACCCAGTGATCCTCGTAGTGGCCGGGGATGAAGTACGTGCCGAAGCCGCAGCGCGCCCGCGCCGGGACGCCCTGGTGTCGCAGGATCGCCGTCATCATCACGGAGAAGTCGCGGCAGTTGCCGACGAGCTTGCGCTCGTGGGGCCGCGCCTCGGTGAGTGGCTGGTCGTCCAGTTCCAGGATGCGCGCCAGTTGCTTCTCCACGGTGCGCAGGTTCACCTCGGCCTTGCGCTCGTCGGTCAGTTCCAGGCCGTAGCTGCCCGCCCAGAAGATGTGGACCATCACGCCTTGCAGCGTCTTTACCAGCGCCGGGATGTCGGTGGGCAGGTCATCGAACAGGTGCGCGTAAGGGCCGGGATCGGTCATCGGGCCAGGTTGGGTGTAGTAAGTCAATATATCGTTTGTCATTGTCACAGTCTCCTTGTTTATATAGTAGTTACGCAGTCAAGGTGGGACGCACTTAGAAACGCTATAAAACGCTCGGATTTGCGCATAAGATACGTCATTATAGGTGTAAAGTGCGTCCCACCTGAGCAAACCGCGTAATTACTGTTTATAGTTCTGAGTCCAAAGTCATTTGGGTGGATGAGGGTGTCTAAGAACTATATGATGTGTTGGTTGCTTTTGTGACACGGCTCAACCCAAAGCCTTGCTCAACACTTTAGCGAAGCTCTTTCGGGTCATGATTTCGTGCGTCAAGAACTGCCCACGCAAGTAGACACCGGATACGCCGAAGGGCGATGGCCCATCCTGGACTTGCTGCGTCGTTGTCAGCTTGATTTTCTCGGCGGACAATCCGTATTCGGCAGCCACTTCGACCATCTCGTCGAGGTAGAATCCGGTGAACGGACATTGGTCGGTGTAGAGGATGGCCAGGTCTTTGGCGTGCGCGAATGTGCCGGCGCGGGCGTTCGGACGAAATGCCGGCAGCAGCGCATCCCGGAAGGGTCTGACCAACAACTCGAAGTAGGGTGGGGCGGTGTCGCAGACCTCGAAGCCGTGTTTGACGAAAAAGCTCTTGTCGGTCAGGAAGGGCTTTTTCTTGGCGCTGCTTACGACGACGAGGCCGTTTTTACCCTGCGCCAGTGCGTCTGCGGCGCAGGATTCCAGCAGGCGCGCGCCAAGTCCCTGTCCTTTGAATCGTCCGGCGACCCAGAAACACTGGATGCACGTGTAACCCGGCGCATCGATGGGCCGCCAGGCGAATTCGGCGGGCACGTATTCGATAAAGACCTTGCCGCGGACGTCGACCTTTTTGAAGACGAACCCGTCGTCGAAGCGCTCGCGCAGCCAAGCCTTTTTGGCCTCGTAGCCCTGCACGTTTTTGGCGCTGGCAAATCCGCAACAGATGTGCTCGGTAGCGATATTGTCTTGATTCACGGTGATAATTTCGTATTCTTCCATCTTGCTCTCCCTATTCTCCTATGGTGTCTATATCGCAGTTGTCGATTTTCACCGCAGAGAACGCAGAGATCGCGGAGTTTTTGTTTTCTCTCTCTGCGTTCTCAGCGGCCTCTGCGGTGAAAGGGTTTACGTGTTGTCTCTATACTTGTGACTCAGACAGGCGTAGAGTGTCGTCCACTTGTTCGGTTGTCCCTTCTCGCCGGGATCGAAGAGCGTTTTCGGCTTCCAATCCAGAATGGTGCGCCCGGCCTTATCCCGCTTGCTTGCGAGGATGTCCCACGCGGGTCGCAGCCGCTCGTCCTGCCCGTAGCCCATCCGGCTTAGCGCGTAGAGTGGCTCCAGCAGACTGCCGCCGATGACGAAGGGGAAGCTGGCGCGCACCAGTTCGTCACGCACTAACTTCTCAGGTTGCCGGGTGCGGTACAGCACGCGACGGCGCAGGAAGTAGTCCACGACCTGGCGGCAGCGCGGCGTTTCCCACAGTTCCGGCAAGACCGCGAAGGCCATCAACGCTTTGAGGCTGCCCCGGATGCAGCTTTTGGTCTTCGTTGTGAACGAGGGGCGGTCGCACAGGTAGCCGCCGTCGTGACGTTCATCCGCCAGCAGCACGGCGATGCGTGTCTGGATGCGTGGATCGTCGCGGTAGCCGAGCATCACGAAGGTGCGCAGGTTGTAAGCGTACAGGCACGATTGGTGGTTGGCGTAGTCCGGCGGCATCTGCCAGATCTGCGGGTTGGGAACGTCCGGTTCCGTCAAACTCAGATACCGCTCAACGGCGCGGGCGATGCGCTCGTCCTGCCGGTCCA
>OMKS01001854.1_pt1 | contig 18274 bp, 15 predicted proteins | sample 1674721 | NCBI WGS metagenome assembly OMKS01 (sample SAMN06264996, study PRJEB25208) | sediment metagenome | isolation source: hot spring sediment | place: USA: California | collected 2014-09-02
CGCGATACCCTGCATAGTCATCAACTGTTCGTTACGGTGCACACTTGCGACCTCAAAATCGGACCAATCGCTCTGGTAATCGACCAACATCACCCCCAGCACCTCATCCTGGGTTAAAAGGGGCAGCAATAACAACGACTCAAAGCCTAGGTCCCAGGCAACCAGATCGGATAGCCGGGAATCAGTCGCCACGTCATAGACGAAAACAGGCGCTTTATTCAAAAGCAAGTCGTCGAAGGTGGGTTCGTCACCCTGATGGATCACCCAGTGATCGAAGATTTTCTGTTGAGCCGGCGTCAGGCCATAGGCAGCCGCCGGCGCGAAGGCTGAGTGGAAATCATTCCACATGAGGATCGCACAACGCTCCACGCTAACGAGCCTTGGCGCCAGGCGAGACACCGTCTCCAGCACCTGATCGAGATTTGTGAGCGACTGGGTGGCCTGAGCGACCTGGAGCATCGTCGTGGAGATCTGGGCCAGTTCCTGGGTTTCCTGGTAGAGCCGGGTGTTCTCGATCGCCACAGCGGCATAGCTGGCAAAAGCCGCCGCCAGCATCCGAGATTCAGACCCATAGCGCCCCGGCTCGTGGTGGGCCAGGGTCAAAAGTCCCAGGATCCGCTCCCCCACGCGCAATGGCGCAGCGATGGCCGAATAATCGCCCGAAAATCCCAGGGCGTCTCCCAACGGATCTGGACCGGATTGGTGGGCATACACAAGCGGCTGGTCTGAGTGCAGCGCCTGTCCTAACCAGGACGCGTCGTCGGAGGCGAGATGGCCAAAATAGGCCTCGACCGTGTAGCCATGGGCCGCTGAAAGGCACAGGACGTCATCGCGCAGGAGCCAGACCGCTGCGACGTCACAGGGCAACATCCGGTACAGTTCGCCCAGGATAGCATCCAATTCGTGATCCAAATCCACCTCGGCCGAGAGCAAGCCCGCCACCTCGCGCAAGCCATCGGCGACCTGACGTCGCCATCGCTCGGAGCGATACAGGTTTGCATTGCGCATGGCTATCGCCACGCTATCGGCCAACGCTTCGAAAAGAAAGAGATCGTCATCGTCGAATGCATCGGGCTGATCGCTCTGTACATCGAGCACGCCCAATACCTCGTCGCCAAAGATCAGGGGGATAGCGACCTCAGCGCGAGCCTCCGAGGCCGAGAAACGGGAGGGATAATGGAGACCCGGATCATCCAGATCACAAGGACCGACACCGTCTGAAGGGACATCCGCAGTCAGGTCATTGACGAGCAACGTCTTGCCCTTGCGGACGGCCCGAGCCACCAGATCCTCGGCCTCCAACGAGCACGCGGGCCCCTCGCCTTCCAGAGCCTGCCCCTGGGGGACATTGCCCGCCCGGTAAAGGATTTTTCCCCGCACCTGATCCACGGTCAACAAATAGACAAACGGATAACCGAACTGCTGGTGAATCAGAGAGACGACGCGCTCGAACAGAGTCTCGATGTCCAGGATCGACGCCACAGCCTGGCCCACCTCGGCGACCGCCGAAAGCTGGTCAGCCCGGCGGCGCAGGTCGCTGTAGAGTCGGGCGCCTTCCACGGCGATGGCGACGTTGTCAGCCAAGGCCCGCAGCACGAGCAGATCCATCTCGTGGAACGCTTCCACCTGCTCGCTCTGCACGTCGAGCACACCTAAGAGACGGTTTTCGATCTTGAGGGGGAGCACAACCTCGGAACGCGTTTCGGGCAATACGTTGACGTAACGATAATGCGGCTCGTGACTGACGTCGTCCGCCAGAATCTCCTCGCCGGTCTGGGCGACCTGACCAACCAATCCCTCATCCACCTGAATGTAAAGAAAGGGCAAATCGTCGCCACATTCGTACTGAGGGCATTCTGGCCCGGCGCTGGCGCGATAACGCAGAACGTTCTTCCGGGATTCCAAGGTGAAAAGCGCGACGAAGTAGTATTTAAACGTATCCTGGACCAACTGGGTGACCTGTTGAGCCAGTTCGTCCAGATCCAGGACGTTGGCGACCTGCGCGCTGACCTGACGCACCAGTGAAAGCTGTTCCAGACGCCAACGGGCAATGACCACCTGTCGCGCAGACTGGAGAGCGATAGCAGATTGAAGGGCCAGGTCATCCAGGCAAGCAATCTCATCTTCGTCGAAGGGCGCGCTGTTATCGGGGCGCTCCAGCGACAAAACCCCCAGGACACGTTCCTGGGCCACCAAAGGAACCGCAACCGCTGCCCTTCCATCAGACGCAAGCACCGTCTGTGTGGCATCCAGGGCTTGACGCATCAGATCAGAGGGAGGATTGGACGAACGAACGAGCTCATCACCTGCCAGCACAGAGGACCCTGGCAGGCGATAGAAATCCGGTTCCAGCCATAGATCGGCCTCCCCGCCCACCAATCGAACGGCGCTTTGTTGAATGAGCGTCTTCTGCACCAAGATAGATGGTTGAGCCAATAAGCGCTCACCCAAAAGCAGAATTTCTCGGCGAGACAAACAATCAAGCATCCGCGAACGATCCCTCCCTGTACTTGCTCATCGTCAACACATTGCCATCACCTTGGTCGAATTCGAAATGCACCTCATCCATCAATTGGCGCATAAAAAATAACCCCAGACCGCCGCCAGAACACGTATCCAAAGTGGGAGACGCATCAGGTTCTGGCACAGCAGCGGGGTCAAAGCGACAACCTTCGTCACGCAAAATCACCGTCAAGCCAGCGCCATCAATCCGGCAGGTACACTCAATATCACCCCGCCCCTCTCCACCATAGGCGTGTTGGATGATGTTGCTGCAGGCCTCATCCACCGCCAACTGCACGGCGTGAATGGCCCGTTTGTCCAGGCCCGCATCCTCCGCGGCCTGGGTCACAAAATCACTAATGGAAACCAAACTCTCGAATCGACCGGGAAATGTCCGCATACGCAAAATGCTTCCCATAACTATCCATCAAAAACCGCCTCAGCGAGCTTGCCAGGAAACGCCAGGCATAACCTTGCACTCTCGATCCGGCCATACGATAGAACACCCCACGAGAAGACAACGTTATCCTGGACACAGCCCAAGCCGCCGAGACGGTTGAAATATGTCACCGCCGATTCAAGTGGCGTTGACCAGTCTTATCCTAGAAACTCCCCACCGCCGCGACCGGATCGTCGTAGATCGTAAACAGCGGCAAAAACCCGGCCAGATCCAATACCGTCTTGATTTTTTCGGGTACTGCCGCCAAAACCAACTCACCCCGATTCCATCGTTTGCAGGTCTTTTGGGCATTGATCAATACCCTCAAACCTGCGCTGGAGATAAAATCCACGTCACTCATATCCACGACAATTCTAAAACGCCCCTCCTCATTGATCGCCTCGATCACCTCGCCCCATTGGGGCGCTGTATTGCTGTCAATCCGCCCACTCGCCTTGATCAAATCACATCGTTTGAATTGTTCGGCAGTCACATCCATTATTGACCTCCCTTAGAGATTATAAAATTCACCATAGCGTTTGCGGGACGATTATAACACAATCTTTTAGGAGAACAAAATTTGCAACCTGGGGGCTTCACCGCAGAGCGCCAGGGGGTTGTGAAGGGCTTTACTTGTTCAACCGAATACCAAGCCTGTCGAGTGCAGCGATCAAGCCAGTTTGCAAGTTCGACAGCGTCTCGATACCGGCCCAGTCGATGCCCAGATCGACGATGGTCTCGGCCACCGCGTCGGAGATACCGGTCACGATCGTCTGGGCACCCTTGAGCCGTGCGGCGTGGATGGCCTTGTTGAGATGATTGGCGACGCCGCTATCGACCACCGGCACACCGGTGATGTCCAGAATGATCACCTTGGCCCGGTGATCGCCAATGCCCGCCAACATAGAACGCGTGATATCGCGGGCGCGCAGCGTATCGATGCTGCCAACGAGGGGCATGACGATGATGCGGTCCATGATAGGAATGATCGGGGTGGAAAGTTCCCGGATAGCCTGTTTTTGGGCTTCGATGATCTCCTTTTGCAAGCGCTCACTCTCCTGGAGACTCTCCTGCAATTCCCGGGTACGGTCGGCGACCATCTGTTCCAGGTTCTCGAACAGCCGGGCTCGCTCTACGAGGATGGCCAGATTGCCAGCCAGTGTACTCAACAAACGCTGGTCGTCTTCGTTGAACGCATTCTGTTTGGGGCTCTCGATGTTGAGGGCGCCGATAACCTTCGAATTAGCAACGAGGGGTACGCAAAGTTCCGACCGGGTATCCGAGGTCACCTCGCGGTAGCGGTCATCCTCTAACACATTCCCCAAAAGCACCGGTTCACCCCGCTGGGCGACCCAACCGACAACACCCTCCCCCAACGGCAGATGTAGACCCTCGACCACATCGGCAGCATATCCCTCGTTGGCCGCTACACGCAGCATCCCGGTTTCATCGTCCAAGAACATAAACGCGACCAGCACATTCCCAAATTCATCGGCCAGACCTTCTGCAGTAATCTGCAGGACTTCTTCCAAGGGTATGCCCGAAGCCACAGCCAGACTCACATCTTGCAGCAGTTGCAGTTCGCTGACCCGACGGCCCGTCTCCTCGAACAACTGTGCGTTCTGCACGGCGATGGCCGTCTGGCTGGCGATAGCCGTCATCAAATCCCGGTCGTGTTCGTCGTAGAGACGTGGCGTCTCGTAGCTCTGGACCGTCATCACGCCCAATACCTGGTCACCAACCATAAGCGGCACCCCCAACCAGGAGAGGGCCACCTGTCCGATGCTCTTGACCCCCAACGCTTCCATCCGCTGGGGTAAATTATCTGGCATAAACAACGGGGTGCGATGGCAGATGACGTATTCAGTCAAACCCTGACCCGCCTTTCGCGTCCCGTGATTCTTGTGAATGTCCTCTCCCTGCACATCCAGGGCGAAAGAAACCTCATCCTTTTCGGCGTCGTAGAGTGCGATATAAAAGTTCGTGGTGTCTATCAGACGAGCCACCTGCCGGTACGCCTCATCCAACACCTCGTCCACGCTGAGACGGGCGGTGAGCGCCTGACCTAACTCGTTCAACACCGCCAGCTCCGCGGCCCGGGCATTGGTCTCCTGGAACAAACGCGCATTCTCGATAGCCACCCCGGCCTGGTTCGCCAGGGATTGGAGCACACTCACATCGGCTTGATCGAAGGCGAAGGCCCGGTCGCTCTGCACGTCCAATACACCGATGACGCGCCCCTTGGCCTTGATCGGCAAACTCAGTTCGCTGCGGGTGTCTGGCAGATCCTCCAACGGCAGATAGCGGGGATCATCGAGCACATCATTGGTCAACACCGGCTCTCCAGTCCGCACCGCCTCGGCGATGAGGCCAGATTCATCGTGCAGATCCATACTCAACTGACCGGGCTGAAAACGCTTTTCCGAGTTACCAACGGTACTTCCACTCCGGAAGATCAATCGATCTCCCTCCACCAGGGTGATACCAACGAAGTATTGATCGAATCGGGCCTTGGTGACGTCCACGATCTGGTGCAACACCGCCTCCAAATCAAGCACCGAGGTGATCGCCTGGCCCACCGTATTGATGACTGCCATATCCTGGAGCAACTGGCCCCGTTCCTGGAAAAGACGGGCGTTCTGCAGGGCCACGGCGACCTGATCGGCGATGGTGAAAAGCAGTTGCTCGTCCTCTTCGTCGTAGGCATAGGGCGTGTAGGACTGCACGTTGATGACACCGATCACGTCCTCACCAATCAATAGCGGCGCACCCAACCAGGAGACAGATGGCTTTCCCGTCCCCATCAACGAAACCATTGAATGGTACTGCGCTTCATTTTCCAGATCACGAATGATCAAGGGCGCTTTCTCAGTGACAACCAGGGCAGAGAAACCACTCAGGGGGCGCACTTCTCGGGGGTGTTGTATCCCCTCGTCAACGTGGAAAAGAAAGTCCATCTCGTTGCTTTTCTCGTCGTAGAGGGAGACGAAGAATGCATCCAGGTGAAAAATAGATACGATTTCCTCGTACACGATAGCCATCAAATCATCGGGATGGAGTGTCGAACTGGCAGCCTTGGCAATGCGGTTGATGATCGCCAGCCGTTCCGCGCGCATGCCAGCCTCTTCAAAAAGCCGGGCATTTTCGATAGCCGTGGCAATCTGGGCGCTGAGGGTCTCCATCGCCACAACGTCCATTTCGTCGAAGGCATCCAATTCATCACTCTGCAGGTCGAGTACGCCGATGACCTTCTGTCCACTTTTGATGGGAACCGAAAGTTCCGAGCGGGTCTCTTCCTTCGCCGCCCGTACGAAGTGAGGATTCTGTGTGACGTCACTGCTGATCTGGATCTCGCCGCTCTCGGCCGCGCGTCCAATCATCCCCTGCCCAAAGGCAAACTGGAGATCCTGGGGAAAGGCGCCTACGTAGCCTCCCGCGATGGCTTGCAGGGTCAGGCTTCGCTTCTCCTCATCAGTCAGCATCAGCATGACCCCATAATAATCAAAAGCTTCGCAAATCGCGGTCACGATCTCGGAAAACAGCGTCTCCAACTCCAACTCGCCGCTCAGACGCTGGCCTACCTCGTAAATCAGTGCAGCCTGCGCTGCCCGACGCTGCGCCTCCTCCGCTGCTTGCATCCGCTCCTGCTCCGACGTCTCCAATTCAGCAATTCGCGCATACGCTTTCGACAACTCGTCGACAAGTTGTTCTCTTGTTTGATCTGCAATATCCAATTTCAGCCTCCCAGATCCGCCAGCTAACGTTGAATGGTACACCCCGACTCGTGCCCTCGTCCAAAAGCGCTTGCATCCAGAGACGCTTCCAATACCGTTAGGCGTTACGCACTTGATCATTGCGAAAGGGTTTTGGACGTAGAAAAACGCGGACAAACGCCGATTTTTTAGTCTTTATCTGCGAAAGTCTGCGTCCCATTTTATTCAACTGCGTAAGTCCTAACCGTGTTAAAATTATACACGCAAACTGATTGTAATCCAAATCTCGACGCGCAAGATTACGACTCGGTTACACTGTCGTTAACCTGGCCCGCCGTTCTAAGCAGCGCCGCCGACCCAGAACCGCTCGAGTGCCTACAAACTGACCGATGTAGCTAAACAGGCGCAGCTTGAGGTTGGCCGTTTGGCACAGCAAGGCCGCTGGTCGGCCGCTTACGCGTTTTTTTGTAACTGCTCAGCCTACGTGTGCAGTGCGGATCACAATCCGCGTCGATGGGGCAAGGGCCATCATGGGTGGTGACGGAAGCCAACACGTCGCCTGTAAACTGCCGGATTGTGATCCGGCGGGCACAAGGTGAGCAGTCACTTTATTTTATGGAATTAGAGTGAAACGGAGAGAGATGATGAACAAAAAACGAATACTTACTGGAGATCGACCCACGGGCCAGTTGCACCTGGGCCACTACGTCGGCAGCCTGGCCAACCGGGTTCGATTGCAAGACGATGATGATTACGAGTGCTTCTTCATCATTGCCGACCTGCACGTCCTCACGACGAAACCGGAGAAGCGCTACATCCAGGAAATTCGCCGTCACACCCACGAGATCGTGCTCGATTACCTGGCGGTCGGCATCGATCCGGAACAGAGCACCACCTTCGTCCAATCAGCCATCCCCGGCACCTACGAACTGAACCTGTTCTTCGAGATGCTGGTCAGCGTCCCCCGGTTGGAGCGGGTGCCCAGCCTCAAGGATATGGCCCGGGACGCCCAGCTCCAGAGTATGCCTTTTGGGCTGCTGGGGTATCCGGTGCTCCAGGCCGCCGACATCCTGCTGCCCCGCGCGCACCTGGTGCCGGTCTCCAAGGATAACGAGGCCCACGTCGAGGTCGCCCGCGAGGTCGCCCGGCGTTTCAATCGCCTGTACGACACCGTCTTCCCCGAGCCCGAGGGGCTCATCGGGGACGTGCTGGTGGGCACCGACGGGCAGACCAAGGCCAGCAAGTCGCTGGACAACGTCATTTACCTGGCCGATGACGCCGAGACAGTCGAGCGCAAGGTCCAGCGGATGTACACCGATCCCAACCGCGCCAGCGCCGACGTCCCCGGACAGGTCGAGGGCAACCCGGTCTTCATCTACCACGATGCCTTCAACCCCGATAAGGCCGAGGTCGAGACACTCAAGGATCGCTATCGCAAAGGAAAAGTGGGCGACGTGGCGGTCAAGGAGCGATTGGCCCGGGCCATCAACGATTTCCTCGACCCGATCCGCGAGCGCCGGGCGCGTTACGCGGCCCAAACCGGCCTCGTCGAGGAGATCATCCACCACGGCAACCAGCGCATGCGCCGGGAATCAGAAGAGACGATGCGCCGGGTGCGCGAGGCGATGGGATTGCAAGCGCCGGCCTTAACGCCCATCTCGAAGGACGGCCACGCGCTGCTGGCCGGGCTGATCTACTGTTGAAGGAATGTTGCGTATGTACCTGACGAGCGTTCGATTGAGAAGCGAGGATTATCCCACCGACCGCTATTACCCGTTCAACGTGCCCATCCTGAGACTCCCAGCGGAATTGACGTTCAAGAGCCGGGTCGTCTTTTTCGTCGGCGAGAACGGTTCGGGCAAGTCCACGTTGCTGGAAGCCATCACCCGGAAATGCGGCATCCACATCTGGGATAAGCCCAAGCGCCACCTGGCCCATCACAATCCTTACGAGACGAAGCTGTCCAAGTACATCACCGTGACCTGGGCCAACGGGCACGTCGCCGGTTCGCTCTTCCGGGCCGAGACTTTCCGCGACATGGCCGATTTCCTGGACGATGTGGCGCTCTGCGACCCGGGACGGCTGGAGTACCATGGAGGTCGCATCCTGAACACCCTGTCGCACGGTGAGGGCATCCTGAGTTACCTCAGCAACCGCTACAAGATCAAGGGGCTGTACGTCCTGGACGAGCCGGAGGCCGCCCTCTCGCCAGCCAGCCAGGTGAAATTCCTGGAAATGCTCCGCCACCTGGACGACGCCGGTCACGCGCAATTCATCATCGCCACCCACTCGCCAATCCTGTTATCCTATCCCGGCGGGCAGATTTTCAGCTTCGATCAATCGCGTATCCGGGAGATCGATTACGAGGAGACGGCGCATTACAAGGTTTACAAGCGGTTTTTCGAGGATCGGGAGTAGGGATTATGGAGTACGGAGTAGGTCACCCTCCCCATACTCCATAATTCCTACTTCTTACTCCTTACTCCCACTCACAGGAAAGGAGCGCGGCTACCGATAACCCATCCCTCATTTCAAAAAACCTCGTACATCTAAAAAACATAAGGAGAAAAAATGACCCAGTACAAGTATCTACTCACAGAAAAGGACATGCCGACCCATTGGTACAACATCGTGGCGGACATGGAGACGCCGCCGCCGCCTTACCGCCATCCGGCGACGTTGGAACTCCTGGGGCCTGACGACCTGGCACCGGTCTTTCCGCAAGCCCTGATTGAGCAGGAGGTCAGCGCCGAGCGTTGGATCGAGATCCCCGAAGAGGTCCAGGACGTGCTCAAGATGTGGCGCCCCGCCCCGCTCTACCGCGCTCATCGCTGGGAAAAGCAACTGGACACCCCGGCCAGGATCTATTACAAGTGGGAAGGCGTCAGCCCTCCCGGCAGCCACAAGCCGAACACCGCCATCGCCCAATGCTACTACGCCAGGCAGGAAGGATTGGAGGGATTCGCCACCGAGACCGGAGCCGGGCAGTGGGGCAGCGCCCTCAGTTTTGCCACCCAATTTTTCGGCCTGAAATGCAAGGTCTTCATGGTCACCATCAGCTACCACCAGAAGCCTTACCGGCGGGTGATGATGGAGACGTGGGGCGGCAGTGTGGTCCCCAGCCCCAGCAGCGAGACGAACGCCGGCCGGGTGATCCTGGCGCAGGACCCGGAGACGACGGGCAGCCTGGGCATCGCCATCAGCGAGGCGATCGAATACGCCGTCACCCACGACGGGTGGAAATACTCGCTGGGCAGCGTGGTCAACTTCGTCCTGCTCCACCAGACGGTCATCGGGCTGGAGGCCAAGAAGCAGATGGAGATGGCGGGCGACTATCCCGATATCGTCATCGGCTGCGCCGGGGGCGGCAGCAACGCCGCCGGTCTGATCTATCCCTTCATGCAGGACAAGCTGACGGGCACCAAGCCCAACCTGCGGGCGATGTTCGTCGAATCGAGCGCTTGCCCCAGCATGACGCGGGGCCAATACGCCTACGACTGGGGCGACACGGCCAAGACTGGCCCGGTGACCAAGATGCACACCGTGGGCCACGGCTTCATCCCCGCGCCGGTCCACGCCGGCGGCTTGCGCTATCACGGCATGGCGCCCACCATCTGCCACCTGTTGAGCAACGAGCAGGCCGAGGCCCGCGCCTATCACCAGATCGAGATCTTCGACGCGGCCCACAGTTTCGCCCGGGCCGAGGGCTTCATCGTGGCGCCGGAAACGGCCCACGCCATCAAGGCGGTCTACGACGAGGCGATGGCCTGCAAGGAAGCGGGCGAGGACAAGGTCATCCTGTTCAACGCCAGCGGCCACGGCCACTTCGACCTCTCGGCTTACGACGCCTATCATGGGAAAGATCTCCTTGATTACGAACTGGAGGAAGATCGGCTGGAACGGGCTCTGGAGGATTTGCCGGAGATTGCGGAGTGAGGGTTGGGGGTTGCAGGTTTAGGGCTTAAGATTTAGGGTCGAACTGAGTGGAGAGCAGGTAGATTGGGGATGTATACCCGTCTACCTGCTTTTTGTGTCGGCTACTTACTTGTCTCCCTCTCGTTTCCATGTACAATGAAGCTTCTGTCGTTTTCTCCGTGAATCTCTATGTCTAAATTAGATTGCTCTGAGTCATTAAGTCATCTTTCCATCACGAGGTGCCGATGAAAATCACGTATCGCGACCAGGAATGGGAACTGGAAGGGCAACAACGGGTGCGGGAGGCTATCGAAGCGGTAGGCCTCATCCCGGAGACGGTGCTCGCCGTGCGAGACGGCAAACTGCTGACCGAAGACACGATCTTGAGCGAGGATGACGCGATCAAATTGGTCGCCGTCATCTCGGGCGGATAGGGGCTGGCGAGGAACTGGGATGAAGTGTCTCAAATGTGGTCGCCCGGCTGTGTTCCACATGCGCCACCACAAATTGGCGTTATGCGAGATTCACTACCCGGAATGGTTCGTCAAGCAGACGGAGCGCGCCATCCAGAAGTACCGCATGTTTGATCCCGGGGCGCGGGTGCTGATCGCCGTCTCGGGCGGCAAGGATAGCCTCGCGCTGTGGGACGTGCTGATGGGGTTGGGTTATGCGGTCCACGGCCTGTACATCGACCTGGGGATTGATTGGAGACACAAGGGGGGAATCGACTATTCGTCCGTCTCGCGCGAGAAGGTCGTGCAATTCGCCGCCACGCGTCCCGAAGCCCGGTTCACGGTGGTGGACGTAGCGGCTGAATACGGCGAGAGTATGCCCCAAGCGGCGCAGCGCATACGGCGCGGGAGAGATAAGCCCTGCTCGATCTGCGGCCTGATCAAGCGCCACGTGATGAATCGCGTGGCCCGCGACGGCGATTACGACGTGCTGGTCACCGGCCACAACCTGGACGACGAGGCCGCCGCCCTGTTCGGCAACGTGCTCCACTGGAAAACGGGCTACCTGGCCCGCCAGGCGCCGGTGCTTCCGGCCCAGGGCGAGGGATTGGTCCGCAAGGCCAAGCCCTTCTGCCGCCTCTACGAGCGGGAGACGGCCGCCTACACCCTCATCGCCGGCATCGACTACGTCTACGCCGAATGCCCTTACGCAATTGGCGCGACCAGCCTGCGCTACAAGGAGACGCTGAGCCAGATGGAGCACCAGGCGCCGGGGACCAAGTTGCAGTTCTACCTGGGGTTCTTGCGTGCACGGAAGGAGGCGTTTTTCAGGGAGCGGGCCGAGGGCGTCACCTTAACCCCTTGCCACAACTGCGGACAACCGAGCAGCGCCCCCGATTTGTGCGCCTTCTGCCGGTTGTGGGAGCGTTGAGCAGCGCGACGCATCATTTTGACCGATGGGATTAGTCTTTACAGCTCACGGATGAACACGGATTGCCACGGATTTTTTCTTTCAAGCGCGTAACTGCTCAGCCTACGTGTGCAGTGCGGATCACAATCCGCGTCGATGGTGCAAGGGCCATCATGGGTGGAGACTGAAGCCAACACGTCGCCTGTAAACTGCCGGATTGTGATCCGGCGGGCACAAGGTGAGCAGTCACGTCCTATTTTAAGTTTTCAAGAGCAGCGCGCTTACTCTTCTCCGAAGATCTTTAGCCACGCCTCGACCTCCTCGGCCGACAACTGGCCTTTGGGTTTGTCCAACCCCTCATCCGGCCCTCGTTCAATCGACGCATCTGCTTTGCTCTTCTCCCGAGAAGCGTCGAGCAGCTGGGCGAACGTGTCGGAACGCACCACCTGCGCCCGCCGCGACCGGGCGGCCGCGATTACCTCCCGGTCCGAGGTCACGACCGTCAACTGGCGCGGTTTTCGCGCCCGGCGGATGCGTTCGCACAGGATCGCGTCGGCGGTGCGCCCGGTCGAGGCGAACACCACCTCCACGCCGCCGCCGGAGAGTGTCGAATGACCACCTGGCAAACCGCGATCGAAGACCACCGTGATCCGCTGGCGCGTGCGGGCGGCGTAGGTGCGTAACCGCGCCGTCAGTTTGGCCTCGTCGTGGGGATCGTCCAGGCTAATGTCGGGCAGGCGTCCAATGAGATTGTGTCCGTCGATTAGGAGTGGCATGGGTTGGTAGGTTGGTAGGTTGGTAGGTTGGTAGGTTGGTAGATTGGTAGGTTGGCGGGCAGTCTAACTGTTGCAGGGCTGTTCAGCAGCCACCTTGAGAGAGGGGAAAACGAAGCAGATCCAAGGGGGTTTAGACGCACGAGGTTGCCCGCTGCACGGTTTGTTGCGCACATCAGCGGACGCAAGATCACTGTCCACCCCAGCTTCGTTTTCCTTGAGTTCATCTACGGGCGTTCTGAGCCATTTTGGTTCTTTGGGATTTCGCATGGCCGCGGTGAGAGATTAGCCACGAATTGCACGAATCAACACGAAAAACCCAAAGATTAGTGACAATTCGTGTCAACCTGTCCTGAGCGTAGTCGAAGGATTCGTGGCAAAAAATTGACCGCTTGCTAAGCCGAGCATGCAAACTAGCAGAGAGCCCCATATTATCAAGCTACGCTGGCTCCGTTTTAGACAACGCCAACTGCCGTCGATAGAGCTGGCTGTACAGTCCACCCTTCGCCAGCAATTCGTGGTGATCGCCGACCTCGCGTATGCGACCGCCCTCCAGGGCAATGATCTTGTCGGCGCTGCGGATCGTGCTCAAGCGGTGGGCGATGACCAACGAGGTACGCCCTTTCAACACCTCCTCCAACGCCTGTTGGATCAGGAACTCGGCCTCGGCATCGACCGACGAGGTCGCCTCGTCCAGGATCAAGATACGCGGATCGGCCAGGATCGCGCGGGCCAGGGCCAGGCGCTGTTTCTGACCGCCGCTCAGTTTGACACCCCGTTCCCCCACCTCGGTATCGTACCCATCGGGCATTTGCTGGATAAACTCGTGGGCGTAGGCTGCCTGCGCTGCGACGATCATCTCCTCGTCGCTCGCGTCGGGCTTGCCGTAGCGCAGGTTATCGCGCACGGTGGCATTGAACAGAAACGTATCTTGCAACACCACGGCCACGTGCTGGCGCAGCGATTTGATCTGCACCTCGCGCAGGTCGTGTCCATCAACCTGGATATAGCCATGGATGGGATCGTAGAAGCGACACAGCAAATTGGCAATGCTGGTCTTACCCGCGCCGCTCGGCCCCACCAGCGCCACGACCTCGCCGGGCGCCATTTGGAACTCGACGTCGTGCAACACCTCGTCTCCATCGCCATAGCGGAAGTGCACGTCGTGGAAGACGACGTCTCCCTCGATCGTCTTCAGCTCGATAGCGTCCGGTTCGTCCTGAATCTCCGGATTTTCATCCAGCAACTCAAAGATCCGCTCTCCGGCGGCGATGGCCTGTTGGAAGACGTTGTCCACCTCGGTCAAGCGCCGGAGCGGGTCGTAGAACGAGGTGATGTAGGAGAGAAAGGCCACCAGCGTCCCCAGGGTGATCAGATCGTCGACGACCATCCGCGCGCCAAAACCCAATATCAGCACCCCACCCAGCGCCGCCACGAAGCGCAGCGCCGGGAAGAAGGTGGCCCAGGAGCGGATCGCCTCGACCCGTTCCTGGTAATACCGCTCGCTGGTATCCTGAAAATTATTCAACTCCACCTTCTCTTGCCCGAAGGCCTGGATGACGCGGATACCGCTCAGATTATCCTGCAAGCGGGCGTTGATATCTCCCAGACGGTCACGGACTTGACGATAGATCGGCCGCACGCGCTGGTTGAACCATCGCAATCCCACGGCGATGAAGGGTAAAGGCACAAGCGCCACTAACGCCAGGCGCCAATCGAGCACCAGGAGCACGATCAATGCCCCCAGAAGACGCAATAAGTCCAGAGCCGTCAACGCTACGCCGTGGGTGATGAACTGTTCCAATGAGTTGACGTCGTTGGTCACCCGCGACATCAGTTCCCCGGTCGACGTCCGCTCGAAGAACGAGAGGGAAAGTCGCTGCAGATGCGCGTAGATTTGCACGCGCAAGTCGTATATGACGCGCTCACCCAACGCGTGCCGAAGGAACATGTCGCCAAAATCCACGATCTGCGACAGGAGATGCACGCCAATCAGTGCGCCGACCAGATGCCACAGATTGGAAAGATCACGCATGCCGATGACGTTGTCCACGATCTCGCGCTGGAAGAGCGGCGGCAACAAGTTCAACCCGGTCTGCAAAAGAATCAAGATACTGGTGACCACCAGGGGTTTCCAGTATGGGCGTACGTAAGACGATAATCGTTTCAACACTTGCATCAATGATCTCCTGAGCAACTTGACAATGTGAACTTCGAGTCCCCCCACGTGCGTACCGTATCTTCTCAATGACTCTACTGAAAAAAGGTCATTTCACCACAGAGCCACCGAGAACACGAAGAAAAATTGAGGTGCGCATTAAAATTTTTACGTAAATCGTGCCAAATAGTGAATTTTTTTGAGTAAAATGTGGCTCTCTGGTAGTTCGCCTGGTTGGCTTAGCAAGTGGTCAACTTTTCGCCACGAATCCTTCGACTACGCTCAGGACAGGTTGACACGAATTGTCACTAATTTTGGGTTTTTCGTGTTAATTCGTGCAATTCGTGGCTAATCTTTCGCCGCTACCATGCGAAATCCCAAAGAACCTAAAATGGTATCATCTCAATAAACCGGGGCAAACTCGCTCGGGCCGGTCTCCTGACCGTGCCCGCTGTGGCTCGGTCGGGAGACCGGCCACAGCTCCCCAAGTTCGTAGTGCGCGCGCTAGATAGCGGCTTTAGTGCGCGTTTAAGGGCGCTGAAGCGCCTACTACGAACAAGCCCCCGGTTTATTGAGAAGATACCCCGACGACGCTTGTGCCGGGCGAAGGAAGGTGCAACGAGGGTGACGCTTATGGCGCTCACGTCTCGTCGAAGCGCAGCAGGCCCAGGTCCTTCAGTTCGACAGGCTCACTACAAGCGACAAGCTCAGGACAAGCTGCTTGAGCACCCGCTAGATGAACAGGGGATTACCGGCCAGACACCGAAGCTCTCCTGTAAGCCCCGCCGGTGCTCTAGCCGGGATCCTTTCTCCTGTAAGAGGCTGCGGCGAGATCGGCGGAGGACATGGAGATAAGAGTTTTCATAACGTACCTCGTAGTTATATGGACACCAGATGGGGGTCATTCTGAATATACGCGAGTTGTCGCCCTAAATAGGGCGCCTCCGGCAATCCGTGCCAATCGCGCAACAAATGATATGCCGGCGAGGTGAGCAATTGGCAGGCGTCCACAGCTTCCCGCCAGTGCGGACGGCGGATCTCCGCGACGGTTTCGGCGGTGGGCAAGATGCCGAAATCCCAGGCGGCGCACAGCCGTGCCAGGAAATCCACGCGCGCGCTCAACGTATCAAGTTGCGCGGGGACACACTCGTCGGGATAGAGTGTCCCGTCCAGCCAAGGCGAGGGCGTCTCAGGTGGGGAGGGCATCGAGGAAAACCTCCTTGAACCAGGCGCGTACTTGAGCAGCGGCGGCTCTTTGCTCAGGATCCGCGATCTCTGCCAGCGGGCGTTGCAACTCAATGCGCTTTAAGTGCGTTTCGACGGCCAACCGGGCGCGATGCCTATCTGTATCGCTCCCACTCAGATGCTGGCGAGCGGCCCAGCGTTGCCAACATTCTCTGGGCGTGAGCAAGCCTGCCTGGCATACCTCGTGAATGTCCAAAAAGTCGCGGGGCGCGCCGCGCTCAACCAGGGCCACCATCTTGCTCGCTACAAGGTCGGACAGGCTATCCAGTTTGACGGCGACCCAGGACGCGCTGCGTGACGGCTCCAACTGCGCCGAGCGCTGCGCGATCTGGAAGCTAAAGACCTTGTCTCCGTCCCGCGCTAATTCAACGCTGGTGACTTCACCCCAGGCCCGCGTGGTAATCTCACCCCAGGGACGCAAGGCGTCTTCAATCACTTCGAGGATGGCCCTTCGCATTTGCGGCGGGGTATCCTGATCCCACCAGGCATCCACATCGTGCGTGGGGCGATAATCCAGGTAATGTAACAGGCCCAGGCCGCCCCCCAACGAGAGTTTGTCTCCCCATCCCTGCCGGGCCAACGCCTGCAAACAAGCCTCGGCGTAGATGGACAGATGCGCGGGTTTATTGTTGTGCGCCATGGGGAAGCCTGGATAGCCGCCCGGTGCGGACGACCTCGGCGACGGCTTGCACGTCGGCTGCGGCGAGATCGGCGGAGGACATGGGGATAATAGTTTTCATAGTACACCTCATAGCTACATATATACCAGATTGGGATCATCCCGAATATACGTAAGTTGTCGGTAACTGCTCAGCCTACCGTCCGTTTGCAGCGGATGGGCGGGGGCCCCCACTCTCCATCGCAGCAAGGGACTGGCCTGAGCAGCTCGCCGGGGACGTATGTGAGGGCCACGTTGGCGGCAATGCGGCATCGGTACGACGGAACCCGTCGCTTCCTTCGCTTCCCTTTTACACGGTAGGTTGCCGATCAGATAGCACTTCCAGTGGCCCTTCGGCAGGTGGTTCGACAAGCTCACCACAAGGCTCAGGACGAAGCGACGCGGCTCGATGAGGAGGCGGCCTAGCCACTCCAGGCCGTCATCGCCGGGTGGCGCGTTGGAGTTCACTGGAGATGTAGTCGAAGACGGCCGCTCTCCCCAGAATATTGAGAACTGGACATTGGCGTTTTTACGCTTGCGGCCAAAACAGGACACAGATTTTCACAGATGCACACAGATTTTTAATATTTTGACCTCAATCTGTGAAAATCTGTGTGAATCCGTGTCCAGAATTTAAGCCGTTGGAAATTCGCCAGAGTCCAGTTGAGAAGATACCTTAACCCCGCTCGTTGTAGAGGTAGCCAGTGAGAAAGTCCTACAGCGGTATATGCACAATCTGATCGCGGTACTCGTTTGGGCGGGAAGCTCCCCAGATCAATAGCAGGTCTTCAATGATCTGCCCTATGAATGCCCTGGGCCGCAAGGCGAATGTCCCAGGCACGTGATGGCCCGCCGCCAGGTGATCCTGTAAATGTTGAGGCATAGACCTGCGGTTGCGAGTAACCAAACAATATCCCTCACGCTCAAGCCAAAGCAAGATGTCTGGATCCGGTGTGCCGTGAGGAGGCGCTAAATGATCCCCGACATCTAACACAACGATCTTCGGCTCTCGTCGGCGCAATTGGTCGCCAATCGCGTGCGTGGTGTTTTCGTCTATGAGATAGCGTAGTTCACTCACGCCGACACGGCCTCCACCGGCGATTGCCAGCGGGCCTTGCGTTCACGCAGACGACGCACCACCGGCGGCGGATCGCGCTGCTGCTCCTGCCAGGCAGCCTCGGCGTAGGCCCACCAGCGTTCCAGGTACTCGTCTACCTCTTCCTGGTTGCGCAGGTAATAGGTGATGGTGGCATAGACCTGTTCCAACGTCAGCACGCGATAGCGCACCGCGATCTCCTCCGGGCTGGCGCCGCCCAGGTAGTCGTCCAACACGGTCTCAATGCCTACGCGTGTCCCTTTGATGCGGATGTCCTCCTCGCTGAGAAAATCAAAGTAGTTCTCCAGTTCCATCTTATCCTCCCGACACTTATATGCATGACTTTCCACCCAAGCGAACTGGCCATCCGTCGATATTGTACCTCAATCCAGGCTAAACGTAAAACGTAAGCG
>OMKS01001856.1_pt1 | contig 18269 bp, 17 predicted proteins | sample 1674721 | NCBI WGS metagenome assembly OMKS01 (sample SAMN06264996, study PRJEB25208) | sediment metagenome | isolation source: hot spring sediment | place: USA: California | collected 2014-09-02
AGGTTTATCTTCCACGCAAACCAAGCACCTGGCTGATTGATCGGACAATTATTTGCATGTCTAACAACAAAGAGCGGTGTTTGATATAGAACAAGTCGTATTCTAGTTTTTCGACAGTCTCTTCCACGGTGGCAGCATAGGATTGATGTACTTGCGCCCATCCTGTCAGCCCTGGCTTTGCCAACAAACGAGCGCGATAGAAAGGAATCTCCTTCTGGAAATGACTTACAAGAGATGTAATTTCTGCCCTTGGCCCGATCAAGCTCATTTTACCTTGCAGAATTGCGAGAAATTGCGGTATTTCGTCGAGGTGGCTTTTCCTGAGCACCTTTCCTACCAGGGTGATTCGCTGATCATGCATCAGTGTTGGTTGAATCTGGGCAGATTTTTCTTTTGCTTGATACATTGACCGAAATTTGATCAATGTGTAGGGTTGCCCGTTTTTCCCTACCCGTTCTTGTTTAATGAAGATTGGAAAGCCAGACTCAACAACAATTGCCAGGGAAATAATAGGAAGAAGAAGTATAAAACCAATAGTCCCGGCAACGCCAGCAAAAAAATCTATGACCCGTTTAGAGAGAATATATGAACTGGTCGAATGCACGTCTGAATAGAACGTCCGTATTAACCATTCAGTATCGTGTAAATGAATCGGAATCCGTCCAGTAAGCTCCTCATATACTTGTGATGCAGTGGTCACTTCAATGCCGTTTTCTTCAAATTGCGTTAATTTTTCCAATAAATCGGGAGGTAAGTTTTTGTTGATCGCACAGATAATGTCGGTGACTCCAAATCGTCCTACGATATCTTCGAGAGAGTGTCTGTTGCCCACCACAGGGATACCTTCAATAAGCTCATTTTGCTTTTTATCATCAATAAAACCAATAATGTGAAAAACCTCAGTGCGGGTACGACGGATGATTTCCAGGATCGATCTGCCGGTTTTTCCCGCTCCCAGGATTAGAATCCGTCGTAAAAAAGGTCTTGCCGTAAAAACACTGATGTAAAGCAAACGCCAGGCGAAAGTGAACAAGGCTACCATCGGAATAAAAATACCGATCGCTAATCGGGGCAGGGGTGTGTTTTCATCAAAAAGGAAATAGACAAACAGATAAAGAACCAGGGCAATGAAAGCAGCCATCAGGGTTGCCCGCAGGGTATCCCTCTTTTGGCTTGCTTTGCGCAGATCATATAACTCCAACAAAAGAAAGACCCAGATTAGGGGGAGGAAGAAGTACCACAGAGGGGTGCGCGTCCGTATGAATTCGGCAGAGAACGAAAGCCATTCATCTTGTAACGCCCAAATATACAAGGCGACAAAAAGCGCAAAACCGGCGCACAACAAGTCACCTGCCAACAGTATTTGAATTCTTTGGCGGGGCCGAACACGGATGAAGGATGATTTTTGCGAGAGGTGATCAGTCTGCATGTTTTTTCTTAACAATTAATTGCCCTAAGGATACCAGAAAACCAGAAGCCCATGAGAAGTGCATGATTATGACGGCAGCGGCAGACAGAATCTTCTCCTTGAAAATCAATTCTTTTGACCGCTTATCAGTCACAACGGAGAATGCGACAAGTGCTAAATACAACAATAACAATGCAGCAACCAGCAACAAGAGAGTGGGCAGGAAAATACTGATGCCCAAAAGTCCAACGAGACCAAGAACAAACAAGGGTGGTAAAGCCTGTCTCCACCGGATGGATTCCGGGTATTTTGACAGCATTTTTACTTTCCAGAACCCATAGCGCCAATACTGTTTGGCGAGACTCTTGAGCGTTGTGCGGGCAAAATAAACGCATTGAATGTTAGGGTCTAAATAAACCTGCCCACCGGTTTTTCTTATGCGAACGTTTAGATCATAATCTTCGTTAGACAGCAGATTCTCGTCATATAGGCCAATTTTGTCAAACAAAGAACGATGAAAACTACCGAAGGGAACAGTATCAATAAAACCCTCGTGCGATCCCGCCTGACGGTAGGCGGCATTGCCTGTTCCAATCGCATTCGATGCGGCAGAAGCAATTGCTTTTGCTGTTGGGGTGGTATCGCCCGGCTTAATGATCCATATGCCGCCAATGTTGTCAGCGGTGTCACTTTTCAGATGGTTGATGCATCTCTCAATATAGGTTCTTTCTGGGACACAATGGGCATCCAATCGAATAATGTATTGTCCCGAAGAGGCATTAATCGCCGTATTCAACGCCGAGGGTATATGCCTTTTTGGATTGTCAACCACGCGAACATACAATTCTCTGTGGGCTTTTGAAAATTCTTCAATAGCATCACGGGTTCTGTCAGAGGAGATCCCATCGGCAATGACAACCTCACAGGTGTTAATATCAATGGATTGTTCCAGGATAGCCGACAAAACCTGCGCGATTGTCTTCTCTTCGTTGTAGCATGGGATGATGATTGAAATATCGGGCACAGATTACCCCAACGACTTAACAGCGATGGCTTCAATTTCTACTTTTGCGCCACGCGGAAGGGCAGCGACCTGAAATGCGCTCCGTGCGGGGTAGGGGGCTGTAAAAAATCCCGCATAGATTTCATTCATCTGCTGGAACTCATTAATATCTGCCAGATAGACCGTTGTTTTTACAATTTCAGCAAAAGCAAATCCTGCTGCAGTAATAATGGCAGAAAGGTTGGTAAGAGCTTGCCGCGTCTGCTCTTGAATGGTCTCGCCGGCAAAATGGTTGGTTACGGGATCGATACCCAGTTGGCCGGCGGTAAACAGCAGATTATCCATTCGAATTGCGGCCGAATAGGGACCAACCGCTTTCGGGAGTTCTGGCGAATCAATCGGTTGTTTCATTCTCACCTCGATCATATTCATATTGGAGAGTAATCACGCTGATTATAACATTGAAAGCCATTCCGCTCTTTTCCCGAAAGCGATACAATACTATCCATGAGTGAATGGCTGTCGGATCTGCAAATAGATGTTCGCACAACAATTTTGGTGCTGGTGATAGGGCTGATTGTTGTTGGTGGGTTGTTAATCATCCACGGCATCAATTTGATTCGGTATGGAACAACGATCGAATATTATCAGAAGAGGAAAAAATATATTCTGCATGGCTTGCGCATGTTTGCCACGGCTATCATCGTCGCCATCACAGCCGTTCTCTGCAGCAGGTTCGGCGAACCGCTGGTTTATCAGGTGTATGTCCCATCACCGACCAGTTCAATAACCCCTTCAATCACTCCTTCGCCAACCATCACGTTAACTCCCACCATAACATTGACCCCAACCGTCACACAAACCCCCTCCATCACACCCATACCAGAAGTACCCGATTATGTTGTGGATAAATTTGAAGGCAGCACGGAAGTACCCGAACAAGTAGTGTTCAGTCCTCTCGCTTTCTCGAATGAAATCGATGATTTTTTTCAGGCAGTTTCACCTTCCGACCTATTCGCAGGTGATGATGAAGTACTCTATGGCAGTTTTACCTACAACAATATGGTTCCCGGACTGCAGTGGACGATTTTGTGGCTTGATCCTGATGGCCTCATTATCTGCTATGAATCATTTGTATGGGGTAATTTTACTGGTGGATATGGCTACACCGAGTGTAGAAGCCCGGGTCCACGCTGGAAACAAGGTGAATACCAGGTGCAGATGTTCTTAGGGACAGACTGGTGGTTGACAGGGCGCTTTAGTGTTGGAGAAATTGCACTTGAAGACGAATCATGACCTTTTACAGCCCTTAGTAAGTTCTTTGTTTGTCTTTGCTTAGAGCAATTGCCACCAGAGAGGCTACTTTTGTGTTGTTTTTCAGAAGGTCCAGATTCGCCCTCATACTAAGTCCATCTGTCAGTTGATTTACACGTGACAACAGATAAGGTGTGGTGGCTGCGCCATGAATACCTTCTGCCGCTGCCTCATTGATCGCCTGGTCTATTGCATCTTCAATAGCTCTGCCTTGCAATGCTGTCGAAGAGGGGGGAGGCACAACCAAAAGGATGGAGGATTGCAGGCCCAAAGACCAATGGTGTCTGGCGATATTGGCAACTTCTTCTTCAGTATCTACTGACATGTCTACCGGCAAACCGCTGGAGGGTGAAAAGAAAGCCGGAAAAGTATCGGTTTGATAGCCAATGACAGGCACACCGGCGGTTTCCAGATATTCACGCGTATTGGGCAGATCAAGTATTGACTTTGCGCCCGCACACACCACAATCATAGGGGTATTCGCCAGTTGCGGTAAATCAGCGCTGATATCAAAATTCGTTCCACGATGAACTCCGCCAATCCCTCCGGTCGCAAAGACCTGGATATTGGCCAGTTTTGCGAGGATCATGGTTGCGCAAACTGTGGTACCCCCATTCAATTGCCGGCTTAATGCAATACCAAAATCTCTTTTGGATATTTTTCGGACATCCGTGGCCGGGTTCCCGAGGAACTCAATTTCTTGTTGGGTTAGTCCAATTATGGGTGTTCCCTGAATGATCCCAATGGTTGCCGGGGTAACGCCGGCAGCACGTGCAGTAGTTTCGAGGTCATGGGATAATTGTATATTTTGCGGGTGGGGCAGTCCGTGTGTCAACACTGCTGTCTCTAAAGCCACCACTGGTTGCCCTTGTTCCATTGCCTGTTGCACTGGTTTTGAGATTTGAATTCCCTGCATGTCGCGCTCCTTTTTTCATACAATTATAACCGCTTGACAAGTGTCCAAGTTCTGTTAAACTAAACACTATCGGGCTGATGGCGGAATAGGCAGACGCATTAGACTTAAAATCTAACGATGGTAACATCGTGTGGGTTCGACTCCCACTCAGCCCATTAAGACCTTGTTTCAAGGTTTTCTTTTTTTAAAAATTACCAAGCGAAGAATGATGATTAAGGTAGAATTGAAATCAATAATTCTACTAGGATGACTACGGAGAGAAAATATGGAAAAGATCCATGTGCTGGCGTTGGACTTAGGGGCAGAAAGCGGAAGGGCGATTGTCGGTGGTTTTGATGGCCGCTCCATCGAACTTCATGAAGTTCATCGATTTCCTAATTTATCGGTTCGGTTACCGGATGGCTTACATTGGGATATCCTGTACCTGTTCAATGAAGTGAAAAAAGGGATACGGCTCGCTTACGAACAATACGGCGAAGGTCTTGTCAGCCTGGGTATTGATACCTGGGGGGTGGATCATGGGTTGATTGACGCCAAAGGGCATATGACTTTTTTACCCTACCATTATCGTGACAGCCGTACCGACCATGTAATGGAAGAAGTGTTCTCCATCGTTCCCAAGGACGAAATTTTCTACCAAACCGGCATCCAGTTCATGTCCATCAACACCCTGTATCAGCTCAGGTCTCTTTTACAAACCAACCCGCACGCCATCCAGAATGCCAAAACCTTTCTTACCATTCCCGATCTTTTGAATTATTGGCTCACAGGGAAAAAGGTCAGTGAGTTTTCCATCGCAACTACTACCCAATGTTATGACCCAATCAGTAAAGATTGGGCTTTTTCACTTTTAGAGACGTTGGGTATTCCGCGCGATATCTTTCCCGAAATTGTTCCTTCCGGTACTATACTGGGAAACCTGCTTCCTTATGTTACACAAGAAATAGGTGTACACAACCTGCAAGTAGTAGCACCGGCATGCCATGACACCGCCAGCGCGGTGCTTTCAATTCCAAAAAGCCATGTGCCAAGCGCTTATCTAAGTTCTGGCACCTGGTCGTTATTAGGCGTAGAAACCCCCAGACCTATCATCAATCAACAATCGTTGGCGATGAATTTCACCAATGAAGGCAGTTTCGATGGTTCCATTCGGTTTTTGAAGAATATTACCGGCCTGTGGATTGTCCAGGAATGTAAGCGATACTGGCAATCACAAGGGCATGATTATTCTTATTCTGACTTGACAGACCTGGCAAACATCGCGGCAGGGCACCAGGCATACATTGACACCGAATGGCCGGAGTTCCTAAAGCCCGGCAATATGCCCTATAAGATTCGTCAGTATTGCGCATTAACCAACCAGCCTGCGCCAGAAGGTCACGGCTCCGTTATCCGTTGTGTCCTGGAAAGCCTGGCTTTGAAGTACAAAGAGGAATTTGACCAATTAGAAGAGGTCACTGAACAGCATATTCAACAGTTGAACATCGTCGGCGGGGGCAGCCAAAATACATTATTGAACCAGTGCGCTGCCAATGCGTTGAACAGAAAAGTGGTTACTGGCCCGGTCGAGGCAACCGCATTCGGTAATATTCTGGGCCAGTTGATTGCCCTTGGGAAGATCGAAACCATTGACAGAGCCAAGGATATCGTGTCGAATTCCTGCACACTAAACACCTATCAACCACAAAATACTGAAGAATGGCAGAAAGCTTACCAAACCTACAAACAATTGGTGAACGATTACAGAAATGAATAAACAGATCAACATGGACTTAGATGCGCTAGAACCCCACATGGATATTGAAGGCATCAGGTCAGGATACTTCACCGATGCTTACTTTCTCAATATTCAGAAGATACTGGAATCGATGAGTGATTCTACGTTTCTGTCCCTCAATCCGATCAATGGCAATGGATATCAGGTTTCAGATACTCAGGTTGAGATGCAATGGTTTACACGGCGGCCCGGGCAGACGCTTGTTTGTGGATTGAATTTAGCGCTGGCCTGTCTTAAGAATTGCTCCGGCTATTGGGAGGGCGGTAAATTTATCGATACGGCTGATAGCCTGGAAGTTTGGGCGGTTCCAGAAGGTTCATTTGTTGATTATCAGGGGGATCCGTCAGCGGTAATGCCTGTGCTGCGGGTGAGAGGCAGATACCGTGATTTTGGGGGCAATGAAACAGTAACTTTGGGCTATTTGGCACGGGCCAGCCGCGTTGCAACCAATGTGTATGAATTATTGATCGCAACACATGGAAAACCGTTGCTCTTCTTTCCTGCGCGCTACGATTTACCGGAAACCCAGACCATTGATGGCTACGCTTATGGCACGGCTGTAAAGACTTACAATGAGAAATTCGGTAAAAATTTGCCATCGTTCGTGTCAACAGATGCCCAGGGCGCCTTGTTGGGGGTCAAGGGGGGAGGGACAATTCCGCATGCAGCTATCGCTTGTTTTCTCGGTGACACGGTGAAAACAACAATGGCCTTTGCAAAATTCATAGATCCTGCCATTCCACGGGTTGCCTTGGTAGATTTTGATAATGATTGTGTCAATACCTCCAAAAACGTAGCACAATCGTTGTTTCGCGAATACATAGCATGTGTTCGACGTGGCAACGATGAAGAGGCAAAGCGATTCAAACTGTTTGGGGTTCGTCTGGATACAAGCTCAGCGCTCATTGACAAATCGTTGGTACCAATGGGGGAAAAACGAGAGGATTATGGCGTAAATCCCCGCCTGGTACACGCTGTTCGCAATGGTTTGGATGATGCCTGGAGGGAATGGGGTTTGGCGCAGGATGACATACCTCTGGCAAAAACTTACTTGCGGGAAGTAAAGATCATTGTTTCCGGCGGCTTCAACAAAGATAAGATCCGGTGGTTCGAAGAAACCAATACCCCGGTTGATATGTATGCAGTCGGTTCAGCTACCTTTGACAATCATGGCCCCACCGTGACTGATTACACAGCGGATGTTGTGCAGGTAAAAATTGGCGATGAATGGACGCCGATGGCAAAAGTGGGACGCAAGCCCAATGAAAATCCTGAACTGGTTCGAGTCTGGTAATTAAAAAGAGGCTGTTCCGAAAGTAACAGAACAGCCTCTTTGACTTATTTATTCTCACCCATACAATGGGCCGAAATTCTGACAGGCTCGAAAATCTGCTCCTTCAAGACCTTGGGTGCCAAAAGAGTTCCAGGCAGAGGGCCGGAAGATCTTATCATCAGGTAAATTGTGCATATAGACAGGTATGCGCAGCATCGAACACAAAGTAACCAGTTCAGCACCAATATGTCCAAAAGCCAGAGCTGCGTGATTGGCTCCCCAGTTGTTCATCACCGAGTAGACATCCGTAAAAGGTGACTGTTCCGTCGTGCGGGGCACGAACCAGGTAGTGGGCCAGGTGGGATCGGTTCGTTGGTCGAGTGTTGCGCCAACATCCTCTGGCAGATCGATTGACCATCCCTCCGCCAACTGCAGAGCAGGCCCTAACCCTTTGGTGATATTGATACGAATAGCCGTCAGTGGCATGCCACCTTGCGACAAGAAGTTGGAAGAATAACCACCGCCGCGGAAATATTCCAGCGTAGCTGGCCGCCAGTGGGTGGCGTTGAGACAGCGCGTTACGTCATCATCGGTAATTTCCCAGAACGGTTTCATCACTGGATTGCCGTTTTCATCTTTCATTTGGCCCGAGCCATCCAGACTTGCAGCGCCTGAGTTAACCATGTGGATGAAACCTTTGGAGGCTTTGCCTTCCAGTTGGTAACCGGTTACTCGCTTTACCGCGTCAGGGCTCCAATAGGTGCGCACATCCGCAAAAATTGATGGGCGATTGGTCAGCAGGTAAGCGAAAAGCATACTCATCCCGTTTAATGTGTCATTTTCGGTAGCCAGCACAAAAGGAGCGCGGATCCCATTCCAATCAAAGGATGAGCAGAGAATCGCTTCCATGAAGTCACCGTTTGGAAAATGATCAGTCCATTGGCGCTGTCCCTGGAAACCACCGGCAATGGCATTGTGACCAAGGGCTTCTTCACCCCAGTCGAGGTCAGCCAAACGCTTGTTGCCTACCATCAGGTCACGCCCGATCATGACCATTTTGGTGACGAATTCCCAGTTTTTATCTTTTTGTTCGCGAGATTCCTGCTTTTCCGAAGGATTGTTGTCTTTGCCTTCGATACAATTGTCTTTGACCCATTGAAGTGCCAGTTTATATTCTTCAGGATCATAGATCTCTTCTTCGATTCTGCGGTAAATCTCTGTCATATCGACAGTTTCACAGCGCATGCCAAAATATTCCTCAAACACCGATTGATCAATGATCGAGCCGCCAATGCCCATGGATACACTGCCAATAGAGAGATAGGATTTTCCACGCATATAAGCAACTGCCAGGCCGGCTGTGACAAACTGAAGCAATTTGGATTTGACATCTTCCGGTATAGAATTATCGCCAGCATCCTGCACATCATGTCCATAAATACCAAAGGCAGGCAAGCCTTTTTGATTGTGGGCTGCCAGAACAGCTGCAAGGTACACAGCACCGGGCCGTTCAGTACCGTTGAACCCCCAGATAGCTTTTGGGGTCAAAGGGTCCATGTCCATCGTCTCAGAACCGTAGCACCATGCCGGGGTGACGGTTAAGGAAACACCAACATTTTCTTTGCGAAACTGCTCCGCCACAATAGCCGCCTCGGTCGCGCCGCCAATGGTGGTCGAAGCAATCACACATTCAACTGGTTCGCCATTGGGGTAACGCAGTGAGTCACTGATTAATTGAGCAGCCGCCTCTGCCATTTGCATGGTTTGCTGCTCCAATGACTCTCGCACGCCCTTACGACGCCCATCGATGGTCGGACGGATACCGACTTTTGGGAAACCGCCCACCGGTCCAAAATTTTCAAAAGCCATGATTCACCTCCAGGTAGCGAATGATTCGTATATAATTCTCAGTAATAAGACAAGTTGCGGAGACCAAATAAGCCGCTGCTATGATTATACAATGCCGAAGTGAAATATGGCAACGTTTTCATATTTTAAGATTCATTGAAAGAGGAATTATGTATCGCTCAGAAATCAATCGCATCGTTCAACAGTCATTGGACACCCTTGAACAATTTCAGTTTCATCTCCCGCCGTTCGCACATTGGGGGTTGACTCAATGGGGGGAACACAAAGACGCCTGTGAAGAAATTTTCAACAACCAATTAGGCTGGGATATCACCGACTTCGGCAAGGGGCAATTCGACCAATTCGGCCTGGTGCTGTTTACCATCCGCAACGGGCATCCTGATAATTTGCATAACCAAACTGGCAAGATGTATGCAGAAAAAATTATGATCGCCCGCAACAATCAAAAAACCCCGATGCACTTTCATTGGAACAAGATGGAAGATATTATCAACCGTAATGGAGCCGTACTCGCTTTTGAGTTGTATGCCGCTACTGCCGATGACAAACTTTCGGAGGAGGATTTTTCGTTATCCGTTGACGGGATGCAAAGGACTTTCCATTCGGGTGACCGATTAGAGCTGCAGCCCGGCGAAAGTTTGTCATTACCTCCTCGGATTTACCATGCCTTCTGGGCAGAACAGGGGGATGTTTTAATCGGCGAAGTGTCTCTGGTCAATAATGATCATCTTGATAATTGCTTTTATGAACCGATTGGCCGATTCCCTGACATTATTGAGGATGAAGAACCTAAATTCCTGCTGGTTGGCGATTATGAGAAGTTCTTATAGCCCATATATTGATGTGGAGTGTCGCAAAACCGCTGTAGTGGCAGGACATTTTTGCGTCGATATTCTGCCAGCTATGGATCAGGTGCCTACCGGTGAATTTTTCCAATTGTTTACACCCGGTCAATTGATTGAGACTGGCATGATGCAAATGGCAACCGGTGGAACGGCTTCCAACACCGGCATCAGTTTGACCAAACTGGGTATACCAACCAGAATTGTGGCAAAAGTGGGCGATGATGCTTTTGGAGAGATCGCCCGCGGGATTGTTAGCACAGTCGTAGCAGATGAGAATTGCCAGCTGATCCAATCCGACGATAGCAGCACATCGTACACCGTCATTATTAATCCGCCTGGTATTGACCGGATTTTTTTACATCATCCGGGTGTCAATGATACGTTTACCGCAGAAGATATCAACGAGCAGCATTTGACCGGAGCCGTGCTTCTGCATTACGGGTATCCCCAGTTGATGAAACGTATGTATCAACATAACGGGGAAGAAATGCTGGCGCTCTTTCACAAGGCAAAATCCTTGGGCTTGACTACCTCTATGGACACCACCATGCCGGACCCGAGTTCAGAAATGGGCCGGGTCGATTGGAACACAATCTTAAAAAAAGTACTCCCCCTTGTAGATATCTACACACCCTCCTTTGAAGAAGCTTTTTTTATGCTCGAACCCGAAGAGTATCACCGGGCAAAACTTGCTAAATTAGCCGGCAATGACACAAATGAGAAGACCGCTTTGCGCATAGTTAACAAATTGTTGCGATATGGAGCAAAAATCGTGCTCCTAAAGATGGGTGAGCAGGGAGCAATGCTGGCTGTAAGCTCATCTATTAACCAGGTCAATTTTGGCAGTGCCTGGTTTGAAGGATTGGCAGATTGGGCAGGTAAAATACTATGGACACCTGTTTTCGAGGTCGAGGTTGTGGGAACGACAGGGGCAGGAGATGCTACTGTAGCGGGTTTCATTGCCTCTTTGTTTCATGAAATGAGCGCAGAGCAAGCACTAACGATGGCGGCAGCCGTTGGAGCTTGTAATGTCGAAGCCCTGGATTCTACCTCCGGTATCCAATCCTGGTCATCAACTGTAGAGCGCATCATCAATGGGTGGCAGAAGGTAAGCCTACTTCCTGAATCCGAGAACTGGCTATGGTCTCCCGAGAACCAGATTTGGAAATATTCATCTGATTGATCACCATGAGTGGTAATGTGTGTATAATTCATGTGAAATTCTTTATTGTTATCCATATCTGGAGTGAAAATTGCCAAAGAAAACTATTTTCTTAGTAGATGACCATGAAGTTGTGCGCCTTGGGCTCAGAACGTTATTAAGCCATCAAGATGCATTTGAAGTGATTGGCGAAGCAGGAACCGCCAAAGAAGCCATTGAAAAAATCAATCTCCTTGTGCCAGATATCGTACTGATGGACATCCGCTTGCCTGGCATGTCGGGTATCGATGCGTGTGAACAGATCATCGCTTCGCATCCTGATATGCGCATCATTATGTTGACTTCTTACGCAGAGGACGAAATGTTGTTTTCGGCCATTCGGGCGGGTGCTTCCGGGTATGTGTTGAAGCAAATTGGTGGTGATGACTTGATCCGCTCGCTCAAAGCGGTCAGCCGTGGAGAAGGATCGCTTGATCCAGCGGTAACCCAACGCGTCTTTCAAGAAGTTCGCCGGGCGGTAAAAGAAGAGGAATCTGCCGCTTTTGTCAATCTGAGCCAACAAGAAAGGCATGTTCTGCAATTGGTGTCAGAAGGAAAGACCAACCGCGAGATCGCTAAAACCCTCTATCTTGGTGAGGGCACGGTAAGAAACTATGTCAGCAGTATTCTTTCGAAATTGGGGGTAAGCAACCGCGCGGAAGCAGCTGCGTATGCAGTTGAACACAGCCTGAAAGAATACCTCGACAACTAATCTTCTGGCAGGTGTTTTGGATATACGCCAGCTTGAGAAAGCAGATCCGCTTGTATTTGCCACATCTCGTTTTTGCTGGCTTCATCATGATGGTCGAAGCCCATAATATGCAGCAATCCATGCATGGTAAGCATCAATATCTCGATCGTCAACGTATGTTGGGCGCGCTCAGCTTGCCGCTGCGCCGTTTCATACGAGATGATGATGTCGCCCAGGTAAGTCGTCTCCGTATCGGGATCAAATTCATGCGCTTCGAAAGACAGGACATCTGTGGGGCGGTCAATACCACGATATTGACTGTTCAACTGTTGAATTCTCTGATCATCAGTAAGGGTTATGCCAATGGAATATCCGTTTTGATCCAATGAGAAATGTTCAAAGGCGGTATCAACCACAGGCTCAAAATCCTGTAGGGAGATGTCCACATTGGCAGATATTTCAATACCCAGCACGATCATTTTTCATCTTCACCAGTTGATTCGACACGTTTTGGGTATTTAATGCGCGTGTGCTGTGTGTTAATCAGGGTATTAACAAAACTTTCCCGGATTGCAGCAAGATCACGCAACGTCAATTCCGTATTATCTAACTGTCCCGATTCTCTTACTTTCTCTATCTGGTCAGCAATGATTGCACGCAATTCATCAATATTGCCGGGCAATTCGGCCCGCGAGCGAGCCTCACAACTATCCGCAAGCATTACCAGGGCAGTTTCCCGCGAGGCAGGTGCAGGCCCTGGATATTGAAAATCGTTGGGATTGATGGCATCAGGGTCATCAGATTGGTTCAGTGCTTGCACAAACTGGTAATTGGTGACACTGGTGCCATGATGTTCAGCAATAAAAGATTGAATTTGTTTTGGTAGTTTGTATTTTTTTGCGAGTTGCAAGCCTTCGGTTACATGGTCTTGAATAGTTTTCGAACTTTTTTGTGGCGGGAGGTCCTCATGCGGGTTGGGTTGGCCGGGCACCTGGTTCTCGATAAAATATTGCGGGTTTTGCGCCTTACCGACATCATGAAATAATGCGCCAACACGGGTCAAGAGCGCATCTGCTCCGATGACACGCGCTGCCTGCTCTGCCAGGTTTGATACTTGCAGGCTGTGTTGGTAACTGCCAGGCGCATAGGAAAGCAGGCGTTGCAGCAATGGATGATCGGGGCGAGAAAGATCCAACAGTTCAAGCGGCGTGATGATATCGAGGGCCTTGCCAAATAAGAAACGGAAAAACAGTGCCAATATCGACGAAAAAATACCATTGGCAAAGGCTGCGAGCGATAAAGAAATGACGCCTACCCAATCCATATTTGGTGACGGCAGACGATAGGCTATGACCACAGCAGAACCGACCAATCCAATCACAAGAGATGACTCGATGAATTTGGCGATCCGCCTTCCATCACCCAGCACAAACAACCCGACCACTGACGTGATGAAGTAATAAGCGGTCAGGCTCATATCTATTGGCAATGCAAAGGCGCTCAAAAGGCCCAGGAAAAGGCTTGTAACAATGCCGACCGTTGTTGAGTAAATAAAACTGATTGCAAGCCCAAAACCAGCCACCGGATACAGATAGGGGATAATGGTGTGGCCCGGGACCAGGAATCTTGCCATGAACAAATACAGAAGAAAGAACAGCACCAACAAAGCTGTTCCTAAGAATTTCTTGTTCCCCAGTTTATTCTTGTCAAAAGATACAGAACTGATAAACCCGATACCAATCACAACGGCAATTACAACCGCGGCTATCAAATCACGGGTTGTGTCACTGATCTCAACCAGATTGTATTGTTCTAATGATTCCCAGATCAGAGGAGTGATGATCTCGCCGCGTCCAATGATTCTTTGCCCTGAAACATAAGTGGTGGTAATTGGTTCTACCTGGCTGCGCGCTGTTTGCCTGGCTGTTTCAGTTGCTTCGGCATTAAAAAGCGAATTTGCGACAACCAGCGGACTAACGATTTCAGTTATTATCTGGGTAGATTCCTCAGCAAAGGTAAAGCTGATCAAGCGGGGTATTTGTTCTCGAGCTGATTCTATGTCACCGTTGCGAATGGTATTGCGCATAACCTGTTCAAGAACAATGATTGATTCCTGCTGCATCAACTCCCATTCATTTGCAGAAAGGTTCAGAAGGCTCACTGCCAATTCTGTTGTCATTGAAAGCTCAGGAACAATGGCGAGGTCGGAGAGTTTTTCCTCCGTCGATGCAAATGTATCGTGGCGGATCAGATCAATGTAGTTCAAGATGATCTGGAGGCGTTCGATTTGTTGCCGTGCGATAGACGGGTCAACTTCAAAGTAAATTGGCTCCACCTGGTTCGCAGCCAATTCGCGTGCGCTTTCAGTTAAGAGGGAACTTTGGTAGGTCAGTGTATACGGAGCAAGAATGTCGGCATTACTTACATCGCCGATGATTTGTTCCTGGTCATCATCAGATAAATAATACGGATAGACCATGATCGCCACAAGACCCAGCACAAAGACACCGTACAACAACGCACGCAGCCATTTCATGAGCCCTGGTTGTTGTTGCAGTGTTTTGATTTGGTTTTTGGGTGCCATGATTTCGCTTAAGAAAGCAACTCCTTAACAACAGCACTCGCCTCTGCATTACTTATCCTGCCTTCAAGCCGTGGAATCAACGCCTGCATCACCTTTCCCATGTCCTTAATTGATTCAGCATGGGTTTCACGAATAGTGTCGGCTGTCAATTCCCTGAGCTGTTCAGCTGTCATCGCCTCTGGTAAGAAAATTTGCACAACCGAAAGTTCGGCTTCAGCCAAAGCGATGAGATCATCCCTGTTGGCTGTTGTGGCGTCCTGAATTGTATCTTTGCGAATTTTGATCTCTTTGTGCAGGATATTGACGATCTCTGGATACGCTAACTCTTTCTGCGACTCAATTTCTGCGTTCTTTATATTGGCGAGAATCATTCGAATGGTATTTTTGGCTATGGTATCTTTGTTTACCATGGCGTTTTTGAGGGCAATTGCCAATTTTTCTTTTATTTTCATCGTTCACTCCAACCATTGGTAACTTTTGGTCTGGACTTTAGTATACCCGCATTTATTTCACGGTTATTAATTCTTTGATGTCAGAAAAAATGGAAGGCCCGATCCCCGATACATTCAGGATATCTTCAACCGTGGTAAATCCGCCGTTGGCCTCCCGGTATTTTATAATCGCTGCTGCTTTGGTTTCTCCGATGCCAGGCAGGCTAATCAAGTCATCTACCGAGCAATGATTGATATTGATCGGGTAACTGAATGATTCGTCCTGGTCTTCCAGTGGCTGCACTGAGACTTCTGTTAGGGAAGGGACGTGAATCCGTTGCCCATCATACACATAGGCGGCCAGGTTCAATGAATCCTGATCAGCATCGACAGAAAAGCCGCCAGCCTCATCTATAACTTCGCCAATCCTTGTGTCGCGAGCTACATAGATTACACCAGGCTTCTGCACCGCACCCGAGACATGCACCGCCATCAGCACCGGCGTTGTTGTCGGCAATATCTGAATTGGCTCCAATTTTGGACGTTTGTTCAAGATCAGGATTAGTCCGCCAACGCCAAATCCAAACAAAACAGCCAATGCAAGGTAAAAAAGATCAGGTCTGCTCTCTTTCTTTGATTGTTGTTGTGTTGATTGGTTCATCCTGCTCCTTTTCTATCATGGCATTGAAGGCAGCAATTGCCACCTCCAGCATAGATTCATCGGGTTCGCGTGTGGTCAACTTTTGTAACGCAAGATTTGGCTTAGCAATGGCATAAACTATCTTGTTATCCATGTTATTTGCCAAAAAACGTGTATATTCGTAGGCAATGCCTGCGATTACCGGTATCAACACTATCCGGGTAAGAATGCGCCATAAGACTGGCAATGGGCCGATAAAAGTGAAAACGATGATAGCGATCACGGCAACCGCAAGGATGAAGGAGGTGCCGCATCTGGGATGCTCCCGGCTGCATTTCTTCACCTCTGATGGAATCAAAGGTATGCTGTTCTCAAAAGCGTTGATGGTTTTGTGCTCAGCACCATGATAGGAATAGACACGTTGAATATCCTTAATGAGGCCAACTCCCCATACATAGGCAATGATGAAAACCAGCCGAATGCCCCCCTCAACCAGGTTCAATGCCCAGGGTTGCATCGAAATCCACCGGCTGATTAATTCGGCAACCACCGTTGGTAAGACGAAGAATAGCAAGATAGCTATGGTAAGTGAAAACATCACCGTCAGGACCAATTGATAGCCTTCGATTTTCTCATCCTCTCCAGTTTGCAGGTTTGCCGAATCGGTAAGGATACGCATGCCCAAACCCATTGCATCCAGCAAAAGAATGCTCCCTCTTAAAAAGGGCACCTTGCGGAAATTGCTTGCGTAAATCGCCGGCAACTTTTCTGTCTTGATGACGATTTCGCCATCGGGTGCGCGCATGGCGACCCCCAGGGCATGTTTCCCGCGCATCATCACACCTTCGATTAGTGCCTGGCCGCCATACGCCGGTAGTTTCAACTCTTTTTCTTTCATGCGTCCGCCATTTGTTTGCTATATAGGTCAAAAAAGTGGATGATGGTCAGGATTCCTTTGCGCCAAACCTCCAGATTCAAAGTTTCGTTAGGCGCATGCATATTGTCCTCGGGTAGCGCGAACCCGCTCAGCACAGAATCAACGCCCAGGATTTCTTTCATTTCAGTAACGATCGGAATACTCGCTCCCTCCCGTTTTAAAACCGGTCTTTTGCCCCAGGTAAGTTCAAAAGCGTCTTGCAATGCTTTGCTGGCTGGCTGGTCAGGATCACAAAACGCAGGATAGCCGCCAGTGAAGGTTTTTACATCCCAGATCACAGTGGGAGGTGCATTTTCAGATAAATACTGCTTCAATTGGTCAGCCACTTTGACCGGGTCCTGGTCAGGCACCAACCGCATGGATAGCTTTGCCAATGCCCAGGCAGGAATGACGGTCTTTGCGCCTTCGCCGGTGAATCCAGAGAGCAATCCATGCACATCAAGTGTGGGACGGGCTGTGTTCTGTTCGATACAGGTATACCCCTGTTCGCCAGCCAAATGTGGAACACCTGTTTGCGATAAATATGTGTCCGCAGTTTGGGGAACTCTTGCCAGTTCTTCGCGTTCTTTGTCAGACAAAGAGCGTACATCTTCATAAAACCCCGGTAACGTAATTCGGCGCTGATCATCTTTCATTCCCGCAATCAGTTGGCTCAGGACTATGGCAGGGTTATCGACCACGCCACCGAAGACACCTGAATGTAAATCTTGGGCGGGCCCTTTGACCAAGAGTTCAAAATAAGCCAGTCCCCTCAAGGCATAGGTAATCGATGGAGTATCAGCGTTGATCATGCCAGCGTCTAAATTCAAAACTGTGTCCGCTGCCAGCAATTCCTTATGTTCCTCTAAAAAATCCCGAATCGAAGGTGAACCGATTTCCTCTTCTCCCTCATAAATAAACTTTAGGTTGAAGGGCAGCTCCTCCTTGCCGAATAACAAAGCCTCAACCGCTGCCAGTCCGGCAATGATTTGCCCTTTCATGTCAGTCGACCCGCGCGCTACCAGGCGAGTGCCAACCACCGTTGCATCAAACGGTGGCGTATTCCAAAGTTCGACAGGGCTCTCTGGTTGCACATCATAATGGCCATAGATCAGGATTGTAGGTGCGCTTTTGTCGAATATTTTTTCGGCAAAGACGATTGGATGCAAGGGAGTATCAAAGATTGCTACGTGATCCAACCCCAATGAATTCAATTTGTTCGATAACCAATCTGCCGCTTTTCTGATGTCATGGCTGCGCTCAGGGTCTGAAGATACTGATTCGATAGCAATAAATGCGTTCAATTCCTCGAGAAACCGATCAAAGTTTTGTTGTGCGAATGTAAGCAATTGTTGTATGTTCATTTTGCCTCAATTTCTATTTCAATTGATTGTATCATTT
>OMKS01001859.1_pt1 | contig 18262 bp, 10 predicted proteins | sample 1674721 | NCBI WGS metagenome assembly OMKS01 (sample SAMN06264996, study PRJEB25208) | sediment metagenome | isolation source: hot spring sediment | place: USA: California | collected 2014-09-02
TCACATGCGCGACATCCCCGCCTTCCGGGCTTTGCTGCGGGCGGTGGAGGCGCATTTTTACGCCGGGACGTCTGTTGCCCCTGCATTGCCCTTGGACCGCCCGGCGCTCGACCTGGGCTGCGGGGACGGTCATTTCGCTTCGGTCACCTTTGATGAGCCGTTGGATGCTGGTTTCGATCCCTGGTGGGCGCCGCTGACCGAGGCCCGTGGGCGGGACGCCTACCATACATTGGCCCAGGCCGAGGGGGCGCGCATGCCCTATCCTGACCATTATTTCGCGACCGTCATCAGCAATTCGGTGTTGGAACACATCCCCCGATTATCGCCGGTCTTGGCTGAGACAGCCCGTGTGTTGAAGCCGGGTGGGGTCTTCTATTTCTGCGTCCCTGGCCCCGATTTTCTGTCGATGCTGTCCATCGGGCAGGCGCTTGACCGGGTTGGGTTGGTCTCTATAGCTGCGGCGTATCGTCGTTTTTTCAACCGCATCGCGCGGCATTATCATTGTGACGGCGTCCAGGTCTGGGAACGACGCTTGACCGACGTGGGCCTGGCTCTGGAGCGCTGGTGGCCCTATTTTGGCCAACGAGCGATGATCGCCCTGGAGTGGGGCCATTACCTTGGATTGCCCGCCCTGGTCAGCAAAAAGTTGACCGGGCGATGGATTCTCTGGCCCTCGCGGGCCAATCTTTGCTTGACCGAACGCTTGATGCGTCCGCTCTACGAGACGGAGGTAGAGAAGATATCGGTGTCCGTCGGATGTAGTGTATCCGCCGGATGTAGTGTATCCGCCGGGGCTTGCCTGTTCTTTGTCGCCCGAAAACTCGGATCGTGAGGGAATCATGGAGACTAAAAGAGATCGCCCTTCATCTGAAAAGCGCGCTCCCGCTGGATTGACGTCAGCCGCCCTTTTGGTCTTGGGGATATTGTTGGCATTGTTGGGGCAGTTCTTTTTTTCCTACCGGCCCACTTTTTGGCGTGATGGCCTGTTTCTCTGGTGTTTGGCTATCGTTGCGTTTGGACTGCTCTTGCGTCAGGTATCGCTGGGGCGGGGCGCACGTCGCGATTGGTGGTGGGTCTCTTGGGTGCGCACCTGGGCCTATGAGCGGCCGGCTCAACTGTTGGCCTTGATCGGCGGGATTACTTTCTCGTTGATGGCCGGTTGGGGGGCCAGGCAGCGCAATCCCTCGGCCGATTTTGGCGGGCTGTTGTGGATGTGGCTCTTCGGCGTTGCTTGGCTTTTACTCGCTTTCGTCTCCTCGTTCCCATCGTCTGAGGAAATCAGAGCGCGTTGCTCGAACTTCTTCCGCACCCACCGGCGAGAACTTGTCGGATTGACGGCGTTGTTATTGTTGGCGTTGTTGGTCCGGGTTGGCGACTTGGAGCATATCCCGGCCAACCTAGGAGGCGACGAAGGCACGTGGGGTATGGAGGCCCTGGCGATGTTGGATGGACGGATCGCCAATCCGTTCGCCAGCCGCTGGTTTGCTTTTCCGAGCATGTCTTTTCTGGCGTGGGGCGTGAGCATGCGTATATTTGGAGAGACCGTAGCTGGTTTACGCACCCTTTCGGCCTTGTTGGGCACGGCGGCGGTGTTGACCACTTTTATGCTGGCCCGGGAACTGTGGGGATCGCGGGTCGCCTGGTTTTCGGCGATAGCCCTGGCCCTGGGACATTACCATATCCACTTCAGCCGGTTGGCGGTCAACAACATCGCCGATAGCCTGTTTGTCACGCTGGCCCTGTACCTGCTGGTGAGGGGGTTGCGGGCGCGGCAGACGATCTATTTCGCGCTGGCGGGGGCGGTCACGGGATTGGGATGGTATGGCTATTTCGGCGCCCGTTTGCTCGGTGTGATTATCGCCGGTTACGTAGCCTGGCGCTCCGTGCTCGACTTCCGTTTCTTGGCGCGACACAAGCACTTCCTGTTGATCTGGGCGGGCGTGGCGTTGGTGGTCGCCGCGCCGCTGTTGCTCTATTACGTCGATCATCCCAGTACGTTTTCCGAGGGATTCAACCGGGTCAGCATCTTCGCCTCAGGTTGGCTGGCGCGGACGCAGGAGATCACCGGTCACAGCGCCGTTCGATTGCTCTGGCAGCAGTTCTGGAAATCCATCTCCGCCTTCAACTATACCCCGGACCCCACGTTCTGGTATAGGCCCGGCATTCCTCTGCTCGACTTTGTCAGCGCTATCCTGTTCGTCTTTGGATTGGTGTGGGTGGTGGGACATCATCATTGGCCGTCCAATGGCCTGTTGTTGTGGTGGTTTGGGCTGGCGCTGATATTGGGGTGGGTGATGACGGAGAATCCTCCCAGCAGCCAACGGATGGTCATCGCTGCACCCGCAGTGGCTCTTTTTGTTGGTTTGGGATTGAGCGGCTTGATGGATCTGGGCAAGCGTTTTATCCACAGCAGCGCTGTCTTATGGCAACGTGTGGCGATGCTATTGCTGTTGCTTGTCGCCGGGATCAATCTATGCTATTATTTCTTCGTCTACACTCCCACGCGAGTCTATGGTAACCCGACAGCCGAGATGGCGACCGAGTTGGCACGCGACCTGATGCGTTGGGACGCAGGCCCCTACCCGGGCCCCTACCCGGGCCCCTACCCAGGCGTGGTCTATTTTCACGGGCCTCCTTTTATCCATTGGGATTTTGGGACGCTGCGTTTCATGGCCCGAGGCGTTGAGGGCGTCAACGTTCCCCCTCTCCATGATGGCGAGGTTCCCACGCCGAACCTCACCCGTGGGGCGATTTTCGTCTTCCACCCACAACGGATGGGGGAGTTGGAAGATGTTCAGACCCAGTATGCTGGAGGCCGTGTGAGGCGCGTGTATGCCACGGCCGGCGATCAGCTATTGTACGTCGTATATGAGAGAGAGCCGCTGGGGTCTCCCTGATGTTTTGTTGATGGTTTCTGGAAAGCTCGCCAATCTAGCAATCTACGAGGTGTACAATGAACGTGATACAAGCTCTCTTGCTCGGCATTATTCAAGGCGCGACTGAGTTCTTACCGGTCAGCAGTTCAGGCCATCTGGTGCTCGTCCCCTGGCTCCTGAATTGGCCGGATCCAGGCCTGGCCTTCAACGCGGTCGTTCACTGGGGCACGGCTGTGGCCGTCATCGCGTACTTTTGGCGCGATTGGGTCGATCTTGTATTGGCCGTTCCCCAGATGTTGAGGCGGATAAAGGACGTTTTTAAGCCTGGCGAATGGGACAGGCTGCCGCTCAATGTGCGTTTGCTCTTGTTTATTATCCTGGGCACTATCCCAGCGGCGGTGATCGGTTACGCGCTGGACGATTTTTTCGAGGCCATGTTTGCCCGTCCTGTTGCGGCAGCTATCTTTCTCCTGGGGACGGCCGCGCTGCTCACGATCAGCGAGCGCCTGGGGCGAAGAGAACGGGAACTCGAGCTATTGAATGGGATCGACGCCCTGTTGATAGGGTGCGCCCAGACTCTGGCGATCTTCCCCGGCATATCCCGCTCTGGCGCCACCATCGCCGCCGGGCTGGGGCGACAGTTAAAACGGGAGACGGCCGCCCGCTTCAGTTTCCTCCTGGCGACCCCCATCATCCTCGGCGCTGGATTGCTCAAGGTCGTCGATCTCATCCAGATGGGAGGATTGGCTGCCCAAGCCCCCGCACTGCTCGTCGGATTCGTAGCGGCCGCCCTCGTCGGCCTTGGCTGTATCCATTTCTTGCTGCGTTACCTGCAACAACACCGACTCTATCCCTTTGCCATTTACTGTACAGCCGTTGGCTTGGCGTGCCTGCTCGTGGCGCTAGCTCGAGGCGCGTAGGCTGGCGCCCAGGTTCAGGAGAAGATCAATGAAAAGAGCTAGACAGCATCACTACCTGTTCGCCCATAAACTGCTACCGGCCATCTTCCACAACGATCCAGAGCGCTTCCTCCATAACCTCGGCCAGGATGGCGTCCAATTCTTGCACTTTCTGTGGAAACGCCTCGGCGAACACGAGATCGAGGAGCGTGCAGAGCGCATGTTCAGTGTCGGACTGGCATACCACGTGGAAGAATTGGGTGACGGAACACCCGTTCATCTCATCACATTTCCTCCACCTGAAGGCATGCCCGAGGCCTACTTTAGCGCCCTGGTCTACTATCCATCCGGCGGGGAGGGGAACGGGCGTCACAAAACGGCCACCCGCTACCTCACCCTGGAATATAGCTGGGATTTGAAAGAAAACGTGACCCGGACGGTGCTGGGTGAATGGACAGCCAACGGCGTCCATCGCAATCTGGGTACTGGGCCAGAACCCAGGCCCGAACGATTTTTCGAAGCGGTATGCCGGATTTTCAAGAGAGAGGAGGAAAACGTATGAAAACCATCGGTCTGCTCGGCGGCATGAGTTGGGAATCGTCTCACTGAGAACACCAGTCAAAAGCAGGTTGTGATACCCCGTGATGCGCGGTATAATTAAGGTATGAACCACCAACACCTCCGAAATCGCCATAACTGCCTGCTACCTAACTACCTGCTACCTAACTACCTGCTACCTAACTACCTGCTACCTGCTACCTGCTTCCTACTGCTCACGATCTGCATCCTGGTCGCCTGTGGCCCCCAACCCCTCGTCGTCACCCGCGAGCCTGTCACCTTGCGCCTGGTCGCCGCCGATACCTGTGGGCCGTTGGCCGAGACGCTCGCCGCCGTCTACGAGGAGACGTATCCCTGGGTCACGGTCGAGATTGACGTATTCAACGCTGCCACGGCTGAACAAGTCCTGCGTTCTGGCGAAGCGGATCTGGGCCTGTTATCGTGGCTCCAGAATAAGCCGGGCATAGAGCCGATATGGTCCCAACCATTCACCCGGGACGGCATCGCCATCATCGCTCATTCAGACCTTCCTTTTGCCGAAACCGGCCTCATTCACTTGCAGGACATTTACCGCGGTCACGTACAGGAATGGCATGGCAAGATATTGACCATTGTCAGTCGTGAGCATGGCTCTGGCACGCGGACCGCTTTCGAGCGGATCGTGCTGGGTGGCAGTGGCGGCGCGTGGGCCGTCACCCAGACCGCCGTGGTGATGCCCTCTAACGAGGCTGTCATCGCCTACGTGACCCATACGCCCGGGGCGCTGGGTTACATCTCCACGCTCCATCTCACCGAAGCGCTGGCAGAGCAGGTGATCGTGTTGTCAGTCGAAGGCGTATCGCCCACACCCGAGGCCATCACCGAAGGGCTCTACCCTCTCTCCCGCTGGCTTTACCTGGCATCGGTGGCAGAACCGACCGGTGAGGCCCGCCAATTTGCCCAATGGGTCCTGGGCCCGCAAGGGCAAGGTATCGTCTGGCAAATGACGAATGAATAACGAAGTTTGGCACAATTTGCGTAAAAATTTTAATGCGTACCTCAGAGCCATGATAAAATGACAAATTGACAAATAAGCATGTCCGCCCAACCCACCAATATACCAGTCTACCAATATACCAATATACCAATCTACCAGTCTACCAGTCTACCAGTCTACCAGTCTACCAATATACCAACCTAGCAACCCAGGAGGAAACTCATATGACACAGGAAGATATCCGCCAAGCACTGAATCGTTGGGAGGAGAAGACTCTCAAGGATACCCTCGACCGTTATCCCGAACGAGCGGATGGCGAATTCATCACCACCTCGGGAGAGCCTGTCGAACGGCTTTACACGCCATTGGACGGCGTCGCCGATGAGGATTATCTGGATGCGTTGGGATTCCCCGGCGAGTATCCCTTCACCCGGGGCGTCCATCCCACGATGCACCGGGGACGATTGTGGACGATGCGTATGTTCGCCGGTTTTGGCACCGCCGAGGAGACGAACGCCCGCTTCAAGTACCTGCTGGAACAGGGGCAGACCGGCCTATCGGTCGCCTTCGACATGCCCACTCTGATGGGGTACGACACCGACGCCCCCGAGGCGGAAGGAGAGTTCGGCAAGTGTGGCGTCGCCATCGCCTCCCTGCGGGATATGGAGAGGCTTTTCGACGGCATCCCGCTGGACAAAGTGACCACTTCGATGACCATCAACTCCCCGGCGGTCATTGTCTGGGCCATGTATATCGTCGCGGCCGAAAAACAGGGCGTGCCGATGCACGAGCTCGGCGGCACGATCCAGAACGACATCCTCAAAGAATACATCGCCCAGAAGGAATACATCTTTCCGCCCAATCCCTCAATGCGACTGGTGACCGATACTGTTGAATTCGGGACGCAGCACCTGCCCCGGTGGAACACCATCTCCATCTCCGGCTATCACATTCGGGAGGCCGGTTCGACGGCGGCCCAGGAACTGGCTTTCACGCTGGCCGACGGGCTGGAATACGTCCGCTGGGCGCTGGAACGTGGGCTGGACGTGGACGCCTTCGCGCCCCGGCTGTCCTACTTCTTCAATTGCCACAATGATTTCCTGGAAGAGATCGCCAAGTTCCGTGCCTCCCGCCGCATCTGGGCCCGGGAGATGCGCGAGACCTTCGGGGCCGAGAATCCCCGCTCCTGGTGGATGCGTTTCCACACCCAGACGGCCGGTTGCTCCCTCACCGCCCAACAGCCGGAGATCAACGTGGTGCGCGTCGCCATCCAGGCCCTGGCGGCCGTGCTCGGCGGGACCCAATCGCTGCACACCAACAGCCTCGACGAGGCCCTGGCCCTCCCAAGCGAGCGAGCCGTCACCATCGCCTTGCGCACCCAGCAGATCATCGCCCACGAATCGGGCGTGACCAACACGATCGATCCACTGGGCGGCTCTTACGCCATCGAGGCGCTGACCGACCGGATGGAACAGCAAGTCTACGATTACTTCGAGCAGATCGAGGCCCTGGGCGGCGTGATTCTCGCCATCGAGACCGGCTTCTTCCAGCAGGAGATCGCCGACGCGGCCTACCAGTACCAGCGGGAGATTGACGAGCGCCGGCGCATCGTCGTCGGCGTCAACGAGTTCGCATCCGACGAACCGGTGGAAATCCCCCTGCTGAAGATAGACCCCCAGGGATACGAGAGACAGATCGCCCGCCTGGAGCAGGTGCGGGCCGAGCGGGATAACGGGGCCGTGGGCCAGGCCCTCGACCGGCTCCGTATCGCCGCGCAAGGGACCGAGAACACCATGCCCTACATCCTCGACGCCGTGCGTGCCTATGCCACCCTGCAAGAGATGATGGACGTCTTCCGCGAGGTCTTCGGTATCTACCGCGAGCCGATGATCCTGTAAAAGGGGCAAATGTTGAATCTACCACAAACTGTAAAGATAAAAGACATCCAACAAGAAACCCGCACCATCCGCACCTTCGTGCTGGATGCTGAGTTGCCCGAAGCGACTCCCGGACAATTCATCATGCTGTGGCTGCCCGACGTGGACGAAAAGCCCATGTCCATCGCCTCCCCCGCTCCGCTCACCGTCACTGTCGCCCGGGTGGGGCCTTTCAGCACGGTGCTGCACCAGCGCAAGGTGGGTGATAAAGTGGGGTGGCGAGGGCCTTATGGGCGCGGATTCTCGTTACACAAAGATAGGCCGGCCATTCTGATCGCCGGGGGCTGTGGCGTGGGGCCGATGTACTTCCTGGCCCGGCGAGCCGTCGAGAAAGGTGTGCCGACCACGGTCGCCATCGGCGCCCGCACCGAGGACGCCCTGCCTTACGTCGAGAAATTCCGCGCGCTGGATGTCGACGGACGTCGTTTGTCCGCTCTCATCCTGGCCACCGACGACGGCACCCACAGCCACCGGGGGCTCATCACGGATGTCGTCTGGCAGAAAATAGCACTGGAACAGCTTCAGACCGCCGCCATCTACGCCTGCGGTCCGGAACCGATGCTGGTCGCGCTGCACCGTCTGTGCCGCGAGCACGACGTGCCGGGCCAGTTGAGCGTGGAACGGTACATGAAGTGTGGCTTCGGGATTTGTGGGCAATGCGCCCTGGATGGGCTGCTGGTCTGCCAGGACGGCCCCGTCTTCGAGGTGGAGGAACTGGACGGGCTGCGCGACTTCGGCCACGCCCAGCGTACGGCTACCGGCCGGCGCCTGCCCCTGCGTTGAGGACGACCGAGGAAAGCAGTATGCACAAGCAAGCACTCCGACAGGATTTCTGCAATCTCCGGGAATGTCTTCCTGAAGAGGACGTCGCCACGGCCTCGGCCGCGCTCTGCCGGCAACTGGCCAAGTGGCCCTCGCTGCGACAGGCCCAGACCGTGCTCACCTACCTGGCCTTTCGCAACGAGCTGGATCTGGGCCTATTGTTCGAACTGCTGTCGGACATCGAATGGGTCGTGCCGCGTATCGTCGCCGGGAACCAGATGCTGCTCCATCCTTACGATCCCGACCGGCTCATTCGACATCGTTTTGGCATGCTGGAGCCGGCGCCTGACTTGCCGGTCATCCCCCCCCAACGGCTAGACCTGGTGCTGGTGCCGGGGGTAGCCTTCGACCGCCAGGGAGGACGCTTGGGCTTTGGGGGTGGGTATTACGACCGTTTCTTGCCCCAGACGACAGCCGGACGGGTGGGCATCACCTACGACGAATGCCTGGTCGACGTCCTGCCCTGCGGCGAGCACGACCAGCGGATGGATTGGGTCGCCACACAGACGGAGATCATTCGGTGCAGGAGCGAGTTTGCTTAAAGTAGATATCGAGGAAAGAACTGGCAACCGTGGAAATGTTAAAACGTAAGACGTTGGCCTTTTACGTTTTACGCCTTACGTTTTACCCCCATCATCGCCCCGATTGCGAGCCCCACCAGCACAATGGCAGCCACGGCGCCATACATGACCCTGTACCCCATCGCGCCGGCCAGCGCGCCCAGGCCCCATGATCCCAGGCCAACCATCAAATCGAAGGCAGTGTATAGGATGGCCGATGCGCTTCCTCGCGAATCCGTATCGACGTTGCGCTGCACACGGGTGTCGAAACTGACGCGGGCTGCGCCATGGCCGACGCCAAAAAGGACTGCCAAGGTTAGCAGCATGGTCACGTTGGCCGCGTAGGCCAGCCCCACAGCCGAGAGGCTGATCAGTGTGATTCCCACCAACACAGTCCGCCGGGCGCCCCAGCGGTCGATGGCCCGCCCCATCGCCGGTTGCGCCAGAGATGACGCGAGCGCGTAGCCCATAAAGGCCCATCCGGTGCCTGCGATGGCCCGCGCCTCGGCCAGTAAGGGCAAAAACGTGATGAACGCGCCGAAAGGCACCCCCAACACCATCATCCCCAGCGCGCCGAGACGGACCACCCGGCGATCCAGCAACCGCCTCAAGCCAGAACCGGTCGTTGCTGCATCGTCTCTATCGCCTTTGCCATTTTGGTACTTGCGTCGGGGCAGCGTCAGGGTGATCGCCAGCCCTGCGGCTCCTATGCCGCCGAGCACGATGAACAGAGATTGCCATCCCGCCCGGCTCTCCAGCACCTCGCCAAACAAGGGGGCCACCGTCATCGTCACCGTCGACGCGGCGTTCGCGATCCCGAACCCCTCACCGTAGCGCGCCACGGGCAGCCAATCGGCGACGAAGGCCTGGTAGCTGGTGCTGAAAAGCGCCAGTCCCATCCCGTGGATGGCCCGCACGAGCAGCAATCCCGACACGTTGGTGACGAGGCCGTAGAGCAATGGCGCGCCGCCGAACAAAAGCGCGCCCAGGACGAGCGCCGGCTTGCGCCCCCAGCGATCGGCCAGCAGCCCGGCCGGCGGGCGGACCAGCAGCGCTGCCAGCGCGAAAACCCACGTCGCTATACCGGTGTCCACCGACGCGCCGCCCAGATCGATTATATACAGCGGCAGGACGGAGAAAAGCCCGTGAAAGCTGAAGAAAAGCAGACCCGTCGCCGCCACCGCCGCGAAAAAGGGCCAGGGATAGGCCGCATTCGGGCTTTCATTCGTCAGGGGGGTCTCTCCATCCCAGTTCTCAACTCTCAATTCTCAATTCTCAACTCTCAATTCTCAATTCTCAATTCTCAACTCTCAATTCTCAGTTCTCAGTTCTCAATTCTCAACTCTCAATTCTCAATTCTCAACTCTCAATTCTCAATTCTCAACTCTCAATTCTCAATTCTCAATTCTCAGTTCTCAACTCCCTACCTCAAGCGCCTCGACTATTCCGACTCCGACCGTACTCCCGCGCCCGTAAAATTGAGTGGGTCGAATACAAGAATCCGATTGCCGTGGGTGTCGGCGACGTAGATGACGCCATCATCGGTCACTGCGATGCCCGTGGGCAGGGCAAACGAACGATCATCCATCCCATAGCGCCCGAAAGATAGCAGATAATTGCCCATCCGGTCGAAGACCAAGACCCGATAATGACCGGGATCGGTGACGTAGACGTGTCCCTGACCATCGAGCGCCAGGTAGGGCTTTTCGTCGCCCAGGCCGGCGTCCCACCCAACGATGGGCCATTGGCGAATAAAGGCGCCATCCGGTTGGAAGACTTGCACGCGCCGGTTCCACGTATCGGCCACGTAGATTTCCTGTTGCTCCGGGTCGAAGGCGATGCCCACTGGCTCGTCCAGGTAACCCTCCACGACGCCGGATCCGCCCCACTGGAAGGCGAACGTTCCATCCGTTTCGAAGACTTGCACCCGCTTGTTGCCGGTATCGGTCACGTAGACTAGCCCGTCTGGTCCCAAAGTCACGCCTCGCGGTCCATAAAAGGCGCTGTGTCCAAGCGTCTGATATTCTCCAAACTGGCCCCACACGCGGAGTAGGTTGCCCTCCAGATCCATTTTCTGAATGCGATGGTTCCAGGTGTCGGCGACGTAGACGGCCTCCTCGCCGACGGCAATCCCCCAGGGGTCGTTAAAGCCCTGAGCCCGTCCAGACTCCATCTCCAGTGTGGAATAGACGCCCCAGGCGGTGAGAAAGTCCCCTTCAGGCGTGAACTTCTGAACGCGGTGGTTGAGCCCATCGACGACGTACACCGCCCCATCGGGGCCGATGCTGACGTCGCGCGGTGCCTGGAACCATCCCGGCTCAGATCCCTGCCCGCCAAACACGTGTCGGGCGGCGATCTCTCGCCAGCCCTGTTCGTAGGGATCGATCGGGCCAATGGCCTCAGCACCCGTCAGTTGGGTCATTCCCAGATCCCATATCTCGCCCGCTAGGTCGCGGCGGATGTAGAGCCGGTAGTCGCTGCGCAGTGGCCATTGATCCAGATTATGTGTCTTGCCGGCTAATTGATCGTAACGTCGATAGTCCCGATCGTACCAGATGTCCCATAGAGCCGCCCGCACGTTCGAATCGGTCAGTATGGGGCGCAACCATTCGAGATTTCGGTAGTCCTCCATTGGCCACCAGAGGTAGGTGTAGGTGTCGACCACGTACCCCCGGTCCATGTAAGGGGCGACCGCGTCCCACTGATTGCGCCCGGCGATGACGATGGGGGCTTCCATCTGATCTCGCGAGGGGGTTTCGCCGTAGAAAATGGCGTTGGGGAAGTTGCGCAATTGCCAATACCAAAGGGTCGATCCGTCGGAACCATAGGCCACCTGGATGAGTTCGGGCACGCCTGTGACGCGGCGGGATATCTCGCGAATGCGATCCATCGTATCGTGTACGGCCGGGGCGGCGTGGGCGTAGACCAGGAACTCAGTCGGATAATCGTGGGTGACGAAGCAGAAGCGCCAGGCGGTGCGCATCGTGAGGAAAACCGGCAGCGATAGGGCCACGAGCAACAAAACGCGCGTCGCCGTGCGCCCGCTGCGGTAGATCAGGTAAAGCAGCCCGCCGCCGAATCCCAGCACGCCCAGGAGCCCGCCGATGAAGCGCAAGGTGTTGTTCAACTGCGCCAGCTCATATCCCTGGAAGATGCCAGAACGGATCGTGGCGAGGAACGCTGCCAACGCCGCCACGAACGGGGGCGCCAGTAGCGCCACGAGCCAGACTCGCCGCTCGATCACCCGCCGCCAGTCGATTTGCTCGATCAATCGTCCCACCAACCAGCCGGATAGCAGGATCATAGGCAGCGCGATGTGGACCGTCAGCCAGGGCATGCGCTCGCCAGCGTAGGAATAGCCTCCCCAGGCGGTGATGATCCACCAAAACAGAAACGCGAGAAAGGCAGTTGGGACGGGGGCGGCGCTTTTGTTCTCCATATTCTCAACGTTGTCGTCTGTAGATTTCTCGATGGCTGAATCATCAGACGGGGGTGTCCCGAGGCCGAGAAGAAACCGTTTGCCTGATGAATAGGCCAGGTAGCCGCCAGTGACGAGTGTCAACAACGCGGGCAGATATTCGTAAAAGAAAACCATGACCACGTAGTAGTATTCGGGTTGACTTCCTCGCTGGACCTCGTGCTGGGCCAACCAGTAACCTAATGATCCGACCATACCGCTGGCAAGCCCGAAACCATTGGTGAAAACGGTGGTGAACAACACCGCGAAGATGGCGTAATGAATCGCCGCCGCGACGGACCAGCGCCGCCAGTTCCAGAGCAGTCCCACCGCGGCCGATATCAGTATCACGGTGCCGATAATGGCAGCTGAGGCATAGACGATCGGCGCTTTGTAGTGCAGCGGATCCAAACCGATTACCGCGATCGGCAGCGGAGAGAGGAAGGGCAAACACAATGTTCCTAAGAGGATGGTCAGGTCGAACGAGCGGTATTCGCGCCAGGTCGACCACGTCCCTATCAGCACCAGTCCCAGGGCTCCCAACAATCCCAATCCGGTCAGTAGGCCGCCCAAGATGGTCAACCAACCCAAAGTCGACTGGTCATTCGGCTTGATCAAAAGGCTGAGTTCTACGATCACTACGATTACAAGGCCGATCACAGCAGTCACCAGGGCGATTTGCACGGCCAACTTCAGATTCTCGTTGGACCAACGCCGTTCCATAGCCTGCACGACGAATAACCCGATCAGGAAGAAGCCGAAAATGGCGTTGTAGATGAAGGCGACCTCCTTGGTGGCGAATCCCAGGGAGACGCCGGCTGCCATCAGGTAGAGCCATCGTTCCCGTCCGTCTCGCAGGTAGGCGAAGATGGCCCAGATGATGATGAGCGACCACAGGATGATGGGGATATCGTGCCGGATGTAGCGGGAATAGTAGGCGATAGATGGCGAGATCAACAGGAAGAGGGCGGTCGCCAACGCGCCAAAGCGTCCCAGCCAACGCCGCAGCAGCCAGGGAAACGCCACGATGGCCACGCCCATCAGTGCGACCGGTATCCGGGCTGAAAAATCATTGTCGCCGAAGAAGAAATAGGAGAGCGCCGTGACGTGGAACAGGTATGGCCCGTGCATCAACGGATCATGTTGGAAGCCGTGCCCGGCGTATAGATTCCACGAATACTTGGTATGAATGCTCTCGTCGTGGCTCTGAACCCGGTCACCCAGGCCCCACAATCTGCTCGTCAATGCGACGATGATGAGCACCGCATACAGCGTTTTCTCCCAATCCCAGTGTGTCAATTCAGTCAATGGTCTATCTAGCATCCTCATTTTAGCTGTCTGTTTCACACCTACTCCTCCTGCTATCTTCAGTCGTATGGCGCTAAAGTTGTATCTTCTCAATGCGTGCAACCTCCGGTTGCCTGCACCTTACACTACCTTTCCTGATCTACCTGAGCCAAACGGCGTCTTCCAGCACCCACAAAACAAGCGTCTCTTCCACTGGCGGCGGCGTATCGGTCTCGCGGAACATCCACCATTTGACCAAATCCCGAAACTGGGGATAAAGCCTATCCGGTGGCGGCCACGCCCAAGTCCAATCGACAATTTTTGGATCCCAACGCCGGTGTAGAACGAAATCCTGCCCCACGATCGGGGTGGTGCTGTCGTCAGTGTCGCCGAGCGTATCGTAGGGCAAGTTCAAAATCTCTGCCAGTGCGCTGGGGTCTCGCTCTGCCGTCACGATGGTGGAAAATAGGCGATCGGTGCTCGGACGCTCGCCCGGGGTATCTGCGCGTTCTCTTGAATCATCGATCAAGCGGGCCTGGCTGAAGCCGCTATCTAGCGCGCGCAGGTACCAGGCCAGGGGTGAATCGAGGTTGGCCTGGTAAGCAATGGGCAGCGTGTTGGGAAGCCCGGTCTCGCGCCAGGAGCGCTCGCGTAACGTCTCTACCAAGGCATGCATGCCGAGATCGGTGGGCGCGTGCAGCAAGGGCTCGCGGGGATCCGCAGGCCGGACGTGTGCGACGCCCCATCCGGCGGCGAACGTCACGCCCAGGGCCACGAACCCTGTTCCCATCAGGAGCGCCCGCACGGCCGCGCCGACATCCATCGTGATAGCGAACATCGCCGCCAGCATGATCTGTAGGGCCACGGTGAGCAAGACCAGGGCCAGATCGCTCAGTGTTCCAGAGACAGTGTAGCGCGCCAACATCAAGCCGCAGTGAATCCACAGGATCACTACCACGGGCGCGTGAATTCCTTCGTTCACCCAATGGCTTTCTCGAAGAAATGTCTGGATCAATTGTTCGCAGGTGATCCCAACGAGCAAGGATAAAGGCAGCACGATGCCCAGCATGGCCAATGGCGCTCGCCCGGGCGCCAGGGCCAACAGGAAGCTGCTGAAAACGACCCACATGCCTAGCACGATACCGAAGCGGTGCTGGCGCCATAGAACCACCCCTATCCCCCCCAGGCCAAACAGCAAAGCCACCGGTTCGTAGATGAGAAGGAGTGTGAGCGGTGGCATAGTCGATTCCCTGGCCTGAAAGCCGGCCAGCCAATCGGCCAGCAATCCGCCAGTGGCCCCCAGACCCCCGGGGTTAACTCCCAGCATCGTGGAAAAGGCCAACGCCAGCACCGAAGCGACGATCGCGAAACGCAACCAATGGGAACGAATCTGTGGGTACAGGTTGCGTGGATGAAACGCATCCGCCAGGTCCTTGTCCTGCTCGTCTCCGGCTCTCTCGACGAGCAAATACATCCCACCGCCGACCGCGATTCCCAGGGGCAACATGATCCCGTAAAGCAGCGAGCTGCCGGTCACGGCCAGGGCCAGCCCCAGGGCCGAAAGGTATAGCCAGCGATTGTCGCTGGCGTGCGTCGCACTGACCGTGCGATAAAGTCCTCCCAGACAGATCATCCCGCCCAGGGCGGCGAAGATGGCGCCATCCACCTGGCGTGAGGCCACCAGGCAGGCAGGCGAAATGGCCAGGTACAGCCCGGTCACCAACGCGCCCACGCGCCCAATGTGTTCCCGGAGCAGGGCGGGTGTCAGCGCGAGCAAGGCGCCCGCCAGGGCTGGCCACCAGCGGGCCAGACTGTCGGTCGCCCCGCCCCGCAGCGTAAACGTCGCCGTGTTCAGGGTGAAGAGCAGCGGGCTATAATCGTCGTGTTGGGGCAGCCCCTGCCCAGACGCCGCCCGCCAGGCCAGCGTCGCCTCACGGGCCTCGGGAATCGATAGCGGCGCCCGGTCGAGTTGAAAGAGCCGCAAACTCAAGGCCAACGCCAGGACGATTAGCCACAGGGCTGTCTCGACGGTCAGGCGTCGTTTACGTTTGCGTCGCTGCGGCGAATAGACGTCGTGCGTGTGTGCTGTGTCATGAATCATATCTCACCTGGTATATCGTTACTGCGTCTATGTTGTAGACGGGTTCCAGCAATTGGTTGAACTTGTTCAGGCTGGCAGCCGGATAGCGTGCTCGTTCCACCGGCCCGACGTAGACGTAGCGGACGTCATATTTTTCGAGCAGCGCCCACGTCTCGTTGGGGTCGAGGCTGGTGTAGAGCATCTCGATATCTTCCGCTCGCCGCGTCTGTTCGTCGTAGGTTCCACGCCATTGATGCTCGTGCCCGGCCCATCCAAGCACGGTCGGTAAACCGGTGTGGGCCGACACGCGGCCCTCGTACACGTAGGCGTTTCGCTCGTCGGCGGGCGCTTCCAGGATCACCGGCGCTCCCTCGACGTTTTGATTGAGCCACGCGATGGCGGCGTAATCATCGGGGTTGGAACTGGCCAGGTGAGCTGCGCCGTCGAGCGTCGGCGGCCCGCCGTATTCTCGGGCGCGGGTCGGGATAGCCAGGACGGGATAGATCAGCCCCGCAGCCACCAGGAGCATAGCTGCCGTCACGATCCACCGGCGCCCGGAACGGATGAAGCGCGCCAACGCATAACCGGCCACCACACCCCACGTCACCCACGCCTGGAAATAGAACTTGAAGACGGTGTTCATTCGTGTGCCGAAGTGATCGCGTAGGTAGACGTATTCCACGCTTAAAGCCAGAAGCGCGCCGGTCGCTACGAGCAGTAGCGCGAAAACGGGCGACGCGCTTCGGGAAGGTTTAGGCCTTAACCCAGGATATCCTTGTACGTTGAGCAAGAATTTGTCGTTGATGTCCCTTTTTGGTTCTGGCTTGTCCAGGTTAGGGGCGTTATCTGACTTCGATGGGATTGGCGTCCACCCGGTCTCAATGCGCCGGATCAAGGAACGTAAAATCATGACCAGTAAGGCGATCAACCCGAAGGCGGTCCAGGCGGCCAGCAAATGTAGAAGGATGCGACGGGCGATCAGTCCGCGCACGTTGGCGCTTGCCTCGAAACCGGGCAGTGGCTGTTCGTATAGCCAGGCATGCAGGTAGGTGCCGATCCCCTGGGCCGGTATGACGCCCAAGCACGTCAACAGCAAGGCGACGGCGAGGGTGAGCGACAGGAGGCCGACGAGACCCGCGATGGCCAACGCTGTACAGCGCGCTGTCCAGCGCGCCGTCTCTCGCCACTGCACGTCGCTCCGCCAGGCCTGGTCGACGACGAAGGCGACGACGACGAAGAGCAAAGGACCGAACATCACGACAAAATGGGCGACCCGCGTGGCGTTGAACACGTTCAACAGGATGCCCCCGGCCTGGGACTGGAAACCGATCCAGAAGGGGAGGTAAAGAATGACGCTGACCAGCCCCAGGGCGAGGAAGAGCAAAGCGGCGCACAGCAGGCAAAAAGACAACGCGGATGACGGGCATCCGGCGGATACGCCAAACGTCCATCGAGCAAGGCGAAGCGTCGCTTGACGACTGGGCGCCGCCTGCAAGAGGGCCAGGAAGTAGGCGGCGACGACGACGAAAAGGTAGATGGGAAAATCCCACGTATTGAGAAAACCCAGCCCTCCCAGGCAGACGGCGTAGACGAGAAAGCGCCACGCCGTCTCCCAATCAGGTCGCATCGTCCACTGTTCGCGCCGGGCGACCGACAGATAAAGCTGCCAGGCCAGGGCCAGGGCCAATAAGACGAAGGGCAGGGCGAGCACGTGGGGGTGCAGGTCGCCGAGGATGAAGCTGAAGGCGGGGAACTCGTCGATCACCTCTTGCGCGGCGCCCCAGGGCGCGTAATCGCGGACGACGCGGCTGGCTTGCCACCACCAGAAAAATCGCTGCGGCACCCAAGTGCCCTCGGCGAACGGCGGCGGTGCGCTATTGAGGTTGCGAATGTCCAACCATTGCCAGAAGATCGCTGGACCGAGCCCGCGCGCGTGCAGCATTTCCAGGAAACCTTCCAGGTTTCCCATCACTGTCACCAGCAGCGGCCCCAATAGCCCGCCCAACACGGGGAACCAGTGACTTGAACTTGCACTTTCCTCCCGATCGCGTTTCGCCTCTGGATGCTGATCGATCTCGCTGATCTCATTGATCTCAATCTTATCAAGGTTGGTGAGATCGCGGCCGGCATCCCGCTCGACCGCCAGCAGGTTGTAGACCAGGCCAAAGGCGCCCGTGCAGGTGAGTGCAAAGAGGCCGGCGGTCCCCAGGTTGAAGGCGATCGACGGGGGGACGGCCGACAAGCGCGTCACCATCGCCGTCATCACGTAGCCAAAATAGTAGTAGGAGATGGCGAAGCCGGAGAGCCAGGGGTCGTGGGGCGGAAAACGATCCGCTCGCAGAATCGCCCGCAGGAAGGCGATCTCCATCCACTTCTCGCCGCCGGCTGTCTGAATCCGTGGCATCCGGGAGCGCACGACGCACAAGGCGGCAAAAGCCAGCCCGAAGAGAATTTCCGAGACCAAAACTACCCGCCAGGGCGGGCGGACGGTATCTGAGGAGGCGATATCAGATTTATCTGGATGCTGACTGTCTGCGCCATAGGTGTGTTGATAAAGCGCGAACCCGGCGACGGCGACGATGACCAGAGCCGCCAAGATGGCGCCGGCTGTGTTAAGCGTCCATCCGAGGGAGGTCGTCATCCAGAAAACCCAGCCGGTCAATAAAAGCCCCAGGGCTTTGGAAGCCGTGTAGCCGCGATCAGGCAGGTGGCGAAACAAAACCTGGCTCAGCGGCAGCGCCGCCAGGCCGAAGATCTGGATTGTGACATACCAGCGGAGTATGAAAAGGATTTGTGTCATCATGGTGTAT
>OMKS01001860.1_pt1 | contig 18254 bp, 16 predicted proteins | sample 1674721 | NCBI WGS metagenome assembly OMKS01 (sample SAMN06264996, study PRJEB25208) | sediment metagenome | isolation source: hot spring sediment | place: USA: California | collected 2014-09-02
AGAGAAACCACAGAAAATGCCATTAATTTTGTTAAGCGCCTGATTGACTCTGTTCCTTTCCGCATACAACGAATAAGAGTTGATAATCGCTACGGTCAAAAGTTCGTTGATTTCTGCACTTCCATTGGAATTGAAGCGATTGAGAATGATCCTTACTGTCCGGAACAAAATGGCAAGATTGAACGATTCCATAAGACTATTAAGCGAGAATTTTTTTGGAAATATTGTTCATTTAATGACAGTTCGGAAATAATCCAAATGAAGTTGGGCTGCTGGCTTAATTACTACAATACCCATAGAAGGCATGGCGGTTTTGGTATGAATAGGATGACACCTCAACAAAAAATTACAGCCACATTGTTTGGATCTTTAAATAACATAACTTATCCACAAAAGGTAACTTTAATTCTGCAACAGTACACAATTTGACAAAATTTTTAGCCTCTGTTATTAATAGTAGTAATATATTTTAATTAGTAAAAAATTTTTTAAGTTTGTAAAGTAAAAAGCCTTTAATCTAATTTTCTAACTTTATAAACTTTCTACTTTAAACTTTAAACTATGCCAAAATCACTAGTTATCGTGGAATCGCCGACCAAAGCAAAAACTATTACTAAATTTTTAGGCCAAGACTTCCAAGTGGAGTCTTCTTTTGGTCATATTCGTGATTTGCCGGAAAAAAAATTAGGCGTTGATGTTGCCAATGATTTCCAGCCAGAATATGTCATTCCTCAAAAAGCGGCGAAACAAGTCAAGAAACTGCAAAATTTAACAAAAAAAACAAATCAAGTTATTCTGGCAACTGACGAAGACCGCGAAGGTGAAGCCATTGCCTGGCATTTGGCCCAAGCCTTGAATTTGCCAGCAGAAAAAATCCAAAGAATAGCCTTCCATGAAATAACAAAAAAAGCCCTTGAACAAGCTTTAAGCCAGCCAAGAAAAATAAATATGGATTTGGTCAATGCCCAGCAGGCGCGCCGCATTTTAGACCGGTTAGTCGGCTATAAGCTTTCGCCTTTTTTATGGAAAAAAGTCGCTAAAGGATTGAGCGCCGGACGCGTTCAGTCCGTCGCTGTGCGCCTGGTTTGTGAACGGGAAAAAGAAATCCAAAATTTTATAAAGGAAGAATATTGGACAATTGAAGCAAAACTGGAAAAAGAAAAACGCGATTTTATTGCCCAATTGATCAAGGAAAAAAATAAAACCATAAAAAAGCTGGGCATCAAAAATGAAAAACAAGCCCAAGAAATTTTAGATAATTTAAAAAACGCTGTTTATCAGGTAATAGCTATTGAAAAAAAAGAAATAAAAAAACAGCCGCCGACCCCTTTTACCACCAGCACTTTGCAACAAGAAGCTGCCCGTAAATTAGGATTTTCCGCCAAACAAACCATGATGCTGGCCCAAAGATTGTATGAAGGCGTTGAGCTGGGAAAGCAAGGCGCGGTCGGTTTAATTACCTACATGAGAACTGATTCTTTAAATCTGTCCAATTATTCTTTAGATAATATCAGGGATTATATTAATGATAAAATAGGCAAGGATTATCTGCCTGACCAAGCCAAAATATATAAAACAAAATCCAAAGGCGCGCAAGAAGCCCATGAAGCCATCAGGCCGACTGATATTAATAATGAGCCGGAAAAAATAAAAAATCACCTTGAACCGCGGCAGTATAAATTATATAAATTAATCTGGACCAGAACATTGGCCTGCCAAATGCAGCCGGCTGTCATGGATCAGACCAAAGTTGACATCAAGGCCAATGATTACATTTTTCGGGCCAATGGCCAAATTATTAAATTTGACGGGTTTCTAAAAATTTACAAAACAGCCGTCAAAGAAAATACTTTGCCGGATCTAAAAGAAAAAGACGAATTAAATCTGATTGAATTGAAAAACATCCAGCATTTTACTCAACCGCCGGCGCGTTATTCAGAAGCCAGTTTAATTAAAGCTTTGGAGGAATACGGCATTGGCAGGCCGTCAACTTACGCCCCCACTCTTTCTACTATCCAAGACAGAAACTATGTCAAAAAAAATGAAGAAAAAAAATTACAGCCGACTGAAATCGGCGTTTTAGTCAATGATCTTTTAGTAGCACATTTTCCAAAAATTATTGATTATAATTTTACAGCTCAAATGGAAGAAAATCTGGATAAAATCGCCGAGGGCAAAAAAGAATGGATGCCGGTGATTGAAGATTTTTATGATCCTTTTATTGATAATCTAAAAATAAAAGAAAAAGAATTAACTAAAAAAGAATTAACTGAAGAGAAAACTGATTTGGTTTGTGAAAAATGCGGTTCTCCTTTGGTAATTAAAATGGGGCGTTTCGGCAAATTTCTGGCCTGCTCAAATTATCCTGAATGTAAAAATACCCAGCCTCTTTTCAGCACCAAAGAAGAAATTGAAGCAGAAGAGACAAAAGAAACCTGCGCTAATTGCGGCGGAAAATTAATTATTAAAACTGGGCGTTTTGGCAAATTTCTAGCCTGTTCAAATTATCCTAAATGCAAGTTCACTAAGCCTATTCAGAAAACAACCGGCTTAAAATGCCCCCAATGCCAAACAGGAGAAATAGTTGTCAAAAGAAGCAAAAGAGGCAAAATTTTCTGGGCTTGCAACCGCTATCCTGATTGCGATTATGCCACCTGGCAAAATCCTAAAAAAGAACCTAATCAAAAAACCGCGGCTTAAAACTCGCGGTTTTTTGACTCAATACTCCGCCCTTTAGACAAAAAAGGCCGAATATTGACGCTGAAGGATTTAACCCCGATTACAATGTAGATGTAAGGGTGTCGACTTCAGCGTCTTTTTAAATTTATCATAAAATTATCATCTTGTCAATATCAACATATCTTTATAAAGTAAAAGGAAAGCTGACCACGCCCCCACAAATACAAATTTCTTACAAATCTGCGAAAAATTAAAAACTTTCAAAATAAAAATCTTAACTAATTTGTATAATTTGTAAAAAATTTGTCACGAAGTGACCACATAGTGGTATCTTTGTTGGGATAAAAATTTGTAAAAAGAAAAAATCCCGGGCGTATAGCCTGGAACTTTTTCCCATTGTAATAAGGTTTTACCCTTACATCTTGACTCCATTATAGCATATGTTTTAAAATCTGTCAACAGCGACCCCGAATTTTATCTAAAATCAGCTTTAAACGTCAAAAAAACATCCTCCCAGCGGCGATTTTTTGCCGACGATATTTGGAATCCAATTCCCTTTTGGATTTAAAGTTATCCTTTTAATAAGGGAGATTGCTATTTAAATAAAACTTTTATTTTAACCTAATGATGATTCCAAATCAATAGTTTGACAATCTTTAACTTTAAAGTTAAGCTGAAATATTCTATAATTAAATTAAGGGGTAATCATTTTAATATTTCTCACCTTTCCCTTATTACCCGACTCCTTTTCCCCTTCTTACCCTTATAAATCCATGTCCGAATTAGACACAAAATTTAAAAACCTACTGAAAACAATTAAAAATTACGCGCCCAAAAACGACCTGGAACTTGTCAGCCTGGCTTTTGATTTTGCCAAAGAAGCCCACAAAGGCCAAAAGCGCATGAGTGGCGAAGATTATATTTTCCATCCTTTGGCCACAGCCCAGACCCTGGCGGAAATGAAATTAAGCCCCGCGATCATCATTGCCGGATTGCTGCATGATATTCCTGAAGATACAAATTATACCCTAGAAGATATTAGAAAAAATTTCGGTGAAGAAGTCTCTTCTTTAGTTGAGGGCATTACTAAATTAGGCTCAATCAAATACCGCGGCATTGAAAGATATATTGAAAATTTAAGGAAGATGTTTATTGCCATTGCCCGCGATTTGAGAGTTATTTTAATTAAATTCGCCGACCGCTTGCATAATCTCAGGACTCTTTACGCCCTGCCCCGCAATAAACAAATAAGGATAGCTTCAGAAGTTATGGAAATTTACTCTCCTATTGCTAATCGCTTAGGCATGTATGAAATGAAAGGGCAGCTTGAGGAAGAAGCTTTTAAATATCTATATCCAAAAGAATATAATTGGCTAAAAATATTAATTGAAGAGCAAATTAAGCATAAGGAAAAATACCTGAATAAAATTATAAAATTTGTAAAACAAGAACTGGAAAATGAAGGCATTAAAAATTTTGAAGTTAGAGGCCGGATCAAACAATTATACAGCCTCTATAAAAAATTACTGCGACATGACAAAGACATCAACCGGGTCTATGATTTCATTGCCATCAGAATCATTGTTAAAAATGTCCCGGCTTGTTATTCTGTTCTTGGCATCATCCATAAAAAAATGAAGCCTCTTAAAGGCCGAATTAAAGATTATATTGCCCAGCCAAAACCTAATGGTTATTCTTCACTGCATACTACTGTCTTCACTCCAGAAGGGGAAATTATTGAAATCCAAATAAGAACGCGGGAAATGGAAGAAGATGCTGAATACGGCATTGCTGCCCATTGGTATTATGACGAAAAAGGCTCTTTTAAGCCAAATAAAAAAACGAACTGGATAGAAGAAATCACAAAATGGCAAAAAGAATTAAGTGAAAACCAAAAATTCTTAGAAAAGCTTAAAATTGATGTTTTTCAAGACAGAATTTTTGTTTTTACGCCCAATGGCGATGTCATTGATCTGCCCTATGGCGCAACACCAATTGATTTTGCCTATAATGTCCATACTGATATTGGCAACCAATGCGTTGGCGCTTTAATAAATAACCAAATTGCCACCCTTGATAAAGCTTTAAAAAGCGGCGATGTGGTAGAAATACTGACTAATAAAAGCCGCAAATTCCCCAATCCCGATTGGCTTAAATTTGTAAAAACAAGCCTGGCCAGAAATAAAATAAAAAGCTCTCTTAGCAAGAGAACTTTAATTGATAAATTCCTAAAAAAATAGCGCCTACTAATTTACAAATTGTTAGCTTACAAATATACAAATATTGAATTTTTGATGAAAGCGCTTTGGGAGATAAATAAGGTATAATTTGAAACCAAGGTGCTATAAAATTTTATTTTTTGTATATTATGTAAAAGATTTGTAATTTTGCAGGACCAAATTTGTCTTTTTATTTTAATTCCTCCAGCATTGCTTTAACTTCCTCGTCTTCAGGCTGAAATTCCAAATATTTAGCCAAAACCTGTTGAGCCTGCTTGACTTTATCTTGATTAAGATAAAGTTTTTTTAGGCTTAAAACGATAATTTTCTGGCTCGGATCAAGGCTGTAAGCTTTTTCAATTTTTTCCAAAGCTTTTTCAGAATCCCCAAACTCTTCAAAATAAAGGCCTAAATTATAATAGCCTAAAATAAAATCGTCCTTCAATTCAATACTTTTTTCCAAATCACTTTTAATTTTCTGGCTTAGCAATAAAATTTCCCGCTCTTTATCATTAATTTCAAACTGGCCTTCTTTAATTAAAAGATACTTGCCAAAATTAAGCAGAGCGCGGTCAATATATAAATCAGGGTTATTGGGGTCTAATTCAATCAGCTTTTCTAAGTTTTCTTCTTGCCAACCGCGCACAGTAAAGCCCAATTTCTCCATGTACTCTAAAATCTGCCTCAAAATAAAATAATTATTTATCCTTTCACCGGCAAAACCGCGACTCAAATTATCTACTATCTGTTGTTCAATTTTCTGCCTGTCAAATTCCATGGCCGAGCTCGCCATAAAAATCTCTTTGGCCAGTAAAAGATCCGCCAATCTTAAATGATAATCTTTGCGGCTTGGATTATTTTTTATCGCCTGATAAAATAAGGCCTCTGTTTTATCAAAATCTTCAATTGAATTAAAATCTTTAATTCTCTGCCGCTCAAGATTTATTTCATCAACGGCCGACCTTGAAGCAAAATACAAAAAAGAAATAATCAAAATCAGCGCGACATAAAATAACAAATTGATACCCTGTTTATTTTGATAAGTAAAAGCAGGTTCCTTGTATTTTATATCTGTTAAATTTACGCCTAAAGCAATAAACAAAAAAAATAAAAAAATTAAAATAAAATCAAAATTATAAAACAAGCCGAAAGCAAAAAAAGAAAATAAAACAGTGTTGGCAAAGCAAAAGCTTATAAATTTTTTATTCTCGCCCGGAGTAAAAATCTTAAAATTTTTCAAAAAAACAACTGCTTTATGCAAGTATTTTATAAAAATAACAAGGACTAAAAAAAATCCCAAAACTCCTAAATTATTTAAAATTTCCAGCCAAAAATTTGAATTTTTTTCAAAGCCCAGCTGGCAAAAAACAGTCTGATTAAACTCTAGCGGCTTATATTTATAAAAGCTATAAGCAAAATTTTGAGGTCCCACTCCAAACAAAAAATTATCTGACAAAGTTGATTTTGTTATCTGCCAACCGAAATTATTGCTTAATTTTAATTCCGAGGGAAAAATCAAATTAGTATAATTGCTGACCGGCAGAATTAAAACAACAACCGTAAAAAAAAGAAGAAAAGTCAATGCGACAACCAATTTGTTGGAAAAATAAGATGCTTGAAAAGAAAGCAGTAAAATAAAAATGAAAATTGAAAAAGCCAGCAAAAACAAGCTATGCGGATTGTCAATTACATACAAAAAAACCAAAAATAAAAAAAACAAAACAAGGTTTAAAATCCTTATTTTTTTAGAAGCAGTAGTTAAAAAAAGATAAAAGCTGGCCAAAACCCCCAAAACCAATAAAAAATTAAGGGTGGCAGCCGGAAAGAAAAATGCATTAAAAAATTGACTAATTCCTGAAAAATTTAAGATATTCAAAACTAAAACAAATAAAATTGACCAGACCAGACTAGCAATAACACACTTGAATTCATGCAAAGTTTCAATAAAGCGGCTGGTTAAAAAATAAAAAAGAATCAAAAATAAAAAGGTCAAAAATGAAGCTAAAATTATAAAATCACCGCCCCAATAGCTGTAATGTTTGTCAATGGAAAAAAAACTGGCTAAAAAATAAGCTAAAAGCAAGAGGATAAAAGGCAAATCCAAAAACTTAAACTGAAAAATTATTTTTTTAGAAAGATATATTTTTATCAACCAGGCAATTAAAGCTAAAATAACTAAAAGATAAAACAATACAACTTTACCGAATTCAAAAAGAACAGGCTGAAAAGGCACAAAAAAAAATGGGATTAAAAAAACGCTTAAATAAATAAGTGCCCTTATAAGTTTGGCCAAAAAAAATTCCGAAGTATTTTTAAATTCCAGAGCAATGCTCCGAAAACTGACAAAAATAAAATTCATATTATTCTAAGGCTGATAATTTTTTATAAACTTCTTCCAAGTCTTCCGGGGAATCATAAAAAATAACAATTTCTCCTTGCCTGCCCTTGCTTTTTATTGAAACTTTATAGCCTAAAATTTCTCTTAATTTTTCTTCCTTGGCTAAAAGCAAAGGATCTTTTTGAAAACTTCTTGAATGCCCCTTAACTTTTATTATTTTTACCTGCCCCTCGGCCTGCCTGACTGTCATCTGGCCGCGCAGAATTTTTTTCAAAAATTCTTTTTGCTCTTTTTCTCCCGGCAAGCTGGCAATGGCCCGGGCATGGCCCTCAAAAATTTTTTCATCCAATATGGCTTTTTGCACTTCTTCCGGCAAACTCAAAAGCCGCAAAGTATTGGCGATAGTCGAGCGCTTTTTGCCTATTTTTTTAGCTATTTCCTCCTGTTTTAAATTAAATTCATCAATCAAGCGCTGAAAAGAAAGAGCTTCTTCAAGCGGATTTAGGTTTTTGCGCTGAATATTTTCAATCAAAGCCAGCTCTAATTTTTCTAATTCTTTAGCCTGCCTGATAATAGCCGGGACTGTTTTTAGATTCAAAATTTGCGCCGCCCGCAATCTGCGTTCACCAGCGATTAACTGATAAAAATCATTATCTAATCTGGTAACAATAAGCGGCTGGATAATGCCGTGAGTTTTTATGGAATTGGTTAAATCTTCAAGTTCGCTGCGTTCAAAACGTTTTCTTGGCTGATGGGGATTTAGCTGTATTTTTTCAATTGCGATATCAAAAATTTGATTTTTCTCATCTATCTTATTGATATCTTCGTTGGAGTATTTTGTTTTAATCGGCTTTTGTGGAATTAATGAATCCAAGCCTCGGCCTAAGGGCATAATAATATAAATTAAAAAATATAAATTAAAAAATCAAAATTTATGGAAACCAAAATTAGTCAGATCAATAATTTCGCGTGCCAAGCGCTCATAAGCTTTGGCGCCTTTTGATTTAGGGTCATATTCCAAAATAGTTTTACCATAACTAGGAGCTTCTGTTAACCGGATATTGCGAGGGATAACTGACCTGAAAATTCTATCGGGAAAATATTGATAAAGCTGGTGTAAAATTTCATCTGACAATTTTGTTCTTTTATCATACATTGTTAAAACTGCCCCGAAAATATCCAAATTGGGCTTTAAATTTTCCTTAATTAAATTAATGGTACTGACTAGCTGGCCCAGGCCTTCCAAAGCATAATATTCAGCCTGAACAGGTATTAAAATTTTTTCTGCAGCTACCAAGCTGTTTATTGTCAAAAGCCCCAAAGAAGGAGGGCAGTCAATTATGATATAATCATAGTCCTGCCTCACTCCTAATAACGCCTGTTCTAATTTGAATTCCCTGTTTTCCAAATTTACTAATTCTACATTAGCGCCTGCCAAGTTTAGGGTTGAGGGCGCTATTTTAAACCCAGAAATCGCTGTATTCAAAACAACTTCTTTTAAATTTTGGCCCGAAATTAATGTCTCATAAACGCCTTTGTTTAAATTATTATAATCAATGCCCAAACCGCTAGTCGCATTAGCTTGCGGATCAAGATCTATCAATAAAATAAATTTGCCTAAAAACGCCAAATAAGCAGCCAAATTAATAGCTGTTGTAGTTTTTCCAACGCCTCCTTTTTGATTGACAATAGAAATAATTTGAGCCATAATAATGGTTTAACCTTACCTTTATTCTACACCATTTAAGCTGTTTTGAAAAGACCCTATAAAAGCACGAAAAACAGCAAAACCGCAAATTGACAAATTAAAATTTTTAAGTTAAAATAAGATATATTTGCTTTATGCCGCCATGGTGGAAATGGTAGACACGCACGACTCACCATAAACCATGTAAGGTTTATGGTGCCATGAACCCTATGTGGTTCATGGCAAAATCATTTTAAAAAATAAAAAAAATTATGCATTATGTTTATATTCTATTATTAGCTAATAAAAAATTTTATATAGGATATACGCATGAACTTAAAAGAAAATATTATGAACATGAAAATGGCAAAGTGAAATCAACTAAACATAAAAGACTTTTAAAGTTGCTTTATTATGAAGCATTTCTTTCAAAAAAAGATGCTATGAGAAGAGAAAAATATTTTAAAACAACCAAAGGGAAATCGACATTGAGATTAATGTTAAGAGATACGTTAAAATAAAATATGCCGCCGTGGTGGAACTGGTAGACACGCACGACTCAAAATCGTGTGAGGGTAACCTCATGTCGGTTCGACTCCGACCGGCGGCATTAGATGGTTTTGAGTTTTGAATAATTATTATTCCATCACTCTAAACTTATATTTATTACTATTTGGGCAGGGTAGCTCAGTTGGTCAGAGCGAAGGACTCATAAGCCTTAGGTCGTGGGTTCGATCCCCACCCCTGCTACTAAATTTATCCCTAAAAAACGCCTAATGGCTTAAAGGCTTAGGCTATAAAATTATGTTTTTAACAGTCCATGGCACAATAGGTATTTTAATCGGCCAAAAAATAACAAGTCCCTGGCTGGCTTTTATTTTAGGCTTTGTTTTCCATTATATTTTTGATATGATACCCCATGGAGACACAAAAGCGCCTAAAAAATATTATAATATTGTCTATGCCTGTTTGGCTGGAATTTTTGACTTGCTCTTGCTCGCCTTTTTAATTATTTTTATAAGCAGCCAAACAGATATTTTCAAAATCAGCGTTCTTTTTGCAATAAGCGGCAGCCTTTTGCCTGACATTCTGCAGGCTTTGTATTTTATTTCGCGTGAAAAAATGTTCAAATTTTCAAAAAAAACACATGATTATTTCCATAATTTAATCAGTCAAAACTTTGAATTAAGCTTTGCTGCCGGACTAATTTTCCAATTAATCATTGTTATAATTTTAACTAAAATAATAATTTAATATGTTGCTTTCTGTACATGCCACTGTTGGCGCAGTTATTGGCCAAAATGTAAATACGCCTTTATTGGCTTTTGTCTTGGCTTTTATTTCCCATTTTATTTTGGATATAATCCCCCATGGAGACCGAGCGCTAATCCAGGCTTACCGCAATAATTTTAAAAATAAGGGCATGAAATACCTGATTGTTTTTGATTTGATATCTACTGCCATTTTAATTTTTCTGCTTTTCTTCTTCCAAAAATTAACTCTCAGCCAAACCGTGATTTGGGGTATTATCGGCGGCATTCTGCCTGATTTTATGGTCGCCATCCATGAAATTACAAAAAAGCATTTTAGTCGTACCCATAAACTCCATTATTGGGCACATAACAAGCTAAACACTAAAATCAGCTGGATCATGCCTCTTAAATTAGCTCTTGTCTCCCAAATAATAATTATTTACCTGTTGCTCAAATAAAATTTAAAAAAAATAAAAAAACGCTTATTTAAAGCGATTTTTTTAATTATTTTTTATTTCAAGCTTTTATATAAAGATAATGTTTTTTGAGCACAATTCTGCCATGTAAAATTTTTTGCAATGCCTTTGCCTTTTATTATTAATGATTCTCTTAAGCCTGGATTAGCAACAATTCTTATCATTGCCTCTCGAATTGATTTTGTATTATAGGGCTCTACTAAAATTGCGTTGTCAATAACAATTTCGGGGATTGATGATATGTTTGAAGTAATTATCGGGACTCCCATATTCATAGCTTCTAAAATTGGCAAGCCAAAACCTTCATAAAGGCTGGGAAAAACAAAAGCAAAGGAATTTCTCAATAAATAAATTTTTTCTTTTAAATTTACATAGCCTAAATAAATAATCCGTTCTTCTAAATTCAAATTTTTTATGGTTTCAAAAATAGGCTCATAATCCCAGCCTTTTTTGCCAGCCAAAAGCAGCTTGAAATTATTATTTTTATTTGACTGGATAAACTGGCCAAAAGCCTCGATAAGGCGGGTTAAGTTTTTTCTCGGCTCAAGCGTGCCGATAAATAAAAAATAGGGTTCCTTAAATTTGAATTTTTGATCTATCTTCTCTTCTTCAATAATAAATTTATTATAATTTTCCACGCCTTCATGGATTACTTTTATTTTTTCTTTGCTAATTTTGAATTCATTCATTAAATCCAAAGCTGTATTTTCCGAAACTGCAATGATTTTTTTAGCTTTTAAAAAACTGAAAGGCATTAAAATGTTTTTACCAAACCATTGCCTAGCGGGAAACCAATTCGGATTTTTATAAATAGCCAGATCATGGACAGTTACAATGGATTTGCCAAAATAAAAAAACGGTAAAACATTGGCAGGATTATGATAAAGGTCTAATTTATAAAGCTTTAAAATATGGGGAATAAAAAGATGGCGATAAAAAAACGGTATTTTGCCTAAATTTTCCAACCCCGGAAAATAAACGCATTTGGCATTCTTTTGGCTGGCAAACTCTTCGCAATTAATATCTTTATTATAAAAAAAGAGAAAATACTCATTCTCCTTATTAATTTGCAATAAATATTTTATCAAAAAATAAACATAATGGCCGACTCCTGCCAGCTCGCCATGTTTGACATTTAAAATATACCGGCAATCAATGCCTATTCTCATATAATTTTAAATTAAGTATAAAAAAGCCCCGCGGGCAAAAAGAGTAATAAAGGTGACTATAAAAGCTGAAATTGTAACGCCAAAAATAATTAAAATCGCAGCCTTTTGCCTTGGAATTTGGAATAAAAAAGAAGCAATAGCTCCTGTCCAGCAGCCTGTCACTGGCAAGGGGATAGCCACAAATAAAACCAAAGCAACAGCTCCGTATCTGGCATACTTGCCTTCAAATTTAATGGCTGTTCTTTTAAACAGCCAGTTAAAAAATTTTTCAAAAATTTTAAAATTTCTCATTAAAAACTTGGAAACCGGATCAATCAAGTACAAAATAAAAAACATTGGCAGAATATTGCCCAAAATTGCGTAAAATAAAGTAGTAAAAAGGCTTAATTTATAAACAGTCAAACCAACCGGAATAGATGCCCTTAATTCTGTAATCGGCAACATAGACATTAAAAATATGGCAATTTCCGGCGGAAAATTTTTAAATAATTCAATATAATTTACATCAAACATATTTTTAGTGAATTAAAAATTAAACAAACTAAGCAACGAGTAAAATTAATTTCCTTAATTTTACTGCCTGCTTATTCAGCTAGCCATTGATAATTAACAAAAACAAAATCCGCTATGGCTTTTACATCCTGAAAACGGTCAAAATTGGATTGGCTGCCCAAAACAGTTATTAAAATTTCCTGGTTGTTTTTTCCCTTAATTTTAACTGCCAGATTATAGCCTGATTCAGCCAAAGCGCCTGTTTTGCCGCCCGCGACATCTAAATAGCTATTAAGCAGCCAATTAGTGTTTTTTAATCGCACTAATCTCTCCTTTTCTTTATTTTGGACTTCAAATTCATAATTGTTAATATTTACCGCTTTTTCAATTTCTTCGTTAGCCAAAGCAAAATTCAATAATTTAACAGTTTCCCGGGCATTGGAACGGTTATTGTTATTCAGGCCACTGGGATCGGCAAAGTTCGTATTATTCAAGCCTAAAAAAACCGCCTTGGCATTCATTTCCCTGATAAAATCCTCTTCGCTTAAGCCAGTTGACCTGGCTAAAGCAATTGCCGCATCATTGTCAGAAGCGATTAAAGCCGTATAAAACAAATTTCTAATTGTCAAAATTTCCCCAATATTCAGATGAATTATGCCGCCGTTTCTCCTATCACTGACAATGGTAAAAAATTCTTTTTGCCAGCCTGGATTATGGTCCAAAAAAACCAAGGCTGTCATTAATTTGGTGATGCTGGCAATGGACCGTGTTTCTTCTGCGTTTTTTTGATACAATATTTTCCCGCTTTGGCTGTCAACAGCCAAAGCGCTTTTTGCGCTTATTTGAATGTCTAAAACATCGCTATGAATTTTTTCAGGCGCTTTTTCCAGATTGCCCATCTGCTCTTTATTTCCTGCAATACTAAAATCTTCCGCATTGACATGCTGCTGTAAAAAATTAGGCAAAAATATTAAAGTAAATAAAATTTCTAATAGCATATAATTTATTACCGGCTAATCGTCTTTTTTTGTTCAGACTCTTGATTTAAAAGCCTTTCTAAAGCTTCATTGCTGTTTAATTTTTCATAATCAGGCAATTGATTGATTTCTGCAATGCCCAAATGCCTCATAAAATCAAAACTGATCCTATATTTTTCAACCGGATTTTTTTTATCCTTTATTTCTTCAACCAGTCCCCTCATCATTAGGTTTCTTAAAATTACGCTGCAATTAACTCCCCTGATTATTTCCAATTCCATCTTGGTAATCGGCCCGCGATAAGCAATAACAGTCAATGTCTCCAAAGAAGCCGGAGTCAGTTCGCCGGTTAATTCTTCTTTAATAAACCCCGAAACTATCTGGCTGTTTTCCGGATTGGTCACCATTTGGTATTTCAAGCCTATTTTTTGCAGATTTATGCCTTTGCCCGGCTGATTATATTCTTCTTTAATAACCCTTAATTCTTTTTTTACTTCATCCTTTTTTGCTCCTGTCAACTCCGCGATCCTTTTGACGGCTAATGGCCGGGGGGAAATAAATAAAAGCGATTCAATTTGCGATTTTAATGACATCTATATTTATAATTAATCTTTAATTTTTTCTAAAGAAATATCCTCAAAAAGATTATCCTGATTCACGCTTATAATTTTTTGTTTAGTCAGTTCCAAAATAGCCAAAAAAGAAATTATTTTTTCTGTTTTTGTCTCTGAATCTCCTATTAATTTATTAAAGCTTGAACTGGCTTCTTTAAAAATTAAATCTTTAATTTGCTGAATTCTTTCTGATAATTTTATTGATTTTTCAATAATTTTTTTCGGCAAAACAATAATTGGCTTAATTTTTTCCAAAACTTGGGCATAAATATTGCGCAATTTTTTGGCTGTTACTGACTGTGGCACATAAAAAACCTGCTTAGCAGCGCTTTCCGGCAATTTTTCTTTGGCAAAACAAAACTGCTTTTTGCGTAAAATTTTTTGAATTTTTTTAGAAGCTTCCAAATATTCTTTATACATTTTTAATTGTTTTTCCAAATCAATTCCGTCATCTTCTTCCAATTCCAAAGTCGGCAATAAGGCTTTTGATTTTATATAGATAAGCTTGGCTGCTACAACTAAAAAATCAGCTGTTTCTTCCGGCGCGACTTGTTTTAAATTCATATATTCAATAAACTGGTCAGCCACTTGCGCCAAGGAAACATTAGTAATGTCCATTTCCTGCTTTTCAATTAATTGCAAAAGCAAATCCAACGGACCTTTAAATTCCTCTAATTGAACTTTGTACTGATCCATTATTTTTTCTTTTTAATCGCCTTTTTAATGCCCTTTTTGACCTGCTTTTGGGTCTTTTTGGCTGTTTTTTTTGCTTTTTTAACGGCTTTTTTTACTGGCTTTTTAAGTTTTTTTATTTCGGAAAAAACACCGATAATCGGTTCTTCTAATTTTTCAAATTCTTTCATTGCCATTTCAATGCTTTCTGTAAAACTGCCTGAAGCAAAAATTGCTTTTTTAACCTTCTTTAAGCTTTTATCCATATAAACTTCCAGATCATGCAAAGAGCCAAAAGCCGGCAAAGCGCCTGGTTTGACTTTAAACAAACGAACCATTGTCTGTTCTTTGGGTAATTCAATTTTCTTAATTCCTTTGCCTTTGGCATTCATTAATTTCTTTAACTTCTGCAGATTGACATTTTTAGAAGCCGGCAAAAGAACAATCACAAATCCTTTATTTGTTTTAACCAGCAAATTCTTAACAATTTCATCCAGTTTCTTTTTTAAGGTTTGAGCCGCGTCATAAGCAGTATAGACTTTTTTGTGGGTGACAATGGCGTATTTAGCGCCGCGTTTGTCCAGATAATTTGTAATCTGTTTTGGGACTGGCATAAGTTTAAATTAAGTTTTATTAAGTTATATGATGTTATATGAGGTTGGATGAGGTTGTATCCGCCTTCGCCCATCCTTCGCTTCGCTACTGAGGGCTACGGCGGACATTGGTGAGGTTATATTAGGTTGAATAAGGTTGCCTAAAGTCTGGTACCACAATTGTATTACAATGTTTTACTATTGTTTTACGATTTTTTACCCATTTTCAATGGCAATTTTTTTTGTTCGCCTAAAAGTTTTTTAGCAATTTCACGGCCCAAGCGAGTTAAACGAACTTTATCAATAAAAATCTTTTCTTTGGTAATTTCTCCAAATCCGACTAAAAGCCCTTTTTTAATTAACCTGTCTATGCTAACCGTAATAGAATTAACCATAATGTCTCGGCTATGTTTCTTTTTATAAAAATTGTAAAAATGGAGCAAAACTTTCCTGTCCAGCTTTGAATATTTCTTCTCAAAACAAGCCAAAAGTATGTATTTTTGAAGCTTGGAGAGCTTCATAATATAAGTGATATCTTTTATTTTAGCGTAAAAAAAAGCAAAGTTCAAGTGGCAGGCAAGGTCTTGGCCTTGGCCAGGCGAAAACGGACACAAAAATATTTTTGGTAGGCGGCACAACGTGTGCCGCCTACGGTTTTATAACACCGTCCGTTTTCACCAACCCTTTTTACCCTTTTTCCCTAGATTCAAAAACCACCCAGTCTCCCAGGCGATTTTATTTTAAACTTAAACTATTCGTGTTATCAGTGAAAATAAATTTGTGGTTCTGTTCTGCTATTCATCTAAATCCAATTTAATATGCAATTCCTTTAGTTGTTTTGGTTCCACTTCACTTGGCGCGCCCAGCATAACATCCAGCCCCTGCCCGTTTTTAGGAAAAGCATAAATATCGCGGATTGAATTCCAATCATTAATGGCCATTAATAAACGATCAATGCCCGGTGCATTGCCGCCATGAGGCGGCGCCCCGTATTCAAAGGCTCGGATCATATGTCCAAACCTTTTATCAACATCATCTTTGGAATAACCAGCGATTTCAAATGCTTTATACATTATCTTGGGATCATGATTGCGAATAGCGCCGCTGGTCAATTCAAAACCATTTAAAGCCAAATCATATTGGTAAGCTAATATATCCAAAGGATTTTTTGTTTCCAAAGATTCTAAGCCGCCCTGGGGCATGGAAAAAGGATTATGGGCAAAATCAATTTTGCCTTCTTCTATTTCTGAATAAGCATACATGGGAAAATCCGTAATCCACAGCCAGGCGGCTTTATTAGGATCTTTTAAACCTAACTTTTTGCCGCATTCATTTCTAACTGCGCCTAAAGATTCACAAACAGTTTTCCAATCATCCGCTCCAAAAAATATGATATCTCCGGCTTTAGCTTTGACTTCTTTAACAATTTTTTGCGCCAAAGTATCGCCTAAAAATTTAATTAATGGCGACTGCAGTTCTTTATCTTTAACAATTATATAAGCCAAGCCTTTAGCGCCTTTTGATTTTGCTAATTCAGTTAATTCATCAATTTCCTTACGGCTAAATTTACCGCCATCATCAATTTTCAAAGCATGCACCACTCCTTTGTTTTTAACTGCATCGCTAAAAACAGCAAAACCACAATCTTTAACTAATTCTGTAATAGGCAAAATTTCCAAATCAAAACGCAAATCAGGCTTATCAGATCCGTATTTTGTCATGGCCTCATGCCAAGAAATACGCGGGAACGGTTTCCACATCACTTTTTTTGAACTATATTTTTCAGTCAGCTCTGATAGCAAAGGCTCCTGGATTTTGAAAATATCTTCTTGGGTAACAAAGCTCATTTCCATATCCAACTGATAAAATTCACCATAGTGCCTGTCTAAACGCGGGTCTTCATCTCGAAAACAAGGCGCGATTTGGAAATAACGGTCCAAACCAGCCACCATTAAAAGCTGTTTAAATTGCTGGGGGGCTTGAGGCAAAGCATAAAATTTGCCGGGATAAATTCTGGACGGGACCAAAAAATCACGCGCGCCTTCAGGCGATGAACTGGCTAAAATCGGGGTTTGGACTTCAATAAAGTCATGCTTGTGAAAATATGCCCGAATATCCCTGATCATCAAATCTCTGATTTTTAACATTTCCTGCAATTTTGGCTTGCGCAGATCAAGAAAGCGGTATTTTAGTCTTAATTCTTCATTAACATTTTTATCCTGGTCTATTTCGAAAGGCGGTGTCTTAGAGCGGGACAAAATTTCAATTTCAGAAATAGCCACTTCAACCTCGCCGGTTGCCATTTTGGGATTTATCATGTCTTTTGGCCGGGCCAAAACATCGCCACTGACTTTTAATACCCATTCTGAACGTACCTTGTCAGCCTCATCCCAGGCTTTTTGAGAAATTTTAGGATCAAATTTAATTTGGGTCAGGCCATAACGGTCGCGCAAATCAATAAAAATAATACCGCCATGATCGCGCCGGGAATTTACCCAGCCACAAAGCGTCACTTTTTTGCCGACTTGTTTTTTTGTTAATTCACCGCAAGTGTTTGTTCTTAGCATAGATTTTAGATTATAGTGTTTTAGATTATAGATTATAAATTTTAATTTTGGATCTAGAATTTGAGATTTAAAATTTGTTTTGTCTTTTGAATTTTGACTTTTGGATTTAAAAAAATCTCGTCTTCAAACCCATTACCACAATAAAACAAGTAACAGATTCAAGGACGAGATTTTTACTCGCGGTGCCACCTTGATTCCCTGACAAATGTCATGGTGAGCATAGTCGAACCATACATTTGGAAGGACTCTCAATTAAGCCTGTAACGCTGGCCTGCGCCGGGTTCTACTCCCCTGAGCAAAGCAAAGGGTTTCTTCCCAGACCATTCCCTATTGTTATTAGGGTCAAACGGCTGTGTTTATATTGTAGCAAAAATCCAAATTTTGTCAAATGACGTCCTCCCCGCACTCAAAAAACTGCCCCTAACGGGTCGGTTTTTTGAGTGCGGGGTTTCCTTTGCTCCGCTACTCATGAGAATTCGGCGGCGATATTTCAGCCGTAACATCAACACCTTTGTCAT
>OMKS01001861.1_pt1 | contig 18252 bp, 20 predicted proteins | sample 1674721 | NCBI WGS metagenome assembly OMKS01 (sample SAMN06264996, study PRJEB25208) | sediment metagenome | isolation source: hot spring sediment | place: USA: California | collected 2014-09-02
CATATTATAAGCTTCTCGTTCTTCTATTAGCTCAAACTCCTTGCCTTCAATTTCTACATCTTTGTTTTTAAGATTTGTTATCCATCTTAAAAACGATCTGGATTCAGAAACTTTTGTGGGTAATCTTGCTTCATTTATAGCCGCCTTTTTTTCTAAGTTTAAATAAACAACAAACCCAACACAAGAAAAAAGTATTGTTGTTGCTAGAACTTTTAAGCCTTTGGATTTCATATGCAAATTATATTAGCAAAAACATTGCCAATTCCTTAATGATTTTATTCATACCCCTTTTTCTGAAGCTCAAACGAGGTTTTGTAAATACCATCGTCTATTTGCATTAACTCCAAATGGGTGCCTTGTTCCTTAATTTCGCCGTCCTTAAGTACAAAGATTCTATCCGCATTTCTTACTGTGCCAAACCTATGTGAAATAATAATGACCGTCTTCTTTTCAAAAAAGGAATAGATTCTGTTGAAAATGTTGTATTCAGAAACAGCATCAATGGAAGCAGTTGGTTCGTCAAAAATTACGGTTGAGGCATCTCTATAAAAAAATCTTGAGATAGCAATTTTTTGCCACTGCCCAGTGGAAGGTCTAATGCCCCCTTTGTACTTTTCACTCAACAATTGGTCCCAGCAATTGGGAAATTCCATAATATTGTCCAAAACATTTGAGCCTTCTGCAGCCTCCCTTAACTTTGCTTCTTTTTGAGTGGTTTCTAAAAGGTTTTTTCCTTCTATTGATCTTCCAATTGTTATATTTTCTTTAACCGATAATTGAGGATAGGTGTTGTATTCTTGAAACATTACGCCTAAGTTTTTATACCAGTCGTTGATTCTTAAATCTTCCAATGGAAGGTCGTTTATTCTGATACTGCCCCTTGTGGGAGAGTACATTTTACATAAAAGTTTTACTAAGGTGGTTTTTCCTGAACCGTTTTCTCCAACAATAGCAATTTTTTCACCAGCATTTATTGTTAAATTAAGATTTTTTAATACTTCTTTATCTTTACTAGGGTAAGAAAAAGTCAAATCTTTTATTTCAATTTTTGGGCCTTCCCTAAGTCTTGGAAGTGGCACACTTCCGTTACTTATTTGTCCTTTCATTTGAAATATGTCATAAACTTCCTGAATTCTTACTGAAATTTCCATGACATTGTTAATTTGAGAAGTAAGATTACTTAAATAGCTTTGAGTACTTTGAATCATTCTAATTTGAAAGAACATTGATCCAACCGAAGTAACCCCTGAAATAAGATTCTTGAAGATTAAAACATATCCGGTGTAAGTTCCTAAATCGCTTATGATCCCAGCACTTCTTGCTGTTAGACTCCATATTTTGTAGATTCTTACAATTTTTTCTGTAAACCATTCACTTACATCTACAAATTTCTTTAATAAAAAGTTATAAGCCCCATTTACATATATTTCAGGTAAGCTTTTTGTAACTGTTAATTGATTAATATTTTCACCAGCTAATCGTCTTTTTTCTGTGTTGTCTAAATACATTGACCATATATCTTTTCTAAATTTTTTATCTATTAAATATTCAGGAAGGGAGGTAATAAGTACAATAGGAACCATAATTGGAATGTAAAATAAAATAATTCCCAGACTCACAATAAATCCTATTAAATAAACTAAAACTCGTATGCTTTGCTTGTAATAATTTTCTAAGGTATGAATTGAACTTCTAGCTCTAAAAATCTTATTATTTACATCGGGATCTTCCAAAACAGATATTCCCAGTTTTGTAAGTTGCTCTGCCAAAATTATCTCTGTTTTGTAATCTATTTTGGTGCTAAATTCTCGGTTGGAGGTAAAGTCAAAATATCCCAAAATAGAAACTATAATATTAAAAAAAAGTAAGGTTCCTAGATAAGGAAAAATATCAGAAATTTGAGCCTGTGGATCTTGCACAGATTTAACAAGCATGTCCATTATTCGGGTGATAATGTAGGTCATTCCAATTCCTTGAATTCCTCTAATGATAGCTGTAAGCGTGGTGACTACTGTGAGTTTTGGTTCTAGCTTATATAAAAGGGAATACGCCCATCTTATTATACCTAGAGCTTCTTTGGCTTTTAGATCTTTATGGCTTTCGCTATTTTCTTTTTCACTCTGCATAGGATAAATTATATCTTATCCTATAATGAAAAGCTCCTCTTCGGCACGAGTAACCCCGGTGTAAAGCCATCTTCGCCATTGCTCCTCATCCATTTTGGGAAATCGTTCCTCAAACAAAATTACCCTTTTTGCTTGGCTACCTTGTGCTTTATGTACAGTCATTGCATACCCAAAATCAAACAAATCCCCTTGTAAGGATCTCCTTCTGTTTTTTGTAAAATTTATAGGTTGTGGATTATTAAACTGTTCCTTTAAAATAGGTCCTTCAAAAGTAAATCCATCTTCCATGTCAATTTCTGCAAAAAACCAATTCTCATCTTGAGGCTCTATTTGTACAACTTGTCCCAACATTCCATTAAAAATCCCAGATTTTTGATTGTTCCTCAGGCAAATTACTCTATCCCCTGTTTCTGGATACGGCATTTGAAAGCCTAAAAATTGTCTAATTTGTGAATTTATTGCCACTCTAGTTTTGTTATATCCGCAAAGAATAATAGTGTTTTCATCGTAGCTTTCCAAAAGATTGTTAACCGTTTCCTGTGTTTTCCAGGTTGTTTTATCCATTTTTGCAACTTTTGGGCCATATTGCTTAAATGGGATTTTTCCCGATTCTCTTGCTAGTTGGCTCACTTTAATAATGGGGTTATCTTTAACTTGTCTATGAATCTGCGTCAAAGTGATGCGTGGTTGTGCCATTAAATTGAATTTCTCTCCAATGGGAGGTAATTGCCCATGATCGCCAACAGCAAAAATCGGTTTTTTGTAGGCCAAAAGGTCTCTCCAAATTTCTTCATCCACCATGGAAGCCTCATCTATTATTAAAAAGTCTTTGTCAATTTCTTCTCGCCGTTCCCATCCTATAATTTCTTTTTTAGAATTTACAATTGGAGAATAAATTAGGGAATGAATTGTGCTTACACTATCCCCTTTTTGAAGAGAATTTGTTTCTTTAAGTTTGTTTTTTAGAACTCTTGTGGCTTTTCCCGTATATGTGATAAATCCCACTTTAATTTTTGGATTTTCAGCATGTATTAGGGATCTAAAAATGCCTATTAAGGTTGTTTTTCCGGTTCCAGCATATCCTCCTAATGTTATGTACTGGGTTTTAGGGCCAGTTCTATACCAGGATAGTAATTTTTGAAGAGCCTCTTTTTTGTCCGCTGAAATTTGCATTGTTTAAAGCTTTCTTATTTAGTTTATGGGTTTTAGTCGTAACTCCCTAAAGTTTCAAGATACCCTTTTGGATAATACTCTATTTCTGGTGGAAGGTTTTGCGGGTCTTTACTGGAGGAACTTATTATTTCCATTACTTTGTTTGCAACATCTTTTGTACTTAAATACTTTTTGTTTGGGCATTTTAATTTCTCTTCCGCGGAAAGCGGGCCAAATTCTGTAGCTACACTGCCTAAAGCTAAATAAATAACTGGAATATTTGGTTTTAGTTCTTCGAAAAGGGAAAGTGAAAGACCTCTTAAACCAAATTTTGTGGTGCAATAAGAGGTTCTATTAGCAATTCCTACTTTTCCACATCCTGAACCCATGTTTATAATTAACGGATTGGAGGATTTTTTTATTGCAGGTAGTAAAAGCTTGGATAAAAGGAAAGGAGCTGTGACATTAAGGTTTAGTGCCAGTTCCCATTCTTCTAATGAGAGGTTTTCTATGTCTTTATAAATTCCTATTCCTGCATTATTTATTAAGACATCAATTTTAGGGTGATTTTCTTGGAGAACCTTTGCCAAATCCTTTATTTCGTTGTGTTTGGTAAGGTCGGCTTGATATGTGGAAATGTTTAGGCTATGGAGTTCAATGGGATCTATGTCTATTAGAATCAGGTTTGCCCCTTGTTCCGTAAGAGCCGTGGCAATGGCGTTTCCAATTCCTTTTGCCGCTCCAGTGATGACTATTGTTTTTGGCAGGTTTTTCATGTTTTTATTATAGCGGATTAGTTTGGTTATGTTTACTTGATATACTTGTTTGCATTTGGGTATACTGTAATTATGTCCGAGAAAGTAACATCTCTTTTTTTTGATGGAAAAGAGGATAGAATTGTGGATGTTGATGTTACCTTTGAGATTCCCTCTAAGTCCTACCTCATTTCTCCGCATGATCCTGAAAAATTTCAAACTTTCTTAATTTCTAAAACACATGAGTTTGGAGAAGTACATAGCCACCTTTCTCCTAGGTTTGATGAAGTGCCTAAAATAGAAGGAAGCTACAAGGTAGAAGTCCCCGAACAAATAAATTCTCTCTGTAAACTTTTTCAAGGTTTAGGAGGTCGTGCCTTACTAGTTGGCGGAAGTGTTAGAGATGTAGTTATTTCCCAGGAAGTCCCCGAGTTAAATTTGATCTCAAAAGATTTTGATTTGGAAATATACGGAATTGCTCCAGAGGATTTGAGAAGGATTTTGGATATAACCTTTGGAGAGGAAGATGTCCGTTTGGAAGGGGAGGCATTTCAAGTGTACAAAGTAGCTATTCCTGGAGTTAAAGGTCTTGTGGATATTAGTATCCCCCGAAGAGACAACAAAATCTCCTCAGATAGTAGCGGAAGAGGTCGTGGTTTTAGGATTGAAGGAGATCCTACCATGGGAATTGTAGAAGCAGCCTCTAGGCGTGATTTGGTCTTTAATTCCCTTGCATATGATCCCCTTACGGAGACCTTATATGACCCATTTGGGGCTGTGGAAAGTATTAGAAGTCGTAGTATTGAGGTCACAGACCCTGAATCTTTTGTTGAGGATCCCTTACGTGTTTTAAGGGTAATGCAATTTGCGTCAAGGTTTGATTTTGAAGTTTCTGAAGATGTTGTTTTGTTATGTAGGGGTATGGTGGAGTCTGGATTATTGGATAAATTACCCAAAGAACGCATTACTGAAGAATTTGTTAAACTTTTTACTAAAGGAATTCGCCCCTCAATTGGATTAGAGTTTATTAAGGATATAGGTTTAGTTGAGAGGTGGTATCCAGAGTTACAAGCCCTTATTGGATGTGGACAAGAAGCAGAGTGGCATCCAGAAGGTGATGTTTGGGCGCATACTATGCAGGTTGTTGATGCCGCTTCCCAAATTGCCCGAGAGAGGAATCTTGATTCAAATTCACGCTTGGTTTTAGGTTTAGCTTCTTTGGGCCATGACCTTGGAAAACCAACAACTACGACATGTAGACTTTCCGATGGCCGAATAATTTCACATGGACATGAGAATGCTGGTGTTAAACCAATGGAAGAGTTTTTTGACCACTTCTCTTTCACTGGGTTTTCTAAGAACATTCGTCGTCAAGTGTATCCTCTTATTTCTCGCCACTTGGCTCCAAAATTTTATTGGCAACAGGAGAATCCAGAGAATGCCCTTGTAGCTCCAAAGGATATGCTCAAGGCTGTTAGAAGAATGAAATATGCATTAGAGGAGGAAGGAACTTCTGTTTATATGTTGGCTTTGTTAGCAGAAGCAGATCAGAGGGGCAGAAACGGTGAAGATTCCATTCCACTGGATAGAGATGCTGTTGAGGATTTGGATGAGTGGCAATCTTGGCTGTTGGAAAAAACTTCTCAGATAGATGAAAAGGAAGCTCGCCCAGGTTCCTTAGTAAGCGGAGCAGAAGTAATGGATCATTTGGGTTTAAAAGAAGGACCCGAAGTTGGGGCGGTATTAAGGGCAATTATAGAGGCACAATTGTTAGGAGTCGTAACCACAAGGGAAAATGCGCTAGAGGCGACATGCCGGTTTTATACGGCTATGAAGAGTTATGTTGATTCTGAATACGGGAACAGAGGTTCTGCCTCTCGTAATGCTTGGGTAGCTTTGTCTAGTGGAGAAATTCCTGTAGCACAGGTTTTAGGTATGGTTACTTCTGATTGAAAGTCCTTTTGAAAAGTAAAATGCATAGGTTTAGCTTTATTGGTGGGCGAGGAGGGACTTGAACCCTCACGAGACCAAGTCTCAACAGATTTTAAGTCTGTCGTGTATACCATTCCACCACTCGCCCTAATACTGTGCTGTCAAAAATTGCTTGTATTTTTGACGCTTTCCTTTAATAGGGTTGATTATACCCTAACTTCTTATTTTTTCAGCCATTTTGGATAAATCTTCTTGAGAAGCTGGTTCATCCGGAATTTCTTCCCTAACTCCCTTATACATTGGCCAGAGCTTTGCATGCAAATGAGGTACTTCCATTCCTTCAAGGATAAGTTTTGTTCGCAAATTCCCTTTCAATTTAGTGTCTAGCAGATCCATAACTTGTTTAACAGCTTTCATAAGGGATGCTGTAACTTCGGGATTAGCATTTTTAATATAGCTGTCATGATGCTCTTTTGGAATTACTACTGTGGCTCCTGGTACTGGAGGATATAGGTCTAAAAAGGCCATGAATTCGGCATTTTCCCATATGACGTGGGCAGGGATTTCTTTTTTCGCGATTTTACAAAAGATACAGTTTTCCATAATGTAATGTATTTTTATTACTCTTTCTCAGGAATGCTACGCATTCCTCTGGGCATAACAAAATGCGGATTTTGCTTTTGCATTTTGTTAAGCAATTCAAGTTGCTTTGCAACTTGAATGGTGCCCCAGGGAGGAATCGAACCCCCGACCTTTTCCTTAGAAGGGAATTGCTCTATCCCCTGAGCTACTGGGGCATGTTTATACAAGGTACTCAAGAATGGCTATGCCATTCTTTCGGGCAGTCCAAAATCCTGCGCATTCTGATTGTAAAATGGAATGCTTGTATTTTGGCCAGCCATTCAAGTTCGAGTACAAACTTGAATGGAGCGAGAGACGGGATTCGAACCCGCGACCCTCTCCTTGGAAGGGAGATGCTCTGCCAACTGAGCTACTCTCGCATATGGTAGCTATTTTATCACAGATTTTCGTTACCCATTCAATTTCCCACATGATATAATTTCGTCTATGCAAAGCATAGATCTTGCTAAGCTTCCAAAGCATGTGGCAATAATTCCAGATGGTAACCGCAGATGGGCCCGTGCTAAAAATCTTCCTACTTTGGAAGGTCATAGAAAAGGTTTTGAGGCAGTAGATGAAGTTGTAAAAACGGCAAGAGATTTGGGCATTCACACTATGACATTTTGGGCTTTTTCCACGGAGAATTGGAATCGCACTCAGGAAGAAGTTGGATATTTAATGCGTCTTTATGCGGAATACTTGGATAAGCATTTAGAGGAGGCTTTAAAAGAGGGCACGAGAGTTATCCATTTAGGACGCAAAGATAGAATTCCTGATTTTTTATTAAAGAAAATAATTCATGCCGAGGAAGTAAGCTCCCAAAATACTGCACATGTTTTAAATATAGCTTTAGATTATGGAGGTCATGATGAAATTTTGAGAGCCACTCAAAAATTAACCAATGACATTAAGAATGGACTGCTTGTACCAGCTGATGTTTTTAAAGAAATTGGGATGTATAACAAGAAATATCCCTTGTATTTGTTCCAAAATTACCTAGATACTGGAAATCAGCCCCACCCATATCCCGATTTAGTTATTCGTACTTCCGGAGAGCAAAGATTAAGCGGTTTTTTGTCTTGGCAAACGGCATATAGTGAGATTTACTTTGCAAAAGTACATATGCCAGACTTTAAAAAAGAGGAGTTTAGAGAAGCTCTTGTAGAATTTACTAATAGAGAACGCCGTTTCGGTGGGAATTAGTTAGTCTTTGACCACTTCACCTCTAGTGTTATACTTTTTGCATGTTAAATGAAAATCAAAAAGACACTTCAAATTATTACGATGTCGCAATTTTGGGAGGAGGTCCCGCAGGTCTTACCGCTGCAATTTATACCTCTCGTGCCCTGCTTTCCACGGTAGTTTTTGCGGGCAATCCTCCGGGAGGGCAACTTACCACTACAACCGAAGTGGAGAATTTTCCAGGTTTTTCCAAAGGCATTCAAGGCCCAGACCTTATTGAAGAAATGCGCCAACAAGCTCAAAGATTTGACTCGGTTTTAATTGATCAAAACATCTCTTCCGTTGAAGGTACTTTTGAAAAAGGCTTTAGAATAACCACCGCTTCCAACGAGGAATTTTCAGCCAGGTCAATAATTATTGCCACAGGTACTTCTGCAAAATGGCTTGGGATTCCATCAGAACAAGCTCTTAGAGGAAAAGGTGTTTCTGCCTGTGCCACTTGTGACGCTTTCTTTTTTAAGGATAAAGAAGTAGTTATTGTAGGTGCCGGAGATGCGGCAATAGAAGAGGCAAACTTCCTTGCAAGGTTTGCTTCTAAAGTCCATGTTTTAGTCCGCAAATCCAAGGAAGAAATGCGCGCCAGCAAAATAATGTTAGAACGAGCTTTTGCTAACGAGAAAATTGAATTTCACTTTTTTACTGAGCTTAAGGAAGTATTAGGTGTGGAAAAAGTTTCAGGAATTCGTATTGTAAATAATCAGACTCAGGAGGAAGGACTTCTGCCCAATGTGGAAGGAGTTTTTGTTGCCATTGGACATAAACCAAACACTGACTTTTTGCAGGGATTTGTTGAGTTGGATGCAAAAGGCTATGTTGTTGTAACCGAAGGAACCCAAACCTCTGTTGAAGGAGTCTTTGTGGCTGGAGATGTAGCTGATTTTAGATATAGGCAGGGTGTTACCGCAGCTGGATTTGGATGTATGGCCGCAATTGATTTAGAGAGGTTTTTAGCGGGGAAATAAGAGTTTTTAGGATTTTTCTTATTTAGAATACATATCAAACGAGGCTTTATTTATTACAGGTTAAGCGGTAATATTTCCCAAAAGATCATTGAAAAATAAAAGGAGGTAAATCATGGCGGGGTTGGGTAGAAGCGTAATTCCCGCCAAATTACGGCGGTAAGCTTTCTACCGTGATTGCGGTCGTTGTCGCAGATGTGGTAGAAAGTTATCATTCAGTGGAAGGGATGCTCAGGGAAATAGAGTGTCCCGACCCACATTCCATCATGTTGTCCAAAAAGCAGATGGTGGAATTAATACCCTCGACAATATTTTGACCCTTTGTCCAAGGTGTCACAGAATTGTTGATGGAAATGACAGAAGGAGGAGGTAAAGAATGAACAATCAACTAGCTTACAGTTCAAAGTTTTCTTTCCACATGAACCCTCCCGTTTCCCTTGGTAAGGTGTTCTTTGGAATTTATGGGGAAAAGTACCGGGTTTACAGGGTCACCCATTGGCCTGGGTTCGCTGAACCCAAGGAGGTAGGCGTTTGCATTAAGGTGACCAGAAATTGGTTGAAGTCTCATGTGGGGGGCGCTCCGCTCTTTCCGTAAAAGTCCATTTTACCCTTCCCCTTGGGGATAGGGACTAAACCCAAATAGGAAAAAAGATGTCTCACATCTATTTAGAGTACCTCATTTTTCTGGTGAGTCTCTCTTGGATCCTTATTGCTCTTTCCCTCGGCACGGTCATTTGAATTAAAAAGAGAACCATCTGGTATAGGTTGGTTCTTCTTTTAACCTTTCTGGCATCAGTTCTTTTAGTACTCAACGCCGAAGGTTTTTGGAGGGTTTTAAGGATTATGTTCGATTTTTAGCAAGAAAGGGGCAGAACCAAAAGTACCTTTCCCGAAAAAGTCTTGTTCTTAGACTTCTCGAGAAAGGTACTTATTTTTTGCCTATTTTGCCAACTTTTCCAGTTTTCTAATCCAATCTATTTAGTTACTCTATCTATTTTGTCTTCTTTCCTTGTTCTTGCCTTCTCTTCCAAACCTTCCTTATTAGCTTAAACACAACTAAAGCAGGAATCCACAACACTGCATAAACGCTTATCCAAATCCCAGTATTTCCCAACTGTCTGGCATTTCTTACCAAAGACCTTACTGCCAATTTAAACACAACACTAGGTCTCCATGCATCGGCTGGAGCAAATCCCAAAGATAACTCATCCGTTGAGAGGTCTATATTTACCAAAGACATTTTTGCAGTTTTTTCCATGTACTCAATTTGACCTTTAACTGAGTCTATTTGCCTTTGAACATTTAAAATTTCTGTTTGTGCTCCTAAAATTTGGTCAAAATCGGTGGCACTATCTAGCATTCCAACAAAAATCGCCTTTGTCTTTTCCAATACTTCTAATTTTGTCTGTGTATCCACATATTGATCTGTTATGTCGTTCCCATAAACAGACTCGTATATTATTTTTACAGCTTTCTCACCAAAGAATGCTAATGCTTCTTCCAGTTTTTCCGCTGGGATCCTTAGTGTTACATATCCAGTGGAGGCTTCTTGAGGCTCATTTAAACTTTTACTTACAACATATCCACCGATATTTTTTGCATATGCTTCAATTGCGTCAATGGATTCTTTTACATCTTTTACATGCAGTGATTGAGTAGCATTTTTTGCCATCATCCTGTCTTCAATATCTGGTTGGGGTGTTACATCTGGGATGGGTGACGGCATGTATTCATCGGTTGATGTAAGGCTTTTTGAATACTCTGGTGCCATACCCATTTCCATGGAATCATATGATCCAAATCTCATGTTTCTGGAAGAACCCAGATACATTCTTCCCCTAATGTACTGTCTGCCAAAATAGTAGGCAACAAACAAAATAAGTAATGTGAAAAGTTTGTTGGATTTTATCCAATTGAATATTGATTGCATGAAAAAAGTATATCAGTTATTTTGTATTTTCATATTGTCCAAAATCTCTTCCAATTCACTAGCATCTCCTCCAGAAACATCCAAAACAACCAAATTTGACTCCACTCCTTCTAAAACATAAGTTCTTATTAGATCTTGAAATTTTGCAGTCCTAAAAGTTCTTTTTCCAATTTCTTTTTCGCCACAATTAGTTACGGAATCCAAATTGCAGTTAATAAAAGCCTCGGAAAAATTTCCACCTTTTTTCTCAATAAAAAATATGGCTTTGCTTTCGCCCTCTCTAGTTTTAAAACTCCACTCAGATATCGTATCAGCATTATTTTCCGTTGAATAGGCTTCCCAATTAATTGGATGTTTTAATAAAATTCCATTTCTTTCATAAATTAAGTCATTGGAGCCTTCCACTTTTTTAACCTCCCAAAGGTCGTTATTTCTGGCTACATGAATCGTTTTTTCAACATAACTATTAACTACATAAATTCTCACATCCACTTGAGCATTTTCATTATTTCCCGTGGCGTTAGTGATTTCATATTTGGTAATAACTGGCTCTGCTATTTCCAAAATCTCTTCCACGTTTTCCATCTCATCCAAATACTTTTCTGCTGCCAAAATATATTCACTTTTCTTCTTGTTTAGAACTACTTTTTTCTCAACTTCCTTGGAAGTGGCATACTTCCCATACCAAGCTTTCCCTCTAGAAATGAAAAAAGGGCTCATCCATGCTAGTGTCAGAAATCCCGCTATTAAAAGCATTATCCACTTATTTTTCTTACTTAGTTTTGTTGACATAAAATATTTATCTGCAATGTTGACAGTATAAACCAAAATACTCTACACTAATAACATGAAAAAAACCTGCCTATTTTTACTTGCCCTATTAATTACTTTAAACACTTCTTCCGTTTTTGCAGCCACATTTACACTGGATAAAATTGGCACCCTTGTAACAAATGGTCAAAGATATACTGAATGGTGGTACTCTGGATCTACTCCTGCATTGTCTGGTACTTCTGCCGCTGGCACCGAAGTTACTGTTGCGTTTGATGATGCTTCTAGTACAGTTACAACTGGCACGGATGGAAATTGGACTCACACTCCCGCAAGTCTAGAGACAGGAGATTATGCGGTTGTAATAAGCACTGACACTGATTCCTACAGTTTTACTTTGCACCTAGGACAAACAATGCCTACTGGAGGTACCACAGGATCGGTTTCTGAAACAACTCAATCTACAGTTCCTGATACAGGTGTGGCTCAGGTTTTTGCCATTTTAGGTGGGGGAACTGCTTTGGTAGTAGGATGGTATCTTTTGAGCAATAAGAAGGATTCGGCTTTTTTGGAATAAAATAATCTTTTTTTAACCTAGTCTGTTCTTGAATTCATCCACAAATCAACAAATACTTTGTAATTATCCGCAATTTTATTAATTGTATCCTCCTCAGAAACACCATTCTTCAAGTGGCCTAACAAAGGTTCCATAAAAATAGTTCTTCCAACTGCAAAACCAATAATCTGGTCAAATTTTGCGCCTTCTTGTAGCCAAAATTTAACCTTCTCTGCATCTTCTCCCCTTCCCAATACAATTACTTTTTCATCTTTAGGAATTACCTGCAAAACTTGTTGCCATCCTTCAGAAGAAAAGCCTTCCAATTTCCACAAATTAGCCTTTACTTTTTCCGATATTTCCACAATGGCTTCGGCAGTTTTTTCCGGTCTAATTACTGCTTCAAAATCTTGCTCACTATTTTTATCCTTTTCTGTGGGAGGTACTAAAAGTTCAAAAAGCAACTTTCTGTTGTTTTTTAGGCAAAAATCGCTTAGTTTTTTAAGCCTTTCTAATTGCTTTTTATTTGCTTTTTTGTTTTCTGGATTGTATCGCACCAAGACTTTTACATAAGTTGGTTCTATTGCATCAATATGTTTCCCAAACTTTTTTCCGTATTCAAAGTCAAAAATATCTAATCCACTTTTTTCCACCCCAACCGAAGTAACCACGCCCAATTTGTTTGCTTCCTGCAATATTTCTAACCCGTACATTTCATCTACCAAAATCCCCAATTCTTCTGGATTTTCTGCATTTTCTCGTACTTTCAAAAACCCTTTAAAAACCAAGTTTTTCAGGCGCTTTATCTCTTCCGTTTGAGAAGGGTTTGGGACACCTTCAATTCCCAGAATATTTTTGGAAAAAGAAGAGCGATGATCAAATGGCAGTATTAAAAGATTCATATTAGTTACAATTAAGTTCTGCTTTACAAGCTTCTTTTTCGCTGGCTTCTGGAATTGTGTCACACATGCCACATAAGTCTATGTCTTCCATTCCTTCCGTAAGACCTGGAACCGAAGGTATGGTAAATTCTTGGAATTCAACTTCTTGTGGAAGATCTAATAAATCAGAGCTAATAGGTTTATCTATACATTTGTAGTCCATTTCCTTAAAATAATTTGGAGTTGTTATAGTTTCGGTAGTTTGATCCTCCAAATCTGAGGCTTGTGTTTCTAATTCTGCAAGGTCCATTTTTGTTCCTGTAGTTTGCCCTTCTTGCCATGAATACATGAACCCGTTGTTAATGATTGTATTCATTTCTAAAGTTTGCTCATCCATGACGATTTTTGAGTTAACACGCATATTTGTTCCATCTGTGTAAATTGTTCCCTCATAATTTTCGTAAGCATATGTGCATTCAACAGTTTTTTCCATTCCTAAAATCTCTTCCAGTTTTCCTAAGACCGAAGTTGATTTTTTGCTCTCAAAGGGAGATTCCTCTACGGTTTTTGTGTCTTTTGCTGCCTCTTCCGTTTTTTTGGAGAATAAAGATTTAACATCATCCATGCTTGTTGGAACTTTTAAGGTACAGGCGGTTAAAAGTGGAATTAAACAAAGAAGTAATACGAGGTTTGTTGTTCGTAATTTTTTATTCATGAATTTATTGTAGCATTTTTTGAGTTGCTTCTGTATAACTTTGGATGTTTTAGGAGGGCACTCCTCTGCTGAGAAGTGCCTCTGCCATGTTTTTATTTAGCTCTTCCCTTACCAAATGGACTTCCTTGATATTGTTTGGAGCCATCTCCCAAACCGTCACAAGATTCTCTTCTAGCTTTAAGTTGTTCCATTCGAGATTCAATTTCCTCTTGGGAAATGCCTCTTTCTGACCAACGAGCCTTTGCTTGTTCAAGGCTTTTGGCCTGAAACTCATCCATTGAAATTCCAGCCTCTTCCAGAATTTCAGAAAAAGTCATTGTAGCCATTTTTTCCTGCAACTCTTCTACAGAGATTTCAAGCATTTCTGCTTTAGAAACTAAGCCATGTCTGGCAAATCTTTCTGTTACTCTGTTTTTAGATAAGCCTTCTTGAGATCCATTTTGAGATTGTGCTAAAACTGGAGATAGATTTAATGCCACTCCTCCAATTAAAGCTCCTGCCACTAAACTTAATAGAATTTTCTTATTCATAAAATTTTCACCTCCTTTTTAAACTTGTTACATACTTAATACAAGTAAAGGGTTGGTTTTATTTCATTTTTGGGTAACTTCTTTTTGGAAAATTTCTTTGGAGATAGTTCTTTTGTAGGCCTTCTCCTCCTCTGTGGTAGGGAAATTGACGGATTAGGTTTCTTGTGGGGGTTGTTTGCTTAATAACAAATCCCGCAACCACTGATATTAGCAAGAGAGACAGCAAAAGAGTCCCGAAATCAATTTTATAAGCAAGTTCTGATTTTTTTAACAAAATTAGGCTTAGTAATAAAAATATTATTGCAAGTAGAGCGTATTCCCAAGGTATTTTCGACAGCCATCCAAGATGTGTAAGTCCAATGGGTCGGTTCATTTCCATTCTAAAAAAGAGCAACGCAAAGAAAATGCTAGTAACAAGCACTCCAAACGAAATACTCATAATTAAGAAAAAATGTCCAGCCATAAAAAAAGCCTTTGGAAGCATTTTTACCTCTTTATTTGAGATTTTTTGCATTAGATTTTGTTTTAAATTATTTTCATTCATATTTCACCTTATTCCTAATACAAACTTGCCTTAGCTTTTCCTTCGCACGAGTTATCCTAACGCCAACAGTTCCCATTGGTATTTTTAGTATAGTGCTAATTTCGTCATATTTCTTGTTCTCTAAATAATACAAAGTTAAAACTTCTTTGTATTTAAGACTTAGCTCGTCAAGACAAGCATTAAGTGCAGTTTGTATCTCATTTTTGTCATATTCCTTTTCAGGAAGATCAATGTTTGACCTAAACTGCGAAAGTATGTCAAAGTTTAACTCAGAAGGATCAATAAATTTCTTTTTGAACTTAATGTGATTTAGGGCCTCATTATGGGCAATTCTGTATATCCAACTGGAGAATTTCTTTTTTGTATTAAAACTTTGTAGATGTGTGAATGCTTTTATAAAAGTTTTTTGAAGAGTTTCTTGAGTACTTAGAGGTTCTTTTATGAAATATTGTATATATCTTTCCAGTTTCTTTTGATACCGGTCAATTATTATTCCAAATAATTCTTGGTTTTCATTAATTATCTTAGGAATAAGCTGTTCGTCTGAAAGGCTCTCTTGTGTGTTTTGCAAATTATCTCGAGCGTTATCTTGTGAAAAATTTTGAGCTGAGCCCATGTTTTTTACTTAAAATTTAGATGTTCCAAAAACCAATCTATATTAACACAAACCTTCCACTTTTGACGGTCTCTTTTCATGAATAAAATCTCCTCACCTTCTTTGTTTGCATCATAAACAAACTTGGGTACTTGATCGCCCCCCTTAACTTCTGCAGTCCATTTATTGTTAATTAATAAATCGCCTTTTTGAATACGACCTGTTTCCACCATGCTAATTCTACATGCTTCTAAACCGCTATCTTTTAGGATGTTGACTAATTCCTGTTCAAGTCTGCGTCCTTTGTTTCGTGAGTAATTTCCTGCCATTTGTGAAATACTACAGGAGGTTTGGAGGGATGGCAAGGTTTGGGATTTTCGTTAAAATTACGCTTGTAGGTTAAAAATACTTGTAGATTGTGTACTCACAGCTTTTATAAAAAAATCCTTTATTACATCCCATTCCGTTTCAACCTCTGTAGCTCTTTCTGCTGTTTGTTCTGCATCTCCAAAATAGGTTAAGGATCTTAATAGATGTGGTGTGAAATCCCCCTTTCTTTCGTATTTGCTCTCATGCAAATCTAAAATTGCTTTCAAATCCCATCCCTTAAATTGCATAATTTTATACAGATCAAAAAAATCTCTTTTTAATCCTCTGCCTGCAATTGCCTCTAATTTCATGGCGGTTATGTCTTCAATGGATGCTATCTCAAAATCTAAGAAAGGCTCTGTTTCTTTAAGTAATTTATAAGGATAAAAGAATAGGCTTAATTCTGTATCCTTGGATTTTCCATGGATTGTTTGCCATGATGTAGAAATTAATCTGAATTCTGGGATTTTGAACTCGAAATTTCTTGATATCTCCTCCACGACAAATTCCGTTGGAGAATAGATATCTAAGTCGTACGAATTTCTGTGATCTAGCCATAAGGCCAATCCCGTTCCTCCCGCAATGTAACTTCTTTTAGGAGTAATTTGATTTAATAAGCCCAGGATGTCCTTGGCATTTTCTGTAAGTCTTTGTTTAAACATAAAACTTCCTTTTGAGGAATATTTAAATAATAGCACCAAAAGTAAATCTCCTTTGGTGTTAAGATTCTAGATTTTTTTATTGTAGAGGAAATGTCCTCAGAAGAGTAATTTTTTAACATCCAGTTCCATCCTTCCAATGTGGAATTTTTAACTAGGGTTTGAATGATATAGTTTTTATCCTTTTTTGTGTCTAGATTTTGAATTTCTGTGCTAGGGAAAAGTACTTGGAGCTTTTCTGGAATTTTGTTCATAGCCTTATTATACATTTTTCTTTAAAAACAGAACTTTTAGGTTTTCCCAAACCCTATCCTATCTGGTGCCGCTGATTTAGCCTTTAACAACTTCGCAGGTTTAAGCGTAAAATCTCCAAATTTCTTGTTAACACTGTCCATTGCTTTAGACAAAATCTCTTCTTTATCGCTTTTAACGCCGTCAAAAAGTCCTAGCTGTTGCTTATCCGTTTTTGCAACTCTAAAACAGGTTTCTGCTAAAATTCTCACTGGTTTTTGTTCCGGAGCCTTTAATAAAAGCTTGTACATTATCCTGTAAATTTCTCCACTTAAATTTATATACTTTTCAATATTTTTATGACATTTCCAACGAGTGCCGTCCCTGTATAAAATGTTTATGCTAAAGCTTTTTGCCTTGTATCCTTCTTGTCTTAATCTTGTGGCTGTCTTTTCTACTAACTTATATAAAATGGGAGCTAAATCTTCCTTTTTTCCAACATTTCCTGGGATGGCATATGAATTTCCAAACGATTTTTTCACTTCATTTGAATTATATGCATTAAATTTCTCACCTCCAGTGATTTTTTCCACATCCCATCCGTGAAGTTTTAGATGCCAATAATAACCTTCTATAGAGCCAAAAGCTCTGCGTAAGACAGGAATATCCGCATGATAGAAGTCTAAAACAGTAAAAATTCCTTGAGCTGCTAAGCGGGAAGCATTTCCAGACTTAATTCCGCATAAATCGGTGAGGGAAAGCTTTGAAAAGACTTGTAGGTAATTTGTAGAATCAATGGTTTGAAGACCATCAGGTTTTTCCAGATTTGAAGCAGTTTTTGCTAAAAAAATATTTGGAGCTATGCCAATTGAAACTGTAATCCAATCCCCTACTTTTGCTTTTATATCAGACTTTATTTGAAGAGCGGTTGCAACTGCTCCTTTTTGCTGTGCAGGAGTCCTTTCTATATCAATGGAAAATTCGTCAATGGAAAGAGGTTTTATTTTTGGAGTAATTTCATAAAGAAGGCTTTTTAGCTTTTTATGAACAGCACGATATTTTGGCGGATCTGGCTCTAAAACAATTATTTTTGGAAAGATTTTTTGAGCTTCATTAACATGCATTCCAGTTTTTATCCCCAGTTTTTTAGCCTCAATGGAAGCTGCCACAATGGTCCCGGTTGAACCTGTGTAAGCAGCTATTGCTAAAGGCTTTCCCCGCAAGGAAGGGTTGTACTGTTGTTCCACTGTTGCAAAGCAGGAATTTATGTCTATGAAAAGGGTAAGGGGTTGGGCGGAGTTAAAGGGAAGGGATTTTGTACCTGTGAAGAAAGAGGACATGAGTGTATTATACAGAAATACGAAGAAAATGCGAAGGGAATATGAGAGTTTTTGGGAAAAAAAGCCCCAAGCAAATTTTTAAGGTTTGCCTGGGGTTGGGGTCTAAGGGGGATTTTTTCAGCGATGATCGACTACTTTGATTCCCCTCTGTTTGCAGATCTGTTCCCAAAGGCGCAGATCCTTCTCGGTGAATCCTTTTCCAGCTTCGTAGATGTGTACCTCACAGGAAGGAATTCCGAGGTTGGAAATGAAATTCAATTCTTCTCGTATCCCAGATTTCCGGAGATTTGTTGGAGCGCCACGGAGGTAGGTCTGTCTCTTATACACATCTGACGCTGCCGACG
>OMKS01001862.1_pt1 | contig 18250 bp, 30 predicted proteins | sample 1674721 | NCBI WGS metagenome assembly OMKS01 (sample SAMN06264996, study PRJEB25208) | sediment metagenome | isolation source: hot spring sediment | place: USA: California | collected 2014-09-02
GTGGCGTATAAGGAGGCGATCAGCGGTCAGACTGAGGCGGTCGGTCGATTTGTCAAACAGACCGGCGGACGCGGGCAGTTCGGGCATGTGGTCATCCGGGTCGAGCCGCTGTTCGAAGAGGACGGTCACTACGCTCGGCATAATGAGTTTGTCAATGCGGTGGTCGGCGGAACCGTGCCCCGGGAGTACATCCCGGCGGTTGAAAACGGGGTGATGGAGGGGCTGGCCAGCGGCGTATTGGGCGGCTATCCGGTGGTTGGAGTCAAGGTGACGCTGCTGGACGGGTCCTATCATGAGGTGGATTCCTCGGAACTGGCGTTCGAGCAGGCCGGGGTGCTGGCCATTCGTGAGGCGCTGCCCAAGGCCGGGCCGGTCTTGCTGGAGCCGGTGATGCGGGTTCAGGTGATTGTGCCGGAGCAGTATTTCGGTACCATTCAGGGTAATCTGATCGCCAAACGCGGCATGATTACAGATACGCGGCTGCACGGGACCATGCGGATTATTGACGCCAAAGTGCCGCTGTCGGAGATGTTCGGCTATTCCAGCCAGATTCGCGGGGCGACCGCCGGACGCGGGACGTTTACGATGGAGCCGTTGTGCTATGAGAGAATTCCGGAACAAATTTCAGAAAAAATTTTATTAAACTATTGACAGTCTTTTGCGTTTGTGCTAAATAAAAGGGCTTTCAGCCGGAGCGAGCACGAAAAGGACTTTTGTGCGTTTCGAGTTGGGCTGTGCATTTCATTGAGAATTGCGTCCCAAGGACGGCAGATATAGGGCCTGGATATGACGGCAATACAATCGGTTGTGGTTGCCGGACAATTAACCCAGCAGGCCGGGAAAGTTCGAGAGGACTTTTCAAGTGGTTTTTAAGGAAGGCGAATTTGGATGCCTTACCTGCCTAAAAGAATAGCGGAAAATCTCACTGTGCGGTAAAACAGGAGAATTTTTCGCTGATTTCATTTTGAATTTTATAAGCGATATCTGTAACAGGTCTTGTATTATAGACACTGCCAGTAGAGAAATAAGGAAAGACAATGGCCGATAGCGAACGAATCAGAATCCGGATGGAGGCGTATGACCATCGGGCGCTGGACAGCAGCGCCAAGGAAATTGTCGAACAGGCGCGCCGGACGAACGCGCGGGTGAGCGGCCCGGTTCCGCTGCCGACGCGAATCGAGCGTTATACCGTGCTGCGCAGCCCGCATATTGACAAGAAATCGCGGGAGCAGTTTGAAATGCGCACGCATAAACGCCTGATTGATATTTATGACGCCAACGCCCGTACGGTCGAAGCCCTGAATCGGCTTGTTGTTCCTGCGGGTGTTTTTGTTAAGATCAAGGCGTGACGGGACTGACGTATAGACGAGTCCGACGATCAGAGGAAAGATGACCATGGCGATGTTGCTTGGAAAAAAAATCGGAATGACGCAGGTGTATGACGAGCAGGGCAGGATGATCCCTGTAACGGTTCTTCAGGCCGGTCCGTGCACGGTGCTGCAGGTCAAGACGCCGCAGACCGACGGCTACACCGCGGTTCAGTTGGGATATGAGGATGTCAAGGCCTCGCGGGTGAAAAAGCCCGCCGAAGGTCACGCCCAAAAGGCCAATACCGTTCCGAAGCGTTTTGTACGGGAATGGCGGTTGGGCAAAGATCAAGAACCGAATTGTGCGGCCGGCGACCGGGTTGACGTGGCCTCGTTTGCCGAGATTAAGTTTGTTGATGTGGTCGGCACGAGCAAGGGCAAAGGCAACGCCGGCGTGATGAAGCGGCATGGTTTCGGCGGCTTTCCCGCCTCGCACGGTACGGAGCGCAAGCACCGGGCCAGCGGCTCCATCGGCAGCCACGGCAGCGACTGCGGCCACGGCGGGAACCTCAAGAAAGGCAAACGGATGGCCGGTCGTATGGGTGGTCAGCGTGTAACGACCAAGCATCATAAGCTGGTCCGCATTGATGAACAAAACAATCTGCTTGTGGTCAAAGGTGCGGTGGCCGGCCCGGTGGGCGGTTATGTGGAAATCCGCAGCTCCAAGACCCGACCGCAGGCATAAAGAAAGACAGGCGACAGAGTTTAGGCTGGACACGAATATGATTGAAGTAGCCGTATATAATCGAGAAGGCAACCCGGTCGAGTCCCTTCAGGTCGATGAGGCTGTTTTGGGAGGATCGGTGCGGTATCCGCTGCTTAAGCAGGCGATCGTGATGTATCAGGCCAACAAGCGGCACGGCACGGCGGCGACCAAAGGCCGTTCGCAGGTGGCCGGTTCCACTCGTAAGCTGTATCGGCAAAAGGGCACCGGCAATGCCCGCGCCGGAACGATTCGTACCCCGGTTCGCGTCGGCGGCGGCGTAACGTTTGCCAAGTGCGCCCGGGATTTCGGCAAAGATATGCCCAAAAAGCAGCGTCGGCTGGCGCGGGATTCGGCGCTGTTGGCCAAGCTGCAAAGCGGCCGGGTGGTGATTGTTGACGAGCTGTCGTTTGAATCGCCCCGGACCAAGGAATTTGCCCGCGTGCTGGGCAATCTGAAGATTGATCGGAGCTGTCTGGTTGCCACGCCGCAGTTGGATGTCAATGTGTATAAGTCCGCCCGAAATCTGCCGAAGGTGGATGTGATGGTGGTCGGCGATCTGAATGCGGGCGTCATTTGCAACAAGCAAAAGGTGCTGTTTACCAAAGAGGCGTTTTTGACGCTGCTGAACCGGGATGAGAATTAAGCAAGGCAGGGCAGACGCGTGAATGAATATAATGTGATTATCAGACCGTTGATCACCGAGCAGGGAATGCATTTTGCGAATGTCAAGAATGCGTATTCCTTCGAGGTGAATAAAAAGGCCAACAAGGTGCAGATTCGCCATGCGATCGAGCGCCTGTATAACGTAAAGGTAACGGATGTGCGAACGGCCAACGTCAAAGGCAAACCGCGACGGCGCGGCCGCAGCTTCGGCCGAACGCCGGACTGGAAAAAGGCGGTTGTCGTACTGCATCCGGATTACCGCATTGATCTGTTCTGATAACGCGCAAATATAAGGTTTAACGAAACGATGGCCATACGAATTTACAAACCGACCAGCAACGGCCGACGAAACGCTTCGGTCATTGATTACAGGGCGGTACTGACGACGGACAAGCCGGAAAAGACGCTGTGCTTCCGCATTAAGAAAAGCGGCGGACGCAACCATCACGGCCGGACGACGTGTCGGTTTCGCGGCGGCGGCGCCCGCAAGATTTATCGCGTCATTGATTTTAAGCGGAACAAGGACGGGATACCGGCCAAGGCGCTGACCATTGAATACGATCCGAACCGCAATTGTTTTATCTCGCTGGTTCAGTATGACGACGGCGAAAAGCGTTATATTCTTGCGCCGGAAGGGCTTAAGGTCGGCCAGCGGGTTGAAAGCGGTTCGAGCGTTGAGCCGCGGACGGGCAATGCGATGCCGCTGGCGGCGATTCCGGTCGGTGTGGAGGTTCACAATATTGAGATGATTGCCGGTCAGGGCGGCAAGCTGGTTCGCAGTGCCGGCGGCGTCGCCCGCTTGATGGCCAAAGAAGGCGACTGGGCGACGATTGTGCTGCCCAGCGGCGAAATGCGTATGGTGCGCAAGGAATGCCGCGCGACGATCGGTCAGCTCAGCAATTCGGATTATCAGAACGTCAAGCTCGGCAAGGCCGGTCGCAAACGCCATATGGGCCGTCGGGGCCATGTGCGCGGCAAGGCTCAGAACCCCGTCGCTCACCCGATGGGCGGCGGCGAAGGCCGGGCCAACGGCGGTCGCCACCCCTGTTCGCCGACTGGCGTCCTGGCCAAAGGCGGTAAGACGCGAAATCGCCGTAAGGTCAGCAATCGCCGGATTATTCGCCGACGGAAAAACAACCGCGGCCGGCAACTGGTACTGTAAGTGCGAAAGAAGATAAGCGTTAACTGTGTGGAGGCGGCTTGAGCCGCGATAAACATCTTTTTGAGGACAGTGAATGGGACGTTCGCAAAAAAAAGGACCTTTTGTCAACGAAAAGCTGTTCATGAAGGTACAGAAACAGATTGATTCAGGTTCTCGCGAACCGATTAAGACCTGGGCGCGGGCCTGTACGATTATCCCGGAATTTGTCGGGTTTACCTTCATGGTGCACAACGGCAAAATGTTCCATAAGGTTTTTGTAACAGAAGATATGGTCGGGCACAAGCTGGGTGAATTTTCACTGACGCGGAACTTCCGAGGTCATTCGGGGGGCAAAAAAGGTTAAGCGGCCGAGTGTGAACGCAGGCCAAGAGGCCGAAAAACACGAATAAGGTTGACATTATGTTGAGCGGAAAAAAGTTAAATCAGATATGTGAACAGCGAAACATCGGCGACAGGGAGCTGGCCGGGCATCTGGCGCACGGCGGCATGAGCGCCGACGATGCGGCCGGAGCGATACGGAACTGGCGTCGTGGGTTGTATAAACCCATTCCGACACGTCGGGACGTCGAACATCTGGCCGAGGCGCTGGGCGTTGAGGCCACGGAGATTTCGGAATGGCGCGCCAGTTATCGGTATGCTCCGATGTCGGCGCGAAAGGCGCGGCTCGTAACGGCGATGATTTCCGGTCGGGATGTTCAGGATGCGCTGGATGTGCTGACGTTTACGCCCAAGCGTGCCGCCGAGGCGATTAAAAAGGTGCTCAGCAGCGCGATCGCCAACGCCGAAGAGCAGGAGGCGGATAAAGACGTGTTGTTCGTGGCCGAGGCGCGTGTGGATCAGGCCGGTCGTCGGCTGGGAACCAAGGCGTGGCGCGCCAAAGACCGCGGTCGGGCGCATCCGATTCGCAAGGAAGCCAGTCATATTCATATAACGGTAGCCGAGGTATAACAGGAAACGGGTACAGTATGGGTCAGAAGACATCACCAATCGGGTTTAGAACCGGAATTACGCTGGGCTGGCAAAGCACATGGTTTGCGCCGAAGGCCAACTACGGCGATTTTTTGGTGGAAGACTATAAGATTCGTCAGTATGTAAACAAGAAATTCAACCAGCAGCCTCCGTTTGCGGCGGTGTCCCGGGTTGAGATTGCCCGGACACGCAACGAGGTGAAGGTGACGCTTTATACGGCGCGGCCGGGCCTGGTGATCGGCCCGCGCGGTGCGGAAGTGGATAAACTTCGCGAAGAACTTGAAGACCTGATCGACCGAAAGATCAACGTCAATGTGATTGAGATCAAAGAGCCGTCGCTGGACGCCCGGCTGGTCGGCGAGAACATCGCCGCTCAACTGAAAAAGCGGGCGTCGTACCGCCGTGTGACCAAGATGGCTTGCGAGCAGGCGATGAACGCCGGCGCCAAAGGGGTCAAGATTATGGTCAGCGGCCGATTGGGCGGGGCGGAAATCGCCCGCAGCGAAGTCCAGAAGCTGGGCAGTATTCCGCTGCAGACGCTGGAGGCCAATGTGGATTATGCGATCATCGCGGCGCGGACGACCTACGGGACGATCGGCATTAAAGTATGGATTTATAAAGGTAAATTCGGCGAAGAGATCGTGCCGGTGCAGCGCAGCGAACGGCGCGGCCGCTCGGAGCGCGGCGAGGGCAAGTCCCGCCGCAGCCGTTCAGGGCGTTCGCGGTCGGAACGCCGCCCCAAGGCCGCTGGAGCCGAAACGACCCAGGTTCAGGAATCTACCGAGAACAGTTAACCGGATATGACGAGGAAGTAAGTTATGGCCTTGATGCCGAAACGAGTTAAATACCGCAAGCATCAGCGCGGTACGATGAAAGGCAACGCCGGTCGCCGCAATTATGTGGCGTTTGGCGAATACGGCCTTCAGACGCTTGAGCCGCACTGGATTACCGGCCGTCAGATTGAAGCCGGGCGTATTGCGGCAACGCACTATCTCAAGCGTGAGGGCAAAGTATATATTCGGATTTTTCCGGATCACTCCTACTCGGCCAAGCCGCTGGAAACCCGAATGGGTAAGGGCAAAGCGGAAATTGAAGGCTGGGTGGCGGTGGTCAAGCCCGGCACCGTGATGTTTGAAATCGGCGGCGTGGATGAAGAAGTCGCCAAAGCGGCTTTGCTGCGTGTGGCTCACAAAATGCCCGTGCGCTGTCGTTTTGTAACACGTCGTCATAGTATTGGATAAACGAGGACTGTATGAAAGCTGCACAAATACGCGATTTGCGGCCGGATGAGCGGCTGGAGAAGCTGGACGGATTACAGCGGAGGCTGTTTGAGCTGCGCTGCCAGGCCGTAACGGAAAATCTGGAAAATCGGCACGCAATTCGCGATGTTCGTCGCGATATTGCCCGGATTAAAACGATCATCAGACAAGACCAGTTGAAGGGCCAGTAAAGGCATGGAAACCGAAACCAAGAAAATGCAAAAAACCCGACGCGCCGTGGTGACCAGTAAGCGCGGCGACAAGAGTATTACGGTGCAGATTGATTATCTTGTCAAGCACCCGAAATACGGAAAATATATCCGCCGGCGAACGAAGCTGGGCGTGCATGACCCGAAGAATCAGGCGGGCGTGGGCGATATTGTGGATATTGCCGAATGCCGTCCAGTCAGCAAGATGATCAGTTGGCGGCTTGTGAATATTGTGAAAAAGGCAGTCATTGAGTAAAGGGCAGACCATTGATTCAGCAAGAAAGCATGTTGGAAATTGCCGATAACAGCGGCGTCAAGTTGGCTCAGTGTATTAAGGTGCTGGGCAAGTGCAGTTCCGGCAAGGGCAAATACACCCGTCCGACGGCGACGGTTGGTGATGTGATCTGTGTGGCGATCAAGAAACATCTGCCCAACTGCCAGTTGGACAAAAAGAAAGTGCACAAGTGCGTGATTATCCGCACGAAAAGCGCTATCCGCCGGCCTGACGGCAGTTATGTGCGGTTTGACAGCAACGCGGCAGTGTTTATCGATGCTGAGAATAATCCCATCGGGACCCGCATCTTCGGCGCGGTGGCGCGGGAACTGCGGGAAAAGAACTTTATGAAGATTATCTCACTGGCCGGCGAAGTGGTGTAAGGCGTGAGATGCAATTGAGAGCATGATTATGGCACGACATATTAAAAAAGGCGATCTGGTCGAGGTGATTTGCGGCGACGACAAGGGGGTAACCGGCAAGGTCATGCGGGTATTGCCCGATAAGGGGCGTGTGCTGGTCGAAGGGGTGAATCTGGTGCACAAACACGTGCGTCCGTCGCAGCGGAATCCGCAGGGCGGACGAATTCGTGTGGAACGTCCGATTCATATCAGCAATGTGCTGCCGATCAACCCCAAGACCTCGCGCGGCACACGGGTCCGGTTTGTCACGGACGCCAAAGGGGTCAAGAAGCGCATCGCCGTTGACGGATCGGAGATCGATGTGGTTGTCAAGGCCAAACGGTAATAATTCGGTAAGAGCAGATAAAAGGGTAGTCCATGGCTCGTTTGAAAGATATGTATAAAAGCAAGATTGCTCCGGCCCTGCGTGACAAGTATGGGTACACAACGCCGATGGCGATTCCGCATCTGGAAAAGGTTGTGGTTTCGATGGGGCTGGGCAAGGCCATCCAGGATAAGAAGTTTCTGGAACAGGCGTCCAAAGACCTGACCGTCATTACGGGTCAAAAGCCGATGGTCTGTGCGGCGAAAAAGAGCGTGTCGAACTTTAAGGTGCGTCAGGGCGACAAGACGGGCCTGAAGGTAACGTTGCGAAAAGATCGAATGTATGAGTTTCTGGATCGTCTGATCAACCTGACGATTCCCCGTGTCAAGGACTTTCGCGGGCTGAATCCGAAGGGCTTTGACGGTCACGGCAACTATTCGATGGGACTGGATGAACAGAGCGTGTTTCCGGAAATCGATTCATCCAAGATCGAGTATCAGCAGGGGATGAATATCACCTTTGTGACCTCGGCGCGAAACGATGACGAAGCGCGTGAGATGCTGCGGCTGTTCGGAATGCCGTTTAAGGCGATGGCTTAGGATTCGAAATTTAATACGAGATCGGAGTTGATGATATGTCCACCAAGGCGCTTGAAAATAAAGCCGAAAAGAAACCGAAATATCGCAGCCGGGCTTATACGCGCTGCCAGATTTGCGGACGTGCACGGGCGGTTTATCGTAAGTTTAAGGTATGCCGCATTTGCCTTCGCAAGATGGCCAACGAAGGGTTGATCCCCGGCCTGAAGAAAGCAAGCTGGTAAGCCGAGTGTGCATACGTTACGAAAAACGAGAACCCAACAGGTTACAGTGGAGTACAGTGGATGAGTTTTAATGATCCGATTGCGGATATGCTGACGCGAATACGCAACGCCGCCCGCGTCAAAAAAGCCCAGGTCAACGTGGCTGCCAGTAAAGTGTGCGAGGGCGTCGCGGCGGTGCTGAAAGATGAAGGCTATATCCGGGATTACGACCGTATCGACGACGGCAAGCAGGGCCTCCTCCGGATCGCTCTGAAATACACGCCGGACGGCGCGTCGGTGATTCACTCGATTGACCGGGTCAGCAAGCCGGGATGTCGGGTTTATAGAGGCAAAGATTCGCTTCCGCAGATGCTGGGCGGGCTGGGAATCTGTATTGTATCCACAAGTCGAGGAATTATGAGCGATAAGAAATGCCGAGCCGAGAGTGTCGGCGGTGAACTGATTTGCACGGTGAGCTAAATGAGTCGTATAGGAAAAAAACCAATCGTTATACCCGGCGGCGTCAAAGTTGAGGTGCAGGGCCGTACCGTCAAGGCCAGCGGTCCGAAAGGCACACTCCAGATGACCTGTCATCCCGATATTGCGGTGAACGTCGATGACGGCGCTGTGGTGGTCAGCAACCCGGCCGGCGACGACCGCGTTCATAAGGCGCTGCACGGCACGATGCGGGCGTTGGTGAACAATATGATTACCGGCGTCAGTCAGGGCTTTTCCCGCGAGATGAAAGTGTTCGGGACCGGCTTTAACGTGAAAGAACAGGGCGGCAAGCTCGTCCTTCAGGTGGGCTATTGCCATCCGGTCGAGATGGCGATACCCAAGGATATCAAGGTCGACATTAAAGTGGCGGCGACCAAGGGCAACGACGTGCCGGCAATCTTTACGCTCAGCGGTCCGGACAAACACGCGCTGGGACAGTTTGCGGCCAACGTTCGTCGCGCCCGACCGCCGGAGCCGTATCAGGGCAAGGGGATTCGCTACGCCGATGAGCACATCATCCGCAAGGAAGGCAAGGCGCTCGGATCGGGCGGCTGATTCAGGTAAATGTAAAACGGTAACAGGCAAACATGTGGAGGCGGCTTTGCCGCGGACGGAATTATGCAGAAAGAAAGAATACAAAAAGCCAAAAATCGCCGTAATTGGCGTTCTCGCAAGCGGGTTTTCGGAACGCCGGAACGTCCCCGGCTGGTGGTGTTCCGTTCGGCGCGGCATATTTATGCCCAGATCATTGACGACCAGGCCGGTGTGACGCTGGCGGCCGGCAGCACGATGTCCAAGGCCCTGCGCGGCGCCGTCAAGTCCGGCGGCAACCGACAGGCCGCCGAGAGGGTCGGCGAGGCGCTGGCCAAACAGGCGATGGAAGTCGGTATCAAGGCGGTCTGTTTTGACCGCAACGGCTATAAATTTCACGGCCGCGTCAAGGCGCTGGCCGACGCGGCCCGCAAGGCCGGGTTGGCGTTTTAGGAACGTAAGTTGACAGAGACTGAAAATCGGATTTTAGTGTTGGAGATATAAGTTGGCCGAGGAAGCAATCAGAACAGCAGAAATGCAGAGCGAGCAGCCGCTGGAAGATACGGTGGTCAAGGTCTTCCGCAACGCCAAAGTGGTCAAGGGCGGACGGCGGTTCAGTTTTTCCGCTCTGGTGGTGGTCGGCGACCGCAACGGTACGATTGGCTACGGCTACGGCAAGGCCAATGAAGTGCCGCCGGCGGTCGAAAAAGCGATCAAGGACGCCAAGAAGAATCTGCACCGCGTACCGGTGGTGGACGATACGCTGCCGCACCCGGTGATCGGCAAATGCCGGGCGACCCGGATTACATTGCTTCCGGCCAGTCCCGGTACGGGTGTGATCGCCGGCTCCAGCGCGCGGGCGGTTCTGGAATATGCCGGTTTCCGCAATGTGCTGACCAAGATCAACGGCAGTCGGTCGGCCAAGAATGTCGTTAAGGCGGTCATGAATGGATTGCTTCAACTGCGCGATAAAGAAACCGTCGAATCTCAGCGCGGAGTTGAGATCGAAGTTGAAAAAAGGTGGTGATAACGTCATGCTGAGCAATGAAATAACTGCAATCGTCGGCGCGTATTCCAAGCGCAAACGAATCGGACGCGGCAAAGGCAGCGGACACGGCAAAACCTGCGGACGGGGCCATAAGGGCGCCGGCAGCCGTTCGGGCAACAGTCTGCGTCTGCTGGATGAAGGCGGCCAGATGCCGCTGTTTCGCCGTCTGCCCAAACGCGGCTTTAACAACGCCAACTTTGCGACCAAATATGAGATTGTCAACGTCGCGCAATTGGAACGTGTCTTCAACGACGGCCAGACGGTCGGGATTGACGACTTGATCGGCGTCGGTCTGGTCGGCAGTCGCCGCAGCAAGGTCAAAATCCTCGGCGACGGGGAGCTGACCAAAAAGCTGACGGTCTCGGCGCACAAGTTCAGCAAAAGCGCCGAGCAGAAAATTGCCGGATGCGGCGGGTCGGTCAAAGTCGTTGCCTGATAACGGAAGCCGGAAGGGTCAACTATGCTTGGAACATTTGTCAATATATTTAAGATTCCGGACTTGCGGAATAAGATTCTGTTTACGGTCGCCCTGCTGTGCATCTACCGCATCGGGTTTCATATTCCCGTGCCGGGCTTCGACGCGGAGCGGATGACCGAGGTGGCCCAGCAGCGCGATACGGATTCGCCGCTGAGCCGTGCGGCCGATTATCTTCAGATGTTTACCGGCGGCACACTGAGCCAGAGCAGTTTGTTTGCACTGGGGATTATGCCGTATATTTCGGCCTCGATTATCCTGATGCTGCTGGGTGAAGTGCTCCCGCAGCTCAAGAAGCTTCGACAGGAAGGTATGTCGGGCCATAAGAAGATACAGGAATATACCCGGTATCTGACGGTTCCGTTATGTATCATCCAGTCGCTGATGTTTATGCGGATGTTTGCCGGCAGCGAGTTTGTCTATCCGGGGATGCACACCTATGCGACCGTGATGGGTGTGCTTGGGATGACCGCCGGGACGGTTTTTCTGATGTGGCTGGGCGAGCAGATCGACGAGTACGGCATCGGCAACGGCATCAGTCTGATTATTATGGCCGGGATTCTTTCACGGATGCCCGGAGTGATACTGGATGTGGTTCGCAATACCGAATTCCGCGTCGGCGTGGCCGAAGGCAAATACGGACCGGGCACGCTGGTGTTTCTGGTGTTGGCGTTTATCTTTGTGGTGGCCGGAGCGATCCTGATTACCCAAGGCCAGCGGCGGATTCCGATTCAGCAGGCCAAGCAGATGCGAGGCCATCGGATGGTCGGCGGCGCGCGGCACTATCTTCCGCTGCGGGTCAATCACGGCGGTGTGATGCCGATTATCTTCGCTTCGAGTCTGATGATGTTTCCGCCGATTATCCTGGAGCAGTTCAGGCGTTTCTGGCCGGAGTCCAATCTGCTTCAGCAGGTCATTGAGGCGTTCGGACCGATGGCCTTTACGTACAATGTAGTGTATATTGTATTGATTTTCCTGTTTGCTTATTTCTGGACGACGGTTCAGTTTCAGCCGAAAGATATGGCCAAGAATCTGCGCGACCGAGGCAGCTTTATTCCCGGTTTGCGGCCGGGTCACCGCACCGCCGAATACCTCGAAACAGTGATGGTGCGGATTACCTTCTTCGGGGCGGCGTTTTTGGCCTTTATTGCGGTGGTGCCCAGCCTGGTAACGCAACTGGCGGGCGTCAGTTTTATGGCCGCGTCGTTTTTGGGCGGGACGGGATTGCTGATTGTGGTCAGCGTGTCCCTGGACCTGGTTCAGCGGATCGAGTCCAATTTGATTATGCGAAATTACGAAGGTTTTAGTGAATCCGGACGGATCAAAGGAGCGTTCAGATAATGAGATTGATACTGTTAGGTCCTCCCGGCGCCGGTAAAGGCACGCAATGCAAACGCGTTGTTGAGAAGTATGGCATTGCGCATCTGTCCAGCGGCGATATTCTCCGCGCCGAACGGGCCGCGGGAACGGAGCTGGGCAGCAAGGCTCAAAGCTATATGGACAGCGGCGCGCTGGTTCCGGACGACCTGATCATTGATATGATGATCGGGGCGATCAAGAAGGCCTCGACCGGGTACGTGCTGGATGGGTTTCCGCGTACCGTGGTACAGGCCGAGGGACTGGATCAGGCGCTGTCCAACGCCGGCGAGAAAATCGACGCGATTGTTGAGCTTCAAGTGCCCGATTCGGCGATCTTGTCGCGGATGACCGGCCGGCGGAGCTGTCCAGTGTGCGGTGGGGTTTATCACGTTGAGAATCTCAAGCCCAAAATTGACGGCCAATGCGACAAGGGCTGCGGCCCGCTGGTGCAGCGCAAAGACGATACGCCGGATGTGGTGAAAAATCGACTCAAGACCTACCACGAGCAGACCGCTGCGGTGGTGGGATATTACGAGGATAAGTTTCCGATTCTGACGATCAACGCCGATCAGGATATTGATAAGGTAACGGCGGATGTCTTCAAGGGTCTGGAATCGCTTGTCCGATAGGTTCGGCAATTGATGGCGATAACGCTACGAAGCAATCGAGAGTTGGAACAGCTTCGCAAGGCCGGTTTGGTGGTTGCGAGGGTTCTTTCGAAATTAAAAGACAATGCCAAGCCCGGCGTCAGTACCGGTCAATTGGACGCGATGGCCGCTCAAATGACGCAGGAAGCCGGGGCCATCCCCTTGTTTAAGGGGGTGCCGTGTCCGTATAAAAAATATCCGTTTCCGGGCGTGATTTGTGCGTCGGTCAACGAGCAGTTGGTGCACGGGATACCGTCGGAGAGTGTGATTCTTCGTGAAGGGGATATTTTGAGTGTGGATTTCGGCGTCAAGCTGGACGGGTATTGCGGTGATTCAGCCTTTACGGTCGGCATTGGCCGGATTGCCCCCCAGCGGCAGCGATTGCTGGATGTGACGCAGCGGATGCTTGAGATCGCAGTGGAGATGATGGCGCCGGGCGTCAAGTGGAGCGTCGTTGCCGCCCAAATGGAAGCATGCTGCCGGAACGCAGGCTTTTCGGTGGTGAAAGAATATGTCGGCCACGGGATTGGCACGGAGATGCACGAAGAGCCGAAAGTGCCGAATTTTGTCAGTCGAGAGTTGCAGAAAAACGACATAGTGCTTAAAGAGGGTATGGTTTTGGCGGTCGAGCCGATGGTCAATATGGGTAAAGACAAAGTCCGGACGCTGTCGGACGGCTGGACGGTTGTGACGCAGGACGGGAAATGTTCGGCGCACTTTGAACATACGATTGCCGTGGTCAAAGGCGGCAGCCGCGTGTTGACCCTGAATGAGCGATAGTTTTTGAGGTTTGCGAGCCGGATAGCAAGTATGGCAAAAAAAGACGCAATCAGACTGGAAGCCAAAGTTGTTGAGGCATTGCCCAATGCGATGTTCAAAGTACAGCTTGAGAACGGGCACCAGATTTTGGCGCACGTGTCCGGCAAGATGCGAATGCATTTTATCCGGATTTTGCCCGGCGATACCGTGACGGTGGAGATGAGTCCGTACGATCTGACCCGTGGGCGGATTGTCTTGCGGAACTAAAAGAACGCAGCACAACAAAGCGAAAGTGATACGATTATGAAAGTACGAAGTTCAGTCAAGCGAATTTGTGAAAACTGCAAAGTCATTCGACGCAAGGGTGTTCTGCGGGTGATCTGCCCGGCGAATCCCCGCCATAAGCAGCGTCAGGGCTAAGCAACGTCTAATGTCAGTCAAATACAGGAGTTATTATGCCGCGTATTGTTGGTGTTGATGTACCAAATGATAAACCCGTGTGGATTGCACTGACCTATATCCACGGGGTCGGCCGTTTCTGCGCCAAGAAGATTCTTGAGGAAGCTCAGGTGGACGGCGCGGTTCGCGCCGGCAAGCTGAGCGAAGATGAAGTCAGCCGGATCAGCCAAATCATCGACCGTGATTATGAGGTGGAAGGTCAGTTGCGTCGGCGGGTTTCTCAGAATATCGCTCGGCTCAGGGATATTGCCTGTTATCGCGGGATTCGGCATCGCAGAGGGCTTCCGGTCCGCGGTCAGCAGACCCAGAGCAACGCCCGCACACGCAAAGGCAAACGCAAGACGGTGGCCGGCAAGAAGGGCGTCAAGGAAATGCGCTAATCCATCGAAACCTTAGAACTATCGGGATTCAGGGAATACTAATCCAATGGCAAAGAGTACCAGAAGAAAAGTCAAAAAGAATGTGGTTCGCGGCATCGTCCACATTAAAGCGTCGTTTAACAATACGCTGGTGACCATTACCGATCCGGACGGCGGAGCGATCTGTCAGGATTCCGGCGGAACGGTCGGCTTCAAAGGATCGCGAAAGAGCACGCCGTTTGCGGCCCAGCGGGCTGCCGAGAAGTGTGCGCGAATGGCGATGCGGTCGGGCATGCGCGAGGTGGAAATTCGGGTCAAAGGCCCCGGCTCCGGACGCGAATCGGCCATTAGCGCCATTCAGCAGGCGGGATTGCGGATTTCTTCGATTGAGGACGTTACGCCTATTCCGCACAATGGTTGCCGTCCGCGTAAACGCCGTCGCGTCTGATCGCCGCATCCGTGGTCGTGAAGCGAAAAACAGTCAAACTATTCTATAAAGGAACGGTTCAAAGATGTCACGTTATTTAGGTCCAGCTTGCAGACTATGCCGTCGTGAAGGCATGAAATTGATGCTCAAAGGCTTGCGCTGCGAAACAGCGAAGTGCTCGATTGAGAAGCGCGAACGGAGCATGGCGCCGGGACAGCATGGCTGGCGCCGCGGCCGCTCCAGCGATTACGGCGTTCGGCTTCGCGAAAAGCAAAAGGTTAAACGCTATTACGGCCTGATGGAAAAGCAGTTTATGAAGTATTTTGCCAAGGCCCAGAAGGGTACCGGCAACACCGGCCAGATGTTGCTTGAGCTGTTGGAACGTCGGCTGGACAACGTTATTTATAAGCTGAATTTTGCACCATCCCGCAAGGCGGCTCGTCAGTTGGTCGCGCATGGACATATCTATCTGAACGGACGTCGTGTGGATATTCCGGATATGCTGGTCAAGATCGGCGACAAGATTACGCTGAAGAATTCCGACCATTCGCGCAAAGTCGTCAAGGCGCAGTTGGAAGCCAATCCGAATTTTCAGGTTCAGGGCTGGCTTCAGTTGGATGCCTCCAAGCCGATGGCGACGGTGGTCGGGTTGCCGACGCGCGATGATGTTCAGTTGGCGGTGGAAGAACAGCTTGTGGTCGAATTCTGTTCGAGATAATCGATATTGATAAATGTTTTAGACGGCGGGTAACAGAGAGCGGTGTGCGTTCGACACTACGGCCCGAACGGCAATCGCTGAGAACATCCGCCTGAGATGGGAGGCCCATACAATGCGAATTACCTGGAGAGGTCTGGAACTGCCCACACGGGTCGAGCGCGATGAACATGTGTCAACCGACTGCTACGGTCGGTTCATCATTGAACCGTTTGAGCGGGGATTCGGCACCACCATCGGCAATAGTCTCCGACGTGTGCTGTTGTCTTCGTTGGAAGGCAGCGCGGTCGAATCCATCAAGATTGCCGGTGTGGATCATGAATTTACAAGCATCAAAGGGGTGATGGAAGACGTAACCGATATTGTGCTCAATGTCAAGAAGCTGATCGTCCGGATGCAGGGCGAGGGCACGCGGGTGATGACGGTGTCTGCCGACAAGGCCGGGACGGTCACCGCCGGGATGATACAATGCGATCCGTCCATCCAGATTGTCAATAAAGATCTGGTGCTGGCGACGCTGACCGAGGATGTCAAGTTCGAGATGGAGATGGAAGTCGGCAGCGGTCGCGGCTATTCGCCCGCCGCCGAGCGCATCAATGAGATGGATCGCTTCGATCAGGAGCTGGGACGCATCGAAGTGGACGCGATTTATTCGCCCGTACTCCGCGTGCGATATAAAACCGAAGACACCCGCGTCGGCCAGCGCACGAACTATGACAAGCTCATTCTCGAAATCTGGACGGACGGCACGGTAACGCCGGATATGGCGCTGGTCGAGGCGGCCAAGATTTTACGAAAGTATATCAATCCCTTCATTCAGTACGATACGGCCGGTGAAGAGACGGTGGAAGAAGAAGTTCACATCGAAGAAGAGACCGCCGGCGTTGATGAAGAATTGGCGGCCAAGCTGGCCATGCCGATTGAAAGCCTCGATTTGACGGTGCGGTCGAGCAATTGCCTCGAATCCAACAATATCCAGACCGTCGGCCAATTGGTGCGAATGACCGACGCCGATTTGCTCAAGATTCGCAGTTTCGGCAAGACCAGTCTGCGTGAAGTCCGCCGAAAACTGGCCGAGCTGGGATTGTCGCTGGGTATGACGGATGTGTAAGGACGTACCGAGACGGGCAAACGCAGTCGAAGAATAAGAATGTTAACCGACAAGAGTAAGGGTGTAACGATATGCGTCATCGTATAGCAGGACGACAATTAAACAGAACCAGTGAGCACCGTCTGGCCATGCGGCGTAATTTGACGGCGTCGCTGTTTGAACATGAGACCATTTCGACGACGCTCGAAAAAGCCAAAGATGTTCGCGGTTTTGCCGAAAAGCTGATTACACTGGCCAAGAAAGGCACGCTTCCGGCGCGCCGTCGGGCCATTGCGCTGCTGAACAATCGCGCCATCTATGAAGAAGATGAAAAAGGCCAGCTTGTCAAGAAGGGCACCGTGGTTGGCAAGCTGTTCAGCGATATCGCGCCGCGCTATTTGGATCGTCCCGGCGGTTATACCCGCATCATCAAATTGCCCAAGCGGCGGCTGGGCGATGCCGGGCAGCTCGTGTTGCTTCAACTGGTTGGCGCCGGCCAGGAAAAAGTCGGCGAAAAGCAGAAATAATCATTCGTTTCGAAGCGACTTTCGGTTTTGCCGACGGCATAAAGGCAGGTGTTAAGCGATGTCGAAATGTGTTTTTTGTGAAATCGTCGCCGGACGTATCCCCTGTACGCGGATCTATGAAAACGACGAGGTGTTGGCGTTTCTGGATGTCGGCCCGATCAGCGACGGCCATACGCTGGTCATTCCCAAGGCTCATTACAACCGCCTGCATCACTGTCCCGCTGAGGTGCTGGCTGAAGTTGCGAAGGTCGTCGGACGTTTGGCCAACCCCGTCGCCGAGGCGGTCGGAGCCGACGGGTATAATGTACTGAGCAACAATGCTCCTGCCGCCGGCCAGGTGGTCGAACACCTTCATGTGCACATTATTCCGCGTAAATCGGGGGACGGCGTTTTTAACCGATGGCCGGCCTTCAAATATCCGCCCGGAGAAGCCGAGTCCATCGCGGAAAAAATCAAACAAAAACTTGCAAAATAATCCTGATAATCCCTTGAAAAGTCGGGTTTTTTGCTTTACACTAAAGTACTTATCGCGGGGTAGAGCAGTCTGGTAGCTCGTCGGGCTCATAACCCGGAGGTCGCAGGTTCGAATCCTGTCCCCGCCATTCATAAGCCCTTTTTAATAAAGGGCTTATATTTTAAGTATTTCAAGGCCTTGATTTGTGTGTCACTAAAATGTAACTGTTAGTTGGCACATTCAGCAATCACCGAAACGTAATCCATATGAAACCAAGCCAAGAGAAGTTTCTGATAAACTGTACTACGAAAGGAAACTTCGATGGCTTGTCTATACAAAAGGCGAAATCAGTACTGGGTCAGTTATTACCTTAACGGTAAGCAACTTCAACAATCTTTGAAGACGGACAATTATAAAGTCGCCGTTTCAAAGAAAAAGAAACTGGAATACGAACTTAGCCTTGGCGATCTTCATTTGGCCAGTGAAATTCCCCTATCTGTTTTTCTTGAGGCTTTTTGCAAATATCTCAAAAAGACGCGGACCTATAAATCATACAAAAACGATTTTAGCCGTTTGCGTACGTTTTTTGGACCGGTTTGCGAAAGTCTAAAACCATATCCCTCTGGTGTAAAAAGAGGAACAAAAACAGAAAGAACAGCTCCTGATAAATATAAAGATAAGCATGTCAAGGCGGAATTACTAGAAGACATATCTCCTGAAGTCATCAACCAGTTTCTTGCCGATAGGATAGAATATGATGAATGGAAA
>OMKS01001863.1_pt1 | contig 18249 bp, 29 predicted proteins | sample 1674721 | NCBI WGS metagenome assembly OMKS01 (sample SAMN06264996, study PRJEB25208) | sediment metagenome | isolation source: hot spring sediment | place: USA: California | collected 2014-09-02
AAACGCAAGAGCAAGAATAAAAGGACGATGAGATGGCCGATTTCGTTGACGGCACCGCTTTCAATCACGAACAGGGCAACCGCGCCCGAAAACTGTTCGCTGCTGTGGTGCTGGCCGCGCTGGACGATGCGATCGCGGATGACAAGAAATACGGGAACGGACCCGAGCAGATCGCCCGCTGGGCGCGCTCGCGCGATGGGCGCGAGGTGCTGTCCTGCGCCGGGATCGACCCGAACGAGCGCGTCGTCACCGGACTGATGGAATTCGTAGCCCGCGGCGTGCGCACATCGGTCGCGTTGTCGCGCGAGGAAAGCGAACGCCGCCAGGCCCGGGAGGCCGAAGCGGCCTGATCCTCGTCCCGGTCACGCCAAGGCGCGCCCTTCGGGGCGCGTTTCGCGTTTTGCGGGATTGCGTCTTCGTCGCCCAGCAGGGATCGCCACCGGGGCGCCGCCCCTCCCCGCGCTAGTCCATTTCGCGCGTGGTCAGCGCGCGGTTGATCTCGCGCCGCACAAGCTTGCGCAGGTTCTTCGTCATTCGTTCGCCCAGATCGCCCTGAAGCTCCTGCCGGATGATTGTGGCCACCAGCTTGCGCAACGCCTCGTCGTCCTGAACCGCCAGCGGACCGGACGCCCCCGCCACGGGGTCGCGCGACGATGCCGTCTCGGCGGCCCTGCCCTCATGCGGCACGGGGGCAGCGGCGGGTCTGGACCAGCCGGTGGCCGCCGCAAGCGTCTCGGTCCCGTCAGGTTCCCATTCGTCGTCGCAGCCGGCAAAGGCCGCTTCCAGCTCGGCGATCCTCTGTTCGAGGCTCGACGCCTCCGCGAATTCGGGCTGCTGCATGGGGAGGCTCGGCGGCGCCTTGTCGCGAACGGGCACAGGCGGTGTCTCTGCCGGCCCACCCTCCGTTCCGACCCGCAATGCAGGCGTCAGGATCAGCCGTCCCGGTGCGCCGGGCCCTGCCGACGCCTCGTCGCCGACGCTCCGGCGGATCGACGAGATCATCTCGTCGTCGCGAGGGGGGACGCTTTCCGGCATGGATCCAGCGCAGACCTTGTTTGCCAACTTACCCCGAAACGTAGCGGGATGGTGGCCCCCAGACAATGCCTGCGGACCGGTCAGTTACGCCCGAGTCTTTCCAGAACCTTGTCGAGCTGCTTGCCCTGGATGCTCTTGGCGGGCGCGTTCGAGACCGCGTTGTAATAGGCGCGCGGATCGTAGGTCGGAATGCCCAGATCCAGATGCTGGGCCGTCAGGAGGCCCATCGCGGACAGCACCCGGTAGATCGCGACATACTGGTTCGCCTCGGCCTGCACCCAGGCGGTGCGGGCATCCAGAAGCTCCTGCTCGGCATCGAGCACGTCGAGCGTTGTGCGCGCGCCCAGCCGCGCTTCCTCGCGGGTGCCCTCGAAGGCAAGCTTTGCGGCGGCGATCTGCTCTTCGGTCGCGGTAAGCTGCGCGCGGGCAACGGCGAGGCTGGACCAGGCGTTGCCGACCCGCTCCTCGACCAGCCTCACGGCCTGCAACAGCCCCGCGCGCGCCTGCTCGACCCCGGCGCGGGCCTGACGCTCGGCGGCGTAAAGCCCGCCGCCCTGATAAATCGTCTGGTTCAGCGACAGCCCGACCGAACCGTATTTGCCGCCATCGTCCTCGGCCACCACCCCGGCGCTCGCCGAAATGCTGGGCCGCATCGCCGCCTTGGCCCGACCGAGGTTCAACTCGGCCACGGTGACGTTGTGCTGGGCCTGCACGATTTCGGGATGGGTCTTGACCGCGATCGCACGGGCCGCATCCGAGTTCTGGGGCAGCGCCGGAAAACGCGGAATGCCGCTGAGCGCGCCGGGATAGCGGCCGATGGCAAGCTTGTAGGCTTCGCGCGCGATGGCAAGGTTGCCCTGCGCCGACACGAGGTTCGAGCGCGAGGCCGCCAGCCGCGACTGGGCCAGCGAAACGTCTGTGCGGGTCACCTCGCCGACCTCGAAGCGGTCCTCGGTGGCGCGCAATTGCTGCGAGATGAGCCGCACATTGTTCTCGGCGAGGGTCACGTTCTGGACCGCCGAGAAGACATCCATATAGGCCTGCACGGCCGCCAGCAGCACGTTCTGCTCGACCCCCAGAAGCGCCGCGCGGGTGGCCAGGACCGATTCCCGCGCCGCGTCGATCGCCAGCCGGTTGTTGCCGCCGTCGTAAAGCGTAAGCCGCGCGGTCAGTTCGGCCTGCGCGCTGGAGGAATACCGCCCCTGGGTCGGGCTGCGGGTGTTGCCGTCCTGGTAGCGGCCGTTGATCGCGAAGTCGATGATCGGCCGCAGCGCCGCCACGGCGCGGGCGACATCCTCGTCGGCGGCACGCAGCACCGCGCGGTTCTGCTCCAGCAGATGCGAATTCTTGTAGGCGTCGATCAGCGCGTCGGTCAGCGTCTCGGCGCGCGCGGATGCCCCCCCGACAACCAGCGCCGCCGACAGGGCCGCGCCACCCAGCACTTTCAGGAAACTGCTCATGTCTGCCTCGCTCTTTGTTGTCCGCAGCCTCTTGTTCTGTCCCGGGCGCGGCGGTGATGAACGGCCCCTGCCCGCTAGAACTGGAATTGCGGCGAGCGCGCGAAACCCGGAAGGACCGGCGCACCGGCATTGAAGAGAAAGCGCCAACTGACCGCCCCACCGACCTTGCGGCCGATACGCGCGACGCCCAGTCTGCCCTCGACGAAGATCGCCACGATCCGCCCGCCCTCCTTGAGCTGGTCGAGGATCGCCTCGGGCAGATGCTCGATCCCGCCCTCGATCACGATCGCGTCATAGGGGCCGTGGCGCGGCGCGCCCTCGGCCAGCGCGGCGCGCTCGACGGCGACATTGTCCACGCCCTGCTCGGCCAGCAGCGTCTCGGCCTCCCGGGCCATCGCCGCATCCTCCTCGACCGCGATCACCGCATCGGCCATCCGGGCGATCACGGCGGCCGAATAGCCAAGCCCGCAGCCCAGATCCAGCACCAGATCGCCGGGCCCCGGGGCGACCGCCTCGAGCATCTTGGCGAAGCTGCGCGCCTCCAGCACGGTGCGGCCGGGCGCGAGGGGCAGGTTTTCTCCGATATAGGCCGCGCCGCGAAGCCCCGCGGGCACGAATTCCTCGCGCGGAACCGCAAGAAGCGCCTCGATGATCGGCAGGCGCGTCACGTCCGAGGGCCGGACCTGGGTATCGACCATTGCCTCGCGAAGGGCGTCGTAATCGGGCATGCGGCTGAAGTCTCCGGATCGAAATTGGTCTGAAAAAAGGTGATGCCACATATCCCCGGCTCCGGCAATGCCCGGGGAAGCCGGCATCGCTGCACTGTGGCAGGCTGGCCCGGTCCGCCGCTGCGCGCGCCGCCCATGTTGCGCGCCCTGTTCATGGCAACCGCCCCGATGCGCAATCGGCGCGTCGGGGACGCAAGCGATTGCGGTCGGCGGCGCCCGGGTTTCCGGGCGAACCGGCCGTTACCGGGCCATTCGGAAAATGCCGCCGGGACCACCGGGCCGGTTGCGGGCGGCGATGCCATGGGGCATCTGTTCGGGGAACGCGACCACGCCCCGCCGTCGGTCGGCGCCCTGGTGTCGAATTGTGGGAAATGATGCTGGACAGGTTGTCCCGATGACGCGCCGGTTCACCGCCTCCGAGGCCGCGCGCGGCAACGGCGGGGCCGGGATGGCCGAGCATTTTCACCGCCCGGCGCAGGAATTCGACCGCTTGCGCGCGCCGGTCCGCCCCGGCGGATGGCCGGCCTTCCGGACCTGCTTCCGGACCGGGGAGTCACGGTTCGTCGACCGGCATTTCCGCAAGGATCCGACCCATCTCCTGTTCGACCGGGCCAGGACCTTCCGGTTTCCGGCAGGGGACCGGGGCCGGGCCCGCGAGCTGCCGGTCAGGGACGTGGCGCTGCTGCGCCTCCCGGAGACGGGCGCATGACAAGCTGGCTGCACGAGGAGCGGCTGCAGGCGGTGCAAGCGGTCCTGCGGGACAGCGGTGCGGCCCGGGTGGTCGATCTCGGCTGCGGTGATGGCGACCTGTTCGTGCGGCTGGCCGCAGAGCCCGGCCTCACGGAACTCGTCGGCGTCGATATCTGCCCCAGCGCGCTGGCGCGGTTGCGCGGACGGCTGGACGCGCTCGGCCCCCTCCCCCCCCGGATCGACCTGCGCGAAGCCTCGATGACCGATCCCACACCCGATCTGGCCGGGTTCGATTGCGCCATTCTCGTCGAGACGATCGAGCATATCGACCCAGGCCGCCTGTCGCAGCTGGAACGCGCCCTGTTCCTAGGAATGCGCCCGCGCATGATCGTGATCACGACGCCCAATGCCGAGTTCAACCCGCTGCTCGGCGTGCCGCCGCACCGGATGCGCCATCCCGGTCACCGGTTCGAATGGCCCCGGGCGAAATTCCGGCAATGGTGCGGGCGCGTGGCCGGGGCCGCGGGCTACGCGGTCGCGTTCCACGACATCGCGGGCCAGCATCCCGACCTCGGCGGCGCCAGCCAGATGGCCGTCTTCGACAGGCCCGGGGCGGCCAGCATCGAGACCCGCAAGCCGGGATGATCCGCCGCCCCTGCCGGCAACGCCTCGCCGGGGCCGCCACCGCACGACGCCGCGCGCCAATCATCCGCGCCATGGCTGGACGGGCGCGCAACGGTGGACAAACCCGCTCGGAATTCCTATGTCTTTCGGGAAGGCGGGCCCGATGCACGTTTCGGCGGTCCGGCCATTCGGTCGCATTAATCATAAATCAAGAAAGTTCCGGCATACCGCCCGCAACGGACGTGGCAGGCGGCCGCGACCCCCATGGCTTGAAGACAAAGGATACCAGGTGACACTCAAGATCGATATTCAGGAAAGAGAGAACGAACTCGTCGGCAAGGGCACGATCGACGGAATCGTGCCGTTCTATTTCAAGGATCAGGGACATCGCTGGATGGTCCGGATCGGTCCGGAATGGATCCTGAAGCAGAACGAGGCGTCGGTCGAACCCTCGCCCTCCCCCGCAACCGCGCGCAGCAAGATGTACTGGGCCATCGCCCAGTACCGCAACCACGCCCGGGATCATTCGCTCGGCTCGGCTCGGCCTGAGCCGGGCGGTGCAGGTCGCATGGCGGGCGATGCGGCCGGGGCATGACCGCATGGCTTCCCTGCCGCCCTGACGTAACCGGAAACGGATCCTGTCGCGTCGGGCAGACCGGAAAGCGGGCCAGGCGGCGCGCCTGACAAGCGGTCTTGCTTGGCCTGACCCGGCCCTTCTCGGCCCGGTCCCGCCTGACCGGCCCGCAGGCTGCCCGCCGCATCGCCGGCCGACTTCGCAGGCAGGCCCCGCTGCGCGGGCTTGTCCGTTTGCATTTCGCAGGGATCCCTTTATTCAGCGCCCGAACCGCAACTTGTCGGCGCCTCGCTGAATGGTGCCTCCGGGTGAAAACCCTCCGGAAGACCGAAAATCCAGACCGCGGCGCATCGCAGCGCAGCGATGAAAAGGAATCGAGTTGAGCATGATCAAATCGCTTACGACTATCGCGACCAGTGGATCGGCGATGTCCGAGGCGACATCCTGGCCGGGCTTGTCGTGGCGCTGGCGCTGATCCCCGAGGCGATCGCGTTCTCGATCATCGCGGGCGTCGATCCCAAGGTGGGGCTTTACGCGTCGTTCTCGATCGCGGTGATCGTGGCGATCACCGGCGGGCGTCCGGGCATGATATCGGCAGCGACGGCGGCGACCGCGGTGCTGATGGTGACGCTGGTCAAGGAACACGGTCTGGAATACCTGCTGGCCGCGACCGTGCTGGCGGGTCTGATCCAGATCGGCGCGGGGCTGGCCAAGCTGGGCTATCTGATGCGGTTCGTCTCGCGATCCGTCATCACCGGCTTCGTCAACGCGCTGGCGATCCTGATCTTCCTCGCGCAGATCCCGGAACTGACCGGTGTGACCTGGGTGACCTACGCGCTGGTCGCGGTTGGCCTTGCGATCATCTATCTCTTCCCGATGCTGACAACCGCGATCCCCTCTCCTCTTGTCACCATCGTGGTGCTGACGGTTGCTGCGGCGCTGCTGGGGCTGGATGTGCGCACCGTGGGCGACATGGGCGACCTGCCCGACGCGCTGCCGGTCTTCCTGATCCCCGACATCCCGCTGAACCTGGAGACCCTGCAGATCATCCTGCCCTATTCGCTGGCGGTGGCGGTGGTGGGCCTGCTGGAAAGCCTGATGACCCAGACCATTGTCGACGACCTGACCGACACGCCCAGCAACCGCAACCAGGAGTGCATCGGCCAGGGCGTGGCCAATACCGCGACCGGGTTCATCGGCGGGATCGCGGGTTGCGCGATGATCGGCCAGTCCATCATCAACGTGAAATCCGGCGGGCGCGGACGGCTGTCGACCTGCGCCTCTGGCGTGTTCCTGCTGTTCATGATCGTGGCGCTCGGCGATCTGGTGACGCAGATCCCGATGGCGGCGCTGGTGGCGATCATGATCATGGTCTCGATCGGAACCTTTTCGTGGTCGTCGATCCGGAACCTGCGCGAGCATCCGCGCTCGTCCTCGATCGTGATGCTGGCGACCGTGTTCTTCGTGGTCTACACCCACAACCTGGCGATCGGGGTTCTGGTCGGCGTGCTGCTGTCGGGCATCTTCTTCGCGGGCAAGATTGCGCAGCTCTTCGCGGTGCGCTCCGAGATCTCCGAAGACGGCCGCACCCGGACCTATATGGTCGAAGGCCAGCTGTTCTTCGCCTCGGCCGAGGATTTCATGAAGGCCTTCGACTTCAAGGAGGCCCTGGAACACGTCACCATCGACGTCAGCCGCGCGCATATCTGGGACGTTTCGTCCGTTGCAGCGCTGGACATGGCCGTGCTCAAGTTCCGCCGCGAGGGCGCGACGGTCGAGATCGTGGGGCTGAACAAGGCCTCCGAGACCATCGTCGACCGGCTGGCTGTGCATGACAAGCCGGGCGCGATGGACGACCTGATGGGACATTGAGGGGGTAAGGATGTCTGGAATACTGATGGCACTGGTAGATGGCTCGGCCTATTCCGAAAGCGTCTGCCACCACGCCGCCTGGATCGCGGGCCGCACCGGGGCGCAGGTCAAGCTCTACCATGTGATCGACCCGCGCCGCGCGCGGGGGCAGCGCGACCTGTCCGGCTCGATCCGGCTGGGCGCGCGCTCGAAATTGATGGAACAGCTCAGCGCGCTGGATGAACAGCATGCCAGGCTCGCCCAGGCGCAGGGCCGCGCGATCCTGGAGGACGCGAAGGCGCTGATCGAGGCCGAGGGGGTCGCGAACGTGATCACGCGGCTGCGCCACGACGACATCGTGGCCACCGTCGAGGCCAAGGAAGGCGTAGCCGACATGATCCTGATCGGCAAGCGTGGCGAGGCGGCGGGGCTGGACAGCCCACATCTGGGCTCGAATTTCGAACGCATCGTGCGCGCCAGCCACAAGCCGGTCTTCGTCGCCAATCGTGCCTTCAGGCCGATCAACCGTGTGCTGATCGCCTATGACGGCGGCGTATCCGCGATGAAGGCGGTCGACTACGTCGCCCGCGATCCGCTGTTTGCCGGGCTCGAGGTCATCGTCGCCAGCGCCGGGTCCGACAATGCCGAACTGCGCGGTGCGCTGGACAATGCGCGGGCCACGCTGAAGGCCGGTGGCCACGAGGCCGAGACGCGCATTCTGAAGGGCCAGCCCGAAAAGGCGCTGGGCGATCTGGCAGAGAGCGGCGGGATCGACCTTATGGTGATGGGCGCCTATGGCCATTCGCGCATCCGCACCCTGGTCATCGGATCGACCACCACCGCGATGATCCGCACCTGCAAATGCCCCGTCGTGCTGATGCGGTGAACCGAATGACCGACATGCCCGACCCGGACGCGCTGAAGGCGCTGTTCCTGCCGCGCCTTCGCGCCGAGCTCGACGCCCTTCGGTCGGCCTCGGCAAGCACCGCCGCCGATCGCAGGCCCGTGGAACTGGACCAGCAGAGCGTCGGACGGCTCAGCCGCATGGACGCCATTCAGCAACAGGCGATGGCCGCGGCCCAGGATGCCCGCCGCCACGCCCGCGGCCGGGCGCTGGAAGCCGCGATCCGGCGGATCGGGAACGGCGAGTTCGGCTGGTGCGCCGATTGCGGCGATTTCATCGGCCTGCCGCGCCTCGATCTCGATCCCACGATGACCAGATGCGCCGACTGCGCCCGCTGAGGCGCGCCGCGATCGGGCGCCACCGTCCCTTGCGAAAGGATCGCGCCCCGAGACTTTCGGCTTGCCTCGCCATCGCATCTCCCCTATAGGCGACGCTTCTATGTGAACTCCACCGAATCCCGGGTGACCCAAGAGGGGCCCTTCGGTGATGTTGAAAGGAACAAGGCGCATGAACGCCAGCGAACTTCGGGACAAGACCCCCGACCAGCTCCGCGATCAGCTTGTGGCCCTGAAGAAGGAGGCGTTCAACCTCCGCTTCCAGCAGGCCACCGGCGCGATGGAGAACACCGCCCGTGTCCGGCAGATCCGGCGCAATGTCGCCCGGATCAAGACCGTTCTGAACGAAAAAGCCCGCGCGGCGGCCGAGTAAGGAGCCAGACAGATGCCCAAACGTATCCTGCAAGGCACCGTGACCTCGGACAAGAACGACCAGACCGTGACGGTCCTGGTCGAGCGTCGCTTCAAGCACCCCGTGCTGCAGAAGACGATCCGCAAGACCAAGAAATACCGGGCCCATGACGAAGCCAACACCTTCAAGGTTGGCGATATCGTACGCATCCAGGAATGCGCGCCCAAGTCCAAGACGAAACGCTGGGAGGTGGTGGCGCAGGTCTGACCTGATCCCCACAGCCCGGTTTGAACGAAACCCTGGGGCAAGACGTCCCCAAAGGTCGGGAGAAACCAAATGATCCAGATGCAGACCAATCTGGATGTCGCTGACAACTCCGGCGCACGCCGGGTTCAGTGCATCAAGGTCCTCGGCGGGTCCAAGCGGAAATATGCCAGCGTCGGCGACATCATCGTGGTGTCGGTGAAAGAGGCGATCCCGCGCGGCCGCGTCAAGAAGGGCGATGTCCGCAAGGCCGTCGTCGTGCGCACCGCCAAGGAAGTGCGCCGCGAGGACGGCACCGCGATCCGCTTCGATCGCAACGCCGCCGTGATCCTCAACAACAATCTCGAGCCCGTCGGCACCCGCATCTTCGGGCCGGTGGTGCGCGAGCTTCGGGCGAAGAACTTCATGAAGATCATCTCGCTCGCCCCGGAGGTGCTGTGATGGCTGCCAAGCTCAAGAAGGGCGATAAGGTGATCGTGCTGACCGGCAAGGACAAGGGCCGCGAGGGCGTGATCACGTCCGTCGATCCCAAGGCCGGCAAGGCCGTGGTAGACGGCATCAACATGGCCATCCGCCACCAGAAGCTGACCCAGACCACCCAGGCCGGCCGCATCTCCAAGGCGATGCCGATCGACCTTTCGAACCTTGCCATCATCGACAAGAATGGCAAGCCCACCCGCGTCGGCTTCAAGATCGAGGACGGCAAGAAGGTGCGCTATGCCAAGACCACGGGGGACGTGATCGATGCTTGATGCCGCCACCTATACCCCGCGCCTGAAATCGGTCTACCGCGAGACGATCAAGGCTGCGCTCAAGGAAGAGTTCGGCTACAGGAACGACATGATGATCCCGCGGCTCGACAAGATCGTGCTGAACATCGGCTGCGGCGCCGAGGCGGTCCGCGACTCCAAGAAGGCCAAGTCGGCCCGGGAGGATCTGACCCGCATCGCCGGTCAGAAGGCCGTCATCACCAAGGCGAAGAAGTCGATCGCCGGCTTCCGCGTCCGCGAGGACATGCCGCTCGGCGCCAAGGTCACGCTGCGCGGCGACCGCATGTACGAATTCCTCGACCGCCTCATCACCATCGCCATGCCCCGGGTCCGCGACTTCCGCGGCGTTCCCGGCAAGTCCTTCGACGGGCGCGGCAATTACGCGATGGGTCTGAAAGAGCACATCGTCTTCCCCGAGATCGACTATGACAAGGTCGACGAGGTCTGGGGGATGGACATCGTCATCGCCACCACCGCGAAAACCGACGCGGAAGCGAAGGCGCTGTTGAAGCATTTCAACATGCCGTTCAACAGCTGATCGCGGGAGGAACAGGACCAATGGCCAAGAAATCCATGATCGAACGCGAACTCAAGCGCCAGCGCCTGGTCAAGCAATATGCTGCCAAGCGCGCCCGCCTGAAGGAAATCGCAAAAAACGAGGAACTTCCGATGGAAGAGCGGTTCAAGGCGCGGCTCAAGCTCGCCAAGCTGCCGCGCAACTCCTCGGCAACGCGGCTGCACAACCGCTGTCAGCTCACCGGGCGTCCGCACGCCTATTACCGCAAGCTCAAGGTCTCGCGGATCATGCTTCGGGAACTCGGCTCTCAGGGCCAGATCCCCGGCATGGTGAAGTCGAGCTGGTAAGGAGGGGAAGAAATGTCCGTGAACGATCCTCTCGGCGATATGCTGACCCGCATCCGCAACGCGCAGATGCGCGGCAAGTCCACCGTCCGCACCCCGGCCTCCAAACTGCGCGCCTGGGTGCTGGATGTGCTGACCGACGAAGGTTACATCCGCGGCTACGAGAAGGTGGACGGCCCCAACGGCCTGCCCGAACTTGAAGTCAGCCTGAAATACTTCGAAGGCCAGCCCGTGATCCGCGAACTCAAGCGCGTGTCGAAACCCGGCCGCCGCGTCTACATGGGCGTTGGCGAACTGCCGCAGGTGCGTCAGGGCCTGGGCGTGTCCATCGTCTCGACCTCTCGGGGCGTGATGTCGGATGCGGCCGCGCGCTCGGCGAATGTCGGCGGCGAAGTGCTCTGCACCGTGTTCTAAGGAGGAAGGCAATGTCTCGTATTGGCAAAAGACCGGTCGAGCTGCCGTCGGGTGTGACCGCATCCGTCTCCGGCCAGACCGTCGAAGTGAAGGGGCCCAAGGGCACCCGTAGCTTCACCGCGACCGATGATGTCACCATCGCGGTCGAGGGCAATTCCGTCTCCGTCACCCCCCGGGGCAGCTCCAAGCGGGCGCGCCAGCAATGGGGGATGTCGCGCACCATGGTCGCGAATCTCGTGCAGGGCGTGACCCAGGGCTTCAAGCGCGAGCTCGAAATCCAGGGCGTCGGCTACCGCGCCCAGAGCCAGGGCAACATGCTGAAGCTGAACCTCGGCTACAGCCATGACGTGAATTTCGAGGTCCCGCAGGGCGTCACCGTGACGACGCCCAAGCAGACCGAGATCGTCGTCGAGGGCATCGACCAGCAACAGGTCGGCCAGGTGGCAGCGAACATTCGCGAATGGCGCGGTCCCGAGCCCTACAAGGGCAAGGGCATCCGCTACAAGGGCGAATTCATCTTCCGCAAGGAAGGCAAGAAGAAGTAAGGGCGCGACAGATGGCAAACAGCAAACGGGACCTGTTCCAGAAACGCCGCCTGCGCGTGCGGAACAAGCTGCGCAAGATGAGCGACGGGCGCCTGCGCCTGTCGGTCTTCCGCAGCAACAAGAACATCAGCGTTCAGCTGATCGACGATGTCGCCGGCGTGACGCTGGCCGCCGCTTCCAGCCTGGAAAAGGATCTGGGCGTGGTCGGCAAGAACAATGTCGAGGCGGCCGCCAAGGTCGGCGCGGCGATCGCCGAGCGGGCCAGAAAGGCCGGGGTCGAGGAATGCTATTTCGACCGCGGCGGCTATCTCTATCACGGGCGCGTCAAGGCGCTGGCCGATGCCGCCCGTGAGGGCGGGCTGAAGTTCTGAGGAGACGAGACATGGCAGAACGTGAACACCGCCGGGACCGCCGCGACCGCGACGAGACCCCGGAATTCGCCGATCGTCTCGTGGCGATCAACCGGGTCTCCAAGACCGTGAAGGGCGGCAAGCGCTTCGGCTTTGCAGCCCTCGTGGTGGTGGGCGACCAGAAGGGCCGCGTGGGCTTCGGCAAGGGCAAGGCCAAGGAAGTGCCCGAGGCGATCCGCAAGGCCACCGAACAGGCCAAGCGGTCCATGATGCGCGTGCCGCTCCGCGAGGGCCGCACCCTGCACCACGACATGGAAGGCCGCCACGGCGCCGGCCGCGTCGTGATGCGCTCGGCCCCGCAAGGGACCGGGATCATCGCGGGCGGCCCGATGCGCGCGGTGTTCGAGATGCTGGGGGTGCAGGACGTGGTGGCGAAATCCATCGGTTCGCAGAACCCCTACAACATGATCCGCGCGACGCTCGACGGGCTGCGCAAGGAAAGCTCGCCCCGTCAGGTGGCGCAGCGCCGCGGCAAGAAGGTGGCCGACATCCTGAAACGGGATGACGCGCCGGCCGAAGCCGTCGCCGAAGCGTAAGGAGGCGATCCCATGACCAAGAAAACCATCGTGGTCAAGCAGATCGGCTCGCCGATCCGCCGCCCCGCCGTCCAGCGCCAGATCCTCATCGGCCTGGGCCTGAACAAGATGCACCGCACCCGCGAACTCGAGGACACCCCCTCGATCCGCGGCATGGTCGCCAAGATCCCGCATCTCGTCGAGATCGTCGAGGAACGCGGCTGAGCGGGCGGTGGGTTGACACCCACCCTACGGATCGGAAAGCGCCCCGCATCACTTGGGGCGCTTTTCTCTTTTTCGCGCTTTTCGCGGGGCAGATTCCCCCCTCGGCGCGCTGCCGTTGCGGCCCGCGGAACTGGCGGTCCATCGCCGGGCGATCGGCCCACCGGAGCGCAAGCGAGACCCGTCCCGCTCGCATCTCCCCGCGCCAGCGTCCCGCCCGACCGAAGACAATGCACCCTGCCGGACACGCGTCCCGATGCCGCGCGCAAAGGCTTGCATGGGCGCGGAGTCCCGTCTATACGCCCCCGGTGGCCCCCACGGGCCGCATCTCACATCCAGCTAACGCCGTGGCCGCCCAATTCGCTTCGGGGGCGCGTCCGGCTCAGGAGAAGCGACATGAAACTCAATGAACTGCGCGACAACCCCGGCGCCGCGAAAAAGGCCAAGCGGGTCGGCCGGGGGCCGGGCTCGGGCAAGGGCAAGACCGCCGGGCGCGGCATCAAGGGCCAGAAATCGCGCTCGGGCGTCTCGATCAACGCCTTCGAGGGCGGCCAGATGCCGCTCTACCAGCGCCTGCCCAAGCGCGGCTTCACCAAGCCGAACCGCAAGTCCTATGCGGTGGTCAATCTCGGCCTGATCCAGAAATTCGTCGATGCGGGCAAGCTCGACGGCACCGCGCCCATCACCGAGGATGCGCTGGTGGCTTCGGGTCTGGTGCGCCGCAAGCTTGACGGCGTCCGCGTGCTCGCCAAGGGCGAGGTGACCGGCAAGCTGACGCTCGACGTGACCGGCGCCTCGCGCGCGGCTGTCGAGGCCGTCGAAAAGGCCGGCGGCACGCTCAGGACCTCCGCCCCGGCCGAGGCGACCGAATAAGTGGTTGTTCGCGGGCTCCGGGCCGATTACATCCTGACCTAGTTTTCCATTGCGCCGCCGGAGCCGGAAGACGGTTTCGGCGGCTTTGTCCTTGAACAGAGGCTCAGCATGGCATCTGCAGCAGAGCAAATGGCCGCGAACATGAGCTGGGGGGCCTTCGGCAAGGCCACCGAGCTGCGCCAGCGCATCTTCTACACCCTCGGTCTTCTGATCGTCTATCGCCTGGGCACCTATATCCCGGTGCCCGGCATCGACGGGGTCGAGTTGCGCAACTTCATGGACCAGGCCGCGGCCGGTCTGGGGGGCATCCTGTCGATGTTCACCGGCGGCGCGCTGGGGCGGATGGGCATCTTCGCCCTCGGCATCATGCCCTATATCTCGGCCTCGATCATCGTGCAGCTTCTGGCCGCGATGGTGCCCCAGCTCGAACAGCTCAAGAAAGAGGGCGAGCAGGGCCGCAAGAAGCTGAACCAGTATACCCGCTACGGCACGGTGTTCCTCGCGACCTTCCAGGCCTATGGCCTTGCCGTCAGCCTCGAGGCCGGGGGGCTTGCCTCCGATCCGGGCTGGTTCTTCCGCGCGGGCACGGTCATCACGCTGGTCGGCGGCACCATGTTCCTGATGTGGCTGGGCGAACAGATCACCGCGCGCGGCGTCGGTAACGGCATCTCGCTGATCATCTTCGTCGGCATCATCGCGGAAATCCCCGCCGCTCTTGCGCAGTTCTTCAGCCAGGGCCGCTCCGGCGCGCTCTCGCCCGCGGTCATCATCGGCGTGATCGTGATGGTCGTGGTCACGATCGCCTTCGTGGTGTTCATGGAACGGGCCTTGCGAAAGATCCACATCCAGTATCCGCGCCGCCAGGTGGGGATGAAGGTCTATGACGGCGGCTCCTCGCACCTGCCGGTCAAGGTGAACCCGGCGGGCGTGATCCCGGCGATCTTCGCCTCGTCGCTGCTGCTGCTGCCGACGACGGTGGCGACCTTCTCGCACAACCAGGCAGGGCCGGTGATGACGGCGCTGCTGGCCTATTTCGGTCCCGGCCAGCCTCTCTACCTCGCCTTCTTCTCGGGCATGATCATCTTCTTCACCTATTTCTACACGTTGAACGTGGCCTTCAAGACCGAGGACGTGGCCGAGAATCTCAAGAACCAGAACGGCTTCGTTCCGGGGATCCGGCCGGGCAAGCGCACGCAGGAATATCTCGACTATGTCGTGACCCGCATCCTGGTGCTCGGCTCGGGCTATCTGGCGCTGGTCTGCATGCTGCCCGAGGTGTTGCGCGCCCAGCTTGCCATCCCGTTCTATTTCGGCGGCACATCGGTCCTGATCGTCGTCTCGGTGACGATGGACACGATCCAGCAGGTCCAGTCCCATCTTCTGGCGCACCAGTACGAGGGCCTGATCGAGAAATCGCAACTCAGACGCAAGCGCAAAGGCGCAAGAAAAGGGACAGCGCGCAGATGAACATCATCCTGTTGGGCCCCCCGGGGGCCGGGAAGGGCACGCAAGCCCGCCGGCTCGTGGAGGAACGGGGCATGACCCAGCTTTCCACCGGCGACATGCTGCGCGAGGCGCGCAGCTCGGGCACCGAGATGGGGAAAAGGGTGGCGGCGGTCATGGATCGCGGCGAACTGGTGACCGACGAGATCGTGATCGGCCTGATCGCCGAAAAGCTCGCCTCGGGCGGCGGCGGGTTCATCTTCGACGGCTTCCCCCGCACGCTGGCCCAGGCCGATGCGCTGGGCGCCCTGCTCGACAACATGGGCCAGCGGCTCGATGCCGTGATCGAGATGCGCGTCGATGACGAGGCGCTGGTGGCGCGGATCACCGCGCGCTCGACCTGCGCGAACTGCGGCGAGGTCTATAACGACATCAGCCGCCCGATTCCGGCCGATGGCAGATGCGTCAAATGCGGCGCGACCGAGTTCACCCGCCGCGCCGACGACAATGCCGACAGCCTGCGCCAGCGGCTGATGGAATATTACAAGAAGACCTCGCCGCTGATCGGCTATTACCACGCCAAGGGTCAGCTTTCCGTCGTCGACGGGCTGGGCGAGATCGACGCCGTGTCGGCCGAGATCAAGGCGGTGCTTGACAAGGCGTGATACTCCCCTTGACGAGAAACGGGATTCGCCCTAGGCACGGCGTCTCGATCATGAATCGACCTTTTGTCGCACAAGGCGTGCGCCGCGGCGGCAACGGGCAGAGCGGCCCGAAGGCAGGATGCTTTCGGGCCTCAGTTGTGAAAAAAGGTTCCGGGATTACGGAACCGCAACCGAAGGAACATACGTTTGGCACGTATCGCTGGCGTCAACATCCCCACCGGGAAACGCGTCCCCATCGCACTCACCTATATCCACGGCATCGGCGCGTCCTCGGCCCGCGCGATCTGCGACGCGATCGGCATCGACGCCGCCCGCCGCGTCAACGAGCTGTCTGATGCCGAGGTTCTGGCCATCCGCGAGCATATCGACGCCAATCTCACCGTCGAAGGTGATCTGCGGCGCGAAGTGCAGATGAACGTCAAGCGCCTGATGGACCTAGGCTGTTACCGGGGGCTTCGCCACCGCCGCAACCTTCCCGTGCGCGGCCAGCGCACCCACACCAATGCCCGCACCCGCAAGGGCCCGGCAAAAGCCATTGCCGGCAAGAAGAAATAAGGGAGGGCAGGACAGATGGCACGCGAAAAGACCCGCATCAGGCGCAAGGAACGCAAGAACATCGCCGCCGGTGTGGCGCATGTGAACAGCTCCTTCAACAACACCAAGATCCTGATCTCCGACGTGCAGGGCAACGCGATCGCCTGGTCGTCGGCGGGCACGATGGGCTTCAAGGGCTCGCGCAAGTCGACCCCCTATGCCGCCCAGATGGCCGCCGAGGATGCCGGCCGCAAAGCCCAGGAACATGGCGTCCGCACCCTCGAGGTCGAGGTGCAGGGCCCCGGCTCCGGCCGCGAATCGGCCTTGCGCGCGCTCGCTGCGGTCGGCTTCAACATCACCTCGATCCGCGACGTAACCCCCATCGCGCATAACGGCTGCCGTCCGCCCAAGCGCCGCCGGGTCTGATCGGGCATTCTTTCTACCCGGGCCAGGCGATGCCGGCCCGGGTCGCAGGCCATTTCCCTCGGGCGTTCTTCGCTACGGACATGGGCGAAGGACAGGAATTGAGGAGACGCACATGATCCACAAGAACTGGCAGGAACTCATCAAGCCGGTGCAGCTCGACATCCGGCCGGGCAACGATCCCGCGCGCCAGGCGACCGTGGTCGTCGAGCCGCTGGAACGCGGCTTCGGCCTGACGCTGGGCAATGCGTTGCGCCGCGTGCTGATGAGCTCGCTGCAGGGCGCGGCGATCACGTCGGTCCAGATCGACAACGTCCTGCACGAGTTTTCCTCGGTGGCAGGCGTGCGCGAGGACGTGACCGACATCGTCCTCAACCTCAAGGGCGTCGCCCTCCGGATGGAAGTCGAGGGGCCCAAGCGGCTGACCGTCTCTGCCAAGGGGCCGGGCGTCGTCACCGCGGGCGACATCTCGGAAACCGCCGGGATCGAGGTGCTGAACCGCGACCATGTGATCTGCCATCTCGACGAGGGTGCGGATCTGTTCATGGAACTGACCGTGAACACCGGCAAGGGCTATGTCGCCGCCGACAAGAACCGCCCCGAGGATGCACCGATCGGCCTGATCCCGATCGACGCGATCTATTCCCCGGTCAAGCGGGTCGCCTATGACGTGCAGCCGACCCGCGAGGGCCAGGTGCTCGACTATGACAAGCTGACGCTCAAGATCGAGACCGACGGCTCGCTGACCCCCGATGACGCGGTGGCCTATGCCGCCCGCATCCTTCAGGACCAGCTGTCGATCTTCGTCAATTTCGAAGAGCCCGAATCCGCCGGCCGCGATTCCGAGGACGAGGGGCTGGAATTCAACCCGCTCCTGCTCAAGAAGGTGGACGAGCTGGAACTTTCGGTGCGCTCGGCCAACTGCCTGAAGAACGACAACATCGTCTATATCGGCGACCTGATCCAGAAGACCGAGGCCGAGATGCTGCGCACCCCGAACTTCGGCCGCAAGTCGCTGAACGAGATCAAGGAAGTGCTTTCGGGCATGGGCCTGCACCTTGGCATGGATGTCGAGGAATGGCCGCCCGAGAACATCGAGGATCTGGCCAAGAAGTTCGAGGACCAGTTCTGAGGGACGGTGGGTTCCACCCACCCTACGCCGGACGGGTAGGGTGCGGGCCCACCCGCCGCCATGACGACAAGGGCAATCCGCCCCAAGGAGAGCGGCCCGCACGCATGGGCTGCCGGACAAAGCAAAACCGCCCCAACGAGGGCAAGACCGGAGAAGAGAAATGCGTCACGCCCGCGGCTATCGCCGCCTGAACCGCACCCATGAGCACCGCAAGGCGATGTTCGCCAACATGGCCGGCTCGCTGATCGAACATGAACAGATCAAGACCACGCTGCCCAAGGCCAAGGAACTCAAGCGCATCGCCGACAAGCTGGTGACGCTGGGCAAGCGCGGCGACCTGCATGCCCGCCGCCAGGCCGCGGCGCAGCTCAAGCAGGACGCCCATGTGGCCAAGCTGTTCGAGGTCCTGGGTCCGCGCTATGCCGAACGCCAGGGCGGCTATGTCCGCGTCCTGAAGGCGGGCTTCCGCTATGGCGACATGGCGCCGACGGCCATCGTCGAACTGGTGGACCGCGATCCCGACGCCAAGGGTGCGGCCGACCGCGCCCGGCTCGAGGCCGAGGCCGACGCCGAGGAATAGGGCCCGCCCGGCCCGATGACCGCGCAAAAGGAAAAGGCCCCGCCG
>OMKS01001866.1_pt1 | contig 18247 bp, 13 predicted proteins | sample 1674721 | NCBI WGS metagenome assembly OMKS01 (sample SAMN06264996, study PRJEB25208) | sediment metagenome | isolation source: hot spring sediment | place: USA: California | collected 2014-09-02
TTCATCCAGGGCCGCCTGCAACGGGCCGGAAGCTTCCGCCTTGATTGCCCAACTCAAACCGTCCACTTGATTCTCAAAAGTCCCGGAAAAGTGACAATCCGGCTGCCGCCGCAGAAACGAACCCTTCTGTAGCGCGAGATTCCCTGAAAAGAGAACCGCTGAATTGAACGGGCTGCCAGCGGATCGCGCTTTCAAATCGTCAACGACTAACTCCAGGGGATGACGAATGGCAAGGGAACTGAATTCAGCCCGCATACCGGCTTCGCTACCCATGTCAACACGCACACCAAATGCTTCTGAAACAGAGATGCGGTCGTGCTCGAATTGGCCAACGTTTAATTCGGCGTGCAGGTTATATGATTCAAATACCCCATGCACCTCCCCCTCGGCCTTTAGAGCCAAGACCGTTTCCAAACCGGAGTGCAGGATATGCAGGCGCTTTGAATCCAAGACAAAACGGCTCTTTTGGGGTTGCCGGTCATTGATTTCCACTTCAGCGACGATCGCCAGATCGCCATTCATCAGTACTGCGTACGAACCGGGCAAAAATTTCAGAAACGATGCCGCGGCCAGGTCCCGGCATCGCAGTACCACCTGTCCCCGACCGGTTTGCGAATTCACGCGGGCTTCCAGGTCCAGCGAATTCCCCTCAAACTGTGTTTGTCCTCTAAACAGCCACTCTTTTCCGGATTCCGGGTCGGGCTGGGCCATCCGTAGAACGCCGTTGAGGTCGGTCAACCGCACCTGTCTTTCAGGTGATTGGATTTCCACGTGGCTCCCGAAGATGTGCGCCGCCTTGATCTCTCCCCGCAGTAGCCCGGGTAGCGAGTATTGGACTCGGAGGAGGGGAACATCCACCCGAACATTACCGGATTTTATAACAGCATCGCAAACCACCATCCCGTGAAGACCCACCGACTCAACGGCAACTCCAAACAACTCTACACCGGCAAGGCGCGCTTGCGCCATAATCTTTCCCCGAATGATGCCCGGAAGCAGCAGCACTGCAGCCAGCCAGGTAATCAGGCAAACGAGCGCCGCGCTTCCCACTGCACGGAGCAACAACCTGGAATTGATTCTTCTCACCCGCTGTCCCCATACTCCAGAAACATTCGCATGAAATTCATCATCAAAGACCCCGGTTGACTTGTCAAGTGATGCTTTTATTATAATATTATAGTATGACCCTGGATCGCCGGGATTTTCTGAAATGTGGAGCCGCCGTGCCCTTCTTTTTCAACTCAATCAAAACCGTCCCGGGTACCAGTACCGAACCCGGGTATCTCGCCTTGCACCGCTCTGGAGAATTGAAAAAACGGGCCGCGGACCTTGAAACGCATATTTCCGCCTGCCGGCTCTGTCCCCGCGAATGCGGAGCGGATCGCAAAAACGGTGAAACCGGAGTGTGCGGCGCACCGGCCCGCCCCCGGATATCATCCGCTTTCGCCCACTTCGGCGAGGAGAGGCCCCTGGTCGGCCGACACGGCTCAGGCACCATCTTTTTCAGCCACTGCGGCCTGCTCTGCGTGTACTGCCAGAACTGGGAAATTTCTCACGCCGGCTCCGGTTACCTGACCAGCGCGAAGGGACTTGCGGACCGCATGATCCGCCTGCAGAAAACCGGTTGCCACAACATCAATTTGGTAACCCCCACGCATTTTTTGCCCAGCATCGTCAGCGCGCTTGACCTTGCCGCCGACCGCGGCTTGAACCTGCCCCTGGTCTACAATACCGGCGGCTATGAAAAAGTCGAAATCCTGCGTTTGCTTGCTGGAGTGATTGACATCTACATGCCCGATTACAAGTACGACAACAGCGAAATCGCGTCCAAGTACTCCAATGGCGCCATCGATTACCCGCAACGGGCCCGTAGCGCGTTACTGGAAATGCAGCGCCAGGTCGGGAAACTGAAAATGGATGAACAAGGAATCGCCGTATCCGGCCTGTTGATCCGCCACCTGGTGCTGCCCGGGGGAGTGGCCGGCACCCCCGGCTTTGTGCGCTTTGTAGTTGAAAAGCTCGGCCGGGACACTTTTGTCAACATCATGAGTCAGTACCATCCCTGCCACCTGGCCGCGAAATACCCAATGATCAACCGCAGGATAACCAGGAGGGAATTTAATGACGCCATGCAGGCGGCCCGGAATGCCGGGCTGCACAATTTCCTGTGAACCCACATCCCAGTCCACATGATTTTGGATTCGGCTCAACCGGGACTGCGTGCCTGCCGGAAAGAAAAACAATGAAACATCCCGGTCTTTAATCCATTTGCCGCGAGTAATCCCGGGGCAACACCCTGTGCCGGGTCGCCTGTTCATACGCGTAAACCAGCCGGATCAATGTAGGTTCACTGAACATCCGCCCCAGGAATTGCAGTCCCGCAGGTAAATCGCCGCTGGTTACTCCATCAGGTCAATCTCGACAGGTTCAGGTGTACGGCAATTCCACATGAGCAAAGGCAAAACCGCTGCAAGCAGAACAGGTTTTAATCGGCGCATTCTTCCTCCCCGGAGGGCGACCCAATTTCATTCAATACGGCAAGCATTCAGTTCCCGGATTACAGGTATTTTTCCGCGGCGTAGCGGGGCCGGATGTCAACGGGGACCTGGGTCACCTTGTCCAATGCCTGCTGCAACCGGGGGTCCACCTTGCGGTATTTTTCAATGAAAGCCGCGGCCGCGGCGTAATCGCCGCGGGCCTGGATCATCAACACCTCGTGGCTCAATTGCCGGACCGCGTCAAGCATCTTCTCCTCTACTACCCGGAAGCGGATCTCTTCTTCGTTAAAAGCGAAACCGCCCTTTTCCAGGATGTAATTCAATTGGATGGCATTGGCGCCGCCATGGGCCTCGCCGATGCCGAAGCGCACGGAGCGGAAAATCCCTCCCAGGTAAGTGGAAAAGATTTTTCCCCGCAGTTCCGCGGGAAATTCGCCCTTGTCCACCATGTAGAGCAGGTTCCATAGACCCAGGATATCCGCCTTGGTCTCCTCGATAGTGGCATAGAGTTCCTTGAGCTCGCGGCTGACCGTGGTGGCGCGGCCGGCCGTTTCGATGGTACCCGGTCCCAGGCCGTGGGAAATCTCGTGCATCAGCACGTGGTTGAAATAAGCGTCGAAGCTGACATTATCCAGGTCTTCCGGGGCCAGCACTTCCCGGGCGATGGGAATCCAGATTTTGTCAAACTTGGCCCGGGCGATGTTTTTGAGCATCACTTTCTTGCTGCCCTTTTTCTCCCGTACGTATTCGTCATTGGGCAGGTTGAAGGCGATGGTCTGCACCCCCGCCTTGGTATCGCCGCCGGTAAAAATCTCATCGGCCACGATAATGGGCGAACTCTTGCCGCGGTTGAAGTTCTTGAATTGATCGTCAATGGGCAGGTGTTTTTCCAATTCGTCCGTGTATTTTGAGATTCGCGCCAATTTAACGCTTTCGCCGCGGTCCACCCGGGTGATGAAGCTTTCAAATGCCGCCTTGTAGCCGAACAGGTCATCTTCATACACTTCATAGGGCCCGATCACCACTTCCAGGTCGTGGTCGGCAAGGTCCATCCAGTCCATGTCGCTCTGGCGGTAGTTATTGGAACGGAACGCCGCAGCCCGGGAAAGCAGGAACTTTTTCAGGGATGGGTTTTCGGTCAGTTCCGCCGCCTCATTCATCAATACGGCCGCTTTCGTCAACTCCGCGGCGTACGCCTCGCTGTAGGGTACAGCCACCAACTTGCCTTCCCGGCGGCGGATCAGTGTGAAGTTGGAGGTAAATGCCGCTTCGTCTTTCGGATGGGTCGTGATATGTTCCAGGAATTCCGCCTTGGTCATATCTCCGGGATAGTAATTGGCCCCCGCCGGCTTGGGCCGGTCGCCGATAAAGGGATGGTTGTGGTTGATGCGATCAAAAGGGCCGAAGTGGATGGCGAACATGCGCCGGGCCGCCTCCGCGCCGGGTGCCGTGGACTGCTCCAATGCGGCGCGGATCTCCAGGTTGCGCGCGTACACCTGTTTGAGAAAAATCTCGTCCATAACCGCGGCGGCGGCTACCAGTTTGCGCAGCGCTTTTTTGTCGCCGTCGCTCAACCCTTCCTCGGGACAAGCGATCTCAACCGGGGCCAGCTTGGCCAATTGTGCATCCAGGTATTCCTGACTTTCCATTGTCAATGTATCCCCTGTGTTTGCGGCCGGTTCCGCATCGTTCCCATCCGGGTTATTCCTGTCACATGCGCCGACAGCCAACAGCGATGCCGCCGCAACCATCACGATCCATTTTTTCATTCCTTCCTCCATTGACGTGCGTTTACTCTGTTTAACGTTGCCATGCCCGCAGTGAAAATGCAAGCTCAACCGGTATGATTGGCATCACACTGGTTTTTAGTTTTGTTTTCACTGGGGGAAATTGCTACACTGACGGCATGACGACCGGGTCCGCGGATAAGAGGGAACGGGGGATTCCAGACGAGTATCCCCTGGTCATTGATGGGGGCTTGTCCAACCAGTTGGAAAACCAGGGCAACAACCTGGACGACCCGCTCTGGACCGCCGCCTTGCTCTCCAGCCATCCCGAAGAGATCCGCAAGGCGCACCTGACCTACCTGCGGGCCGGCGCCCGCGTTCTGGTCACCGCCGGTTATCAAGCTACCCTGCAGGGTTTCCGGGCGCTGGGGCATGACGCCCGGGCGGCGCGGCAACTTCTTTTCAGCACAGTGGATCTGGCCCGGGAAGCTATCGCGGAATTCAGCGCCGATTTGCAGTCGGATTTCTTTCCCCGCGTGGCCGCCGGCATCGGGCCATACGGCGCCTTCCTGGCCGACGGCTCGGAGTACACGGGGAACTACGGAATATCTGAAGGGGAGCTGATCGATTTCCATTTGCCGCGACTGCAACTGCTGGACAAGTCATCGGCGGACTTTTTGGCCGTGGAGACCCTGCCGGATTTTACCGAAGCAAAAGTCCTGGCGAGGCTGCTACAAAACACAAAAAAAAGTGGCTGGGTATCTTTTACCTGCAGGGACGGGGCACACCTGCGCGACGGAACGGCCCTGGAGGAATCGCTGCGACTTTTCGCCCGCCACTCGCGGGTGTTCGCCCTGGGAATCAACTGCACAGCTCCCCGGTACATTTCCGAACTGATCCGCCGCATCAGGGAAGCCACTCCCGAAAAGCGAGTGGTTGTCTATCCCAACTCGGGAGAGGTATACAATGCCGCCGGCGGGACCTGGTCGGATACGGCCGACCTCGACAACCTGGAGCGGATGGTGGAAGAATGGCTGGACCTGGGAGCGGACATGATCGGCGGCTGCTGCCGCCTGGGTCCCGACGCGGTCCGCACCATCGACGGAGTGATCCGTTCCAGAAGCCGGAGGAAAGACCGCTAAGGTTTTTCCCCGCTTTGCCCGCCTCGTCTCTTCCGGGACGGACGTCCGGGGTCAGGGCGTGGACCCTTGTCTGCCCTTCCCTGATTGAAATAACTGTATAAATGGCACTTGATATTGCCGTTGTACAGCTTTCTCTTTTTGTCCGCTCTGCCGAATATCTCCTGAAAATGGTCATGGGCCGTAAAAATGTGCTTGTCGAGTTTATCATAGGGTGACAGGACGTTTCTGAACGTTCGATAGAGTTCATCCAGGGTACCCTTGTCACCGATCCTTTCTCCATACGGCAAATTGGTGATGACACAAGCGTTTTCACCGGAAAAATGAAATTTCGATATATCTCTGCACGCAAAATCAATCTCCCTGTCCATATCCGCGTTCTTTGCATTCAATCCGGCGGAGTCAATTACTTGGGCATCGATATCGTATCCGAACAGTTCCAGCTTGCGGTGATTTATTCGGCTGAGCGCTTCCGTTTTTGCCTTTCCCCAGATATCCTGATCCAGGAATTCCCATTCCATGGCGAGGAAATTCCGGTTGATTCCCGGTGCAACATTGCGGCCGATCATGGCCGCTTCTATCAACAGGGTCCCGGCTCCGCAAAAAGGATCGATCATGGGTGTGCCAGGCTTCCACCCGGACAGCAGCACCAATCCGGCCGCAAGCGTTTCCTTTACGGGAGCCTCGCCCGTATGGAGCCGGTATCCACGTTTGAAAAGGGCGGCTCCCGACGTATCCAGGGTAACTTGGGCTTTGTTCTTCTCCAGGATGATTTCAATCGGGAACCGGGTGCCGTCCTCCGGAAAACGGTCTATGCCGTAAGACAACCTCATTTTCTCAATGATCGCTTTCTTTGTAATGGACTGACACGCGGGAACGGAAGACAGTTTTGATTTCCTGGACCTGCCGTTCACATGCATGATGCCGTTAGCGGGAATCATATCCTGCCAGTTTATTTCGCGCACGCCTTCAAAAAGCTGGTCAAAATCATATGCATCGAACTCGGAGAGCTTTAAATAAACCCGGTCCGCGGAACGTAGAAAGATATTGGCTCTTGCAATACCCGCTTCATCCGCTCCAAACGTGATTCTTCCATCCTGGACGTGCCGATCATGATAGCCGAGGGATGCCAGTTCTCTTTTCAGAACGGATTCAAGTCCAAAGGTACAGGTAACGATAATATTTTGTTTCATGGTGACGAAGTGAGTTAAACCGATTTTACCTGAAAAGGGATTCTAAATCTCAACAGCCTCAATGTCATAGATACTTTACGTTCCCTTGTAATCGGAAACAAGCGCCCCGACACCCTGACTTTGGTGGTCGGCGCCCGCGGCGGCAAAATCTTACACAGGTTCCGCCTCTGCGTGAATCAGAATGGTTCCATGAGCGTAGGTGACCGCCCGGCCGGCGATGGCCACGCGATCATCGCGCAACTCGCAGTACAGCGTTCCACCCCGGCGCGACACCTGGCGTGCCGTCAGGCGGTCTTTGCCCAGGCGTTCGGCCCAGTAGGGAATCAGGGTGCAATGGGCCGAACCGGTCACGGGATCCTCGGGAATACCTTCGCGGGGCGCGAAAAAGCGGGAAACGAAGTCGACTTCCGGGGCGGCTCCGGGCGCCGTGATCATGATCCCGGTGACATCCAACTCGCTCAATTTCGCCGCATCGGGCCGGCAGGCCAGTACCTGCGCCTCTGTTTCCAAGACGGCCATGAAATCGCGGGATTTGCGGGTCTCCAGCGGGCGCATCCCCAGGCCGTCCACAAGCGCCCCGGGCGCCTGGACCACTTTACCGGGCCGGGAGGGAAAGTTCATTCCCAGCAGGTCACCGCGCACAGCCACAATCAACTCGCCGCCGGCCGAGGTGAAGCGGATCTCCGGCTTTTTCCAGCCCAGATGACGGACCACCACGTGGGCGGACGCCAACGTGGCATGGCCGCACAGGTCGACCTCGTTGACCGGGGTGAACCAGCGCAAGTGGAAACCACCTTCACGGGGCACGAAGAAGGCGGTTTCGGACAGGTTGTTTTCCATGGCGATGGCTTGCATGATGCTGTCTGGAAGCCATGTAACCATGGGAACCACCGCCGCGGGGTTGCCCGCGAACACCTTGTCCGCGAACGCATCCACCTGGTAAAACGTCAACGATTCATGGCCCATGTCTCTGCTCCAATTTGCAAATAGCAGCCCTCATTATCCCATTGAGCACGGCACCTGACAACCGGGCACCTCCCATGGTGCGTGGGCGATGTTGAACGCAATTCCAGCAAGCAATGCGCATTACGGGGTGCCAATCGACGTTTACGGTTGGGGGCAGGCCTTGCATAATGCAATTCTGGTGATTCGATATGTCTGGAATATTGGCTCTCTTCCGTTCCGAATGGGTTTGGAAATTACTTTAATTTGAAAAAAGGGGAAAACTACAGGAGAATACCCTCTCGCCAATCACCAATGTGTGCTTAGCCACGCAAAACGTAAGAGAATCATACAAAAAAAACCTTGCTCTATCGCTTTGGCTCACGCTTCCGTTTTGATTGCTTTTCGGTGACCGGTGGAATCCCTTCTATTTCTCCTCCATCTGTTGAACGGCAATGTCGAGCAGCTTTACCGGAGTCTTGCCGATCACGTTTACAATTTCCCTGTCTCCGACCTGCAAATTGTAATGTTTCAAGACTTCCGTCAGAACGGTATCCTTTTGAAAAACATGCCCGCCCCGGTTTTCCCCCAGATAACGATTGCACGCTCTCCATTGCCGTACATCCGCTTTCAGTGCGAGGTCCTTCACGTTATACCCTTCCATCTTCGCTTTGTATTCCACGAACAGATTTTCCAGTCTGGATTTCAGCACCTCGGCTTCCGGTTTCTTTTTGCTCAATTCATTAACCCTGGCCACAATTTCGTCAAAAACACCCAGGATCTCTTTTGCCAGCAAGATACCTTCTCCAACCGTTTCCGGCTTGACAGCCGTCTGGTCGGCAGGAATCGGTGTGGATGCCTCTGTTTTCTTTTCATTGCCACAGGCAATGAACACCATTGAGAACGCCACCAGAACCACAATCAACAGCGCCATCTTCATCGTATGATCCTCCGCAGGAATTGAGTGATTTAGTAACCTAAAAGAGAACCATACCATAAGTATTATTCTGGGGAAAGAGCCCTTTTGCATGGGTCAGAAGGGCCGAAGAATCAAGTTTTCAATGCATCCCCTTCCCTTTTCTCCCGCAAACTGAAAGCCATTGACTTTCTCCCCTTGTGCCGTAAAATAAGAGAAATTCAATCATTCTGGAGGGCATGAAATGCAGGTTGTCGCCATCAACGCCAGCCCCCGCAAAGAAGGCAATACTCATCTGCTTCTCAAGAGGGTCTGTGAACATCTTCAAGCCCAGAGCATAGACACCGAGATCATCCACATCGGCGCCAAACCGGTTCACGGCTGCCAGGGCTGCCGCCGCTGTTTCGAAACCCGCGACAGGAACTGCGTCATTCGCACCGACCCCATCAACGACTGCATCGGCAAGATGCTGGACGCCGACGGCGTACTCCTGGGCTCCCCCACCTACTTTTCAGATGTTACGACCGAAATGAAGGCACTGATTGATCGCACGGGATATGTCAGCTTGGCCAACGACAACCCTTTGGCCGGCAAAGTGGGCGCCGCGGTCACGGCGGTCCGCCGGGCCGGGGCCCAGCACGCGCTCGATTCCATGCACCATCTTTTCTCTGTATTGGAGATGCCCATTGCTACATCCACCTACTGGAACATCGGCTACGGAGGGGCGCCTGGTGAAGCGGAGTATGACATCGAAGGCTTGCAGGCCATGGACAACCTCGGCAACAACATGGCCTGGCTGATGCATTGCGTACACACCGGCAGCCGGCATCACCCTTTTCCCAAGAGCGACCGCACCCGACGCCTGAATTTCATCCGCCGCGACTGCATGCCGTAGACTCAGCCGCGCACATGCCTTGCACGCGAAGCCTTCACGTCCCGGCAGCGAGTTTTTACCGCAGAGCTCCTCAGCCCCGATCCCAGCGTCTGCAACGCCACAGGTTCCGGGACCCTGGAGCCAGGCATTCAGCATCGCGATCATTTCCCTTTGACCGTTTGACCAGAAAAGCCTGTCTTCGAGGTTCAGACTCTCAGGGAGCGATAGGGGGCTGCCGGCTGGCGTCATTGCGGGTAATGCTTTTCAGCGCGTCGAAGGTCATGGCCGCCGTTGGGCGCAGCCTGGGGTCCTTGTTCAGCATGAGCATGATCAGGATGGAGAGGGTCGTGTCCAGGTCGGAACGGAATGTGCAGATATCGACGGGTTCGATGGTGCTGATCTGCCGCATCACCTCCAGGGTTGTCTCCCCGGTGAAAGGCTTGGCACCGACCAGCATTTCGTAGAAGATCACCCCCAGACTGTGGATGTCGCTGGCCGGAGTGATGTCTTCCCCCGCGATCTGTTCAGGCGATAAGTAGAAGATGGTCCCCACCACCATGCCCGTCTCGGTGAGGCGGCTCATGTGCTGGGTCATGGCCAGGCCGAAGTCCAGCAGCTTGACAAAGTGCGGATTGCCGTCCCGCTTCACCAGCTTGATATTGTCGGGTTTGAGATCACGGTGGACGATGTTCATGGCGTGAATGCTTTCCAGGGCGTCGGCGATCTGAACCATGATGCCCACGGCCTGACTCAGCTGCATTTCCGGGTTATGCGTCAAGAATTCCCCCAGGGTCGGCCCTTCCAACACCTCCATGGCGATGTAGAGTCCGGTGTCGCTTTCGCCGCGTTCAATCACGTGCACGATGTTGGGGTGAACCACCTGGTCGATGAGCGAGGCTTCCTGTTTGAAGCGTTTCTTCTGCACGTCATCCTTGAAATACTCTTCCCGCAGCACCTTGACGGCGATGGTCCGATGGGAGGGGTCGACTACGTCAACGGCCCGGTAGATCGTACCCATCCCGCCGCTGCCCATCTGTTCAATGATGCGGTAGTGGCCGATGTAATTCTTTTTTTTCCAGAAGGTGAAGATGTAGCGATAGCGGTAAACCAGGAACAGAACTCCCGAGATCAGGATGACAAGGGCACCGACCATCAGATTGCGCTGCAGTTCCCGGCTTTTCAGTCGCAGTGCCTGGATCTCGCTGTTTTTTTTCAGGAGAAGGATCTCCTGCTCCTTTTTTTCGCTTTCGTAACGGGTTTGCAGCTCGGCAATCTTCTTGTTGCTTTGACTGTTGATGATCTGGTCGGCAGTGTTTTTGTATTCCTTGTAATAGCGCAGTGCCCGGACATAATCCCGCCTGAACTCCCAGACCTGGGAAAGCGCCAGGTTGCCGTCCCTGACCTGGGCCAGGGCACCGATCTCTCCAGCCAGGGATAGGCCCTCTTCCAGCGTTCGCCGGGCCTGATCGGGACGCCCCAGTAGCAGTTCAATACCGCCGAGTTCGATGAGAGTCCGGGCCGTGCCCTCCTTTTCCCCCATCTGCCGGCGCAGCTCCAGGGAGTTGCGGAAATACCCCCGAGCCGAACGTAGATTCTTCAACAGGGTCTCCACGCTGCCGATGTTGAACAGGACCGATGCGATCCCCGATTGATTTTCGGTTTCCCGGTAAATGTCCAGTGCGTTACGGTAAAACTCCATGGCTCGGGGCAAATCGTTGTCATCCTTGTGAATATTGCCGATATTGACGTATTGAGAGGCCATGCCGGTCCGGTCCTTTAATTCTTCCTTAATTGCCAGGACCTGATTGTAGTATTTCAGGGCTTCATCGTTCCTGCCCAGGGTGCCGAGAATAATCCCCACGTTGTTGAGGGAACTGGCAATGGCTTTCCGGTCGCCCAATGCCTCCTTGATCTTCAGGGATTGCAAGTAGTATTCCAGAGCTTTTTCGTAATTGCCCTGCATGTCGTAACTGATGCCGATGTTGTTCAGCGCCGAAGCCAAAACTTTTTTTCCTTTTTCGCTTGGGATTGTGCGAAATATTTCGACAGCCTGAAGCGCGTATTCTCGAGCATTGACGAAGTCGCCCGTCTGCATGTGGATAATGGCCATGATATTCATGGCGATACCGCTCCGCGGCCGGTCGTTTATTCTCTGGGTCAGCTGCAGGCTCTTTTCGGCATAGTTCAAGGCCTGATCATAGTCTCCCAGGTAGAGGTGGGCCTGGCAGATGAGGTCAAGTAGTCCCAATTCCGTCTTGTCGTCGGGGAATTTTTTCAACAACGCTTCGGCTCGGCCGCCGTATTCCACCACTTTGTTCGGATTGGTGCGTAGATTGCCGCGACACAATTCAATCAGCAACGACAGTTTCTCCCGGCCCGCCGCGGTTTTTAAGCGCTTTTCCTGGTCCGCCGGGTCCTGGCTCCAGGCAAGCGTCAGGCAGACCAGAAGCATTCCCAACAAAAACAGCCGCGCCGGTTTCATCGTGTTCCTCTTCAAATCAAAAAAAACCGTGGAAGAACTGAGGGTAGACCCCGGTGAACGAAAAGTCAACCGGACAACTTGAACACAGCCTTGCAACCTGCCACCCGGGAAGTCCGTTGGACATGGGCTGGGTCAGCCACCCAGTTCGGTGGACAGCGGGAAACCGGAAATTCTACTATTATGAAAAAAATTGGGGTCAGCATGCCGGGTTACGGCCACCGTCCGTCCAGCCGGGAAGATGAATTGCTCCAATGGCGCCATTGGCCTGCTCGCCCTGCCGAGCTGGGATTTTGTGGACCAACTGCAACCGGTCACGGCCGCGGAATTTGTGAGCCGGGAGCCTCACCGCTGTCCCGGAGACGGCTTTAGACTGTCTTTCATTTGTACAGCGTGTTGAACAGGAGTTTGAAGGTGCCGTGGGTCTGGGCGCGGTGCTGGACACGAAAACCGATCAGAACTATTTCGCCCTGTCCGTAACGAACCGCGATCATCGCCGGTTTCCCGGCCATGATATCCTCACCTACGAGCCAGCCGCTTTTCAACAGGTCCTTTTTCGCGTAGCGAACCACGGTGGTGTAATCATCATTGTGTCTTCCCGGCACGATTTCAAATACGGGGCTGCCGGTAAACAGCACCAGCCCGCCGGCGGGCATGCCCGCCGCCAGGGGATGGCGGGTGTCGAATTCGGCCCGGATGGTGGAGCCGGAACAGAAGAACTTTTCATCGCTCAGCTTTTCCGTGATATCCGTCACCTGCAGGTCGAATACCTGCGCCGCGAATTTCCATGACTGGTTGAACATCACCAGCCGGCCGCCGTCTTCGACGAAGGCTTTAAGATGCCGGATCTCTTTTTTGCCCAGCCCGCTCCTGTACTTTTCCGGAATATCCGTGAAGATCCAGCGCCGGTAGCGCTCCGGGATATCGCCCCGGATCATGTGCGGCGAATCGTCGGCAAATACAATCACATCGAATCGCCTGCGCAGGCGGTCTTTGGCGAAATCGGTATCCCGCATGGAGGTATGGGGGAATTGGAAGGTGTCGAACAGGAACCGCGTCCAGCCTTCGTCCATGTTGCCGCCCCAATACCTGCGGTACATGCCCGTCCGCGCCCGCTGCAAGGTTCGGACCTCCGTCCGGGGCACATACGGTATGGCCCGGAAATCCACGCCCGTCTCGGTTGCGGCCCGCCTCATCAACTCGGCATCCGCGGAAAAAACGATGAAATCACCCCGGCGCAACAGCTCCGTGCCGGTGTGTACGCGCGCAATTTCGGCTCCGCCTTCCAGCAGCATGTTCGCGGCTTTATAAGCCGCGTTGAGCCGGCCGTCCAGGGCCCAAACCTCACCATCTACATCCACCCGTCCCCGGGGCAGGATCTCTCCCGTGAGCTTCTTTGCCGGGGGCATCTCTTCCAGTTTCACTGCTTCGGAACCGACGCCCATGAACTCGTTCATGGTATGGGTGGACAGATCATAGGGGCGCATAATAGAGCCGTCCCGGTCCCGGGTCCAGTCATTGTCCACATACCGGGTCTGCATGAGCAGGTTCCGGATCAGCCCCATCTTGGGCTGAGCCAGGGGAATAATGAAGGAGCCTCCCCTAAAAAGGCGGCGGCCGGAAATGAAATCCTCTTGGGCTTTTCGGATCTCGATGCCCGATTTCATCAGGGTGTTGATCATGATCACCGCGGTCAGGGAATCGTGCTGCCCGGCCGGCACGATGACGGCGTTCACGTCTCCATCGGCTCCGCGTTGGATCTGTCGTTGGGCTTTGAGCACGGCGCCGCTGAGCACCGCTTCGCGGTTGCGGGCCGCGTGGTCCAGCAACGCCACGGCCGCGATGTGGATCTGTTCCACAATGTCTTTAAGACGCCACCAGCCGCCCTTCCAGGGGCTGGGAAATGTGGACTGGGCCTCGTATTCGGGAAACTGCCGACTGCCGCCCTTGAGCTGTTCGGGATGGACGTAGAGGGGTGAGGCGAGCCGGGCGCTTGCCGATTCGGTGAGCATGCCCGCGATGTTGTGAAAGGGGGTGATCCAATGCCAGCCGAAATGGCCCCACCCCGGGAACAGGGCGTCGTTGATCACGCCTTTGATTTCACTTTCTTCCAGTTTGTGGGCGATGTGGGCGCCGTACCAGCTGATCTCGCGCCAGATCAGGGGATCCGCGTGGGGCCGGATCGGTTCGCAATAGGGCGGCACGTAAAACCGGGGCCCGTAACTTCCCATCTGGTGATGGTCCAGGTAGGCCTGGGGCGGCCACTCCACGAACATGACCCGGGCCGCGTATCGGGATTCCGCCATGTTGAGGAAATCACCGTCCCGGTTGGTGTCGTGCCCGATGTACTTGTGATAGAGCCAGGGCATGGATATGCCCTCATGGTCTGTGCCCTTGCAGGCATTGTACCAATCATGGACCATGATGTCACCGTCGGGGTTGAAGCAGGGGATCATGAAAAAAAGCACGTTGTCCAGGATGCGCCGGGTCTGCTCATCCCCTCCGGATACCAGGGCATGGGCGATGCCCGGCGCCGACTGGGTCCCGCCCACTTCACTGGAGTGCAGACCCATGGACTGGCAGATCACGGCTTTTCCTTTTGCTATATAGGATTCCAGGGTTTTGTCGTCGAATCCCCGGGGATCACTGAGGGCCCGGTTGATTTTCTGCAGTTCGTCAAGGTTGGCCAGGTTATCCGGCGATGAGATGATGAGCACCAGGAAGGGATGGCCCATGGTGGAGGGCCCCATGTGCATGACCCGGATGCGGTCGCTGCTCTTTTCCAGCGCGTAAAAGTACTTCACCATGTCCCGCCAATGGATGAGCTCCCGGTCCGTTCCGGGTTTGACCCCGAAATACGCTTCCGGTGACGGAATCGCAGCCTGGGCTGCAGCTGGAGTCGTCGTCAATACGGCAACAAACAGAAACAGTGTGATGATGGCACGGCAGAAACGCATGGCGTCCTCCTGATCGGATCCGGGGAAGAGGTCAACGGGAAACCGCTTTCCCCCATCGCTTGATTCTAGGGCGATGAACCGGAAAATTCAAGGAAACCGCATCACAGAAAACGGGGGTCTTACATTATGACAATGCCGGTATTTTGTAAATGTAAAAGTTGACAAAATAGTTCAAATCGAGGGTCAGGTTTTGCTTGAATTGCGCCGACGGGAACTTGATTTCATTGAACAGACACAAAAATGATCGCCCCAAAACGTGAGTCAGGTCTTTGACTCCCGGTCCTTCCTTATTTTCATCTTTGGCTCCTCACAAAAATCTGTGCATAAGGCAACCGTCCCCCTTCCTCACCTTATTCATTTTCTTTACACCAGATCGCAGTGATTTCACCTACATACATCTTGTGAAAACGTCCGGTTTTATAGTATCTCTCTTTTTCTCTATCCGGTGTGGTTTCAGCGCTCAGGCTGTCCTGGTAAATGATTTTACATTCAAAGATGATCCGGGCTTCTTTAAATGCCATTTCCCCGGAAGGCAGGCAAATACTGGTTAGTTTTGTTTCTTTCAGCTTATCTCCATCGCGTCCTGATTTTGTTCCGCAAACCAACAAATCATCTTTATATTTTTCATGGTCGAAAAAGGAAATGGTATAGGATTGGTGTTTTTCAATAAAACCGAAAGTATACCGCTCCGGCTTGATAAAAATAAATGTGGAAGGTTTATTCCACAGGTTTCCGATTCCACCCCAGGAGATGGTCATGGTGTTGAAATCAGCAAAATCTCCGGCGGTTACCAATCCCCAGTCATCCGCAAACAACTTGATTGTATTTTCTTTAAGATCTCTCACTTCAATATTTTTGAATCCCATCGCCTGCATGGAATCATCCGTGTTCTGGGAGAAGGAAACCATGGTTAGGCTTAAAACGATTAATAGAATGCTGAATGCTTTCATTTTTCTCATTTTTGTTTTGTATCCCTTAATTGAACGGACAGTAAACCCAATTTCCCCATAAACTGATTTTAGGGCCGTGAGTTTGGAATTTCAAGCATATTTCCGGAAAAATGGATGATGAAATTCATCATCCGGCAGGCTCTTTAAGTCACACCGAACAAAAAGGGAACTATCTTCACGGCGGATCGTGAATGCGCGTGAACTCTTCCCCTGGTTCACGGGATCTGGATTATTTTGGCTCTTGGCCGTGGGGATCGCCCGGCGCAGCTTTCTCAGGGAGCTGCCTTAACCTGCATTCCCCACAGCGCTGCTATAGTATTTCAAGACTTTAACCCAGTTTTGTCCCGGAGATCAGCCAATTTATAATTGGTGCTGCGGCCTCCGGATTCTTCCTGTTTCAAAATTCCTTTTTCCGTCAGCCCAAAGCCAGGCTTATCTTAAGCGCGTGATCCGCAGCCTTCATAATCGAATCGCTGAAATGCCCGAGCCTTTCGATGATTCGCCTTTTATCGACCTTTCTGATTTGATCGCACAGGACGATGCTCGGGACATCTTTCTATAAGTCCGGTTCTTGCCGGGGCTGCGACAGCGCAGGGCAGGAGGTGAAAACCGGACGGGAACTTGAGGAGGTATGGAATGATGCAGGGCATGAGGGAGACCTGCGGCGCATTCTTCAAAGTCAAGGTCGCACGGGATACCGTCAATTGGGCTTGACAAGTTTGGATACGGATGATACTCCATAATCATGCTGATGGGGGAAACGGAAATCTGTGGATATCCTTGATGAACTGAAGGCTGTGACGGGAACGTTCGACCGAGAGGGCATCGAGTATGCTCTATGCGGCGGATTGGCGATGGCCGTCTACGGATTGCCGCGGGCCACTCTGGACATCGATCTGCTGATCCGGATCGATGCTTTGCGCAGCGCCAAGCGCGCTGTTGAGCCCTTGGGATTCACGTTGAGTGCCGCGCCGATGGAGTTTCATGAAGGCAGGATCCGGATCTACCGGTTGGTAAAGATCGATCCGAAGACAGGGGAAGAGCTGGTCCTCGACTTTCTGCTGGTGACTCCCGATACCACGAAGGCATGGGAGACTCGCCGTGAAGTGGAGTGGGAAGGAGGGACTCTCAAGGTCGTATCTCCGGAAGGTCTCATCCTGCTGAAGTCTTTTCGCAGAAGCGGAAAGGATCAAGATGACATTGAACACCTCAGGAGCATAAGTGATGAAACTTGACATGAGCGCGGAAGCCGTAGGCCGGCGGCTCCTTCAGGTCCGGCAACTGAGGCGGCTGTGCCTGTCTCTGTCCCGGTCAAGCGCCGGTCGCGACATTGCGCGAAGATTCCCGGCCAACATGACGGTGCAGCGGACTTTGCGGGCGCTCGGCCGCTGATCTTCGATGTTCCGGTATTCCTCCGCTCCCATGCCCGCGCCCTGGAATATTTTTTCTTCCACTCCTTCCTGTTGCGTAGAGGCAAAGCCACTTGACACGACCGTTGTTTGCGTGGGCCACCGAAAAAACATCTATAAATAAACGCCTTGGATTCGGCCCTCATGAGCAATCAGGGATCTGTCGGCATCAGCGATCCCGTGACCGGGGCGATAAGCCGGCTGGACAATGAGCGGATGCTCCCGCCATGAATACCTGCCGCCAACACTGCCGGCGAAAGCCCCGCGGTTCGTAATTTAGGCGCCATCAGCTGCGCGTGGATTTCAAGATGCCTGTCGATACCTGGGAGGACCGGCTGAATGAAGGCTTGGCCGAGTTTTCCGCGCCGTCGGTCCTTGTAAAACAACTTGCGCAACACCCTGGGAATGGTAAACACCCATTGGCGGTGGGGGACGTTTCGCAACACCTTGTCCAGAACCATGCGCTCCCATATCAACGTCCTCTTCTGGGCGCAGGATGGGCAGAAAAACCGGGTTTTGCAACTGAACGGTTTCTTATAATCGAATTGCTTTTCCTGAACAGGAGGAGATAAGCTTTGCCGAAGCAGGAGCACATAAGATTGAACTGGACATCACTCTGGAGGCATGATAAAAATAGCCGGAACAGAAAGCTGAAATGGCAAAATGACTGTACCAAGTCCCAAGTTTCTGAGGACCTGTTGCAGGAAGAGGCGGAACCGAAAAGATTAAACGAGCAGGTTAAGCGAAACATGGAGCGTTTCCCGGAGCCTTTTTGTTTCCAGTTGACTGTCGAAGAAACAGAATCTTTAAGGTCGCAAAATGCGACCTTAGAAATCGGCCGGGGAAAACACCGGAAATACCTCCCATACGTATTTTCCGAGCAGGGCGTTGCTATGCTTTCAGCAGTTCTTCACAGTGAAACGGCGGTTAAGGTCAGCATTCAGATTATGAACGCCTTTGTCGCCATGAGACGGTTTCTCCGCGATAATGCTCAGGTCTTCCAGCGTCTGGATACGCTTGAACTAAAACAGATCGAGACTGACAAAAAGGTAGCCAGGGTGCTTAGCGCTATTGAGGATAAAACAATTGGCTCTTCATAAGAATTTGTGCACGAGTTTAGGTTCAGGGAGTTTACCAAGGCAGTGATATAGGGCGGTTATATA
>OMKS01001869.1_pt1 | contig 18232 bp, 18 predicted proteins | sample 1674721 | NCBI WGS metagenome assembly OMKS01 (sample SAMN06264996, study PRJEB25208) | sediment metagenome | isolation source: hot spring sediment | place: USA: California | collected 2014-09-02
TCATCTGCATGCGTGTGAAACGCACCAGGCCCTGGAAATCGTTGGTCCTGATGGGCGTCTCCCCTACTACAGCCACGGCCTCCCGCGCCTTGACTACGTTCTCGACGATAAAGCCATAGGCCAGGACGCCGACCACCAGCAGCGCCACAGCAGCGATACTCCAAATGAGAATCCGCTCAATGTTCTGCTCCCGCTCCACGCGAGAGCGCTGCTTGCGCGTCAATTGTTTGGGCGCACGCTTTCTAGTTTTTTTCGTCATTCCTCTCTCTTGCCAGCCCCCCCAGTAATCCTACTCGCCGGATGTCCACTAAACTAATCCGATGCACTGGCACGCCACACCAGGCCGCGGGCTGCGACTAACGGCCCAGCGGCTGAGGCTCTACCACGAAAGGCAACAATGCCACCTGCCGGGCGCGCTTGATCGCTACAGCTAACTGCCGTTGATGCTTGGCACACGTCCCAGTCCGCCGGCGCGGCGAGATTTTGCCCCGATCCGTCAAGAATCTTTCCAGCATATTGGCCTGTTTGTAATCAATGTGAGTGATACCCTCCTCACAGAACATGCACCGCTTCTGCCGCCTTCTGAACCAACGACGCCGTTGTTGTTGTCCACCTCTACCTGCCACCCCACAACCTCCTTACGAATTCAAGGTCCGCCGCCTCAACTAGCCAGTTGATGAGAATTCTCCTTCCCCTCGGTCGGCAGACTCGACACTTGGCACATCTTGATCCTGCTTCCCCAATACAATTACCTCGTTGGCCACCAACTCGGTGCGGAAGCACCTCCTGCCGTCACGACCTTGCCAGCTGCGCGTCTGTAAACGTCCCTCAACGTACACCTGCTGTCCCTTACAAAGGCCTCGTTTGCAGACCTCGGCCAGCTCTCCCCACGCCACGACATTGAACCACTCGGTCTCCTCGTCCAGTTCCCCCGCCGAATTCCTTCCATCGCGAGGGGTGACCACACTGAACAACGTCACCGGTTTGCCGCTAGGGATATACCGCATCTCGGGATCACGTCCTACGTGACCAATTACCATGACCCTGTTCAAGCCCCTGGCCATACTACGTTCACTCCCCCCATCGCTCCACGGGGGACCCCCTGGCCGCCGCGTGATTCTACTCGGTCCGTATTACCAAGTGGCGCATCACCGGCTCGACCAGCAGAACACTCCGCTCGAACTCGGCCACGCTTTGGGGGTCCATTTCAAAGTACACCAATACATACTGGCCTTCCCACTGATCGCGAATGGGATAGGCCAGTCGACGTAACCCCCAGGGTTTGACTTCTTTCACTGTCCCACTGCCGCGCTCGATCAGACCAGTAATTCTTTCGACCACAGCAGTGAACTCGTCACCCTCTACCTCTGGGTGAACAATGAACATCAGTTCATACGTGCGCATAGACGGTCCACCTCCTTTCCTCGGGATTTGCCCCCAATCTCGATGTTGGGAGCGGAAAGAGCCCGTCAAAGGGCGCGTAACGGGCGGTATCATAACACAAAGCCTGGGATTTGGCAAGCGAACCTTAGCCAGGCAGAGGACTAGCCAGATTCTAGCTCGCGGTGGCGAGCAATGGCCGCCTTGATAAACGCTTCGAAAAGCGGGTGAGGACGATTGGGACGGGATTTGAACTCGGGATGAAACTGGCTGCCCACCATAAAGGGGTGGTCGGCCAGCTCGGCAATTTCGACGAGGCGCCCATCGGGAGACAGCCCTCCAAAGACCAGACCCACCTCGGTCAACAGGTCGCGATAGGCATTGTTGACCTCGAAACGGTGGCGATGCCGCTCCTCGACCTCCGATACGCCATACGCCTCGGCGGCCTTCGTCCCCGGCACCAGCCGGCAGGGATACAACCCCAGCCGCATCGTCCCCCCCATATCCACAATCGTTCGCTGGTCTGGCAGCAGGTCAATCACAGGATACCTGGTCCGGGGATCGAACTCGGCGCTGTTTGGCTCCTCGCTGTTCAGGGCGAAACGGGCCAACTCGATGATCATGACTTGCAACCCCAGGCACAATCCCAGGTAAGGGAGCGCGCGCTCCCGCGCCCAGCGGGCCGTGGCAATTTTGCCCTCGACGCCACGCTCCCCAAATCCCCCCGGCACGACCACCCCCGCCACGTTCGCCAACTCGTCCCACCCTCGCCCTCGTTCCAGGGCCTCGGAGCTGACATACCGCACGTCCACATCCCACCCCTGAGCCAGGGCAGCGTGATACAGTGCCTCGCGCACGCTGATGTAAGCATCGTGCAGCTCTATGTATTTGCCCACAATGGCCACCGGCAGCGACGGCTTGGGCATGCGCACCCGCTCTACCAGATCACGCCACCGACTCAAATCAGGGTCTCGCACCCCCAACCCCAACCGCGCGACAATAAAGTCCCCCAGGCCGGCGTCCTCCAACAGCAGCGGAATCTCGTACAACAGAGGAGTGGTCACCAACGGGACAACCGCCCGCCGCTCGACGTCGCAGAAGAGAGCAATTTTCTCGCACAAGGTGTCATCCACCGGGTAATCCGCGCGGGCGATGATAACGTCCGGTTGGATGCCGATGGAACGTAATTCCCGCACGCTGTGTTGGGTGGGCTTGGTCTTTAACTCGTCCGTCGCGCCGATGTGCGGCAAGAACGTGACGTGAATGTAGAGTGTGTTTCCGGGCCCCACGTCCCGCCGCATCTGCCGCAACGCCTCCAGAAAAGGCAGCCCCTCGATATCTCCTACCGTGCCCCCTACCTCAACGATCACCACGTCCGCCTTGCTCAGCTCTCCCACCAACGCGATACGACGTTTGATCTCGTTGGTGATGTGAGGAATGACCTGAATGGTCCCGCCCAAAAAATCCCCCCGCCGCTCTCGTGCAATGATCTCGGCATAGACCTGACCGGCCGTCACGTTGCTGGCCTGGCCCAAGCTTTCGTCAATAAAGCGCTCGTAATGACCCAGGTCCAAATCCGTCTCCGCCCCATCGTCGGTGACGAAAACCTCTCCATGTTGATATGGTGACATCGTCCCCGGATCCACGTTGATGTATGGATCCAGCTTTTGGATCGAGACCCGCGCGCCCCGGGCTTTCAGCACCCGCCCCACAGAGGCAGCCGCCACCCCCTTGCCCACGCTACTGATGACCCCACCGGTACAAAAGATGTATTTGCGCATCACTCACCACCTGGTATCAAGAATAATGGGGAGAGTTGTTTGAGAGCAACTCCCCCCACTCGACAAGGCCAACCGTCCCACTCCGCCGGCCTCTCCGACCCAAGCGAATTGGTGTTTTTCCCATTATCGTGCAGTTACAACAGCGTCACCAGGTCCTCAACCACGCGCCGCATATCGAGAAAAATGAGTCCTAGTTTCGCACCCTCGCGGGCCAACACAGTGAGGACCGCGTCTTCTCCCACAGACATCAAGAGAACATATCCCTGCTTGCCCTTGATGTAGACCTGATTCAGCAGACCCCGTCCCAATTCACCGGCGATACGCTCACCCAGAGAGAGCATGGCCGCCGACATCGCCGATACCCGATCCTCCTCCACGTTTACCGGGAGAGCAGAAGCTATAATCAACCCGTCCACGCTGACAACCGCCGACGCTTCGACGTCAGCCGTGCTGACCTGCAAATCCCGCAGTCGCTCTACCACGAGTTCCGCGCGTGACTTTGCCATTCACCGCTCCTTCGCTTGTTTCTGTTGTTGGATCCGCCTTGAACGAGGTAAACGAATGCTCCCACCAACTAAATCCCCGCCACTATCGAATGATTACCGGTTCAATTCTACACCAACTCGCACGGTTGTGCAAATCGCATCGCCGCCAGTCACGCGCTTTCGACAACCGGTCGTCTCTCGGCCCTCACCTCCTGAATGCGCTGCCACGCCGCCCGAACTGCTTCCAATTCCTCCGCACCCTCCGCCGCCTCTCCGTAATGCACCGCCACGTAGGCCTCGGTGATACGAACGAGGTCATCGTGGTGGCCTGGAAAGGACCTCTCCAGCGTCGGCAGATATTCGTACGGGGTCTCGTGACCAGCCCGTGGATACCCCCTGTCCTTCGCCACCGCGCCCAGATGAGCATAGATGCGGCGGATGGTCATCGCTGCCAGGAACCGGTTCAACAACGCACGGTTCAATCCGGTCATCGCCTGGTCGAACCGACGGTGACCCTGCCGCAGCCAGTCAGCCAACCCCCGCCGCAGACTGGCCTCCTCCCACACCGATTCCCGCACCTCGTTCAACTGCCGGTTGGAACGCTCGCGCAGCCGTCGCAGCGATGTAATCACCAACAACAACAGCAATAAAAGCCCCAGAATGATCCCCACAGTCCGGATCACCGCCATCTGTTCCGGGGCCACGGTCACCACCTCCGACTGTATCTCCCGCGTGATATCTTCTCGTGGCATCATGTGCTCTACAAACTCGCTAATGGCCTCACCAACACCCTGCCGTCCGAACAGGGCCATCAGCGGCACGAGAAGTAACTGGGCCACCCAGGCCACCACATAAACCATCCCCAACAAGACAAAGCGCAGGACGTGCAGCAGCGGCACCAGGATCAACCCGAGATTCTCGTTGGTCAGAAGCGCTGCCAAACCGCTGGCCAGAAGCAAAACGGTCAGCCCGGCTGCCATCAACGTGGTCAGCCAGGCCAATCTGAACGGAGACCGACTCCCCCCATACTGCTCCCCCATCTCGTCGGCCCGGGCCAGGGCAATGCCCATCAAGCTGACAAAGAAGAAAGCAAACACAAAATGATGGTACGGCCAGTCAAATATCGAGCCGCTCACCAGGATCGTCAGGGCCAAAATCACGAGATTCAACCGGAAGCGATAGGCCACGCTGACGCTATCAAGATTGCGTTGAGCCAGCACCAACCCTCGCCACCACAAGGTCAACACCAATAGGAAAACGAGCACGTCGTACATCGGAATCTCGTGCTGCAGATGCCCCAGAATATCCAGCAGCCACGTCGGATTCCAGAGGGATACCTCGGCATGAAGCATCTGATGCACGGTCGCCAAACCGCTTACAAACACACCCAACCCTAGCAGCGCGGAGCGAATCGCTGGTCGGAGCGATACGCCCATAGCGAAACGGGCCAGGTAATGGACCACCATCACCGCCCCAAGCAGACCAAGGGTCAGGGGCAGCGGACGGACAGTCGTGATGGGAGAGAGTAAAGCAGCGACCAGCGGCGTGAAAACCAACACTTCCATCCCTCCCAGAGCGAGGAAAACCAATTCTCGACCGGCATAGGCCCGCATCTTGTCCAAGCTTTACCTCCTGCCTTCCTCTGGCAGCAATGGCGCTCCAGCGGCCAACCCAGCCGCCTGGAGCGCTGCCATGGCATCGTAGTCCCCCTGACGCGGCCGCTGAAAGACCACCGTGGAAGGGGGCAGATGGTACGTTGGCACACCATCCAGAGAGGGAGGCGGGGCGTCGGCCAGCGATACCAATGCCACTTGCCGCCCGGCCTCCCGAAGCCGCTGGATCGTCGTCACCAGGTTCTCGCTCACCACGGCCGACACCACCGTCAGCGTGGCTCCCCAGGGCAGCCTCGGGCTCTCCCGGCGCAGCAATTCCTGGATGGAAAGGGTAGCGAAACTGGTCACAAAAGCCAGGGCCTCCAAAATCGCAACCAGCTGATCCGGTGAACGGCCTGCCGGCACCCGGATCGGCTGATCGGATAGGGGCATACAACCGTTCGCCGCCAATCCCACCTTGTATTTCTGTCCCACCGCCCAGGTAGCGATGGAGGCAGCCACGCTGATGGTCTGCTCGAACAGCTCTGGCAGCACACCCTGCCAGTTGTGCTCCAACGTGGAGACGTTCAGGAATACGACCATGCTGAGCGTCGCCACCGGCTCAAAAGTCCGCACTTGCAGCTCTCCCTTGCGCGCCGTCGCCTTCCAATGCACGTGTCGTAGATCATCCTCGGGGTGATAGTCGCGCACACCGATGGTGCGCAGGGGATCATCAAACACCCGCTGGCGCGCCCTGCGCTCGCCAAACGGCTCCTTGGGCGGCAATCCCAAGTCCTCCAGCGACCAGATGCGAGGGTAGACGAGCACATGTTCCCCCAGCTCGCGGCTCTCTTGACTCTCGAACAATGTGAACAGATCGCCAGATCTAAAGTGAACCGGCCCCAGCGTGTAAACCCCCCGGGCCGTGCACTCCAGTTGATACCGCCGACTGACCCGTTCATACCACCGCAGCGAGAGCACGTTATTGAGGGTCCCAATCTGAGGGGCATACGTCGGCATCAGAACCCCCTTTACCAGGGGCAGCGCCATCGGCACCTCGTCGTTGATCTCCAACCAGGTCAACGGCAAGAGCTTGCGATTCGTAATCCGCACTGTCAACTCGACCGTCTCGCCGGGAAACGCGCACCGCCGATCAAATCGCCGCTCGTACTCGACGTGACGCAGCGAGGCCTGCTTCCACCACCACGCGACGGGAATGACCGTCAGGATGCAGGCCGCCAGCGCAAAGAGAGCTCGCTGCTCGGTGGCCAGGCCGAGCAGGATCAGCACGGCCGCCATCGTGAACCATGCGGGGGAGAACTGACCCCGGCGCAGGTCCTGCTCTTGCAGCTCTTCGTCCCGCAACCTCATGCCCAGCCCACCCTACAGCGCTTCCACCGGCACCGGCACCGTCGCGACGATATCCATCAGCACGTCGGTCAACTGCCGCCCTCGCAGCCGCACCGCCGGACTGACCAGGATGCGATGGGTGAGCACGTATGGGGCCAACAGCTTGACGTCGTCGGGCAGGACGTATTCCCGCCCTCGAACAGCGGCCAGAGCCTGAGCACACTTGTACAGGGCCAGCGTCCCCCGCGGACTGACACCCAACTCGACCTCCGAGTGCTGGCGCGTAGCCCGCACCACGTCCACGATATACCCCCGCACCGTGTCCTCGACCCGCACCTGGCGCACCTGACGCTGCAACTCGATCAGTTCCTCCGGGTTGGTCACCGGCTCCAGCTCCTCCAACGGATCCTCCCGCTCAAAGCGCAGCAAAATCGCGTGCTCCTCCTCCCGGGTCGGGTAGCCCATCAGCAGCCGCATCAGAAAGCGGTCCACCTGCGCCTCCGGTAACGGGAACGTGCCCTCCAACTCGATCGGGTTCTGGGTCGCCAGCACCAGGAACGGACGGGGCAGTGGATAGGTCACGCCATCCACTGTGATCTGGCGCTCCTGCATCGCCTCCAGCAACGCCGACTGTGTACGCGGCGTGGCGCGATTGATCTCGTCCGCCAGCACCACCTGCGATATCACCGGCCCGGGCCGAAACTCGAACTCGTGCAGCTTTTGGTTGAAATAGCTGATACCCGTGACATCAGAGGGCAACAAGTCAGGCGTAAACTGGATGCGGCGAAACGTGCACCCCAAGCTGGCAGCGATGGAGCGGGCCAGCATCGTCTTGCCGATCCCCGGCACATCCTCGACGAGAATGTGCCCCTCGCACAAAACGGCCACCAACGCCAATTCGATCACCTCTTCTTTGCCCACGATCACTTTCTGAATGTTCTCCCGCACCCGCGCGGCAACTTGAGCGATCATCTGCACCTCCTCGATAGAGACAGCGCCGATACACAATAAGAATACCTCCCCACCAACCCGTTGGTTCAATCCACCGGCCGGCTCACGCCAGGACAAGTATAACACAAAACGGCCCAGTTCAGAATACGAGGTGTTGCTCAACCCACCGCTTTGGGGTATAATCGGTGCACCGCACATTCATCGCGGCCATTACCACCAGTGTGAACGGAGTTCTTATGACCATTGGATTCGCTCAATCCCTCAAAGACAGCCTGACCCGCACCCGCAACACCGTCTTTAGCCGCATCGCCAACTTGCTGGGCGCCAGCCAGGTGACGGAGGAGACCTGGGACGAGCTCGAGGGACTGCTCATTCAGGCCGATGTAGGCGTGGAAACGACCCTGCATCTGATCGAACAACTGCGCCGCCGGGCCAGTGAAGAGGCCATCCTCCAGACCGACACACTCCAAACAGCGCTGCGGGAGGAACTGCGCGCTCTGCTGCCCGACCCGCCCCCCCTCGATCTGGGGAACCGCCCGCTGGACGTGATACTGATCGTCGGCGTGAACGGCTCTGGCAAGACGACCAGCATCGCCAAACTGGCCTACTGCTACAAACAACAGGGGCGCCAGGTCCTGCTGGCCGCGGCCGACACCTTTCGCGCTGCGGCCATGGATCAGCTCGGCATCTGGGCCGGCCGGGCCGGCGTCAACATCATCACCGGCTCCGTGGGCGGGGATCCCGGGGCCATCATCTTTGACGCCCTGCAGTCCGCCCAAGCGCGGGGCATGGACCTGGTCATCGCCGACACCGCCGGCCGGCTGCATACCCAATACAACCTGATGGCCGAACTGGGCAAGATTCGCACTGTGGCGGCCAAAAATGTCCCCACCGCCCCCCACGAGACCCTGCTGGTGCTCGACGCCACCACCGGCCAGAACGCCCTGTCTCAAGCCAAACATTTCCAGCAAGCGGTAGACGTGACTGGCGTCATCCTGGCCAAACTGGACAGCACCGCCAAGGGTGGCATGGTCTTTGCTATCGCGCGTGAACTGGGCCTGCCAGTCCGCTTTGTCGGTACTGGAGAAAGGATCGAGCACCTGGCTCCTTTCGACGCCGACGTTTTTATAGATGGCTTGCTCGGACCTACCAACAATTGATACAACACAAAGGAGAATAACGTGGAAGACATCTGTGACCGATTGTCGGCCTTGACCAAAAGAATCAAAACCATCCGGAGGCGTCTTTGACCTAGCGGCCAAAGAGAAAACCATCGCCGAGCTGGAAAAACAGGCCAGCACGCCCGACTTTTGGGATGATCCCGAGACCGCTCAGCGGGCAATGCGCCAGCTTGCCAGCCTGCGGGAAGAAGTGGACATCTGGGATCGCTTGGAGCAGCGCGCCCGGGACGCGCTGGAGCTGGCGGCGTTGGAAGACGAGAGACTGTACGACGATCTGGCCGCCGAGACAGAGGCGCTGGAACACGAGTTGGGCAGGCGCGAGTTCCAACTTTTGCTCCCCCATCCCTACGACCGCGAGGGAGCCATTCTCGCCATCCACGCCGGCGCCGGTGGAACCGATGCCCAGGACTGGGCCGAGATGCTGTTACGAATGTACCTGCGCTGGGCCGAGATCCGAGGGTTCGAGGCCGAGGTCGTGGACCAGCTCCCTGGCGAAGAGGCCGGCGTCAAACGAGCTATGATCACCATCACCGGCCCCTATGCTTACGGGTATCTGCGATCCGAACGGGGTGTGCACCGCCTGGTGCGCCTCTCCCCTTTCGACGCCGCCCACCGCCGCCACACATCCTTCGCCCTGGCCGAAGTCTGGCCCGATATGGGAGACGATATCTCGGTGACCATAGACCCGAACGACCTCCAGATTGATACCTTCCGTGCCTCGTCGGCCGGAGGACAGCACATGCAAAAGAACGAGACCGCTGTACGCATCACCCACCTCCCCACTGGCATCATCGTCTCTTGCCAGAACGAACGCTCCCAGACCCAGAACCGGGAGAACGCCCTGCGCGTGCTGCGTGCCCGGCTGATCCAGTTGGAGGAAGAAAAACTACAGGCCGAGATCGCCGAACTGAAGGGAGAGCACATAGACGCCGGTTGGGGCAACCAAATCCGCTCCTACGTGCTGCATCCCTACCAGATGGTCAAGGACCACCGCACCAATTACGAGACCGGCAACGTATCCGCCGTGCTCGATGGGCAACTAGATCGGTTTATGGAGGCGTACCTGCGCCATACTATGGGCAGTGTGAACTCGGCCGATGAATCCGAGTCTCGATGAGCAAATAGGAGAGGAGAAAAAAGTATGAAGGATCAAAAGACGAGCAAAAAACCACCCATTTCGGGGAGAAAAAAGCCGCCCAGCCAGAAACCCTCGCCGACGTCCATAGATCGAGCCGGAGGGCCCGTAGCCCGTCCATCGTCCAAATCCGTCGGCGCGCCCAAGAAAAAGCCGGGCCTCCGAGATACGACGGTCGGCCGCCAGGACGCTGGAATCGCCGGCGTGGCCGTGGGAGTGACCGGAGCAGCAGCCGTAACGGCAGCAGCAGCCGGGGCGCTGACCGAGGAAACCCGCGCCAAGCTGGACCGGTTACAAAGAGATTTCGGCAGCCTCCAAGAGTCCAAGCTGCTGACCAGCGTCCACAACGAGATGGCGGATATCCACTCCACCCTATCGCTGCTCCCGACCGAAATCGAGGAACTGCGCACACGGGGCTATGTCTTTCGCAGCTTTTTGGAGAAAGTCCAGGTGCTGACGGAGCAATGGCAGGAGATGAACGATCGCGTGGCGCGTGAGGTCAGCAAGCGGGTCCAAGAATTGGAGCGAAACTCTGACACGACCGAGAGCGCCCTGCACCAGGCCATGAGCGGGAACACCGCCCAGATCAGTCGCGCTGAGAGCGCCATCAACACCTTCGAGAGCAAGGTTCGGGCCGCCCGATCGGCAGTCGAGGCGATGTACGCCCCCCTCAAGCAGAACGTGAACCAGACCAACCGGCAGGTCCAGGAAATCCGCCAGCTGCTGGAGCAGATTGACGAGGCCAGCTTTCAGCTCCTGCCGGCCGAATGCCCCATTGCCGCCTGCAAAGCCCGCCTGATGGAACGGGAAGCAGAAGGCCCGGAAGGGCTGCTCTTCCTCACCGACGAGCGGATCCTCTTTGAGCAAAAAGAAGAGGTCGCCACCAAAAAAGTGCTCTTCATCACCACCCAAAAAGAGACTGTTCAGGAATTCATCTTTGCCATCCCTATCGGACAGGTGGAGGAAGCCAAGGCCAGCGACAAGAAAAAATTCCTGGGCCGCAAAGAGATGCTGGAACTGCTCTTTGCTCCCGGGGCCGACCTGAGAAGTGCGACGCTCCGCCTGCTGGGCGCTGAAAACGAGGAATGGGTCAGGCTGATCGGGCGCGTCAAGTCCGGCGAGATAGACAAGGAGCGCACCCAGCCGAAGGATGAAGCAGTCGTGGAAGCCGCACAGGCCGCCCCGACCAAGTGTCCTACCTGCGGCGCGACCCTCGCCGTCGAGATCGTGCGCGGGATGCGAGAGATCACCTGCGACTACTGCGGCTCGATCATTCGCCTGTAACTCGAACCGGCGCCGTGACCGATCTGTTACACCTGGCTCAACATACCATCGAGACACACGGCCTGCTGGACGCCGGCGATGGGGTGGTCGTCGGCGTCTCGGGCGGGCCGGATTCTCTCTGCCTGCTCCACCTGCTGCTGCGCCTGCAGCCAGCCTACCGCCTGACGCTGCACGTCGCCCACCTGCACCACGGCGCCCGCGGCCCCGCCGCCGACGCCGACGCTGAATTCGTGGCCGCCCTGGCCGCCGCATGGCATCTCCCGGTCACAGTTGAACGCCACGACGTGCCGGCCCTGGCCTGCCAGCACAAATTAACCTTCGAGGAAGCCGCCCGTCGGGTGCGCTATGCTTTCCTCGCCCAGGTAGCGGTCCGCGTCGGCGCCTCCAGGATCGCCGTGGGGCATAACGCCGACGACCAGGCCGAGACGGTGCTGATGCACATTCTACGAGGATCGGGACTGGCGGGATTGCGTGGCATGCGCCCCCTCACCCCCCTGGCCGAGTACCGCTTCCTCACGCCCCTGACCACCGAGACCAGCCTCTCACCCCGCGCGGACCTGGACCTGATCCGTCCCCTCCTCGACATCCCCCGCTCCGAGATCGAGAGCTACTGCGCCGCCCAGGGACTCGAACCGCGCTTTGATCGCTCCAACCTGGATACCACCTACTTTCGCAACCGCCTGCGCCACGACCTGCTCCCCCTGCTCCAATCCTACAACCCCAACATCCATACCCGACTCTGCCACACCGCCGCCGTCGTCGCCGCCGATTACGAATTGCTGATCCTATTGTACGACCAGGCTTGGAGCGACACGATGATCGAGGAACAGAAGACGGCCATCCGCTTTGACCTCGACCGCTGGCGGGCGCTGCCGGTGGCGGCACAGCGGGCCACCCTGCGTCGAGCGATCCGCCGGCTGCGCCAGGACCTGCGGGATGTTGATTTCGTCCACATCGAGGATGGACGGCATGTCGCCTTGACCGGCGAGACCGGCGCCCAGGCCATCCTCCCCAGAGGCCTGGTCCTCACCGTGGGCTATGAGCAGCTGACCATCAGCGACACCGCCGTCGTCGTCCCCCCTCTCCCTGCCGACGAGCCGCTGCTGTGGAATTCCGCCCCCCTCGTGGTGGCGACGCCCGGCGTGACGCTGCTGCCGGACTCGGACTGGGTGCTGCAGGCAGACCGGGTTTCTGGATGGAACCTCCCCCGAATCACCGACAATGCCGATCCCTGGATCGCCTACCTGGACGCGGATGCCTGTACCGCCCCCTTTATCCTGCGCTCCCGCCAGCCGGGGGACCGTTTTCGACCCCAGGGAATGGGAGGCCACACCGTCAAACTGAGCGCCTTTATGACCAATGTCAAAATCCCCCACGCCTGGCGCGACCACATCCCCCTGCTCGTGGCCCACTCCGAAAGCGGCAGCGACATCCTGTGGGTCTGCGGTCACCGCGTCAGCGAGACGGCGGCCGTCACCCCAGACACCGAACGAGTGATGAGAATGCGCTTTGTGCGCCAACCCCACGCCAGCGCTGTGAGCAGTCACAACTAATGGCCGAATACGCGAAAAAAGAACGACGCCCCCGTCAGCATGGCAGCTTTCTATCCACCGCCTTTGCCCTCGCGCTGCTGATCGGCCTGGCAGCCATCGGTCTTTTCGCCGCCTGGATTGTGCAGCAGGCCGCCCTGCGCCCCTACGAGACCCGCATCTATCCCCGCGTTCACGTCCTGGAGCTGGACGTGGGCGGGCTGACCCTCGACGAAGCTGCCGCCCGCATCGCGGCTGAACTGGGCGATTACGACGCCGGCCAGCTCATCCTCTCTGACGGCGCCCGGCTCTGGACGACCCCCTGGCGTCAGGCCGGCCTCCGCCTCGACGCCCACGCGACCGCCCAGCGCGCCTTCTCCGAGGGCCGCGCCGACCAGGGAACGCAAACCGATCTGGTCACCCTGCTAAACCTGCTGGGCATCTGGGACACGCCGCGTAAAGTCGCTCCCATCTTTGTGATAGACCCGGCACTGGCCCGAAGCGCACTGGAAGACCTGGCCCCCGTCCTGTCCACGCCTCCCACAGACGCCACTCTCCGCCTGGAAGGAAACGAGCTTGTGGCTGAACCGGGCCAACCAGGCCAGGAGCTGGACGTGGAGAGCACACTGGACAACATCGTCGCCGCCGTGAGCCACCTCGGGCCCGATAACCAATTCGCCCTGACCTTTCGCATCCTGCCGCCCCAGCTCACCGACACGCGAGGTGCCCAGGCCCAGGCCGAGGAGATGTTGGACCGCCATGTGACGATCTCGACCCACGATTGGCTGACCGACGAGACCTTTACCTGGAGGCTGGACCGTGAGACGATCATCACCTGGCTGCGGGTGGAACCAGCGGAGGAAGATGGCAGTCCCAAGATCCGGGTAGCCGAGGAGGCAGTACAAGCCACCCTGGAACAGTTGTCCGCAGAGTTGGGCGAGGGGCGCAAACTGAACCTGGACCGCGCCGTCCAACGGGTGCTGTTTGTCTTCGAGGAGGGGGGCGGGACGGTAGAGCTGCCGCTGACCCATCCCCTCCGCTCCTACGTCGTCCAATCCGGCGACGACCTGACCATCATCGCCAGTCGGGTCGGCGTGCCGCCGGGCCTCATCGCCGAGGTCAATCCCGGCGTGGACTTGAACTGGCTGCAAATCGGCCAGACCCTGATCATCCCCTCTGTAGACGCCGTGATGCCTTATCCCCCCATATCGGGTAAAGAGATCGTCATCAACATCGCCGAGCAGCGCATGCGGGTCTACCAGGACGGCTCGCTGCTGTGGGATTGGCCGGTCTCGACCGGCATCGCCAGCTCACCCACCTACACCGGCCAGTTCCAGGTGCTCGACAAAAACGAGAACGCCTACGCCAGCCAATGGGATCTGTGGATGCCCCACTTTATCGCCATCTATCGCGCCGGCGGCGACACCTACAACGGCATTCACGGCCTCCCCACCCTCTCCAGCGGCCGGCGGCTGTGGGAGGGCAACCTGGGCTCCCCGGCCTCCTTCGGATGCATCATCCTGGGGTTGGAGGAGGCCGAATCGCTCTACCACTGGGCCGAGATCGGCGTCCTGGTCAAAATCGAGTGAACACGAGGCGTGACAATTAGCTCAAGGTATAGTATCATTGGGGATATGAACGGACAAAACAGCACGCCAGCGGAGCAAAAGCGTCCCTATTTCATCTGGAACGCCGACCTGACGGAACAGGATGTACGGCGCATTCTGACAGGCGATGACAAGTATGAACGGGAGCAGATAATCGGGCACATTGTCAGAAACGCCCGTTTTGAGGACATTTGGAAGTACGTCACAATTCAAGACATCCTAGACCACTGGCACGTCGTCAGGGGGTTTTTGTGGCCGCCCAGCCTGCGCGAGTTGTGGACCTGGGCGCTGCAAGTGTGGGGGTATGATGTCCCAGGTGCTTAGCCGGCTCCAAAACGACCTGCTGACCGCCTTTTTCGACCTGCCATCCGCCGACCAATTCGTCTTGACCGGGGGCACGGCTCTGGCGGGCTTTTACCTGCACCACCGCCTGAGTGAGGACTTGGGCCTTTTTACTCTGGATCAAGATGCCTTTACACAGATTCCGACCTCTATCCCCACCCTGGCTCAGATGACTGACACGACGTGCAATGACACGCGGGTCTCTCCCCACCTACACCAGGCATTCTTCTCGCGAGAGGATGAACGGGTCAAAATGGATGTCGTGCTGGATGCTGAGCCTTGGTTTGGCGCTGTACAGACTTGGGGGAGCATCAGGATTGATGCACTGGAGAACATTGCCGCTAACAAGATCACGGCCCTATTCGGGCGCGCCACGCCGCGTGACTTTGTGGACCTCTACTTTATCCTGAACGAAACAGATCTCTCGTTGGATGTCGTGCTGGATATGGCCAAGCAAAAGGACACCGGTCTACACGAGTTTTACCTGGCCGGATGGATCCACCAGGAGGTCCCCAAACTAGGGAGGCTGCCACCAATGCTCAAACCCCTCGACGTATCCACGTTGAGGGAATTCGGCCAGGAACTGGCCCGCACGATCATGCTGCGGGCCAAGCCGGTCGAGTGACGACCACTGCCCAGTCCATCTCCCTTCATTTGGCGTGTCGATGGCGCTTGGCCAAATGGGCCGGCCACTGGGGGGGATTGGGGATGTAGACCGTCACGACGACCAGCTCCTCATAGTCCCTGTAATCACAAGCTACGTGCAGCGGCACGTCGGTTTGGGGAATGGGGCCGCGGATCAACACCCGGTTGCGCTCTGGGTACCATTCGATCACTTGCCCCTTAAAGATGGCGTACAGAATATCCCGCCCGCGCAGCCCTTCCTTGTACGCCTCCCGCAGCGCGTGCACCGAAACCCGCAGCTCGCTCCAAAATTCCAGCAAGTCCTCCGTGTCCTGGACGTACATCTCGCTTCCCTCCCTCCACCATTCACCGACGTGTCATTCAACGTCGGCGCTCGAGTTTGGAATCCACTCCCTCCGAGACCGCGAAGCAATTGCGAGAAATTTACACGACCCTCTTGAGAGTAAAGGAGAACACGGTGCCTTCCTCACCCGTACTTTCGACGCTGGCTTTTCTGCCCAACGTCTCCATGATGCGCCGCACCACGAACAGGCCCAATCCGCGCTCCCTGGCCGAACCGGACGAGTCCCCCCGCTGCCGGGACGCCCCCAGCAGGTTGGCCTGCTCCTCATCCTTCAGGCCAGGGCCGTTATCCCGCACCCAAAAGCGCACCGTATCCTCGTCCTCGACTATGGCTCCCAGCTCGACGCGCGGCGGACGCCCACCGTACTCGATGGCATCGCTGATATAATGCTGCCACACGGCCTCGACCCATTGAGGCTGCCCCAGCGCCGCCGGCCACGTATCCGGCCGGATCACCTCCGCCTGATACTCGGCGATCAGGTCGGAGAGGCTCCTCAGCGTCTTGTCCACAATGACCGCCGTATCCAACGGCCTGACCTCCACCTGGTCCGTCTGACGCAGCCCCGACAGCATCAGCAGATCGTCAATAATCTTGTTCATCTTGCGCCCATTGGAAGCGATAGCGCGGAGCGACTCTTCCACCTGTTCACCATCCATCGTGGTATGAATCGTCCTCAACATGTCGGCAAATCCAATGATCGAGGTCAAGGGTACTTTCAAATCGCGGGCCACTGCCCGACTGAAGGCATCCAACTCTTCGTTACGGGCCTGCAGCTGCTCCAACTGCACCGCCAGTTGTTTCTGCAGCGCCCGCATAGAGAGATGCGTCGCGACGCGGGCCAACACCTCCTTCGGCTGAAACGGCTTGGTGACATAGTCCACCCCGCCGACGGTAAAGGCCTTGATCTTGTCCGCCGTTTGATCCAACGCACTGATGAATATGATGGGGATATTGCCGGTGAGCGGATTCTCTTTCAACCGCCGGCAGACCTCGTACCCATCCATCTCTGGCATCATGATGTCCAATAGAATCAGATCTGGCACCGCTGCCACCGTCATCTCTAGCGCCTGCGCCCCACTTTCGGCCACTCGCACCTCGTGTCCCTGAGCAACCAGCATCTGAGACAGTAACAACCGGACGTGGGCGGTATCATCAATGACCAGAATGTCACCCGTTAATGTATCAGTCTGTCCTTCATCCATCGCTCATCCCCCAGTCTATATGCTGGCACGTTCACGTGACGACGCCCGATGGCGCAGTTGACCGCACCCGGCCTCAATCCCCGCGCCCCGACGCTGGCGCATAGTGTGAGGGATACCGGCTCGATCCAACACCGCCGCGAACACCTCAATCGCTGCCGGCGATGATGGCCGGCCCGCATAGCCCGGGGTCGGATTCAACCGCATCAGGTTGACGTGCACCGGCAGTCCCGAGAGCCGCGCCGCCAGCGCCTCCGCTTGCGCGACCCCATCGTTGACGCCCTCGATCATCACCCACTCGACCATCACCCGCCGCCGGGTCCGGTTCGTGTACCGACGTACCGCCGCGAACAGGTCGTCCAGCGGATAGCGCCGGTTGACAGGCACGAGCCGATCTCGCACATCGTCCGTCGCAGCGTGCAGCGAGATGGCCAATCCAATCCCCAGCCCCTCCTCACTCAAACGGTCGATCCCTGGCCCGATACCCACCGTGCTGAGAGTGACGCGCCGCTGAACGAGGCCCAGGCTGCGCGGGTCCACCAACCGTCGCACAGCGGCCAGGGCGGACGTATAGTTAAGGAGCGGCTCCCCCATCCCCATCAACACCACGTTCGAAAGCGATCTCCCCTCAGCGGCCAGTTCCCGCTGCACGTGCAGCACCTGGCCGACGATCTCGCTGCTGGAAAGGTCCCGCACGAACCCCGCCTGACCGGTGGCACAGAACGAGCATCCACAGGCACAACCCACCTGGGTGGACACACACGCACTGCGCCGCTGGCGATACCGCAGCAGCACGACCTCGACCTGCTCACCATCTTCAAGCTGCAGCAAATCCTTCCGCGTCTCGCCGTCGGGCGCTTCCTGCCGAGCCACCAACCAAGGAATGGAATTCATCTCCGCCGCCAGCCGTTCCTCAATCCAGAGCCTTCCCCAAAGTCCACCCGGTTAAGGAGCAAGATGCCGCCACTGCCAGGGAATGGATGCAGCAGCCCCCACTCCCCAAACCCGGCGCGACCGTCACACCGCGTCCGGCCCTGTAGCCCACATTGTATCACTTTTGTCGCAACTCGACAAAATTCGTAAAGCGTGAAACGCGCAGGCGGATAGAATAGACGTAAGCGTCTAACAAAGATACGCCTCAAACCGACGAGGTTGAAACCCAACGCAGAGCGCGCTGAGACCACTGAGAAAAACACGAGAAAACTCTGCGCTCTCTGTGGGCTCTATGGTAAAATCTTGCCTCATCTGCAAAGAATTGTAGCCCTCAAGGAGTTCAGGATTCAGCGGACGGGTTAGCAATGACGGGCCAGGTTTCTTTTCAGAAACCTGGCCCGTGTGACTTGGGCTCACCTGGTATGGCGGCCCGCCGCCTGTCCCGTCCCTATCCTTACTTGCGATCCATCTCGGAGTAGTTCTTGTAAAAGATGG
>OMKS01001870.1_pt1 | contig 18231 bp, 14 predicted proteins | sample 1674721 | NCBI WGS metagenome assembly OMKS01 (sample SAMN06264996, study PRJEB25208) | sediment metagenome | isolation source: hot spring sediment | place: USA: California | collected 2014-09-02
TATATGCAATGTATGGTTCAGAGTTTGTAATCGATTTAACAATATTGTAGCATTCTTCTTTAATAATCCTTACAAGGGTTCGCGATCTATCCTTGTCTGGTAATCTTAATTTTGTTTGCAGTTTGTTTTCAATTATTTCAACGTATTTTTGCTTGCATTGTTTTGTTAGAATGCATCTTCCATTTTTTATGAATGCATCTTCTTGGTTGATAATATTCTTATTAATTGCATGGAATATAGCTCTGTCTGTTATTATCGGTTTAAAAATATCTGCTATATCATAAGCAAGAGCAAATTTATTATCGCCGGGTTCATGAACAAATCCAATCTCGGGTGTTAATCTTGTTTGATAAATTTGATTGAGGCAAGTAGCATAAACAATCATGTTACCGTAAGAAATAAGTGAGTTAATTAAGTTGTTAGGCGGTCTTTTTACCCTTTGTGTAAAATCAACCGGAAAAGAGAAAATATCTTTCCAAGCAGAGTAGTATGTTTTTTTAGCGTTCCCTTCAATACCTCTAAGTTCATCTATAGACTCGGTACTGATAACAAATTCGTTTAACTCAGATAAATAATTAACAAATTCATCAACAGGTTTATTTCTTCTATTATAATATTTTAGAACAGCAGCCATATTATGAATTGACGCAGAAATAATTTCTTGAGCATATTTTAACCGTGTTTCATAATTGGAATAAGCCTCGATTTGGTTAATAAGAATTGAACCGGAAGCATTTCTGGGTGGAAAGAAACTACCGAGGTATTCACCGCTGTATGAAAAGTTATGCAGTGGAATGTTGTTATTATAAAGAAATGATAGGAGCCGGGTATTAAAATGTAATGTTCCGTAAGAGTATATGGAATCAATTGATTCTATAGGTATATAACTTCCCTTATTATTAGGAATTATTTCATCTGTACCAATTAGGTAATCTTCGGAAATTATGTTTGTTGTTTCTTCAGCCTCATCATCCATTACAGATTGAAAGAATAATGTGCTATCTTTTCTTTTTAAGATAGTGTTAGAGAAAATGTAAAGTCTGTTCTTCATAACATCTCCATTTTTTTGCAAAGATATTAGAAGAAAGAATAGGAACAGTTAAAAGAAATGTTTCGGAAACGTTTCTGGCTGCTACGTATAGATTTTTCAAAACTTACTTCGTGACATAACGTTTTCTAAATCTTTTTTCACTACTCAATATTTTCCTTGTATTTACCTCACTCTACCAACCGGCATTACTCCAAGCGGTTTATGATTTTTCGGTAACTGTAATATATCAGAAAGTAAATTGTCATTAAACGCACCCATGTACACCGTCCCTAATCCTAATGATTCAGCTTGGAGATAAATATTTTGGCAAGCAAATCCTACATCCATATGTACATATCTTATACCCCTTTCCCCGTATTTTTGCGTAGTACGTTCATAAACTCCTGTTATAATAATAATTGCCGCACCGTTAGTGACAAATTGCTGCATTGCGCTTGTTAAACTAGGTATAAGGTTTTTGTTACTTTTAATTATCAACGAGTGATTCATTGGATCATACTGATAGAGTCCAACATTCAAATTCTTAACATCTCCGACAAGCAAATAATATTCGAGGGGATAAAGAGCACCGGCGGAAGGGGCGGTTCGTTTACCATCGCTTCTGTTAATTCCTTGTGCAGCCCACAGAAGTTGTGATATCTCATCAATTCTTAATTCACTTTTCAAATAGCCCCTTGTTGATTTCCTTTCTTTTAATGTTTCTTCAAGTGATAACTTTCCTTTTAGATTTACTTCGGGCAATTTGATAACTTCTGATTGTGCTGAAATGATACTGTTGAAAACCATAGACATAAATAAGATTGGAATAATAAAATGAAAAAATTTCATTATTAAGTTCTCCTGTTTTTAATGAATTTATGCAAAAAAAATATCGATAAGCAATGATAATCGTCAGTCACAGGAGTTACCCCAAAATTCTAAGAACAGTTAAATCGACAATTTATCATTAGCATATACACGGCAAAAAAAAGCGTAAGCCGCTAATTCGCGTATTTGCGGCTAAAAAAAGGGACTCGTTTTATGTGCTGAGTCTTTATTCGCTCAATCCAAAGGCAAAAGCGTAAGCCGGTAATGCGCGAATAAATAAAATATTGTTATACTACATATAATTAATTTTTCCATTTGCTAACTGCTAAATGTGTAATAAACTAAACAACTTAGATGAACACTCATTTAATTTTCGGGGTAACTCCTGTAAACTAAAGTAAATAAATAACTTAATCAGTTATCCAAGAGCCGAATAATTCGGTTAATCGTGAATAATCTTCATCATCCAAATCCATTGCAACGAAATTTGCAAAATTATTTAAAACAACAACCGAGTTTATACTTGCGTCTTGTTTTTCAAGCTTGGCAATTTTAGAAACAACATTAGTATTAATTTTTTGAATATCATCATAAAGCTGTACAAGAGATTTTAGTTCCCAATCCGGCTGTTTACCGATTTTGTGACGTAAAAATTGGGCAAGTGCATACATTGCAAAAACTCTAAATTCTGTTTCTTCAATTGTAGCAAACGGTAGATGAAAACGTAACATCGGGCGAAGTTTTGCTAAAATTGGGCAGCCGCTTGCCGGCATTATTATTCCAATTAAACTTCCAACTGCCGATTGAACATCGGTATCCTTAAAATATGAACGCTCAATGGTATCAACCGTTACTTTAACTTTTTCGAACGATGTTTTTTCCGAAAAGAATTCTATTAACTCTTGAAGATTAACTGCAACGGGACAGTATTTATATTCATCCTTGTTTAATGGACAATGAACACATTCGAAGTTTTCAAGCTTCGTCCACTCACCCGGTTCTTTTTTTGATTGACGGATTATTTGTAATGTAGTCGGTTCCAGGAATATCTCGAATAAACTTTCAATTCCGTTCTCGAACTTAAAATGATAAGAATATTTTAATAAATCTTTGTTCATAAAAAATTCCTTAAGTTAGTTAAAGAACTATCAAATTCGTTAATCAGTCTTGACATCAATTCTTTTACAGTAGGTATATCTTTAATTAAGCCTGAACCCTGCCCTGCTTCCATCATTCCTTCATCTACGTTGCCTTCAAATATACCAAGGCGTTCGCGTTTTTGTCCAAGTAATTCTTTTAACTTTTCTGCATCTGCACCGGAATATTCAGCCGCTATAGCATCGTTGCTGAACTTATTTTTCAACATTCTTGCCATGCCGATTTTCTTAAGGACTAAAACTGTGTCATTATCTTTTGATTCAACTACTCGCAGTTTATAATTCGGATGAGCCGATGATTCTTGAGTAACGGCAAAACGGGTCCCTATTTGCACGCCCTCTGCTCCAAGAGCAAGTGCTGCAAGTATTCCGCGTCCATCGGCAATTCCTCCGGCAGCAATCACAGGTATTTTTACAGCATCAACTAATTGAGGAATTAATGCGAAAGTAGTAAGTTCATCAGCACCGTTATGTCCGCCTGCTTCAACTCCCTCGCCAACTATTGCATCACATCCGACGCTCTCTGCTTTCAAAGCAAATTTTATGGAAGGAACAACATGACAAACAGTTATATTATTTTTCTTCAACACATCAATAAACTTTCCGGGGTGTCCGGCTGATGAAAAAACAATTTTTATATTTTCTTCTATTACAACTTTTATTAAATCTTCCGCGTCACCTCTTAATAAAGGAATGTTTACACCGAAAGGTTTATTGGTTGTGGCTTTGCATTTTTGAATATGCTCACGAAGTAAATCGGGCTTCATCGAACCTGCACCGATTAATCCGAGCCCGCCGTTATTTGAAACAGCGGAAGCAAGCTTCCAGCCGGATACCCATACCATACCGGCTTGGATGATGGGGTAAGTAATGTTTAATAAACTTGTTACTCTGTTATTAATATTCATCTTTTTCTAAAAGTTGTTTTATATAAACTAACCAATAAAAACTTTATAATGCAACTTATTTGATAATAGCAAAGGTATTAGGTAATTTTGACGTTATTATTTTTATCTATAAGTGATTTCATTTCATTCACTTACAATTTTTTATAAGATAACAGTAGAGGTATAAATGTCCTACTTATTCACATCGGAATCCGTATCGGAAGGGCATCCCGATAAAGTATGTGATGCAATATCCGACGGTGTTTTAGATGCATTGTTAAAAGAAGATCCGAACGCAAGAGTTGCCTGTGAAACTTTTGTTACCACAGGTTTAGTTTTAGTCGGCGGCGAAGTTACAACAAAAGCTTATGTCGATATTCAAAAAGTAGTGAGAAGAACGGTTAAACAAATTGGTTATACCGAAGCAGAATATAAATTTGATTCGGAATCTTGTTCGGTCTTAAACGCAATTCATTCGCAATCACCAGATATTGCAATGGGTGTGGATAAGGGCGGTGCAGGTGATCAAGGTATTATGTTCGGTTACGCATGCGATCAAACTAAAGAATATATGCCGATGCCTATTATGTTCGCTCATAAACTTGTTCAACATTTAGCATATATAAGAAAGCGCAAACCTGAATTAATGCCGTACTTAAGACCTGATTCAAAATCTCAAGTTACAATTGAATACGATGATAATCATAAACCGGTTCGCGTTGATGCAGTTGTAATATCAACTCAGCACGATGCGAATGTAAAACAATCAACAATAAAGAAAGATGTTATTGAACATGTTGTTAAGCAGGTTATTCCCAAAAAATATTTGGACAAGAAAACCAAGTACTATGTAAATCCAACCGGAAGATTTGAAATCGGCGGACCTCACGGAGACAGCGGTTTAACCGGAAGAAAAATTATTGTTGATACTTACGGCGGATGGGCGCCTCACGGCGGCGGAGCATTTTCCGGTAAAGATCCTTCCAAAGTTGATAGAAGCGCTACTTATGCTGCTCGTTATGTTGCGAAAAATATTGTCGCGGCTAAACTTGCTAAAGAATGTCTTGTTCAACTTTCTTATGCAATCGGTGTTGCTCAACCTGTTTCAATTTATGTTGATACAAAGGGAACCGGAAAAATTTCCGACAAAGAAATTGCAAAGATGATACAAAAAGAAGTTGATCTTACACCGAAAGGAATTATCAATAAATTAAAATTAAAAAATCCGATATACCAAAAAACTTCTTCATACGGACACTTTGGTCGTAATGAAAAAACTTTTACCTGGGAAAAATTGGATTTAGTACCAACGTTTAAGAAATATTTATCTAAAAAATAAAGGAGCATTAATTAAGAATGGATTATAAACAAGGAAAGTATAAAGTACGCGACTTAAAACTAGCTGCTGAAGGTAGAAAACGAATCGAATGGGCTGAATCTCGTATGCCTGTTATGATGGCTTTAAGAGAAAAGTACAGCAAAACAAAACCGCTTAAAGGTTATAAAATTGCAGGATGTTTACACGTTACCAAAGAAACTGCAGTTTTAGTTGAAACACTTCAGGTTGCAGGCGCAAAAGTAAGTTGGAGCGGTTGTAACCCTCTTTCAACTCAAGATGATATTGCCGCTGCATTGGCGAAGGGCGGTACGGAAATCTATGCATGGCATGGACAAAATGTAAAAGAGTTTTATTGGTCAATTGACCGCACTCTTGATATGAAACCTAACTTAACATTGGATGACGGTGCAGATTTAATTTTTACCGTTCATAATAAATATAAAAAGTTAGCAGATAATATTATCGGCGGTACCGAAGAAACCACAACCGGCGTTCATAGATTACGAGCAATGGCTGCCGATGGTAAGTTGTTGTATCCCGTTATAGCCGTAAATGATGCGGAAACAAAATGGGATTTCGATAATGTTTACGGAACCGGTCAATCTTCAATTGACGGCATTTTACGAGCAACTTCTGTTTTATTAGCAGGCAAAAATTTTGTTGTTGCAGGCTATGGACATTGCGGACGCGGTGTTGCAATGCGTGCTGCCGGTATGGGCGCAAACGTAATTGTTACCGAAGTAAAACCAACCGCAGCTTTAAAAGCTACTCTTGAAGGGCATACGGTAATGACGATGGATGAAGCCGCAAAAGTCGGTGATATTTTTATTACCGCTACCGGTGTTAAAGATGTTGTAATTAAAAAACATTTTGAGAAAATGAAAGACGGTGCGATTGTTTGTAACACCGGGCATTATGATTGTGAACTTAATCTTGATGATCTTGATAAAATTAAAAAATCAAAAAGAACGGTTAGAGCAAATAATGAAGAATATACATTAAAAAATGGCAATAGAGTTTATGTTCTCGCTCAAGGCAGATTAGTAAACTTAGCCGCTGCAGAAGGTCATCCATCGGAAGTAATGGATATGTCGTTTGCAAATCAGTTTATGTCACAACTTAAATTAGCGGCATTGGATAAAGAGGGAGTTCTTTTAGATCCCGAAGTTATTGATATTCCTGTTGAACAAGATCAAGAAATCGCGGCTATTAAGTTAAGAACGATGGGATATAAAATTGATAAGCTCACAAAAGAACAAATTGTTTATATGGATGATTACAGCGCAGGTACTTAACCAGTATTAAATATATTCGAAAAAGGAAAAGCCCGGTCAGTGATCGGGTTTTTTTATTTAAAAATAATATCCTATCGTGCAAGCAAATCAATTTTCGAAACGAATTATCTTTCAAAATTCCAGTAACTACTCTAAATCTACAAATCAATTTTGATCAATATCTTTCGGAAATAATTTCACAAAGAAGAAATTAGCAATTATATTGGAATTACTGGATTCTCTAACTTAATTTTGATAATAATAAAAAGCTAAGCATAACTATGAAAATGATTATTGCAGGTGCAGGTGAAGTCGGGTATCATTTAGCCAAACAGCTTTCGATGGATGAACATGACATTACCATTATCGATATTGATAGTTCACGACTCGAAAAAATAGGAAGCAGTTTGGATGTTTTAACAATTGCAGGCTCTTCAACCGAATTAAGTATTTTAAAAGCAGCAAAGGTAGAAAATACCGATCTGGTAGTTGCAGTAACCTCAAGTGAAGCGGTAAATATTAACACAGCAATTTTATCAAAAAAACTCGGTGCCGGAAAAACTATTGCAAGAGTTTCGAATGATGAATATATCTCCGGTGATTATAAAGATATGTTTAAGAACTTGGGGGTTGATAATTTAATTTACCCAGAAGACTTAGCTGCGATTGAACTGGTAAAGCTGGTAGAACGTGCAGTGGCTACTGATGTTATTGAATTTGAAAACGGTCTTCTTACCTTAATTGGATTAAAGCTTGATAAGAATGCTAAAGTAATTCACAAATCAATGAAAGATGCTGCTTCGGAGTATAATGCTGTTGATTTTAGAATTGTTGCTATTCATCGGGGGTTTAGGACAATTATTCCTTCAGGTAGTGATATATTTTTGCCGAATGATCAGATTTTTGTAATTACAAATTCTGGAGGGCATGATAAAATTCTTGAAATTGCCGGTAAAGATAAAACTAAAATTGATAATATGATGATATTGGGCGGCGGTAAGATAGGCAGAAAAGCTGCAAAGCTTCTTGAAGATGAAATCAATATCAAAATAATCGAAAAAGATAAAGAAAAATCTGTTGAACTTGCCGACTTTCTTCAGAGAGCATTGGTAATTCAAGGTGACGGAAGAGATATTGACCTGCTTGCGCAAGAAGGTATTGTGGATATGGATGGTTTTATTGCGGTAACGGAAGATGCCGAAACGAACATTATTACCTGCTTGATGGCAAAACATCTTGGAGTTACTAAAACAATTGCACTTGTTGATAATGTTGATTATATCCCGCTTACTCAAACCATTGGACTCGATTCCTTAATAAACAAAAAACTTATTACTGCCAGTAATATATCCCGGTTTATTAGAAAAGCATCAATAGTTTCAATTGCCTCTCTTCAAGGTATAGATGCAGAAGTTGTAGAATATGTTGTGGGCGATAATGCCAAAGTAATTAAAGCTCCGATTAGAGACATAAAATTTCCTAAAAATGTTATCTTAGGCGGATATGTAAGAAACGGAGAAGGATATATTGCTGTTGGAAACTCTCAATTACTTCCGGGTGATAAGGTTGTTGTCGTTGCTTTACCGGATGAATTTAGTAAAGTAGAAAAATTCTTTCTTTAAATGCTCAACTTAAAAATCATCACGAACTTTATCGGTGTTGTATTAATTCTCAACGGTCTTTTTATGATGCTGGGAATTCCCTTCTCATTATATTATGGTGATAATGATATTATTGTTCTACTTGCTTGCGGTGTGGGAATATCATTAATTGGTTTCATACTTGTATTGCTTACCAGAAAACATGAAAAAGAAATCAGTAAGCGGGAAGGATATATTGTTGTTTCCGTAACATGGGTAGTAATGGCTTTGTTCGGTGCCATTCCCTTCGTAGTTCATGGAGCTATTCCATCCTATACCGATGCATTTTTTGAAACAATGTCCGGATTCACAACAACGGGGGCATCTATTCTAAATGATATTGAATCGCTTCCGCATGGTCTTTTATTTTGGCGAAGTATGACTCAATGGCTTGGCGGTATGGGAGTTATTGTATTGTCAATAGCAATTTTACCGATGTTGGGTATCGGTGGTATGCAGCTATTTGTTGCCGAAGTACCGGGTCCTACTAAAGATAAGATTCATCCGAGAGTTAGAGAAACGGCAAAACGTTTATGGGGAATTTATGTCCTCTTTACCATTGCAGAAGTTTTTCTTCTGCTATTAGGCGGAATGAATTTATTTGATTCCGTTAATCATGCATTTACAACAATGGCTACCGGTGGGTTTTCAACTAAACAGGCGAGTATTGCCGCATACGATTCCCCCTTTATTCACTATGTTATGATTGTGTTTATGTTTATTGCCGGAACAAATTTTACACTTCACTACCATCTTCTTCACAGAAATTTTTCCGCCGTTAAAAGAAATGATGAATTTAAGTTTTACTTAAAGCTAATCGGTACAATTGTTTTAATTGTAATGGTTGGTTTATTATTAGCTGATTATGCCGGAATAGAAAAAACTTTCCGTGATGGATTATTTCAGGTTGTGTCTATTGTAACAACTACCGGTTACGTTACATCCGATTATGAATTGTGGGGACCTTTTTTCCAGGTATTATTTTTCTTACTTCTATTTACAGGCGGTAGTGCCGGTTCAACAGGCGGCGGAATTAAAATGGTTCGTCATTTCTTATTAATCAAAAATAGCATGATGGAACTTAAGAGATTAATTCATCCTCGTGCAGTTATCCCTGTTAGATTAAATAAATCTACCGTACCAAGTGATATCATTTCAAATGTATTAGCATTCTTCTTGTTTTACATTTTTGTTTTTCTTCTCGGGACGTTAGTTATGTCTTTAATAGGAATGGATTTTATAAGTGCATTAGGTGCTTCGGCTACATCCATAGGCAACGTTGGTCCGGGTATCGGAACAGTTGGTCCAACTATGAACTTTGCAAATGTTCCGGATATCGGTAAGTGGGTATTAACCTTTTTGATGCTACTTGGCAGATTGGAGTTATTTACAGTCCTTGTGATTTTCTCATCCGTTTTTTGGAAGAAATAAACAGTATTATCAATTATCAGCTTAACATTCTCAAATTTTCCTCAACATTGCTTATATTTAAACTCTTTTCGAAAAGTGTTATGCATAGTATAAAAATTATCATATTGTTATTATTATTTACCGGTTTACTTACCGCCCAGGAAATTTATTTCTGTAACAGTCATACAGAAACAGGCGATCCTATTGATGCACGAAATACATGGTCAATTAAACCCTGGGGCAGTTATGTATATATATTATTTGATAACGAAGGGAAAGAATTTGATACTCAGCTTAATTATATGTTTGTAGATAGATTTATTGATAATGAATATAAACCATTCGATAGTAAAGCAATAAATATAAAAGAAGGAGCTACATGGTTTGCCTATAATTATAAATTTACTCAGCCGGGTAAATACAGAGTTTATGTTGTAAATCAAAATCAGAAGGAATTGATTTCCGGTACGGTTACAATACAAATAGAAAGTGATTATTTACAAAGTCGGCAGAGAACAAACTCTCTTTATTACGATGAAACAAAAATAAAATTTTGCGAAAGGGTTATTGCCGGTAAACCTATCAATTCATTCCGGAAAATGTCGCTAAGTAGTCTTGATAGTACCGTACATGTTTATATATTACATAAAGGTGAAATTCAAACACCGGTATTTGTTGTTGATGTTTGGGAGAAACCGGTACGGTCAATTGAATACGATAAATTTGTTGAATCAAAAAAATATGCCTTAAATCCTTCCTGGGATCATGCATTCTTTAAGTACACACTTAAGAAACCGGGTTACTATAAATTCAATATCTATAATCAAAGCGAAGTACTTATAACAACCGGCTATCTTGAAGTAGTCGATTAAATTTATTTGCCAATTATGAATGATGAATTGAAAATAACAACTAATACGGCATTGAAAATTTTCCTAATTATCGCCGGGTGGTTTTTTGTCTCTCTTGGAATGATTGGGATATTTTTACCGGTAATGCCGACTACAATTTTCTTAATTATAGCTGCTGCGTGTTTTGCAAGAAGTTCTGAAAAGTTCTATAACTGGTTAATTACCAATAAGTATCTCGGAAAATTTATCAGAAATTATCGTGTACATAGGGGGATGCCTCTTAAAGCAAAAATTATTGCTATACTTATGCTGAATATTGCAATTGGTTATTCTGCTATTTTTGCCGTTACATTGCTTTGGGTAAAAATATTATTGTTTGGAATTGCAATTGGTGTAACAATATATCTCATATCTTTAAAAACAATTTCATCCGAAACAATAAAAGAAGATTTCCAGGAAAGCTAATAAATAAGTTTTTCTTTGGTAAGATGATTAAACCTAAGAGAAAGTAAAATAGCTACTGAAGCCAATCCGACTAAAAATCCCAACCATATACCCACAGTACCGAAATCAAAAACAAAAGCAAGGAGATAACCTGCCGGAACACCGAGCATCCAATATGCTGCAAATGAAATTAATAATGGAATTTTTACATCTGTCAAACCACGCAAAATTCCTATCGCGGTTGCCTGCAGACCATCAAACAACTGGAAAAGTGCCGCAACAATTAACAAGCTTGATGCAAGTTCAATTACATCTATTTCATTAACATATAAATATGGAAGGTGATTACGGAACACAATAAATAAAATTGCAAAACAGAACATCAAACTTGCAGCCAGTAATAATGAACTAAAACCGGCGGTTCGCACTCCTTCTTTGCTTTTTTGACCCAATGCAGTACCAACTCTGATAGTCCCAGCCGCACTTATTCCCAAAACAATCATATAAGTAACGGATGCCAGATTAATAGCGATTTGATGAGCAGCCAAAGGAACAGCACCAATCCATCCAATCATTATTGCGGAAAATGAAAAAGCTCCTACTTCAAGAAAATATTGTAAACCGCTCGGAAGTCCTATGGCAACAACTTTCTTTATTACTTTCCGATTAATGGATTTATACTTTAGAGTAGGGTTATAGATTTCGTATTTTGATGATGTTATGACATAATACATTAAAATCGCCGCCATCAAAGTTCTTGTTAAAAATGTTGAAATCCCGGCTCCGTACAAACCCATTGCCTCAAAGCCTAGATTACCAAAAATCAAACACCAATTACTAAACGCATTAAAAAAATTTGCCAGTACTGCAATTATCATAGCAGGTTTAACAACACTTATTCCTTCTAAAAATTGACGATAAACCTGGAAGACCAAAAACGGGATTACCGAAAAAGCTAAAATTTTCATGTATGATTTGGCTTCAATAACAACCTCTTGCGGTTGATCCAAATATTGAAGAAAGTCGGCTCCAAAGTAGATTAAAAATAGAAGCAATATTGCAAAAACAACGTTGACTAAAAGAGCTTGTCGCAAAATCATCCCGCATTCATCATCATTTTTTGCACCCTTTGATATTGCGACTAAAGGAGTAATAGCCATTGTCATTCCGATTCCAAGAACTAGAATTAAAAAGAATAGACCATTTACTAAAGCTGCCGCAGCTAAAGGTACAGTGCCAACTCTTCCGACCATTAAGCTGTCGACTACTCCCATCATAATATGACCAATTTGTCCAACCGAAACCGGGATGGCAAGCTTTACCGTTTCTTTTATATGTGTTTTTATTGAAAGCATAATTTTTATTAAAGCGTTCCAAATGTACTGAATTAAAATGTGTTATTAAATTTTCTGCTTTATATGTGAGTTAAAGTAGTGTATATGTTAAGTAATTTTGATAAATTATTAATTAACAAATTCATAAGACCGGAGAGTATTATGGGTATCCTTTCAAAAGGTCAAAAAAGTGCCGATAAGCTGATTCAAGAAAACGATGAGTTGAAGAATAAACTTCACACCGTTCTTGATAAATATAGCAGTATGGAAGAACTTGAGGAAAAGCTTGGTAAAGCCAGAAAGGAACTTTCTGAAATTAATCAGAAGGAAAAAGAATCGGACAGCATGCTTCAAACCCTTGAAGCACAAATTGGTGAAAGAAAAAATGAATTTGAATTGCTGCAAGATAATATTGCTTCCTTGGAAGAACTACGTGAGAGCCTTGAAAAATCCGTTGGCGATTTACAAGATGAAAACAACCAACTTGCTAAGAGCAGAGATGAAAGTGAAGAAAAAAATAGTTGGTTGACCGAAGAAATTTCTAATAAACAAAGTGAGTTAACCAGGTTAAACGAAGAAATTCACAGGCAGCAAGATAAACAGCAGAACTTGTCATATGTGATTACCGAACTTGAACAGAAAATTTCCGGGCTGCGCGAAGAAGAAAACAGAATTACTCATACTATAGAATCAAAAAAGGAAGAATATGCACAGTATGAGGCAGCTTATCTTGAACATAAAGAACAGAACGAAAGATATGAAAGTGAAATAGTTGAGCTGCAGCAAAAAATTGAAGAGTATAAACAACTTGAATCTGAACTCTCCGGAAATATTGAAGAACTTAAGAGTAAAGAAAACGAAAAATTAGATTCAATAAAAAAGATTGACGAAAGAATTTCTTCCTCGGAAGAAATAAAATCCAGCTTAGAGCATAGTCTTGCTGCATTAACAAAACAACTTGTCGACAAAGATTCGCTTTATAACGAGTATAATGAAAAGCGAGAAGAGTATACCAAAGAACTCAACTTAAAACAAATTGAACTCAACTCAATTAAAGAAAGTATTTCACTTCACAGAGAAGAGCTTGAAAAACTTGAATCGGATATACAGACACTCAAAGAAAGAAAAAGTGTTTTAGAAGAAGAAGCACGCCGTGCAGAAGTTATTAAAAATGAAATTAACGAAACAACTCTTGCCAGAAGAGAAGAAGAAGAAAAACTTAATCATTCCCTCTCGAACCTCAAAAGCAAATTGAGTGAGATCGAAAACCGGAAATTTGAAATTGAAGAAAACCAGCTTCAGGTTGAAAATAAATTTGCAGAAGCTCTTCAAAAATTTACCGATGAAATAAAAGATGCCGGCAGCAAACTATCGAAACTAAAACAACAGGTTATAGATAAAGAGAAAGAACTTAGAGAAAAAGAAGAATTACTTTTGGATAAAACTGCACAAATAGCAGAGTACTCCGGTCTTAACAAAGTAATGCAAAAAGAAAGAACAACAACCGAACAATTTATTGCATCACTTAAAAACCAGCAAAACGAACTCTTTGAAAATGTTGAAAGGCTAAATAACAAAGAAAACAAAATTCGGTTAGATATAAGCAGACTGCGGTTAGAGAACGAAGCATTAAGTAAACAAAGAGATGATCTGGAAAAAAATCTTCAGCAATTAATCGATCAAATAAGTAGAAATTATAGCGAAACAGAATCGCGTAATTCGGCATTGACCGAAGAAATAAAAAGAAACGAGAGAATAGCCGACGAACTTGATCAAAAAGTCGAATCAGCCAAACAAAATTTGCAGGAAATTAAAAGCGAAACGGCGAAAAAGGAAATTGAGAAAGAAGAATATGCGGCAAAAATTTCTCAATTAATTGCATTAGAAAAGAAACTTCAAACAAAGATTTCTGCTTATGAGCGCCAACTTAGCGATGAAAATGAAAATCCTGCGGATTCGCAAGTGTAGTTATCTTTAATTTCAATTTTATACAGTACTGTATTGGACTGAGATTAGTAAAGCATTCAACCATCCCCTTTTATTACAGTTTTGTTGATTTTTTGAAACATTTTTTTTGGTATTGATATTGCTTTATAATAAGACAATTCCTCTATTATTTTTGTAATGTATTAACAAATAATAGATTATAGATATCGGTTGAAACAAAATATTAGAGAAACAACCATAAAATATTAGTTTACTTTTGATTGCAGTGTAATTACTTTTGCATAATAAAACTCACAAGCGAGATAAATTTTAAGTAATATCATATGAGAAAAATAGCTTTACTTTTTTTAATAAGTTTTTTGCCTTTAATTTTACCGGCTCAATCAAATAATAACTATCTCAATAATCCTATTTATCAGAGACAGATAGAGTTTTATAAAATATATAAACCGGTTGATACAAGGATTGTAATGCTTGGTAACTCGCTTACTCACGGGGTTGATTGGAATAATTTATTAGGAAGAAACGACGTTGTTGAAATGGGTATCGTTAGTGATATCCTCTCAGGATATTTTAACAGGATTCATTATGTAACCGAGCTCAAACCCCAAATCTGTTTTATACTTGGGGGACTTAACGATATTTATCAATGGATTCCGGTGGAAACTATTTTTGATGACTATGTAAAGGTAGTTGAAAGATTAAGAAGAAGCGGAATCACTGTTGTTATACAAAGTACACTTTATGCCGGAAGAGACTGGGGAAAAGACTGGCTGGCAGTAAACAACCCGGATGCAAATGCCGCCGAAATCAATAAAGAAAGAAATTCTCAAGTTGATAGACTAAACATGATGTTACGAGACTACGCAATAAAAAATAATATTGAGTACATTGACCTTAACAGCATAATGAGCAGAGGAAATTATCTTCGTTCCGAAATCACTTATGATGGTGTTCATCTTAATGCTGCCGGTTATAAAATATGGGGCAGGGAAGTTGAAAAGGTTTTGAAAAAAATAGGGATTTAAACAAAAGGAGCAGAAATGAAGAATAGAGCAAACGATATTCTAAAGATACTGATTATATCGGTTATATTTTTGTACGCATTTTCATTCGTACCGATCGATTATGAAATAATTGGTTTAAAACTTCATTCAGTCGATCTGTTTTCCGATTTGACAAAAGAATCAGAATCAGATGAAGAATTTCAATACGATGAAGATTACTTTAAAATGGAAGATGATTTCTTCAAGACAGACGATTCAACCGAATCTAATGATACAAGCGAAGATATAATTTTGCTGGAAAATAATGTTAACCTTGCCGGTATCGGGCTGGGAAATTTATTGAAAGAATTAGATAATGATTTTTATTTCTTCGCACCTGCAATGCAGGGAAAGGATGAACCGATCAAAGGAAACACCGCACAACTAAGAAAATTTTTCAACGAACTGAAAAACTCGAAATCAAAAGTTATTAGAATTGCTCATTACGGTGATTCTGCTATTGAAGGCGATTTAATTACAGCTGATCTTCGACAAGAGTTTCAAAGAAAATACGGAGGCGAAGGTGTCGGGTTTCTAGGCTTAACTTCACAAGATACCAAGTTTAGACAAACCACAACACAGAGATTTTCAAATAACTGGGAAACGGCTGCAATCTATTCTAACAATCCTAAAAATTTACCCGTAGGAATTAGCGGTGAAATATTTATACCGGAAGGCAACAGTTGGGTTGAATTTGAAACGAACCGGAGATACAGAACGGTTAAAAGCTTTTCCAAGTTTAGAATTTTTTACAGCCATGCAAAAGCTTCCGATGTTAAATATACCATTGACGGAAGTCAAAACGGAACTATAAAACTCAGAACCGGTAATGGTATTCAAGAAGCAGTTGTTGAGGTTGGTAAAAATGCAACAAAACTTAGATTAGAATTCACCAAAGAACAAGCATATTTTTACGGTGCAAGTTTGGAAGGCGGCAACGGTGTGTATGTTGATAATCTTCCTCTTCGGGGTAATTCCGGTGTTGATATTAAGAATATATCTGCTGGTGTATTAAAAGACTTTGCAAAATATTTAGACTATAACCTGATCATATTAGAATTCGGGCTAAATGCAGCCGGATCAATTACTTCAAGATATGATTGGTATGAAAGAGAAATGGTTACTGTTATTAAACATTTACAGTCCGCTTTTCCTAATGCCGGAATAATATTGATTAGTGCGCATGATAAAAGTATTCGTAAAGGCTCACAATTTGTCACCGACCCTGCTGTTGTTACATTATTAAAATCACAAATGAATATTGCTAAATCAGCAGATATAGCTTTTTGGAATATGTTTGAAGCTATGGGCGGACTAAATTCAATGCCTACATGGGTTGATGCAAATCCACCGTTAGCTTTTAAAGATTATATACATTTTAACGGACAAGGTGCGGAGAAGATTGCAGGAATGTTATTTGATTCAATAATGGGTGCCGGGAAATAATGAAGTCTCTAATTATCCAATAACATCACAAGGTATCTGTTAATGGATCTAAATTCGTTTGCTCCTAATTTAATAGAATTAATTAAATACAATCCTTTACAGCCGTTGTTGTTTAACAGCGGCTTCTTCCTTTTTTTCTTCTTATTTATATTAGTCTTTTATCGGTTTTTCTGGCACAATTACCGTGCTAAGGTTTTCTTCTTAACGACAATCTCGCTTTACTTTTATTACAAATCCAGCGGTGTTTTTTTTGTACTGATAATTCTCAGTTCAATAATTGATTTCATTGCCGGCAAGGTTATTTACAAAAACGAATCCCCTTACTTTAGAAAACTTTTTCTTGTTATTAGTCTTGCAATGAATTTAGGAATACTTGGGTATTTTAAATACACTAACTTTTTCTTAGACTCGTTTAACCAGTTAGGTGTTGGCAGTTTTGATATGTTGGATATTTTCCTGCCGGTCGGTGTATCGTTTTTTACTTTCCAATCAATGAGTTATACCATTGATATTTACAGAGGACAGCTTAAACCGGAAAATAAATTCACTGATTTTCTTTTCTTTGTTTCTTTCTTTCCTCAATTAGTTGCAGGCCCGATTGTTCGCGCATCCGACTTTTTACCTCAGATTAAAAATGATGTTTATGTTTCTCGTGAGGATATTGGACGAGCGCTTTTTTTAATAATAGCAGGGCTGCTTAACAAAGCAGTTATCGCCGATTATATTAGTATTAACTTTGTCGATAGAGTGTTTGAATGGCCTACTCGCTTCACTGGTGTGGAGAATTTGCTTGCGCTTTATGCATACACTATTCAGCTCTATTGTGATTTTTCAGGTTACTCGGATATGGCAATTGGCTTAGCTTTATTTCTGGGTTTTAAACTTCCCATTAATTTTAATTCACCTTATAAAGCGGCATCGATTACGGAGTTTTGGCAGAGATGGCATATCTCTCTATCATCTTGGTTGAGAGATTACTTATATATCGGATTAGGCGGTAATCGAAAAGGAAATATACGTACGTATGTAAATCTCATATTAACTATGCTGTTAGGAGGTTTGTGGCACGGTGCTTCGTGGCGAATGGTTATATGGGGTTTAATACAAGGCACTGCTCTTGCAGTTGAAAGAAAACTCGGAATTAAAAAATGGACCGAGAGAAGCAAGCTGCATCGGCTTGTCGGATTTCTCATAACATTCAATTTATTTACTTTCACCCTACTTTTCTTCCGTGCACAATCACACGAGATATCATTACAAATGCTCTCGCAAATGTGGAATTATTTTAACCCGGAAGTTTTTGTGCAATTTATCGAAGGTTATCCTCTTGTATTTATTTTAATAATTATTGGTTATATAACTCACTTTACTCCTCAAAGCTGGGAAGTTAGAACTCAAGAACTTATTACTAAACTTCCTTTAGTGGGTAAAGCATTGCTAATTACAATTGTTAATTTAGCATCGTCACCTTCGGGGCAAGATACATGCTGATTAACGGTAACATCAACGGTCAATTGTGCCATAACCCCCAAGGAGGCAATAAGTAAAGCACAGAATAGGATCTGTCTCTTATACACATCTGACGCTGCCGACGAAGA
>OMKS01001871.1_pt1 | contig 18203 bp, 15 predicted proteins | sample 1674721 | NCBI WGS metagenome assembly OMKS01 (sample SAMN06264996, study PRJEB25208) | sediment metagenome | isolation source: hot spring sediment | place: USA: California | collected 2014-09-02
AGGAAATACCGGATAGACTATCCCACCGTGGAGGCGGTGGGTGTGGTGGTCGGTTGAAGGTCTTCGGAATCGATATCATCAGAGGGTCGGTGCGGTCGCGGACCCGCCGTCCGGTCTATGCGCTGGTCGTCATTGAGGACGGCGAGGTCGTCTCCACCGCGCAGGTGACGGCGTACAGGCTCTCCCGGATGATCGCCGCTGAAGAGCCCGAACTCCTTGCCACCGATTCGGTGCAGGAACTCGCTCCTGACCAGCACGACCTCATCTCGTTCATGCAGACCCTGCCGACCGGGACCGTGCTGGTCCAGGTGACCGGCGGGGAACGGAAAGAAACCCTCCAGAAGGTGGCAGCGCGCTACAACATCCAGGTGGAGCGGACCGACCCCTTTGCCGAGGCCGGGGCAGCGGCCAGGATCGCCTACCTCGGGGGCGGGGCGGCGGTGATCGCCTTCGAGAAGACGACTGAGATCACGGTTTCACGCCACCGTTCGCCTGGCAAAGGGGGGTGGAGCCAGAACCGCTATGTCAGGAAGATGCACGGAGCGGTGCGGGAGCGGGCCCGCGAGGTGGAGGGGCACCTGGTGGCGGCCGGTCTCCGCTACGAAAAGAGCGAGCGCCTTGCCTTCGGCGGGTTCTCCCGCGTACACTTCAGGGTCTATGCCTCCCGCGATGCGATCCCGGTGCGCGCCTCGGCCGCGGCGGACGTGCAGGTGCGCATCGAGGGACGGAGACTCGACCGGATCAGGTACGAGCCCCTGACGAAAAGGCCCAGGTACCTGATCGTGGGCATCGACCCCGGGACGACGACCGGGATCGGGGCGGTGGACCTGGACGGCGAGGTGGTAGAACTCTTTTCTTCCAGACAGATGGGGACGGCCGAGGTAATCGAGCATATCACCGGCATCGGGAAACCCCTGATCATCGCCTCTGACGTGCAGCCGATGCCCGATGCGGTGGAGAAGGTGCGGCGGGCCTTCAATGCGATCGCCTATGTGCCCCCACAGGACCGGTCGGTGGAGGGGAAACTGGAGTTGACGGCCGGGACCGGGTATGCGAACCCCCATGAACGAGACGCCGTCTCCGCCGCTCTCGACGCCTACCGCTCTCTGAAAAACAAGTTCCAGAACATTGCAAAACGGGTGCCGCCGGGCATCGACCTCGATGAGGTGCGGGCCGGGGTGCTGCGGGGACGGTCGATCGAGGCGGTGCTGGCCGATCTCTCGGGCAGGCAGAAGCCCGCGCCCGCACCCCCCGAGTCGCCGCAACCCCAGCCGACGCCGCCTGCACAGGCCGACGACCGCCTTGTCCAGCTCGAACGGCAGGTCCGCCGCCTGCAGGCGTTCGTGCAGGAGCTTGAAGAGGGGATCGCCGGGAAGGACCGGGAGATCGCGAGCCTGAAACGGCAGATCAGGTACGAACGTTCCGAACGGGGAAAAACACTCCAGCGGGACACCGATATTGCCACGCGGGAGGCGATCATCGCGAACCTCAGGACGCTCCTGCGGAAAGAGGAGAAAAGAAACAAGAGCCTCAGGAAACGGATCGAGCGGATGCGGCGGGTTGAGGAATTACAGATCGGCGAGGGGCAGGTCGCTGTGAAGGCGATTCCGTCCCTCACCCACGACGCCGTCCGCAGCCTGGCCGCCGACCTCGGTCTTGTCGAGGGCGACGTGATCGCGGTTGCGACGACCGGCGGCTGGGGGCGCAGCGTGGTGCGGGAGATCGCCGATGCGAAGGCGGCGGCGGTGGTCGTTCCGGGCAAGAGCCTGGAGGGGCAGGACCCGCACCTGATCGCCGCGGCGCTTGCGGCCTCCCTGCCCCTGGTTGCGGCCGGGGCGATCGGGCTGCGGCTCTCGGGAAAGATCGGGACCGCCGACGAGGATGGGTTCGCCGCTGCCCTTGCCGCATGGGGGGAGCGGGTCGAGGAGCATGAGCGGGAGAAGAGGGCGGCGATGTTAAACCAGGTCTTCAAGGAATACAGGAGCGAGCGGGAGAAGGAGGTGCGGCGGCATGGATGAACGGGCGCTGATCCGCTCGCTCGTGCCGGTCCTCGGTGCAGCGGCGACGGCCGACGACTGTGCGACAATCCAGCACGGCGGGGAGTGGCTTGTCCTCTCCACCGATATGCTCCACGAGACGACCGATTTTCCGGCCGGGATGACTGACCGGGAGATCGGCTGGATGGCGGCAGCGGTGACGATCTCGGATATTGCGGCGATGGGGGCGCGGCCCGTCGCCCTGCTCCTTGCGACCGGCCTCGACCGCCCTGAACGCCTGGCCGGGATCACGGCAGGGGCACTCGAATGCTGCCGGGTCTATGGCTGCGACCTTGCCGGGGGCGACACCGACGCCCACACCGAACTGACGATCGTCTCCACCGGCCTCGGGACCGCGGCGCGGCCGGTCAGGCGGAGCGGGGCCCGACCCGGGGATCTGATCTGCGTCACCGGCTACCTGGGCGGGGCGCAGGCGGCCCTATCCGGCTACGACCGGTTCTGGGAGCGGCTGATCGCACCGCGGCCGCGGGTCGCCGCGGGCCTCGCCCTCAATGAGGCAGGGGCGACGGCGATGATGGACATCTCTGACGGCCTGGCCCTGACGCTCCACGATATGCTGGCGGTGAACAGGTGTGGGTTTGCCGTGGAGACAGCCCGTCTCCCCCTGCCCGAGGGCGTGCCCGCGGACGAAGGCCGGGAGTTCGCGCTCTATGGCGGCGGCGACTTCGAGCTCCTCTTTACGGCCCCGCCCGAGCATTTCCCGGTGGCCGGGGTGGATGCGACGGTGATCGGGCGTGTCGTGACTGAGCAGGGCGTCATGGCGGACGGCGCCCCGCTGCCGGCGCGGGGGTATATGCACCGGTGGAAGGAGTAAGAGCACTCCTGCCTGTGCACACCCTTTTTTCTCTGCGGGCGCACCACCGATCAGCATGGTCCACCTTCCCAGGAACGAGATCCTTGTCCTCTTCGTCGCTGTCATGGCCGGTATCGCTGCCGGAAATTATGCCGGGAGCCTGTACGGGAGCAGCGTGCTTGCCGTCATCACCTCGGCGGCGGTGATCGTCGCCGTCGGGGCCGCAGGGGAGTACCTGCTCAGGCGGCTCTGCAGGCCGACAGGAGAGGAGGAGTGACCGGCGAATCTGCCGGGGAGAGAAAAAGAGGGTGAGCAGCCCCTGCTCCCGGACCTGCCGCCTCACTTCCCGGAAGAGTTCTGGGGGAGGAACGGGATCAGGGAGGTGGCGAGTTTTGCGATGTCCATCGACTGGAGGACCACCCTGCCCGGACCGGTGAGGGTGGTCAGGAAGAGCCCTTCGCCGCCGAAGAAGACCGTCTTCACGCCCCCGGCCATCTGGATGGAGTAATCCACCGTGGCATCGAACCCGACCACAAGCCCGGTCTCCACCTTCACCACCTCCCCCGCGGCCAGGTCCATCTCGATGATATCACCGCAGCAGTGGAGGAAGGCGGTCCCTGTGCCTGAGAGGCGCTGGAGGATGAAGCCCTCGCCGCCGAAAAAGCCCGATCGGATCTTCTTGGTGAAGGCGATATCGAGGTGCACCCCCTCTTCTGCGCAGAGGAAGGCATCTTTCTGGGCGAGAAACTCCCTGCCGGTGACGTCGACCGGGAAGATCTGTCCGGGGACGTTCCCGGCAAAGGAGACGAAACCGCTTCCGCCCTGCGGCGTGAACTCGGTCAGAAAGAGGCTCTCATTTGTGAGCGCCCGCTTCAGGCCGCCGAGCAGTCCGCCCTTGAGGTGGGAGTCCATCTGCATGTTCCCGCTCATGTTCACCATGGCGCCGGCCTCGGCATTGACCCGCTCGCCCTGCGCAAGGGTGAGTTTCACCATCTGGAGATTGTCACCGATGATCTCATATTTCATGGTCAGTTCCCGGGGAATATTCGATGCCGGGAGGATATCACCCTTCCCCTTTTGATTGGCGGGATGAGATCAGGGGCAAAGGCCAGATAGGCAATATAACCCACATTATTGCACTATTTAAATGCAGGATGTATGTAAAAAATACAAATCAGATATATTTGTAAACTAATAGATACGATTTGTTGATATATTATATCCCAATCATAATTTTCTGAACGCACTCCCATCAGGTGTTCCCCATGAAAACAAACACACGATTTTATTCTCTGGTGCTCTGCACCCTGATCGCCCTCCTTGCCGTCCCGGGCGTATCAGGAGCGACGATTGAGGCCGCACCGCTCAACCCTGCCTTCCTGGAATACCTCGAAGGGCAGGAGGCGGCGGCAGAAGGCGCCATGCAGACCTGTAGCATTGCCCCGTCCCCTGACGAATTCCGCTATCCCCTGACCGGGCTCTGCCCGGCACCTGCAGCACTGGTCTGGTCGGGTCAGTCTGTCGATCCTGTCGGGTCGAGCGCCCTCCCCACATCCTTCGACTTAAGGGACGAGGGGAGGGTCACGCCGGTGCGCGATCAGGGGGACTGCGGGAGTTGCTGGGCGTTCGCCACCTATGCCTCCCTTGAGTCGGCGCTGCTCACCAACACCGGCGTTGCATGGGACTTCTCCGAGAACAACATGAAGAACCTCTGCTCGAACCTCTACGGCGGCTTCGACCGCGGTCCCTGCAGCGGTGGTCAGGCCCTCATGTCCACCGCCTACCTCACACGCTGGTCCGGGCCGGTGAACGAGACCGACGACCCCTATCTCCTGCCCGTGCCGTCGAATAACTCGCCGACCGATCTTCTGCCGGGATTCCACACCGGAAACATCACGTTCCTCCCGCCGCGGGACGGGCCGCTCGACAACGGCCTGATGAAGGAGACGATCCGCGAGGAGGGGGCCCTCTGGGTGGGGTTCATTATCAACTGGTCCTGTTTTGCCGACAACTACCTGACCTACTACCGCCCGGATGACGGCACCTATGCGAGCGACGGCGGTCATGCCGTGGCCCTCGTGGGCTGGGACGACAACTACCCGGCGGAGAACTTCAGTGTCACGCCGCCCGGCGACGGCGCCTTCATCGCCAAAAACTCCTGGGGTGAGGGGGTCGGCGACGGCGGCTACTTCTACATCTCATATTACCAGCCAGAACCTGGCAGGTTCTGGGACAAGAACTCCACCTTTGTCGGGGACCGGCGCGACTACTGTTCGGTTCTCTTCGCCGGCAGACCCGCCGACCCCGAGACCCGGATCTACCAGTACGACCCCCTGGGCTGGACAGAGAATGTCGGCGCCGTCGGCTCCACCACCATCTATGGTGCGAATGTCTTCACGGCCGGGGACTACGAGGACCTGCGGGCAGCAGGTTTCTACACCCGTGAACCCGGCACCGACTACACCGTTTCCGTCTTGCGCTCCATCAACACCCCGACGGGCACCACACCTGTCACCGTTGCGCAGGTCTCCGGCACCGCCACCCTCCCGGGCTACCACACCGTCCCGCTCCCCGACCCGGTCTTCCTCTCGCCGGGCCAGACCTTCTCGGTGGTCCTGGAGATCACTGCCCTGACCGACACCTACCCCCTCGTCGTGGAGATGCCAATCGCGGGGTATTCCTCCAATGCCACCGCATCGCCCGGAGAGAGTTATGTGAGTGTCGACGGCGAGATATGGACTGACCTGACCACGATCTTCCCTGACACCAACGCCTGCATCAAGGCGTTCACCACCGACGCCATCGTGGTGCCGCGGGACTACCCCACCATCCAGGCGGCGATCGACGCCGCCGATGACGGCGAGACGATTGTCGTGGAGAACGGCACCTATGATGAACACCTGAACGTCACATCATCGGTCACGATCGTCGGCATTGGCATGCCGGTCGTGAATGCCGCCGGGAGCGGGTCGGCAATCACGATCACCGCCGACGGCGTGCACCTCTCAGGCATCGCTGCAACGGGCGCGAGTCAGGTCTTTGAACCGGACGCCTACAACGCAGGTATCCTGATCCTGGGGGACGGCGCCCTCATCGAGAACTGCTCATCATACCAGAACGGTGCATGCGGCGTCTTTGTATCGGGTGCCGAGGGTGCGGTCATCCGGGGCAACGAGATCTCTGAGAACCCCTACGGCATGATCCTGTGGAGATGTTCCAGAGCCATCATTGCCGCCAACAGGGTCCATGACAACGACCGGCTTGGCATCGAGATCGATGAGACCGACGGCGCCGTGCTGGAGGGCAATACCGCCCAGGGGAGCGATGGGCAGGGGATCGGTCTCTATTATACCGCCAATACTACGATGCAGGGTAACATAATGGGAGAGAACGCCTGGAACTTCGTGTATTATGGCGACGACCCGGCGCCCGGGAACAGCATCGATACCTCCAACACCGTTGAAGGACGCCCGATCGTCTACCTTGAGGGGGTTTCAGGGATGACGATCGATCCCTCCAGCAATGCTGGTGCGGTCTGCTGCGTCGGTTGTGACTCGATGAAGATTGAGGGCCTCGCCCTTCAGGAGACCGGGTGCGGCATCAGTCTCCTCTCGACGCGGGAGAGCAGCATCGAGGGGTGCGCCATCTCCGGCGCCTATGACGGGATCCATCTCTCCAATGCCAGCAGGATCGCCATCGAGGGCTGTTCGATCACCGCCTCGAGGACAGACGAATGGCTGATCAATATCGAGAGGGCGGAGAACTGCAGCCTCGTCGGTACCACGCTGACCGGCCTCGGCGGGTCCGGTATGGGGCTGTACAACGTCTCAGGGGCCAATATCACCGGGAACACCATCAATTTCACCTGTTCCGGCGGCCCCCTGAGGAGGGTGGAGATCAGTTCGCTCACCAACAGCACGGTCAGAGAAAACCTGCTGGATTTCTCCAGGATGGATTTCTCTGTGGATGGCCTCAGAGGCAATCTGATCTACCGCAATACCATCGTCCTTCCGGCACCGGGGCCGGCATCTCTCTCCTCTGCCCTGCCCCTCGCGGAGAGAGAGCACGGTTATGCCCGCACCAGGCCATTCTCCGGTCTCTCTGACGGGGTTGCTCAGGTTTCAAGCGTCTCTTGTGCGTCCAAAGCAACCGTGCAGGCAGGGAACACCTGGCACTCGCCCGATCCGATCGCCTACTGGTACCGCGGGACCGGACAGACAAACTTCACCGGAAACCACTGGAGCACGTATGACGGCACCGATACGAACGGCGACGGTATCGGCGATACGCCGTTTGTAATCGCGGCGAATGAAACCGATCGCTACCCGCTGATGGAGCGCTTCGAGGCTTACCCGACCTCACCGCCCTCAGATGGAGGCGACTCCTCTTCAGACGGTGGCCTCGCCGCCTCAGGCAACCTGAACCCCGGTGAGACCACATCCCTGCACTTTACCGGATCGGCGGTGACCGGGGTCAGCGTCACGGTAGGGCAGCGGATCGACGGGATCATGGTGACCATCGCCCCGGCATCCTCCGGGCCTGCCGGACTGAGCGCACCCGTCTACCAGTATCTCGTCGCAAACCTCACCTACACCACCGACGATGCAATTGCAGGGGCAGTATTCACCTTCGAGGTATCGACGGCCTGGCTGGAGGAGCAGGGGCTTTCACCCGGCGATCTCAGCCTCTGGCGCTACCACGATGGAGCATGGGTGCCGCTCCCGACCGAGGTGCTCAGGGAGGAGAACGACCGGGTGTACTTCCGTGCAACCTCGCCCGGGTTCTCGTACTTCGCGGTGGCCGGCGGCCGGACCGTGGCGGTGGAGCCGGTCGGGACGGTTCCGTCAGAGGAGCCCGACGATACAGAAACGGCCAGGAATGTAACGGCACCAGGAAGCATGATCTCAGGTACACCGGTTTCGACGACCGCCGAACCAGGAACACCGACCGAAACGACGCCGCAAAAGAGCCCGGGCTGGTGGGGAGCGGCGCTTGCGGCGATCGGAGGGATGGCGCTCGGCCTGAAGGGGAGGCGCTGAGCCCCTTCATCTCATTTTTCAGGCTTCACGCTCTCGATATTTATACTGCAAAAAGCGAGTGGACCCGGCGGGAATTGAACCCGCGGCCTCATCGTTGCGAACGATGCGATCTTCCCCTGATCTACGAGCCCGCGACCGGCACAATGCCTGATCCTGCCTGATAATGTTGCCCCCGTTCCTTTATATCCCTTCCTGATGGTGACATCAGGGCGGTGCACGTTGATGGGGAGCGCGGTGTACACGCGCGCACGGACGATAAAAAAAGAGATCAGAGAATGATCTCGATATCGAGTTTCTCTGCGAGTTCCTTGTACCGGTTCCGGATGGTGACCTCGGTCACCCCGGCGACCTCGGCGACCTCGCGCTGGGTCCGCCGCTCCCCCGAGAGGATCGAGGAGATGTAGATAGCGGCTGCCGCAACACCGGTCGGCCCCCTGCCGCTCGTCAGCTCGCGCTCGCCGGCCTGACGCAGGATCTCTACGGCGCGGCTCTGCACCTCCCCCTTCAAGGTGAGGCCCGAGCAGAAACGCGGCACGTAGTCGATCGGAGAGGTCGGCAGGAGTTTCAAGCCCAGTTCACGCGAGATGAACCGGTAGGTGCGCCCGATCTCTTTTCTGGAAACCCTGGACACCTCGGCGATCTCGTCGAGGGTGCGGGGCACCGAGCACTGCCGACATGCGGCGTAGAGGGCGGCGGCGGCCACCCCTTCAATGGACCTGCCCCGGATCAGGTTCTTGTCCACGGCGTCGCGGTAGATGACCGCGGCGGTCTCCCGCACGTTCCTTGGAAGACCGAGGGCCGAGGCCATCCGGTCCAGTTCGGAGAGGGCGAAGGCGAGGTTCCGCTCAGTGGCGTTCGAGACGCGGATCCGTCTCTGCCACTTGCGCAGACGGTAGAGTTGCGCCCGGTTCTTCGACGAGATGGCGCGGCCGTAACTGTCCCGGTTGCGCCAGTCGATCATCGTCGAGAGACCTTTGTCATGGATCGTAAAGGTCATCGGAGCCCCGACACGAGAGCGCTTCACCCGCTGGTCGTGGTCGAAGGCACGCCACTCAGGGCCGCGGTCGATGAACTCCTCGTCGATGACCAACCCGCAGCTCTTGCACACGAGTTCGGCCCGTTCATAATCATGGACGAGCTGGCGGCTGCCGCACTCGGGGCATACATTTTCCGTCGCCTCCTCGCGCTTCTTTACCTGCTCCGTGACCGCGGTACGCGACCTTTTTTTGAGAGCCTCGCGCTCGCTCTGAAGCATTTTCAGTTTTTCGATTTCTGCCATTTCCCGTCACCTTTTGTATAGAGTTTCTCTCCCAGGCGCCCGCTGCAGCCCCCTCTGCAGGAGACTGCAGCATATGGCGAGGATACATTCCCGAAGATATCCACAACCTTTCCAACTGGCTTGAGGCGCCTATCGAGCACGTCACCATAGAGGCGGGGCAACTGCGCAGCGTCGCATCTGAGGATCAGCGTATGAGAACCGCAAATTTTAATAATGGGCCCCACCAGTTTCAATAGAATACCCCATAAGAACTCCCCCTCAGGCGGAGTGATATTTATAAATGGGATTTATCAATATTTAAAGATATCGACAAAATATAAATACGGATTATCTCGCGAGTAAATCCGAAACAATTTTTAGGGATAGCGATCTCGTAACTTCTTCCTCTGTTAGCCCTGCCCCGCGTGCTACTGCCACTTTTGCCTCACGACCGAGAAGGTCCGAGGGCGCATGGGCATCCGAGTCCACCACAATCATGCAGCCCGCCTCCCGCGCCGCCACCGCCACATAGCCGTTCGTCCGGTTATGCCCATTTCGCGAGGTGATCTCAAGAGCGACCCGGTTCTTCGCGGCGAGGCGTGCATCCTCAGGGGTGATGAAACCCGGATGAGCGAGGATGTCCACATCGGCACACGAGCAGGCGGCATGGTTTGTACCCGGGGCGACCGGCTCCACCGGCGACTCGCCATGTACGACGACAATGTCTGCCCCCTCATCGCGTGCATAGGCTGCGAGTTCGGCAATCTCCTCCGGGGGGACATGGGTGATCTCCACCCCGCTGAGGAGACGGACGCCATAACGCGCGGCGCTCTTCTTCAGGCATGCGGTGGCGGCGATTACCTGCGCGATATTCGTGCAGTCGACGTGATCGGCGATGGCAACGATCTCGTAGCCGAGCACGCTGAGGCGGCGGACCAGCTCGATGGGGAGGAGTTCGCCGTCGCTCATCGTGGTATGGGTGTGCAGGTCGTAGAGCCCGCTCATCGCTTCACCTCAATGGCCTGCGCCACCTTCCGTATGACATCGCCCTTCGGTTCAGTGCAGGTCACCGCCACCCGCCCCTCCCGTTTGTGCCAGTGTGCCGGGTGGTGTTTCTCCTCGACCCGGTAGGGATAGCCGCATTTTTTCAGCGCTGCTTCGAGTTCCATGAGGGTGAGGCTCTTTACGGCTCGGCCCCGGGGGACGCGCCGCCCCTCAGCCCGCTTCAGCCCAGCCTGAAAATAGCAGGGATAGAGGATGCACAGACGTTCCATTGTTCATTAGGTAGATGGTGAATCTATATAGCCGTCTCCCTCATACCCATCTGTATGCACCACATCGACGTCAGGATCGAGAAGGATGTGTACGCGGCGAACGACCGTCTCGCCGCTGCCAACGCTGCCCACTTGAAGGAACACGGGGTCAGGGCGTTCGACCTCCTCGGTGCGATCGGATCGGGGAAGACGGCCCTGATCGAGCAACTTGTGCCTCTCCTCGCCGCCCGCGGCCTTGCAGCCGGGGCGATCGCCGGCGATGTCTATGGCGACGACGATTTCAAGCGGATCGTGGCCCTGGGCATCCCGGCCGTCAACGCCAATACCGGGACCGAGTGCCACCTCGACGCCCACCTCGTCGAGCACGCAATCGACCACCTGCCTCTCGACAAAATCGACGTGCTCTTCATTGAGAATGTCGGCAACATGGTCTGCCCGACCGACTTTGCTCTCGGGGCCGAGAAACGGATCGTCATCGTCTCCTCGACTGAGGGCGACGACGTGGTGAACAAGCACCCGATGATGTTCCGCGGCGGTTCGATCGGCGTCATCAACAAGACCGACCTCGCCCCGCTGGTTGGCTGCAATATGGACCGAATGGAGGCAGACATGCGGCGGTACAACCCGGAGATGAAGATATTCAGGACAAATATGAAGACCGGCGAGGGCGTTGCCGCTCTTCTCGACGCCATTATCGAGTGATCGGATTTAAATCCGATGAGCCACAATATATATAGCACTCTGATAGGGATTATCGGTCTCACAGAACGAACACCTGAGGTGATACTATACAGTGGCAAGGTAGATCAGTCCGGCGCCTGACCGGCGGAAGGAACCACCTGGCGTGCGGCAAGAAGCGCTTTGAGCGCGGTCGCGCACCGGCGGAAACGCATGTAGGCGAGAACAGGAACCGGCTTATGCGGGTTCACGGAGGAAACGTGAAGGTACGGGCGCTGCGTTCGAATGTCGCCGCAGTCTCAAGCCCCGCGACCGGTGAAACAAAGAAGGTCGCCATCCAGACCGTAGAGGCAAACCCGGCAAACATCAACTATGTGCGCCGGAACCTCCTCACCCGCGGTGCGATCATCAGGACCGAGATCGGGCGCGCACGGATCACAAGCCGCCCCGGACAGGACGGCGTCGTCAACGCCGTCCTGATCGAATAACCCTTTTTTTTGTTCCGCTACTTTTATGGCCGGATATAGGCGTAGCCCTCGGCCTGCCGCCGCACGATCTCCCCGACACCAGAGGGCACCACCCGGACTGCCCGCGGGAAATCATCCCGTGTAAATCCAAGCGCCCGCAGACTGTTGGCACAGACCGCAAACTGCACCCCCTGCTCCGCATATTCACGAAACCGGCCGGTGTACTGTCCGGTGAGAAGAAAGGCCTTCACCCCCTCGCTGTTCGCCACCACTTCGACGACAACGGACCCGCCGAGATCATCGAGAAGGTTCCCGAGATTCGCAAAGACAAGGGGAGCCTTTGCAGACTCGTCAAGGTGAAAAATTGCCCGGTAACTCTCCATCTGTTTATCCTCCCCCATTGACCGGGTCAGGCCGCCACGAGGGCCCGCAGGCCAACAGTCCCCCTCTCTTCTCCAGACCCATATGGAACTTTCGCCCGGCGCCGCCGGGGAAGACGATCCCTGCATGGACGATCAGCAGAGATTATCTGATCCTGTTGCCCATACCTGTATGATGCGCAGAGTATACTACCGGTTTCCCAGCCGTTTCGATCTGAACTTCACCATCGGTGAGTCGTTCGCACGGGCGATCGGGCGGATCGCCGCCCTTCACCGCACCCACACCAACCAGCGACGCGGCGCCGACCTTTACAAGCACGATATTCTTCTCGAGATCGCCGACGATCGGACACGCTTTCTCCCGGTGGACCTCCTGCCGCGCCTTGCCGACGAGGTGACCGAGTCTGCGGATTTCAGGATCTCGATCCACGAAACGCTCCTGCGGGCCGAGGGACGTCGCCCGGTCTCAGAGATCGTCTTTCTGGTCAGGATCGTCGATCGGGGGGCGCAGTCGGAAGTCTTTGTCGTCAAGGAAGGAACAGCCGGTTCGATGGACGCACTCGGCCTGAAAGATCTTCTGAAGGGTGCCTGCGAGTGAGCCTGAAGGTCACGGTCGCCGCCCCCTTCAAGCAGATGCACCGGGGCGATCTCGACAAAAACCAGTTCGTTTTTTTCCTTGCTCTGGACAGAAAATGGATGAATGTCGATCAGGCGCATACGGTCTTACGTCTTGCCGCGTCTGCGGGGCTTGTAAGGATTGACGGGGGGAAAATATCGCCGCTCTTCGATGTCTCCTCAGTCTCGATTCCTCTCGGTTTCAGGCCGGGAGAAGAGATTTTCGCCGCCCCAAACCCCTGTAGCGATCTCGTGGCGCGGATCGCCAGGGAGACCGGGCAGAAGGAACAGGAGGTGGTTGCCGCGATGAACCGGGCGATCGAGGAGTTTAATGGGAACCTGAGAGTAGAAGCTGCTGCTGTGCTGCTGGCGCGGACATACGGGGTCGGGTGGTCCGACCTCCTGCCTGCACTCCGCGAGAATCTTCTCAGGGAAAAATAGGATATTTTTTAGTTTTGTGCTGCTTCGGCCTTGCCGAGGAGTTCGTCCATGGACTTTTCGCCATAGGCTGCGACGACCGCGTTGATCTGGACGAAGTCCTGCGTGATCTCGTTACCGCGAATAGTCTTTCTCCTCCGCTCACCCTCATGCTCAGGGTGGAAGCCGAACCCCTTCGAGAGAAGGATTCTCCTGCGGCCTGCACCCGGCAGGTCTTTGCGTGCGGCAATCCCGGTCCGGTCAGATCCCCCGGTAATCTGAAGGCTGTATCCGGCAAGGCCGAGAGGCGCGCCCTCGACCTTGTCCCCGATCTTCTTTCCGACGAATGCTGATGCTGCCGCCCCGCTTGCCTCAATATTGTAGGCGCGGCCAGCTTTTCTGTCAGATACGACAACTTTGAAATCGACCATTATCTCTGGCTCCTTCTCGACCTGATGCTATCAGACGTGTCTATAAAATTGGGTACTCGTATATTAAATACTACTTGCCCCAGAAGGGCTCGTCCTTCCTCCGCATCGCGGTGTACTCCTCGAGCACCTCGCGCATGCCGGGCTTCAGACTCCCGAGCATCTCCTTTTCCAGCACTTTTACGTGGTGTTCCGGGATATCTGCAAAGAGTTCGTCATTCTCACTGATCTGCCGCCCGATCGTCGGCCCATCGATGGAAACTGCAACTTCCGCTCCGGCCTCCGCTTCAGAGACGTTTTCTCCCCGGACCTGAATATTCTTCAGCTGCCCGATCCGTTTGCCGTCGCGGCGCACCAGATAAACACCGTTCCTCAACTTGCCGCCGAGCACCCTGACACCGACGACCGCCGGATTGCTCTGGCGAAAGACACAGCCCTCGAGAATGGATATTTTCGCCGGCAGCACGATGTGCTCGAAGCGCTGGGCCTCGATCCGGCGCTGCTGCTCCTTGACCCATTCGGTGTAGTCTTCGATGAGCCGATAGATGATGTCGCCCGAGAAGAGCGTGACCTTGTTCGAGGGGTCTTTGAGGATCTCGACGGCGTCAGGAAGAATCGGCGTATTGAATGCGAGAAGAACAGCGTGGAATGGATCCTTCACGGTCCCGACCTCGATCAGGTCGTGGCGCGAGACCGGACCAACCTCGGCTTTCCTGATCCCGATCTCATGATCTTCGAGTTCCTTTGCAAGGGCTTCAAGGGCACCGATGGTGTCGGCTTTAATGAAGATCCCCTCATCAGCAAGATTGACATGGATCTCCTCGACCTCGCGGCGCACCTCCTCGTTGATGGCGTCGCGCCCTGCCGGGTCAGGAATGACCCTGAGGGGAGAACCTGCGATCACACCCTCGAGGTGGGGAGCAGAGACTTTGATCCCGGCAGCGGCCGTGACGGACTTCACCCGTTCAAACTTCTCTTCGACAAGGATCTCAGACATCGGTCTCGGTTTGAGGAGTGAGCGTACCTTCGGATTGATCACCCCTTCAGCAGTGGCGACGGCGATCTCGTCGCCGACCCCGATCACGCCGTCGTACAGGATCACGTCGAGGGTCATGCCAAGCCCCCGCTCCTCCTTCACTTCGAGCACCGTGCCCACGCCGGGACCGTCGACCGATACCGCAAGGGCATCGGTCATATAGCGCTGGGCGAGACCGATGAGCATCATCAGGAGGTCGGGCACCCCTTCGCCGGTGATCCCCGAGACCGGGACGATGGCGATATTCCGGGCGAAGTCGCTCACCCGATCGAAGCGTTCGCAGTTGAAACCCATCTCAGAGAGTTTGCCGATCAGCTCGTAGGTCCTGGTCTCGAAGACCCCCTTCACCCGGTCGCCCTGGGTCGCAAATGTGGTCTTGAAGGGTGCGTTCTGGTTCACCCGCCAGCCGTGGATACGGTCGATCTTGGTGGCGGCGACAACGAAGGGCGTACGGTAGGTGCGGAGGATCTCAAGCGCCTCGATGGTCTGGGGCTGGAAGCCCTCGTTGATGTCGACGACCAGGATTGCCATGTCCGCAAGGGCGCCGCCGCGTGCCCTGAGCGTCGTGAAGGCCTGGTGGCCCGGGGTGTCGATGAAGAGAAGGCCGGGAACATTGATCTGGAGATTCTTGAGGGCTCCGCTCATCCGTGCAATGGTATCGAGCGGGACGAGCGTCGCCCCGATGTGCTGGGTGATCGCCCCGGCCTCGCCGGAAACGACCGAAGAGCCCCTGATCCAGTCGAGGAGGGAGGTCTTCCCGTGGTCGACATGGCCGAGCACACAGACGATCGGCGTCCTGATCTTCGAACCTTCACTCTCTTTCTCTGCCTTTTTCTTCTTTGCCATCTCCCGCGCCCCCTTATCTCCGGGCCCCGATTCCGGGAAATCCCGTGTATGTGCTGATCTATTAGGGTATCCACCCCTATTAATGCTCTCCCGTGCCCGCGCGGGGCTGTCAGAGGGGGCATCAGAGGCCTGATTTCGCCTGCGTGTCCCCGGTTCATCCGATAGGTTAATCTGTGGAATCATACAACATTTTAAGAGTATTTTGCCGGGGTGGGGTAGTTGGTCATCCTAGGGGACTGTGGATCCCCCGACCCGGGTTCGAGTCTCGGCCCCGGCCCTCTTTCTTTTTGAAAATTTTGTTGAACCTGATTGCTCTGTTCTATCCCCTGGTATCACCAGATTGTTTGGTCTGGCGTGCGTATTCAGTGCCTCACCGCTTCCATCATCCGTTTCGCCTGGAAAAAAATGGGCAGGGCCAGGATCTGCGCCCCTGCAGCGAAGCCAATAACGAGCGGGATTGAGATCCCGTAGGCCCATCCGAGAACAACACTCCCCGCAAACCATCCCGCCCCATAGATCGTGTTGAAAATCCCATAGGCCAGAGCGCGCTTTGAGATATGGGTGTAATCGGCGATCGCCGCACGCATTACGGTCTCCTGGATGCCCATTGAGGCCCCCCAGAGGGCGGCGCCAGCGAGCATCCATAAAGGAGAGAGACTGAAGGCGAGAAAGGGAACGGCGATGCCGAGCACCGGGACGGCGGCGAGCACAGAGAGACCGATACGGTCGTAAGCCCGCCCTGCGGCGAGGGCGACAACGGCGTCGACACCCATCGCAACAGCATAGTACAGGGGGATCTGTGCCTCAGAGACGATGTCGGTCGTCGCGAAGTGGTAGGCAACGAGCGGAAAGGCGACAAAGCCGGCCATAGTGAGGGCGGTGAAGATCCCATAAGGGACGAGCGCTGCAGTGGGCGGGGCCTGCGGCGCTGGTCTGGTTGCAGCCTCGATCGCCGCCGGTGCCGGCGCCTGCCTCCAGGTGATGACGAGTACGAGCATCATCAGGGCGAAAGGTATGAGCAGGAGGGCGAACCCGGCCTGATAGTCGCCGTGCAGAAGGTACGCGGCCGAGAAGATGATAGGGCCGATGATCGCCCCGATCTGATCGAGGGCTTCGTGGATGCCAAACCCCCAGCCCCGTCCGACGCCTGCCGTCACATTTGAGAGGATCGCATCCTTCGCCGGTGCCCGGATCCCCTTTCCCATCCGTTCAATCATAAACAGGAGGGCGGCCACCTCCCATGAACCGGCAAGGGCAAGGAGGGGGATGGCGATCAGCATGCCGTAGCCAAGGAACGTGAACGTCCAGTAGCGGCGCGTGGCGTCGGCAAGGCAGCCTGAGACAAGGCGGAGAGCATAGCCGAGAAACTCCCCCAGCCCGGCCACGGCCCCGACAACAAGCGCCGATCCCCCGAGGGCAAAAAGATAAGGTCCGGTGACGCTCCTCGCCCCCTCATAAATGATATCACCGAAGAGGCTTACAAGACCAAAGAGCAGGATGATCAGATATGCCGCCCTCCAATCGAAGGGCGCGGGCGGAGTAGTCTGTACCATGGTCGGCAGAGGGGAATTCTGCCGGTCTTGCATAATAAAGACGTCTGCTGATCGCGACGGAGGCCCATGCCACCGATAAAAAAAGGAGTTATGCCGCCGGGATCTCAGCGGCGTTCACTGCGTGCGGGTGGGAGAAGCGGTACATTACGGCGAGCACGGCCGGCATCACCAGGATCGCGCCCACAAGCGAGAACCCGACGGTGATCACCGTCACGATCCCGAAGTTCGAGATGATGTTGAAGGCAGAGAGGGTCAGCGCCGAGAACCCGAAGACCGTCGTCATGCCGGATACGGTAATAGCCATCCCGATCTTCTGGACAGCCGTCTGGATCGCCTCATAGATGCCAAGACCGCGCGCAAGCTCCTCCTCGCACCGCTCCATGATCAGGATCGTGTACTCCGAGGCGACGCCGATGGTCATCGACCCCAGGGTGGCGGTCATGGGAGTGTAGTCCAGACCGAGCAGGTACATAATCGCCCCGTTCCACCCGACGATCATGACAATCGGGATTAAGGGGGTGACAGCGTTGAACTTCCGGTAGACGAGCAGGAGGAACCCGAGGATCAGGACGAAGCCGGCGATCACCATCGTCGTCTTCGAGTTGGTGATGTCGTCCATGAGGGCGGCGAACATCTCGGTGCTCCCGGTCACCCGCACCGTCGTCCCGGGTGGGGCCGGATACCAGGCCGCCTCTTTTACCAGGTTTTCGATCATGGAGCGTGCGGTGTCCATCTCCATGTCCACCGTAGAGAACAGGATCACCGCCTCCATATTTCCGTTGAGGTATCTGGACTTTGTCTCATCCGGGATCGTAGAGAGGACATCCCTCACGCCTGCTTCGGTATCGGGGATCACGCCGTTGTTGTACTGTTTGATCAGGGTTACGATGCTGCTTGCCCCGGTGATCTTGTCGTTTCGTTCCAGTTCGTAGGTGGCGAATCCGTCGATCCACTGGAGGGTGTCGGCGCTGAGGACATCATCTCCGGTCACCATGACCGGGATCGAGGTGGTGGAACCCATCGTCCGCGTTACCTTCTCCATGTCGAGAAGGGCCGGCATGTCGGAGGGGACGAAGGTGTCCTGGTCGGCGTTGACCGGGACGCAGGTGTCCATCTGGAACCCGACCAGGGCGACGAGGCCGAAGATCAGCAGCACCGGGACCGGGTTTTTCGCGATCTTGAGGGCAATGCTGCCCAGGGCGTGGTTGTAATGTTCGGTCAGGGAGCCGCGGGAACCTTTTTTGTGGAAATGTTCAGTTTCGCACCCCTTCCAGTCAAGTTCGCAGGCTTCCACATCGTCGAGCGCCCCCTTCTTCTCCTTCACGCGGTATTTCGTGATGATCCCGAAGACCGGGACGATGA